>Ga0207875_100015_pt1 | contig 157622 bp, 139 predicted proteins | sample CeladaPassage60A_FD_187476 | JGI IMG/M metagenome (GOLD analysis project Ga0207875, IMG submission 187476) | Cellulose-adapted microbial communities from the Joint BioEnergy Institute, USA - Passage3 60A (SPAdes) (version 2) | ecosystem: Engineered > Bioreactor > Continuous culture >... | reverse complement strand
AAGTAACAACTCACCTGTATCTGAACGCCATCGTTCTGCTTGCATCTGCAGTAGCCGCATCTCGCTTGGCAAAAGCGGTCGCTTAAAAACGAGCGTTTCCCGAAAATTCTGCAGGTCTGCCCATTTTCATGACCAATAAACTCCAATTACACATTTTTAAACGTTAAAGCCAGGAATTAACTGCCGCTAGTATGAAGCTGACTTCAAAACGAAATTATGCAAAAGGCTCAGTTTAAATAATAAAGGGTTGTTCCCTTAAGGAGTGTCCACTTTTCAGTCTAACAGCATACCTCCCAAACATCACGATCCCGTGGACCGGTAGTGCCTTACCCCGACGCGCCATACCGCAAGACACGGCGCGAGGAACAGCAGCGAGGCGAGCGGCATGGCCATGTACAGCAGGTCCGGGCCGTCCGTCCGGTCGAGGATGTAGAGCAGCGGCAAATAGCTGACGGCGCCGAACGGGATGATAAAGGTGAAGAAACGCGTGACCCATTTGGCATAGATGTCGAGCGGATACTGCGCCATCTCGCGCCCGCCGTCCGTGAAGATGTTCATCACCTCCAACCCCTGCACCGTCCAGAAACAGAACGACGCCCTGAGCATGCAAATGCCGCTGAACACAACCACCCCGCCCGCGATCATCAGAATCAGCGTGATGATTTTCGCCGGCGTCCATTGGACGGAAAGCCCCGATACCGCGATCCCGAGGACGACCGCACTCTGCAGCATCCGGCCGAAACGGGTGAATTCGAAGTTGGAGCCGAGCACCTGGATGACCGTGCTGCGCGGCCGGACGAGCAGCCGGTCGAAGTCGCCCCGGACGATCAGGCGCGAGAACGCGTCAAAGCCGCGCACGAAGCATTCCGACACCGAGAACGCCATATGGATGACGCCGAAGCAGAGCGCCGCTTCGTGGAACGTCCATCCGGGCAGCTTGCCGAACCGTTCGAACAGGAAATAGATGCCGGCGAATACGGTGAACGGCACGAAGAATTGGCCGGCGCAGAGCAGCCAGAACGATGTCCGGTACTGCAATTGCGATTTGAACAGAATGGACATGTATTTGAAATAGAGACGCATATCCCGAATCATCCTCCTTGCACGACGACGCGCCGGAGCGCCCGCCCCATCAGCCATTGTCCGGCAGCGGCGAGCACCGCAAGCCAGATCATCTGGATTCCGATTCCCGCAATTGCCTCCTGCACGCCGATATGGCCGGTGTACACCCGGAACGGAAAGTCGACCATCCAGCGGAAAGGCAGGAGACCCGCGATCGTCTGCATCCAGCCCGGCATCAGCAGTACCGGCACGATCATCCCCGCGAAAAACTCACCCGCCACCGCGATCATGAGCACCGAACCGACCGGCGACATCGTCCAGAAGACGGAGATGTAAACCAACATCGAGATGGCCGCGACGAGCAGGAGGCCGGAAAGCAGCGCCAGGGTGAACAATAGAAACGCGGCCGGCGACGTCGGAAGCGGCATCCGGTACGGTTCCGGCAGGATGAAGACGACAAGCGCGACGGGCAGGCAACGAAGCGAAGCGGACGAAAGGCGCGCCGCCAGCAGCTTGGCGTACCAGATCGGATAAAGCCGCCAAGGCCGGCACAGTTCATACGCGATGTTGCCGCCGGTGATCAGTTCGAACAGCTCGCCGTCGAACTGCCACAGCACGATCAGCGCGAAGAACATTTGCTGCAGCCAGACGTAGGCGACCACTTCCTTCAGCGTCATCGGCTGCGCCTCGCCGTTATGCGTGTAGAAGGCGGCATACACCATAATGAGGATGAGGCCGAAGAACAGCTGCGTCAGAATGCCGGCCGCGGCGGCCGCCCTGTACTGGAGCCCCATCAGAAACCGCATTTTGAGGAGCGACAGCGGCGCATTCATACGCGATGCTCCTTGTACAATCGCAGAATCAATTCGTCAACGGGCGGCGATCCGATCTCGACATCGGCCAGTTCGCCTCCGGCCGAAAGCCGATTGATCAGATCGGTGATGTCGATCCGATCGGAGTCGAAGGTGTAGACCGCCCGTCCGGACGACCAGGACAGGCACTGCACGCCCGGCACGTCGATCGGGCTGGCGCCCGCCTTGTAGTCGACCGTGATCGTCTTCTGTGTGCCGTAGCGGCTGCGCAGTTCGGACAAGCTGCCGTCGTAGAGCAGCGTTCCCTTGCCGATCATCAGGATGCGGCCGGCCAGCGCCTCGATGTCGTGCATATCGTGGGTCGTCAGGATGACGGTCACGCCGCGTTCCCGGTTGATCGTCCTGATGAAGTTTCGGACCGCGATCTTGCTCTCGGCATCGAGGCCGATCGTCGGCTCGTCAAGGAACAGGATCGCCGGGTCATGCAGCAGCGAAGCGGCAATCTCGCAGCGCATCCGCTGGCCGAGGCTGAGCTGCCGCACCGGCGTGCGGAGGATGTCGGCGAGGCTTAACATTTCGGTCAGCATGTCGAGATTTTTTCTGTAGATGCCGGGCGGAATGGCATAGATGTCGCGCAGCAGCTCGAACGAGTCGATGACCGGCACATCCCACCAGAGCTGCGACCGCTGGCCGAACACGACGCCGATGTGCCGGACGTAGCGGACGCGGTCTTTCCAGGGCGTGAAGCCCATGATGGTGCAGGTGCCGGCGTCCGGGACGAGCACGCCGCTCATGATCTTGATCGTCGTCGACTTGCCGGCGCCGTTCGGGCCGATGTACCCGACGATCTCGCCTTCGCGGACGGTGAACGAAATGTCCCGCAGCGCCTCCACGATCGTATGCTCGCGGACGAAGAGCGCCTTGACCGCTTCCGCGAACCCCGCCGATCGCTTCGCCACTTTGAACGACTTGCCGATGCCCTGCAAGGTAATGAGACTCAAGTTTTCACCCCTTTGGATCTGTGCGGTTCCCGAATTGCAGAAAAAAATATATCCAAAGAGGAAAGAAAAGTATAGACTTATAAAAAATGATGAGTTATAATACTATCATAAGGAGCGGAAAACGCGCCCTTACTTTAATACTGTCAAAAACGGAATTCCGGCACAGGTTGCGCCGGATTTTTTGCTGCTGCCGGGGCGCGCGGCGCTTGCCGGCGGGGACGCAGCTGGCAGGCTCCGGTTTGTCAAGTGCAGGGCATCCGCCGTGCAAGCGGCCGGCAACAACTGCAGACCGCGCCGCCCGCCAATAAAAAATGCCGCGCTCAACGCGGCATCTGTCTCACACGACGCAGATACTCCGTGACATGCTCATCTTCCCTCCGGTTATAGGCGAAGCCGCAGCGCTCCGCCACCGCCGCCGCGGCGGCCCGGAACAGATCCGCCATCTCGAACAGCGCGTTCCAGATCCGGTCGTAATCGCCGTCCGGATACGTGCGCACCAGCTGTTCCCACATGGCGGGGTGTCGCCCGCCATTCTTCTATTGTACAATAACGTCAAAAAATGGGGGCGATATACTTGAAGATGGCATTTATCCTGTTCGACGGCATGACCTCGCTGGACTGGATCGGTTTTTTCGAGGCGGCCACCCAACTTCGGCTGATGGAAGGCGGCGAAAACGTGTCATGGGATTTCTGCGCCGTGAAGGAAGAAGTCGCCGACGACCGGGGCATCACGTACCGCGTCAACAAGGTCCGGCCGGATCTGTCCGGGTACGATCTCGTCTTCGCGCCGGGCGGAATGGCCACGAGAACGCTCCGGCACGATGACGATTTTGTCGGATGGATCCGGACGGCGGAATCGGCCAAGTGGAAGATTTCCGTCTGTACGGGCGCCCTGCTGCTCGGCGCGGCGGGATTTTTGCAGGGAAAAAGGGCAACGACGAACGCATCCGCTTATGATCTGTTGGCGCCGTACTGCGGTGAAGTCGTGAAGGCGCGGGTGGTCAGAGACGGCCATGTGATCACGGGCGGCGGCGTTTCTTCCTCCATCGATCTGGGCCTCTATGTCGTTGAACAACTGACGGGCGCCGAAGCGGTGAGGAACGTGCAGCGTCGCATGGACTATCCTTATTACCGCGGAGCGCAAGGGTCGGATATCTACACGGCCGAACCTTGACAACGGAGCAGCCGGCCGCCAAAAAAACTGCGGGAGCCTTACTCCCGCAGCTTCAGTCCGTTTTCGATTTCCTCCACCGGTAGGAACAGCGGCCGTTCCTGGCCGTGCGGCGTGTCGGGATGGTGCGTGCTGATCCACAATTGCCCCTGAAAATCGCGGAACAGGCTTGAATGCCCCGCGTTGCGGTCGAGGAGCAGCCGGTCGTCGTGCGTCCAGGGACCTTCGATTCTGCCGCCGGCGGAACGGGCAATCGCGACCTTATAGCCGCCCAGCCCCGCGTCGCCGTAGTTCGGCACCGAATAGCTCGACCAGAGCAGGATCAGCTCCCCGTTACGGGCCTTGTACAGAAACGGCGCGTCGGTCAGATACCCCTGCTTCTCGATGCGCGGATCGCCGAACAGCCGGATCCATTTCATCTCCGCCGCGTTTAGTATCTCCACCGGCTCCCCGTACGATGCCTTCAGATCGCGGGTCAGCCGCAGCGCCTTGATCTTGCCTTCGTAAATTTCCGTCCACTCGTGGCAGAACACGATCCAGCGCTGCCCTTCATCGTCTTCGTAGAATGTGCCATCGAGGCATTCGCAACCCGGCAGGGTCACGGGACCATCACTGTGCGGCCGGTAGGGCCCCGCCGGATGGTCGGCAACGAGAATGCCCGTCCCGCGGTTTTCGCCGATGCCGCCCTTGAACGAGGCGAACATATAGAACCTGCCGTCCACCTCGAACACTTCCGGCGCCCAATAATGCCGGACGCCCCAGAACCCTCTCGGCGGCTGAAACGCGACGTACGGCCCGGTCCAGCTCCGCAAATCCTCGCTGACGTACACTTCAAAGATCGGATCCTTGTCCCCGCAGCCGTCCGCGAACGTCGTGCCGAACAGATAATATTTGCCCTCGGCGGCATACGGAAACACGAACGGATCGCGCATATGGATGCCGCTCACGTCCACCGTCCGGATCGTTCGAAAACCGGTCTGCATCCGTTTGAGCACCCCTTTCCCCGTCTGGATTCAACTCATGTCTGCTCCCGCAGGACGCCCGGATGCCACATCGCGTTGATCCGACGGATTTGCTCCGGATCGCACTTCGGCTTGCGGTCGTAGGTAAGCAGCCCGTTCACTTCCTGCTCCACGTCGGTGAGCTGGGTGTAGCAGAATCCGTGAAGGACTTTGGACGCGTAGACCGCCTCCATGATCCGGCGATACTCGCGCACGAACTCCTCCTCGCTGCCCGCGGTCGTGTAGCCCCATCCCTGTTCATCGGAGATCCGATAGGCGATGCCGCCGAACTCGGTGAGCAGGATCGGCTCGCCTTCGTGCTCGAACCCGTTCGCGTAGATGGCGCGCCGGCCGGGCTGCGAACGCAGAATTTCTTCCTTCGTCGACAGCGACGCCTTGAAATATTCGTATTTGTCCGGTTCATCCGGCTGGCCGTGGTTGTAATTGTGGACCGCGCAAATATCCGTCTTCGTCAGCTCCCAGCCGTCGTTGGAGACGACGAGCCGTGTCGGATCCAGCGAGTGGATCAGGCTGTACAGCGCCAGGCTGTGGTGTTGCTGCTGCCTGCTGCTGCGAATATCCGGCACGCCCCAGCTTTCGTTGAGCGGCACCCACGCCACGATGCACGGATGGTTGAAATCGCGCTCCACGATTTCGATCCACTCCCGCGTCAGACGCGCCGCGGCGTCCGCGGAGAAGGAAGCCGCCGAAGCGCACTCGCCCCACACGAGGAAGCCCAGCCGGTCCGCCCAATAGAGAAAACGCGGATCCTCCACCTTCTGGTGCTTGCGGCAGCCGTTGAAGCCCATCGCCTTCGCCAGCTCGATGTCCCGCTTGAAATCTTCGTCGCCCGGCGCGGTAAGCAGGCCGTCCGGCCAATAGCCCTGATCGAGCACGAGCTTCTGATAGTACGGCTTGTTGTTCAGGTACACCATGCCGCGCTCGGTATGGATCTTGCGCATGCCGAAATACGTCTCGACTTCATCGACCGCCCGGCCGTCCTGCCGCAGCGTAAGCTTCACGTCGAACAGGTTCGGATTTTCCGGCGTCCACGTCCAGCCGTCATGGTGGACCGCCGTGCGGAAGATGTTCCGGTTCATCAGATGAAACGCGCGCTTCACATACGGCTCGTGGATCACGATCTGATCCGTGACGATCGTCCGGCCTTTGAACAAGATTTCCACGTCCAATGTCATGCCGGCTGCGGCGCGCGTCGTCTCGAACTCCGCGATCACGTCGCCGCGGTCGAGATCCGGCTGGAACTTCACGCGGGCGAGACGCGCGTCGGACACGGCCTCCAGCCACACCGTCTGCCAGATGCCGGTCGTCGGCGTGTACCAGATGGCGTCCGGCTTCTCGAGCCAGAACTGCTTGCCGCGCGGAATCGTCTCGTCCGTCGACGGATCTTCCACCCGGACGGCCACCTGCTCCTCATCCCACGTCAGCAAATCCGTAATATCAAAATGAAACGGCGTATGCCCTCCTTCGTGCATTCCGGCATACTGCCCGTTCACATACACCCACGCGCGGTAATCGACGGCGCCGAAGTGGAGCAGGACGCGCTTGCCCTTCCAGCCCGGGTCGACCTTGAAATCGCGCTTGTACCACACCCAGTCGTGGAACGAAGGATCATGAATGCCGCTCAGTTTCGACTGGTAGGCGAAAGGCACCTCGATCAGGCGGGAAAGCTTGCGGTCCGGGCGGAACCATTTTTCCTTCACGCCAACGTCCGCATCGTCGAAATCAAACTGCCACGCGCCGTTGAGATTCTGCCACTCCTTCCGGACAAACTGCGGTCTCGGATATTCGTTGCGGCGTGCCATCATACCACTCCTGATTCCATTTGGTGTCTGTATCTTGCTTCAGTTCTCCCGTACGACGGGTCCCGGCCGCGAAGCCGTGCCCGGCTCCTGCAGATGCACGGTCGGCCAGCCGTCTTCCCAGATGAGCGGATCAATCATCATCGGCCGCCGGGTCGCCCCCGTGAGCAGCGTGGGATCGTCCGCATCGATCGCGTGGTAGACGATCCAGTCGCTTCCCGCGTCGTCGGTGACGACGGCGTTGTGCCCGGGACCGACGAACTGCCTTCCTTCCGGATCCGGAACCGCGTTCGCCGCCAGTATGGTTGTGCCTCCGCCCGTCAGCAAATCCCGGCCGTCCCGGTCCGCGAACGGACCGCGGATCGATTCGGCCCGCCCGATCTTGACGTGATAGGAGCTGAATGCTCCCTCGCAGCAGGAGCCGACGGAGCCGAAGAAAAAGTAATAGCCGCCGCGTTTGACGATATACGGCGCTTCAAACTGGTTGTCCGCGATCTGGAACTTCTCGCCCGCCATCGCCAGGCCGTCCGCGGACAGCTCGATGCCGTAAATGCCGTGGAAGCTGCCCCAGATCAGGTACGGCGTCCCGTCGTCGTCCCGGAACCAGAAGGGATCGATCGAATTCGCGACGCCGATCGTCTCGCTCACAAACAGCGGCCCGTGGTCGGTGAACGGCCCTTCCGGCGTGTCAGCCGTGGCGACGCCGATGCCCGGATTCGGATCGCCCCAGGCGGAGTATGAATAGTACAGGTAATATTTTCTAGTCTCTTCGTTAAATGAAATATCTGGCGCCCACAGCCAGCCTTCGTCCTTCCAATCCGGCTTCACCTCGAACGCGTCCCGCACGAACTCCCAATCGGTCAGGTTGCGCGACCGGACGATCGGGATCAGGTGCGAGGCGCCGTCGTCCCAGGTGTCCTCCGTGCCGTAGGCGTAAAACCAGCCGTCCTCCCCCCGGATGACGGAAGGGTCGGCCAGCACCGGCTCGAACACCGGGTTTTGATAGGGCGCCGGCGGGGTCTGGGCCTTCTCGGCTGCCTGCGGCTTCACCGCAAGCCGGACGCCGATCGCGGCCGCGGCGGCCAGCACCCCGAGCGCGGCGATCCACAGCACCGTTTTTCGCATAGCGGTTGCCATCTTTCGGCTTCCCCCGTCCGTCATTTGATGCCCGAATGAATGATGCCCTTCACGATCGACTTCTGGGCGAGCAGGAAGACGATCAGGATCGGCAGTGTCGCGATCACCGACAAGGCCATCAGCTTGTTCGGGTAGTTCACATAGCTGCCGTGGGTCATGACCGCGATGCCCGCCGTCAGCGTGAGCATGTCCTCGTTGCCGCCGGAGACGTAATAGGGCCAGATGTAGTCGTTGAAAATACCCATGAACGTGATGACGGCCAGCGTCCACAGAATCGATTTCGAGGCGGGCAGAAACATCCGGACGAAGATCTGCCATTTGTTCGCCCCGTCCATGTACGCCGCTTCCTCGATTTCCACCGGATAGCCGAGGAAGAACTGGTAGAGCAGGAACACGCCGAACACGCCGGCCGTGGCGGGCAGGAAGAACGCGCCGTACGTGCCGATCAGGCCCAGATCCTGGAACAGGATGTACTGCGGCACGAACCAGACGATGCCCGGAATCATCATCGTGCTCAGGAACATCGAGAGCAGCGCCTTGCGGAACGGCACGTCAAGCCGAGCCAGACCGTACGCCGCCAGCGCGTCGATCGTCAGCACGAGCACGGTCCCGACGGTGGACACGATCAGCGAGTTGAAGATCCAGCGGATGATCGGCACATCCAGATCGCCGCCCTTCAGCGCCTCGATGTAGTTGATCAAGGTCGGTTCCTTCGGGATGAAGCTCAGATCCGGCAGGAACGCCTCGATGTCGGATTTCAGCGAAATCGTGACCATCCAGATCAGCGGCACGATGAACATGACGCCGATCGCCGTCGCCAGCAGGATGAGCAGCAGCCGATTGATTTTTGTACGCATCGGTCAACCCCTCCTTCCCGACAGGAGACGGTAGATGACCGTCGAGACGACCATCATGATCAGCCCGAGCACGATGGCCATCGCGGACGCCGCGCCGCCCTGATGCTGTCCGTACGCCACGGCGAAGATGTTCATCAGGAGCACCGTCGTCTCGTAGCCGGGCCCACCGCGCGTCATGAGGAACGGCTGCGCGAACACGTTGAACGAGGCAATGATGGTCATGATGAGCACGACCGTGCTGATGCTCCGGATCGACGGGAGCGTAATGTGGATCAGCCGGTGCCAGGCGTTCGCTCCGTCCAGCCTTGCCGCTTCGTACAGCTCCTCCGGCACCTCGTTCAGCCCGTTGATGAAAATGATCATGTTGAACCCGACCGTCCACCAGATCGTGCAGAAGACGAGCGCGATCCAGACCCACGGCGTATCGTTCAGCCAGCCGATGTGCGGACCGGTCTTGCCCATTTTGTCGAGCAGGATGTTCAGAAACCCCGTGTCCGTATCGAACACCCGCATCCAGATCGTCGCCATGACCGTCGCCGAAATCGCGTACGGCATGAAGAAGATCGTCCGGTAGAACCCCTGGACCCGGTTCGACAGCGCGTTCACGAGCAGCGCGAGCGCCAGCCCGACGATGACGAGGAACGGCACGGAATAGATCACGAACTTGAACGTGCCGCTCAGGCCGCGCACGAACAGGTCGTGGATCAACGTGCCCGGCGTGAAAATGTTCTTGTAGTTTTCCAGGCCGATGAACTCGCGCGAGCCGAGCATGTCGTAATCCTGGAAGCTGAGCACGATCCCCGAAGCGAGCGGGTATAGCAGAAACAGCGCAAAACAAACGAAATAGGGGAGGACAAACAGACTCGATGTCAATTTCGATCTCCAGCTGCCCCGCATCCGATCCACCACCCCTTGTCAATGACAGGGCGGGTATTGCTACCCGCCCGCTGAAGCACACGAACGTCTGCGATTATTTTTTCGCTTCGATCGCCTGAAGCGCTTTCTTCTGCGCTTCGTCAAGCGCCGCCTGCGGCTCCGCCTTGCCCAGCAGCGTCAGATTGATCTGCGTCCACAGTTCGCCGACAATCGAGCCCCAATCCTCAATCGGCGGCGCGAAGTGCACATAGTCGAACTCTTTGGCCACTTCCGTCTGCTGCTGCGTGAGCGCCTGGAATTCGGGGCTCGCCAGCACCTGCTTGGATGCGACGGCCTGGCCGGATTCCGCCCAGTCGAGCGAGTGGCCCGCCACATATTTCAGGAAGTCGCCGATGCCTTCCAGCTTGACGGCGTCGGTCTGTTCCTTCGGCACGACGAACGTATGGGAGCCGCCGAAGACGCCCGGCTGATCGAAGAACACCGGAATCGGCGCGACGCCGTAGTTGATGCCGGCTTTGTCCCATTGGTCCTTCATCCACGGCCCGTTGAACTGGATCGCGTTCTTGCCTTGCAGGAACAGCTTCACTTCGCCGTCCTGGGCGACGTTCTCGGGCGACACCTTGTGTTCGAAGATGAGGCTCTTCATGAAGGCCAGCGCTTCCACCGCTTCCGGCGAGTTCAGGGCCGGGTTGCCGTCAGCGTCCACCAGATCGACGCCCTGTTGATAGAGGAGCGACGGGAAGATGAACTGCTGCGGCCACAGCGTCGGCATCACGTAGCCCCATTGTCCGTTCGACGGATCGGTCAGCTTCTTCGCGGCCTCCAGGAATTCTTCCCGGTTGGTCGGCGGATGCTCGATGCCGGCTGCCGCGAACAGATCCTTGTTGTAGTACATGATCAGCGGATGGATGTCGAGCGGGATGCCCCACCATTTGCCGTCGATGGTCGCATAACTCACGGCGGCGTCGACATAGTCTTCCTTCGTGATGCCCGCCTTGGCGGCCAGATCATCCATCGGCTGCAGCAGATCTTTTCTGACGTAGGTCGGAATCGAATCCAGGTGCATGATCATGAGGTCCGGCATGTTCTTCTTCGTGCCGAACGCGTTGTCAAGCAGCTTGTAGTAGTCGCCGTTCGGCTGGATCTGGAACTTGATCTGGTAGCTGTCGGACTGCTCGTTGTAAGCGTCCACGATTTTCTTCATGAACGGGCCGTCCGGACCGGAGAACGGCGACCAGAATACCAGCTCCGTCTTGCCCCTGGACGCGGAAGTGTCGGAAGACTTGGACGAGTCCGAGGCGCCCGAAGAACCGGAAGAGCCGGACGGGTTGTCGGCTTCGGATGTGGAACCGGACTTCCCGGCACCGCAAGCGGTCAATGCAAGGACAAGACATGCGATCAGGGTGAAATGCAGCCATTTCATGCGCTTCACGTCGAATCATCCCCCGGGTTTTGGTTTTGGTGTTGTCTGACATAATCCAGCTTCAAACGCAGGTCCGTCTCGTAATTGCCGAACTTCCGTCCGAACAGATTGAGTCCTCCGTCGTTCACGGCGTCGGGCTTGATGCCGATGCGGACCGTCAGGTAAGGTTGGTCGTCCAATTCCAGCTCGTCGATCGTCAGAGCGGAAAGCTGCCTGCCGTCAATGTACGAGCCGTCGGAATTGACGCGCCACGTTTTGAGAAGCCCGTATTGCGTGTTTTCAATTCCCCACCACTCCGGGGTGAGAAGCCCCCTCTCGCCTCCGAAATCGCCGGGACTCGTCCAGGTTCCCACCTCCTTTCCATTGATCCACAGCGTGATATCCGAAGGCCAATCCCTCTTGTGGAGCGGCGCTTCCGAACAGATTTCCATCGACAGTTCCAGATGGCGGATGACCGCGCCCCGCGGCACCCGGTTCGGGAACCGGTACTCCAGATAGCCGCGGCGGAACCAGATCAGCTGCGCATCGATCCGCTCCGGTTCGAAGAATGCGCGGGGCTCATCCATCTCGCCAATGATCGAATGCTCGCTCAGGAGACCGCACGGACCGGACACCTGCGAATCGACAAACTGGCCGATCGGCATGGAGACTTCCACGCTCGATTCGGACGGTTCGGACCGGACGTGCGTCAGATCGACGACGATCCGGCTGTACACGGCCGAACAGAGCTTCTGCGTGCCGCGGGTGCCGGGCACCATCTCGGTCTGGATCAGCCCGGCTTCCTCCAGCTTCCGGATGTTGATCGCTGCGGTCGAAGCGGGAAGGCCGAACATCTCGGCAATTTCCACGACGTTTCGGGGATGCCCCAGCAGCGCCTTGAAAATCTCCACGCGCAAGTCGGTTGAAAGCGCCTTCGCAATATGGACGAATTCATCAAGATTTGTTGTCAGAATGCGGTTCAGCTTTTCCTGGCTGGAATCGTCCCGTTCGATTCTCATCGGTTTCCCCTCTTTTCTTCAATTTGCGACAATAAAAATTGTACCATACTCGAAAAGAGGTTGTTTAGAACAAATATTATTGTTTGTAATCGCTTTTAATTATAATTTAGGACAATTATTTTTGCAATATACAATTCATTTATCCGCTAAAAAAAGATTTGAAACAATATTTGTTGTTTCAAATGAAGATTCTGATAATTTTATCATTGACCCTCCCCGTTCGCCGGCGATATCCTTTTAAAAAAATGTTCTCCCTGCACCGAACCAACCCGATCCGGGCGACACTTGTATCCATGAAAGGCAGGTGAAGCCGCGTGGCAAACCTTGATGTTCCGGCAACGGCGGGTGCGGCGCTGGAGCGCAGCCATCTGGAGAAACTGTACTATTTCGCCTTGCGGAAGACGGGCAGCCGCCACGAAGCGGAAGATCTCGCGCAGGAGATCGCCGTGCAGGCGCTCGCGAGCCTCGCCGGCGGCAGCCGTCCGGCCGACTTCGACCGGTGGCTCTGGGCGGTGGCGCGCAACCGCTATGCCCGCTGGGCGAAGGAGCGGCGCAGGCGCTCGGCCGACGTCCATGACGAACGCGTCCTGTCCGCGCAGACCGACGACAGCCCTTCCGCCGAAGCCTCGCTCGTCCGGGCCGGCGAGATCGCAGCGCTTCGGCGCGAACTGGCACTGCTGACAGCGGAATACCGCGACATCGTCGTCGCCTACTATTTCGCGGGCGAGCGGATCGCGGACATCGCGGCGCGGCTCGGCGTGCCGGAAGGCACGGTCAAGCGGCGGCTTCACGATTGCCGGAAGACTATCCGGGAGGGGATCGAGATGGCTAGGGAGACGGGCGTGCGGAGCTTCAAAGCCGAACAGGTGGATTTCAGCAAGAGCGGAACGGACGGACGGGACGGCTCGCCGTGGAGCCTGATCAACCGGCTTATTCCGAAGAACATTCTGCTCGCGGCATACCGGAACCCAATGACGCTGGAGGAATTGTCCCTCGAGCTCGGAGTCGCCATGCCGTACATGGAAGAAGAGGTGCGGCTGCTCACGGAAGGGACGCTGCTCAGGGAAGTGGCGAAAGGCAGGTACGAGACGGATTTCATCATTCTGGACAAGGACACGCGGCTTGCCATTTTCCGCAAGCTGGAGGAGACCGGGCGGACGTTCGCCCCGCTGCTCATCGAACTGCTCGATGCGGCGATAGAGGATGTGCAGCGGGCCATCGGACAAAGGTTCGAACGCGGGTTCCTGCTCTGGACGCTGATTCCGCTGGCGGTGGACAGCATCGCCGCCGAAACACACCGCGGCGGCGGCGTGCCGGATTATCATGCCTACACCCTCCGTCCGCACGGCGGCCGATGGGAAATCGTCGGATACGAGAAGTGCGACTTGCCGTACAACCTGTTCATCGGCCACAACGGCAGCGGAGAAGGCCGCGGCATCATGTTTCATTACAAGCTCGGGCTGCCCGGCCTGTGGGACCGCGCGGGCGAACTGAACCATTTCGAGACGCGCGTCCTCGCTGACGCCATCCGCACAGGCGCCGCGCAGGAAAACCTGAGCCGCGTCGAAGCCGGCGTGATCCGCAATCTGATCGAACGCGGCTTTCTCGCCGACCATCCGGAGCGGATCATCCCGAACTTCCCCGTGTTCCGGCGCGAACATAGGGAAGCGCTCCGCTCGTACAAGGAGCATCCCGCCTATATCAGGCTGCTGGACATCATGAACGGGCTGTACCGGGATGTGCACCACCTCATCGGCCAGGGCTGCCCCGCGCGGCTCGCGGAACAGCTCAAATACGTCTCCGGCGCGCAGCTGTACGACATGCGGATGATCTGCCTGCGCCATGCGCTGGCCGAAGGGCACATCGCGGAGCCCGAACAGCCGGAACGCAGCACGATCGCGATGTATTTGGATCTGGACCTGAAGATGGAATGAAAATGCAAAAGGCTTCCCGGCTGATCCGACCCGTGGATCATCGGGAAGCTTTTTTCACATTCACGATTGCACCGCCGACGGGCGTTTGACCCGATCCGCGGGCGCCGCCGCCGCGGACAGGCCGGCCAGATGCGCCTGCCAAAGGCTGACGCCGAACACGAGCGCGATCGCCCAGAACCAGCCGTGGATGCCGAGCAGCCCGGCGATGACGCCGCCGATCGTCGGACCGGCGAGGCTGCCCGTGAACTGCCAGGCGTTCGCGATCGTGTAGGTGCGGCTCTCCATCCCCGGCGCGACGTTCCGCCGGATCTGCGCCTGGATGTTCGGCAGCATGCCGGCGACGCACAAGCCCATCAGGAACCGGCAGACGACGATGACGCCGTAACTGTCGGTCACCGCCTGGATCACGCTGAGCGCGATCGCGAGCCCCGTCGCCGCTTTCAGCAGCACGGGCGGACCGATCCGGTCCGCGACGCGCCCGAGCAGCGGCGAGAACAGGATCACGGCGAGCGACGTGACCGCGAGGGCGAAGCCGAGATTGAGGCCGCCCTCCCACCAGCGGTGCTCCGCGCGCTCGATGTAGAACGCGAGCAGCGGGCTGGTGCCCGTGATGCAGAAGTTCGTGCAGAACGCGCCGAGCAGCAAATGCGGGAACGGCTTCCGGCGCCAGATCGCGGCGATGTCCTGGATGAGATTCGTCTTCGCCGCCTCCGGCGCCGGCCGCCGCGGCGGTTCCCGCACGAGCAGCGTGACGATCACGGCGCCCGCCACGAGCAGCACGCTCATGAGCGGGAACGTCTCGCGCGGCGCGAGCGCCGTCATCGCGGCGGCGCCGAGGATCGGCCCGAGCACATGGCCGCTCTCGCCCATCATCTGCATGAGCCCCGCCGAGAACGCGACCCGGTGGCGCGGCGCGCCGGTCAGCACCAGAATGTTGGAGAAGGGCAAAATTCCGGTGAAACAGCCCTGCAGGAAGCGGAGCAGCGTCAGCTCGGCCGGATGGCTCGCGAACGCCATGAGCGACGTGACCGCCGCCATCCCGAAGCCGGACCAGACCATGATCGGCTTGCGCCCGATCCGATCGCCGAGCCGGCCGAGGATCGGCAGCATGATGATCATCGCGAGGAAGTTGGCCGCGAAGGCGATGCCCGTCCAGGTCGTGAGCGCCGTTCCGGACAGTCCCAGTTCGGCGAGATGGCGGGAGACGATCGGCGCATAAATCCCGTGCGATGTCGAGATGAGCAGCTGCACGGCGAGCAGCGCGCCGAACTGCCGCAGCCAGCCCGGCGCCATCAGCCGAAGACGCGGTCCAGGAACGCCGCCGTCTCGGAGACCGCGATGTCAAGCGCGGGCGTCGTCCCCGCGTACGGGTCTGCCGCGCCAAACCGGTGATCCGCGCCGGGAATGGCGACGAACGACTGGTGCGGGGCCAGATCCCGCAGCGCCTTGAAATTTTCCAACAGCCGCTCGCCGTCCGCTTCGCCTTGCACGATCAACACGGGAATCGCGAGCGAAGCGAACACGCGCCGCGCGTCGAACCGTTCGCCGTTCCGGTCGAGGTCGTCGATCAATGCCTGCTGCGCGGGCGTCAGCTCTTGCCCCTCCTCCGCCGAGGGGCGGATCGGCGCGCCGCCGCCGTTCCAGACGACGGCCGCCTTCACCTCCGTCAGTTCGCCGGCGATCAGCAGGCCGCTCGTCCCCGCGCGGCTGTGGCCGAGCACGGCCAGCCGCCCCAGGTCGGCCCCCTCAGCCAGCGGCAGCTCCCCGCGGACCGCGGACCGCACGATCGTCCGCCAATCCTCCAGCTCGCGCGACAGCGTGACGGTCTCGGCCGCCTTCCGCGCGTCGCCCGACTTCGCCGCGGCGATGCGCGCGAAGTTGAACTTCACCGCGTAATATCCTTGCCGGGCGAACCGCTCCGCGATATCGGGCCAGAACGCCCAATCCTTGTGCCCGCGAAAACCGTGGCCGAGCAGCAGCGCCGGCTTTCGCCCGCCGCCTTCGATCACCCGGACTTCGCCCTCCAGCACCGTGCCGTCCGCCTGCTCCAGCTTGAACGGCGCGAGTGTGACCGCCGTCTGCGTGCCCATTTCGCTCTCCCTCCTATTCCGCCCGCAGAATCCAGTCTTCGATCTCGAAGTCGTTGTCCGCGAGCTTCTCTTTCACCAGAAAATCCTTCGTGCCTTCGAGCAGCTTCAGCCCTTCCTCCGTGAACGGCGTGTCCTTGATCGTCGAGACCGGGCTGACCTGCTTCACCAGCTCGGGCGTCGTCTTCTGGATCTGCGCCACGAGCTCGTAGTACTCCTCCTCATGCTGCAGCAGATCTTCCAGCGCCTTCAGCCGGATCTCGTTCCAGACGCGCGGAAAATCGGGGAACCGTTTCAGAAAATCTTCCGACGCCACCGTCACGCTCGTGCCGTACAACTCCGGATGCTTCGACGCGTCGTCGATGTGGATGAATCCCTGCTCGATCTGCTTCAGCGCGTTGACGCCGTTGTTCGTCATCGCGTCCACCTCGCCGCGGGCGAGCGCCGCCTCCCCGTCCGGCCGCAGCATGTGCACCAGCTTGTAGTCGGTGACGCCCTCCTTCTCCAGTAGCCCGACGAGATACCGGTGCATGAACGAGCCCTTCTGGGTGGCGATCGTCTTGCCCTTCAGCTCCTGAACCGACTTCGGCCCGTCCTTCTTGCCGATCAGGTAGCCGATGTTTTCCGTCAGCCCCTGCGCGATGAGCCGCGACTTCGCCCCCGACGAGCGGGCGAGGATCGCCGGCGTGTCGCCGAGGCTGCCGAAGTCGATCCGGCCGCTGATGAGTGACTCGCTCTGGTCCGGACCGTTCGGAAAACCGACCAGCTTCACCTCGGCGACGCCGTACTTCTTCAATTCTTCCTGGATGATGCCCTTGTGGAACCCCCAGCCTTCGGCGCCGGTCGGCAGGTTCAGATCGTTCAGGCCGATGTAGCCGTAGGTGATGACGGACGGCACGCCGCCGCCGGATTCCGCGTCTCCGCTCACGGCCCCGCCGCTGCCCGCGCCGCATGCCGCAAGCAGCAGCGCGGCGGCGGCCAGCACGCCCGCCGCGGCCGCGCGCGCCCACAGGGTTCGTCTTCGCATGCGTCTTTTTTTCGCTGTCACGTTGATTCGCGTCCTCCCCGGGCTCAGCCAAAATTCGTCTTGACGTACAGCTGATACAGATATTCATGCTGCGCGACCGGCGTCCGGCCCGGTCCCCAGCCGACTTTCTCGCGATAGCCGCCGATGAGCCGGGAGCGCTCCAGCTCCTCCTCGCGGACGCCGGACGGCGTTTCCGCCTCGGGCGCCACATAGAGGGCGTCGACCGGGCAGTACAGCTCGCACATGAAGCAGGTCTGGCAATCTTCCTGCCGCGCGATGACCGGGATGCCGTCAGTCCGGTCGAACACGCGGGTCGGGCAGACGTTCACGCACTGGTTGCAGGCGGTGCATTTCGTTTCGCTGATGATCTCGATCAAACCAGCGCAGCCTCCTTCCCGACCTGCTCGGTCCGGACGGCGACCTCGTCGAGCCCGCTGCTGACCAGGCGGTGCTTCTGCGACTCGTCCAGCGTGCGGAAGTCCTCCCGCTTGTGCATGCCGCGCGTCTCGGTCCGATGCAGCGCGGTCCGGTACATCCAGCGCGCGGTCGCGGTCATCGCCGCCGCTTCGCGAGCCTTCACCGCATCCGTCGTGAGCGGCACGCTGCTGCTGCGGATGTCGCGCCACAGCCCGTCAAGCCGGACGAGCGAGTCGTTCAGCCGCTCCTCCGTGCGGAACAGGTTGCGGTCGTACGGCATCACCTCCGACTGGACGGCGCGGATGAACTCCGCCGTCCGCTGCGGCGTCTGTCCCTGCCGGCCCGCGATCGCCTGCGAGGACAGCCCGCGCAGCCGCCGCCCGGTTCCGCGCTGTCCGAGCTTCAGCGCGTAATCCGCCGCGCCTTCGCCGGCGAACGTGCCGGACGACATCGCCCACGCCGCGTTGTGCGAGCCGCCGCCGGTGAAGCCGCCGCAGATCAGCTCGCGCGTCGCCGCGTCGCCCGCCGCGTACAGGCCCGGCACTTTCGTCGCGCACGTCTCGTCCGTGATGTGGATGCCGCCGGTTCCGCGCACCGTGCCTTCGAGCCGGAGCGTCACCTCGAACAGGTCGCGGAACGGATCGATGCCCGCCCGGTCGAACGGCAGGAAGAAGTTCGTCTGGCTCACGCGCAGAAGCGGCCGGATGTCCTCCGGCGCCTGATCGAGCCGCGCGAACACCCGATGCCCTTCGAGCAGCTTGCGCGCGATGACCGAGCGGCCGCGCTGCGAGCCCGCGTCTTCGATGACCGTTCCGTCTTCGTAATAGAACGTCGCGTAGCGGTAGAACGCGGTCTTCGTGACGGACGAGAAGACCGGGCAGATCGCGTAGGCGTTGGAGAATTCCATGCCGGACAGCTCCGCCCCCGCCTCCGCGGCGAGCAGATAACCGTCGCCGGTCAGGACGTTGCAGCCGAGCGCCTTGCTCAAGAACGCGCATCCGCCGGTGGCGATGACGACCGCGCCCGCGCGCACCGTCCACGGCTCGCCGGTCTCGAGCCGGATGCCCGACGCGCCGCCGACGCCGTATTCGTCCGCCAGCAGCTCGAGCGCCGGGCTGTGGTCGAGAATTTTGACGCCGGCCTTCTTCACCAGCTTGCGCATCAGCTTCATGTATTCCGGCCCTTGCAGTCCGCGCTTGTGCGGCTCGCCGAATTCATTGAGCGGGAACGGATAGCCCCACTCCGCCAGCCGGTTCATGTTCGTGTACGTCTGATCGAGCACCCGGTCCATCCACCGGTTGTCCGCCAGAAAGCCGCCGAGCGCGTAGCGGCTCTCCTTCGCCTGACGCCGCAGGACGGGATCCGGCTTCACATACCAGACGCCGGTGCCCGAGGGCGCCGTCGCGCCGCTCGTGCCGCAGTACCCTTTGTCGACCAGAATGACCTTCGCGCCGCGGGAAGCCGCGCTGATAGCCGCCCACGTACCCGCCGGACCGCCGCCGATGATCAGCACGTCCGCTTCCAGGGACAGCTCGTTATGCCGTGCGTGCGCAATGCTCATGGTTTCATCCTCCCTCATGCTTGTTCATCTATGATTTATCCGTGATAGCTGTCGCGCCAGTGCAGCAGCCTGCGCTCGAGCAGCCTCACGAACGAATCCAGCAATTTGCCGACGATTGCGAAAATGACGATGCCCGCGAAAATGATCTCCGTCGTTCCGTTCTGCTTCGCGGCGTTGATCAGAAAGCCGATGCCGTTCGTCGAGCCGAGCAGCTCCGCGACGACGAGGCCGAGCCACGAGAGCGCGAGCGACAGCCTGAGGCCGAGCAGGATGCACGGCATCGCCGCGGGAATCATGAGCCGCGTCAGCCGCTTGCGCCGGTCGAAGCCGAGAATGCGGGACACCTGAACCAGCTTCTCGTCCACGCCCCTGATCCCCATGAGCGTGTTGATGTACAGCGGGAAAAAGGCTCCCTTCGCAATGAGAATGATCTTCGACGTCTCGCCGAATCCGAACCACAGGATGACGAGCGGCGCGATGGCGAGGTGCGGGATCATGCGCAGCATCTGCATGCTCGGGTCCAGCACGTATTCGGCGTTCCGGTTGAACCCGGCGATCAGCCCGAGGATGAGCCCGAGCCCGCCGCCGAACAGAAACCCGACGGCCGCGCGCCGGACGCTGACCCCGAGATGGTGCGCGAGCTCGCCCGAGGCGATCAGGTCGCGGAACGCCTCAAGAATGGCGAGCGGCGTCGGCAGGAAGAACGGGTCGATCAGGTTCGCGTCGCCCGCCAGCTGCCACAGGGCGATGACGGCGACGGGAAGCGCGGCGCCCGCCAGGAAATCCGCGCCGGCCTGCCGGATCGGGCGCCCGCCCCAGCCTCTCCGGGCGGGGGCGGCCGCATCCCGGATCTGTCCCGGGCGCAGCGTTTCAATGTTTTCGCTCATGGTAAGCCTCCTTTTCGCCGGAATGATCGGCTGAGATTATCGGCCGGCCTGTCCCGGCCGGTCAGCCTTTGTACCCTTCCCGCCAATGCAGCAGCCGGCGCTCGAGCAACCGGACGAACACGTCGACGAGCACGCCGACGAGCGCGAACAGGATGATGCCGACGAAGACGACCGGCGTCTTGTTGAACTGGCGCGCGTCCGACATCATGTACCCGATGCCGGAGGTCGACGCGATCAGCTCCGCGACGACGAGGCCGAGCCAAGCGACGCCGAGCGACAGCCGGACGCCGAGCAGAATGTTCGGCAGCGCCGACGGGATGACGAGCCGCATCACCTGCTTCGCCCGGCTGAACCCGAGCACGCGCGCGACTTCGAACAGCTTGTTGTCCGCGCCTCGGATGCCCAGGAACGTGTTGATGTAGAGCGGGAAAAAAGCCCCTTTCGCGATCAGCAGCACCTTCGACTCCTCGCCGATGCCGAACCAGAGCACGAACAGCGGCGCGACGGCGAGATGCGGAATCATCCGGATCATCTGGATCGACGGATCGAGCGACCGCTCCGCCCGGCGGAACAGCCCGACGAGCAGGCCGAAGAAGAGGCCGAGCCCCGTGCCGAGCGCGAACCCGAGGGCGGCGCGCACGAAGCTGATGCGCAGATGCATCCACAGCTCGCCTCCGGATACAAGCCGCACGAACGTCTCCGCGATCGTGAGCGGCGTCGGGAAGAGCAGCGTCGAGATCCAGCCCATGTCGCCGGCGAGCTGCCATCCGCCGAGCAGCAGGACGGGCAGGATGGAGCCGAGCGCGACGATCGTCGCCCGGTTCGGCTCCCGGCGGACTCCGGATTCGATCGGTTTGGCCATGTTCACCCTCCTCTCCGCGCCGCGGTCACAGTCCGGCCCAGTCCGCGGCGACCGGCTCTTCCGGTTTCTCGAATTCGCTCAGCACGCGGAAACGCATCTCCTGGAACGCGCTGCTCGCCTTCTTGCGCGGATACGGCAGATCGTTCACGATGACGCCGCGGATCGAGCCCGGCCTGGGCCGCATGATGACGATCCGGTTCGCGAGGAACACGGCCTCGTCGATGTCGTGGGTGACGAACAGCATCGTCGTCCGGTTCGTCTGCCAGACGTCGAGCAGCACTTCCTGCATGTGCGCCCGCGTGAAGGCGTCCAGCGCGCCGAACGGCTCGTCGAGCAGGAGCACCTTCGGGCTGCGGAGCAACGCCCGCGCGATCGCGACCCGCTGCGCCATCCCGCCGGACAGCTCGCGCGGATACGCCTTCGCGAATCCCTGCAGCCGCACCAACTCGATCAGCTCGTCGACCCGCTTCCGCACCCCGGGATCCCGGAGCGACAGGTCGGCCGCAATATTGCGCTCCACCGTCAGCCACGGGAACAGGCGCGGCTCCTGGAACACGAACCCCTTGTCGATGCCGGGGCCGGCCACGCGGCGCCCTTCCAGCAGCACGTCGCCCTCGTAGCTGTCGTCAAGCCCCGCGACGATCTTCAGCAGCGTGCTCTTCCCGCAGCCGCTCGGACCGATCAGCGTGATGAACTCGCCCTCCCGCACGCGGAGGCTGACGTCGTCGAGCGCGTGGACGCTGCCTTTCTGCGTGATGAACGTTTTGCTGACGTGCCGAATGTCGAGTTGATCCGCCCGGCTCTGGCTCATCGAATCATCCTTTCCCTGTCCCAAGCGGAACGGAGGCATCCTCCGCTTCGAGAATGCCTCCGTCCGTACGGTCGACGTTATCGTTTTTTCAGTGAACCAACCGGCTCCCGGCCTGCCGGGCGCCGAAAACATACTGGCGGATGCGGTCCGTCAAACCGCCTTTGCCGAATTTGAGGAATTTGCCGTCCTCCTCGTCGGCTTGCTCGCTGCACGCCGCCAGAAACAGCAGGATGAGCCGCCTGCGCTCCCCGATGTCGCGGCAGCCGTGCTCGTACAGCCAGACATCGATCGTGTTGTACACGCCGCGGTTGATCCGGTAGCGGTTGCGGCAATATTCCGCGAATTTGTAGTCCGGCCAATGGATGACCTCTCCCGCGGTTTCAGCCATCGGTGCACCTCCCGATATAAACGCCAAGAAGACTTTCCGTCCGCATCCGCAGCAGAAAGTCTCCATTGGCATGGTCGACAAATTTTGATAATTCCAATCCACTTAGTGGGTATAAGCTGATGAGCAACACTTTAGCACGGGGATGACAGTCTGTCAACCGCCTGTTTGGAAAAAAAATGCGGGGATGCGCCGTACGTGGTGCAAAAATGCACCCGATTTTCTCCGAAAACGTCCATAAAGCTCCATCTGGTGCAAATGTGCACCTTATTCGGAGCCGCCCGCCAAAATCGTCCGAATGTGGTGCAGATTTGCACCACATTGCGCTGCGGAGAAGCCGACAGGCTCGATCTGGTGCAGATTTGCACCAGATCGCCCGCGATGACGGTATCCGGGCAGCCGCCTGACCCGCTAAAGCGCCCCGCCGGGGCGTCGCCGGCAACGGTCCCCGCAGCGGGCGCGAGCCGGGCGGAATGCCCGGTCTGCCGCGGCGCTCCGGCACACGCGCCATCCAGGCAACGGCCCGGCCAGCCGCCTCGCCTGCGCCAATACACCGCCGCGCGGGCACGCCGCCCGGATCACATCGCCTCGTCCGCGCTCAGCGGCAGCTGCCAGTCGATCTCGGGGAGGCCGTTCTCCCGCAAATACAGGTTCGCGCGCGAGAACGGGCGGCTGCCGAAGAAGCCGCGGTACGCCGACAACGGACTCGGATGGGGCGAGCGGATAAGATGATGGCGCGGATTCGTGATGAGCTGCGCCTTGCTCTGCGCATGGCTGCCCCAGAGCAGGAACACGACCGGCTCCTGTTTCATGTTCAGCGTCTCGATCACGCGGTCCGTGAACGTCTCCCAGCCCATGCCGCGGTGCGAATTCGGCTGGTTGGCGCGCACCGTAAGCACGGTGTTGAGCAGCAGGACGCCCTGCTTCGCCCAGCGGACCAGACAGCCGTGCTGCGGCACCGCGCAGCCGAGATCGTCATGCAGTTCCTTGAGAATGTTCTGCAGCGACGGCGGCTGCGGCACGCCCGGCTTCACCGAGAAACAGAGACCGTGCGCCTGCCCCGGTCCGTGATAGGGGTCCTGCCCGAGAATGACCACCTTCGTGTCGGCGTAAGACGTATAGTGAAGCGCGTTGAAAATATCGTACATATCCGGATAGATGACCCGCGTCCGGTACTCTTCGACAAGAAACTTGCGCAATTGCTGATAGTACGGTTTCGAAAACTCCGCTTCCAGGTAATCGGCCCAATCGTTCCGCAAAATTGCCACGAATTTCTCCTCCCGCTTCCATTATCCGCGCGAAAGGCGGTTTTGTCCACATCACGGCCATCTCCAAATCTCCCAAACGAAACCAAATCTTTATATCCAACGTCTATATATAGAGCCGACTTTTGCCAGCGAAAAAGCGACACACACCGCAGCGTACAACAAAATATTGATCAAAGGGGAGGAGTTTTCCTTGTTTCGCTCAATCCAACATACCACGATCCGGCTGCGCCTGCAGCGCTGGCTGCCGGCCGCGCTCGCCTTGGCCTTGCTGCTGACCGCTTGCAGCTCGGGAGGCCAAAACCGGGAGTCGGACGGCGAACCGACAACGCTCAAAATCATGTACTGGAACGAACAGATATTCTACAACGACTATGGCCTGCTGTTCTATGCGACGCATCCGAATTTCGACATCAAGATTGCCAGCACCAGTTCCATCCAAACCGGAGAAGGCGATTACAATGAAAAATTTGACGAGTTCATCCGGAACGAAAAACCGGACATTCTGATGCTGACCCTGGATCAATACGAGAAGTTTGCCGCCGACGGCCGGCTTGCCTCGCTCGAATCCTATGTCGCCGATGACAAGTTCGATCTCGAAGGGCTCATCCCGGGCCTGGTCGATCTGATGCGTGAGAAAGGCGGCGGCGAACTGTACGGTCTGACGCCGCAATTTTCCGGCCAGGCCGTTTACTACAACAAAGATTTGTTTGACCGTTACAACATCGAATATCCGACCGACAAGATGAGCTGGGAGGAATTGCTCAATCTGGCCGGGCGGTTTCCGACGGACGGGCAGGACGAGGACAGAATCTACGGCATCGATCTCGGCTATACGGCATCGAATTTGCACCAGTTCGGACAAACGATCGGGTTGACCATGGGGCTCCGCGTGGTGAACTCTGCCGACAAGCGGGTGTCGATCGATTCCGAATCGTGGGTCCGCGCGTACGAGACGGCGCTCAAAGCCTTCCGTTCCGGCACGCTGTACCCGAATGACAATTCGGACTTCAGCGGCGTCATGACTTACGAGGACTATCTGTTCCAGAATCCGTTCATCGCGGGCAAAGTCGCCATGACGATAAACACGACTTATCTGCTGCAGCAGCTCAGGGAAGCCGCGAACGCTTTCCCCGACAAGGCGGTGCAAAATTGGGATCTCGTCACCATACCGGTCGATCCCGCAAATCCCGACTATACGCATGACACTCCGTTCTACAGCATTTTTGCGATCAATGCGGAGTCGGCAAACCGCGACGCGGCCTGGGAATTTATCCGTTACATCCACGGCGACGAATACGCGCAGGTCAGATCGAAAACATTCGCCGGGCAGCTACCGGTCCGCACCAAATATATTCAGGACAGTGAAGGCCGGAACATGGCAGCTTTCTACATGTTGAAACCCTCATCATCCAGCCTGTTCGCCGGCATCGAAGATTTGCCGCAGGACTTTTCCATGCAATATTACACCATCGGTACGGAAGAGATGCAGGCTGTCATGGATGACCGGAAGTCCGTCGCGGAGGCGCTCGCCAGCATGCAAACCCGGCTGCAGGCGGCGCTGGACGCCTCACTCGCGAATCAGGATAGCGGAGGCGCTTCGGCGATTCCGGGCGGGACAGGCGCTTCGACCGGAATTGACGCCGATGAAGCGGCGGCGGATGATGCCGGTGAAGACGCGGTCGAATAGCTCCTCAGGTCTGGGGCGGCATTCCTATGAAACCAGATATAATCAAAACCGTTAATATAGAGTGCCGCCTTCACACACAACAAATCCTCAAGAAAACGACGCAAAAATGGGAGAAGGAGTGGGGAGAAACAAGATGAAGAAGTACACGAACAGATGGCGAATGTCACGCTGGCTGGTGTTGTTGTTGACGTTGGCGTTGCTCCTTGCGGCATGCAGTTCCGGCGCCGGCAACCGTGAGCAAGGCGGCGAACCGGTAACGCTTAAAGTGTTATATTGGGACGAACAATCGTTCAACTCCGAATACGGCATGCTGTATTACGCGCTCAACCCGAATGTCGAGTTCGAAGTCGTCAGCACGAGCAAACTTCAGGCATCCGAAATCCAGAGCAGCGAAGAGTACGAGAAGAAATTCGAGCAGTTCATCCAGGACGAAAAGCCGGACATTCTGATGCTGAACCAGGATCAATATGAAAAGTTCGCCGCCGACGGACGGCTCGTCTCGCTCGAGTCCTATCTGGCGCGGGACAAGCTGGATCTGGAAGGATTCATTCCGGGGCTTGTCGATCTGATGCGGGAAAAGGGCGGCGGCGAACTGTACGGCCTTACACCGCACTTCTACAGCCAGGCGATCTACTACAACAAGGACCTGTTCGACCGGTACAATATCAGCTATCCGACCGACAAGATGAGCTGGGAGGAAGTGCTCAATCTGGCCGGCCGGTTCCCGACGGACGGATCGGACGAAGACCGGATCTACGGCCTCAGTCTCGGCTATTCGACGGAATTGTTCCAGCTTGGACTTGCCATCGGGACGACATCGGGACTGCGTGTGGTGAACCCGGCCGACAAGCGGATTTCGATCGACTCCGAATCCTGGGTCAACGCGTTCGAGACGGCGCTCAGGGCCATCCGGTCCGACACCTTGTACAATAATGAGAATACGAGCTTCAGCGGATCTTACGAGGATTATCTGCTGCAGAATCCGTTCGTCAGCGGCAAAGTCGCCATGGCGATCGACGGCTTGTATCTGATGCAGCGAATCCGTGAAGCCGCGAACATCATTCCGGACAAAATTGTTAAAAATTGGGATCTCGTCACCATTCCGGTCGATCCGGCCAATCCCGATTATACGAACGACTTCTCGTTTTCCAACATCTTCGCAATCCATGCGGAGTCGCCCAATCGCGACGCGGCATGGGAATTTATCCGTTACATCCACAGCGACGATTACGCGCGGGTCAAGTCGAAGGCTTATACCGGCCAGTTACCGGTCCGCACGAAATATATCCAGGATGAGGAGGGCCGGAACATGGCGGCCTTCTACGCGCTGAAACCGTCGAACAACAACCTGTACGCCGGATTTGAAGATCTGCCGCAAGATTTCTTCATGCAATACTACACAATCGGCACGGAAGAAATGAAGGCTGTCGTGGACAACCAGAAAACCGTGGCGGAAGCGCTCGCCAGCATGCAGACCCGGCTGCAGGCGGCGCTGGATGAAGCGATTGCCAACCAGGAAGCGAATGGAGATGCAGGCGGAAACGAAGCCGGCGTTTCGGTCGAATCGGGCATGGTCGTCATGCCGGCCGAATCCGGTGAAGGGGAAGCAGGCGCGGCCGGCGAAGGCTCAGCCGAATAATCCGGCCGAATCAGGCCGCGGAACACAAGGAAGGCAAAGCCTCCGGGCTTTGCCTTCCGCCGCTTCACGCCTGCAAACGATCCGCGTAAACGGCCATCGCGTCGCGCATGAATGCGGCGAGTCCTTCGCCGAATTGATCGATGTTCTTCGTGAACCGTTCATCGTCCACGTACATTTGGCCGAGACTCCGGAACGCTTCGGGCGGGTAGTTGCCGAACCTCCGGAGCAGGCTGTACCATTCCCCGATCGCGGCCTGCGCCTCATCCGAATCGGGCGCCGTATGTCGGAGCCCGGCCAGTTTCCGGTAGACCGCGCTCATCTCGTTCTGCAGCCCGGCCATTTCCTCCTTCGACAGACTGCGGAGCGCCGCGATCGATTGGTCGACCGCCTCGTCTCCCCAACGTTTGCGGGCTTCCTCCTCGTACGGGTTCTTGCTGAAGTCAAGCCCTTCGAATCGTTCTTGCGCCGTCATCGAAATTTCCCCTTTCATGTGTCGTATCGTTTTGTCCAGTACGCTGAGCATGCTGTCCAGTCTTTTTCTCCGCTCCAGCAGCATGTTCCGATGCAGTTCCATCGCCGCGAGCCGGTCGAACTTCGGATCCGTGATGATCTCCTTGATCCGCTTCAGCGGAAAACCGAGCTCGCGGAAGAACAGAATCTGTTGGAGCATCTCGAGATTTCGCTCGGAATAGATGCGGTAACCGGCTTCCGTCACCCCGTCGGGCACGAGCAAGCCGATTTCGTCGTAGTGATGGAGCGTGCGCACGCTGATGCCGGCCAGTTCGGCCACTTCTTTCACCCGCATGGAAAGGTCTGACCTCCTTTCGCACCCCAATCTACAGTATCACGTAACGTGAGAGTCAAGCGGCTTTTTGAAAAAATTTATACCGCACGCCATCTCGCATATCCGGTGAATTGCACGAACCGATTTCGGGAAATTCCGAGTTTCGCAAGAATAGATTGCCCGGATTCGGCAACAATGGTAACAGAATCGAAGGGAGTGTATGCCAGTGATTTCGGAGAAAACACGCGCAAGATGGACACCGAGCGAAGATGAGACGCTGGTCGGCGTCATTCGTCAGCATGTGGAATCCGGTTCGTCGCTGACGGCGGCGTTTGCCGCGGCTGCGGAACTGCTGCCCGGCCGATCGGCGGCGGCCTGCGGATTCCGTTGGAACACCGAACTCAAAAACCATTACACCCTGCCCGTGCAGCCGCGGCGCGGCCGGCGCCAGAAACGCCAGGAAGCGGCCGGAAATCAGGCGTCCGCCCCGGCGGACAGCGCCGCGCTCACGAAGGGACTGGCGAAGACGCCCCAGCTCCCCGCCGCGCTTTCGCAGCTTTTGGACGCCGTGCCGAAAGTGCAGGTGCTGTTCGCGAATCTGGCCCAGGAACTGACCAGCTATCGCGACCGCGTGAAAGCGGTGGAGAAAGAGAACAAGGCGCTGCGCCAGCGGATCGCCGCGTTCGAAGCGCTCAGCGACGCGGCCGCCCAGGCCGATCTCGAGACGCTCTACCGGCTGCTTCAGCGGGCAAGGCAGATGAACCTGACGACCCATGCCCCGGAAGGCGCCGTCGTCTACGAGCGGCTGGACAGTGAAAGGAATACGAATATCGGCTGAATATCGGTTGATCCGCAAAAAACAAGGAGCAGTATGTCGTCCATACTGCTCCTTGTTTGTTGTATGGGATCAATGCGATAAAGCCAAATCGTAGCGATCCGCGTTCATGATCTTGACCCAGGCGGCGATGAAGTCGCGCACGAATTTCTCCTGATTGTCGTCCTGGGCGTAGACTTCGCAGATGGCGCGCAGCTCGGAGTTGGAGCCGAACAGGAGATCCACCTGCGTCGCGGTGTACAGCACTTCGCCCGTCTTGAGGCTGCGTCCTTCGTACACGCCGTCGCCGGCCGGTTTCCACTGGATGTTCATGTCCAGCAGGTTGACGAAGAAGTCGTTCGTCAGCTGGCCGACGCGGTCCGTGAATACGCCGTGCTTCGTGCCGCCGAAGTTGGTGCCGAGCACGCGCAGACCGCCGATGAGCACCGTCATTTCCGGAGCGGTCAGGCCCAGCAGGTGCGCCTTGTCGATCAGGAGTTCCGCCGGATTCGCCTGAACGCCTTTCTTCACATAGTTGCGGAATCCGTCGGCGAGCGGCTCCAGCACGGCAAAGCTTTCGACATCGGTCTGCTCCTGCGAAGCGTCGCCGCGCCCCGGCGCGAACGGAACGCTGACGTCGAATCCGGCGTCCCGCGCCGCTTTCTCGACAGCCGCGCTGCCGCCGAGCACGATCAGGTCGGCCAGGCTGACCTTCGGTTCCAGCTCTTCCTGGATGGCTTCCAGAATCCGCAGCACTTTCGCAAGCTGTTCAGGCTGATTGACTTCCCAGTCCTTCTGCGGCGCCAGACGGATTCTCGCGCCGTTCGCGCCGCCGCGGTAGTCGGTGTGCCGGAACGTGCTGGCCGCCGCCCACGCCGTCGTGACGAGTTCGCTCACCGTCAGGCCGGAGTCCAGAATCCGCTGCTTGATGTCCGCGATCTGTTCCTCCGACAGCGTGTAATCGACCGCAGGCACCGGATCCTGCCAGATGAAGTCTTCCTCCGGCACTTCCGGACCGAGCAGCCGGGTGCGGGGCCCCATGTCGCGGTGCGTGAGCTTGAACCACGCGCGGGCGAACGCCTGGGCGAACTCGTCCGGATTTTCCAGGAAGCGGCGGGAAATTTTCTCGTATTCGGGATCGAACCGGAGCGCCAGGTCCGTGGTCAGCATCATCGGCTTGACGCGGACGGACGAATCTTCCGGGTCCGGCGCCAGATGTTCCGGCTTCGGATCGACGGGCTCCCATTGCCAGGCGCCCGCCGGGCTCTTCGTCAACTGCCATTCATAGCCGAACAAGTTCTGGAAGAAGCCCATGTCCCACTGCGTCGGATTCGTCGTCCACGGTCCTTCGAGACCGCTGGTGATCGTGTCGCGGCCTTTGCCGGAACCGTGCGAGCTGATCCAGCCGAGACCCATGTGCTCGACCGGCGCGGCTTCGGGTTCGGGACCGACCTTCGCGGCGTCGCCCGCTCCGTGCGCTTTGCCGAACGTGTGGCCGCCGGCGATGAGCGCCACGGTCTCCTCGTCGTTCATCCCCATCCGGCTGAACGTCTCGCGGATGTCGCGCGCGGCCGCGAGCGGGTCCGGCTTGCCGTTCGGACCTTCCGGGTTGACGTAGATCAGGCCCATCTGGACGGCCGCCAGCGGATTTTCGAGCTCGCGGTCGCCGGAGTACCGGTTGTCGCCCAGCCACTCTTTCTCGGAACCCCAGTAAATATCTTCTTCCGGATGCCAGACGTCGACGCGTCCGCCGCCGAAACCGATCGTCGGGCCGCCCATCGACTCGATGGCGACGTTCCCGGCGAGGATGAACAGGTCGGCCCAGGAAATCTTGTTGCCGTATTTCTTCTTGATCGGCCACAGGAGCCGGCGGGCTTTGTCAAGATTGGCGTTGTCCGGCCAGCTGTTCAGCGGGGCGAACCGCTGGGTGCCGGTATTTCCGCCGCCGCGGCCGTCGAAAATGCGGTACGTTCCGGCGGTGTGCCAGGCCATGCGGATGATCAGCGGACCGTAATGCCCGTAATCGGCCGGCCACCATTCCTGGCTTTCGGTCATCAATTTGCGCAAGTCCTCTTTCAGCGCGTAGTAGTCCAGCTTGGCAAATTCTTTCGCATAATCGAAATCTTCGCCCATCGGGTTCGATTTCCGGTCATGCTGACGCAGAATGCTCAGGTTGAGCCGGTTGGGCCACCAATGTTTGTTCGTGGTCGCCTCCGACCGGTGGCTCGTGACGCTGCCGTGCGAAAAGGGGCATTTGCCGGTGCTTGCCGTCGTGTCCATTCCGATCACTCCCGTACCGTTAGATTTAAAATTATATAATAATAATTCTAATCTATTTATAAACCGATTCGGGCGTTTTATCAAGCTTTTTCATTTTCCATCTGCGCCGATGCCGGGCTCCGCCGCCGAAGCCGCGGGGAATTCCGCTGCCCGCCGCTGGTGAACGGTGACGGGGATTTGCCCGGTTTGCCGGCCTTGATCAACTGGTTTGACGCGCATTGGCTTCCGGTCAGCCGCACGTTGCCGGCCCGGTTTGCTGCGCATTGGTTGAATAAATATTCTTCATGTTGTATATTTATTGAAAAGACTTACTGCGGATCATGCCGCGGGGAGGATCGGGACGTGGAGAAACCTGACATTGTCATTGCAAACCTCGGATATCCGAGAATCGGAGAACGGCTGGAAGGCATCTCGGCGCTGGAAGCGTACCGGGCGGGGAACATCGGCGAACGGGAGCTGGAGGAACGGCTGATGGCGGTCCGGCTCGCCCGCCTGCTGAAACAGCAGGAAGCCGGCGTCGACTGGATTCCGGTCGGCGACTTCGCGCTGTACGATCACGTGCTGGATCACAGCATCGCATTCGGCCTCGTGCCGGAGCGGTTCGCGGAGGCGGCCGCGCGCGGACCGGCGGCGCTCGCCTTCGCCATGGCCGAAGGCGCGCCGGGGGCGGCGGCCTGCCGGACGAAGCCGTGGTACGGCACGCCGTACCAATACATCGTGCCGGAACCGGCGGCGTTCACGGCGCCGCGCCTCGTCCGCAATCCGTGGGCCGAGGCGTTCCGCGAGGCGCGCGCGCATCTTCAGGCGCTGCCCGTGCCGGTCATGATCGGCCCCTATACGTTCGCGAAACTGGCGGAAGGGCTCCCGCCGGAAGAGGCGCTCGAACGGATCGCGCCGGTGTACGCGCAGGCGCTGCGCGGACTGCATGAGGCCGGCGCGGCCTGGGTGCAGCTCGAGGAACCGGAGCTCGCCCGGGCCGTGCCGCCGCAGCATTGGCCGCTCATCGAGCGGACCTACCGGGCGCTGCACGACGCGGCGCCGCCGCTCCGCCTGATGCTGCAGCTCACGTTCGGCCTGCCGGACGAATGCGCGCGGCTGCTTGAGCTGCCCGTCTCCGGCATCGGCCTCGACTTCGCGGCGGACGGGGGCTGCGCGCTTGAGGCCGTGGCGAAGCACGGCTTCCCGGCCGCCCGGGTGCTCGGCGTCGGCATCGTCGACGGCCGGAGTGTCTGGCGGTCCGACCTCACGGCGGCATGCGCGTTGCTCGAGAACCTGCGGCGCCTCATCCCGCAGGTTCGGCTGGCGCTGCAGCCGTCCTGCAGCCTGCTGCATGCGCCGGTGTCGCTCGGGCCCGGGACGCCGCCGCGCGGGCTGCCCCGCCACGCGCTGGCGTTCGCCGACGAGAAGCTCGGCGAACTGCGCGTGCTGCGCACCGCGCTCACCGAGGGACGGGATGCCGTCAAGCTCGACCTGACGGACAGCGACGTGCTGCAAGACATGCTCCGCGTCCTGCTGCCCGCGGCCGTGCCGGACGGCGGCGTGCCGGTGGAGCACGCCTGGGTGCAGGCCTGCGGTCCCGCGTGCATCCGGCCCGCCATCAGCGGCAAGCCGGCGGCCTTGGCTGCGGGCCGCAGGCATGCGGCCGCGGGCATGGCGTCGGGCACCGCATAAACGCCGTTTCCGGCATGGCATGCAACAACGGCCGCCCTGCCCGCGCCTTGCGGGCATGGCGGCCGTTATCGTTTGCTCTGCCGATCGGGCCAATACGTCTCGGTCATGTACGGCAATCCCCGGGCATCCGGCCAGACGTACGCCCAGCCCTCCAGCGGCTGTCCGGATGCGTCGCGGACCCAGATCCGCTCGTACTCGTTCGGCGACTCCGGGCCGATGAAGTCTTCCAGCTCATCCAGCGCCGCCAGCGCCTCGGGCCTGACCGTCAGCCACATCCCCCGCACGCGGCCCGCCAACGCGTCTTCACCCCGCACCAACGCGGGCCAGGCGCCGCAATCGACGAGCCTGCCGCGCACCTCGCCCGGCCGCGCATCCAGCACCCAGGGGGCCGCGATGCCGTGGTTGCACTCGCCGGGCAGCAGGGAGCCGTAGACGAACACATGCACGGCGCGGATCATCGTTCGCTGCACGCCTCCTGATCTTGCCGGTGCTCGTGATACCATTTGACGAACGCGTCGGCGGTGACCGGACGGGTATAGTAGAAGCCCTGCGCTTCCTCGCACAATTCCGCGCGCAGGAAGCGAAGCTGCTCCTCGCTCTCCACCCCTTCGGCCGTCACCCGCATGTTCAGGTGGCGGGCCATCGCGGCAATCGTCGACACGATCGCCGCATCGTTCCCGTCGCGATCCAGATCCGCGACGAAGGAACGGTCGATCTTCAGCTTGTCGATCGGATAGCGCTTCAGATAGCTGAGCGAGCTGTAACCGGTTCCGAAATCGTCCAGGCTGATCTGCACCCCGACTTCCTTCAGTTTGCGCAGCGTCTCGTAAGCAAATTCAACATCGGCCGTCATGCTCTCGGTGATCTCCAGGCCGACCCAGCGCGGCTCGAGGCCGGTCTCGTCCAGAATCGCGCGGATGCGGTCGGCAAGATCGTGCTGATGGAACTGGCGCATGGACAGATTGACGGACACGATGAACGGCGGCAGGCCGGCGTCCTGCCACGCCTTGTTCTGGGCGCAGGCCGTGCGGATGACCCATTCGCCGATTTCGTTGATGAGCCCGGTCTCCTCCGCGATCGGAATGAACAGATGAGGCGGAACGACCCCGCGCTCCGGATGCTCCCAGCGAAGGAGCGCCTCGACGCCGGTAACGTTTCCGGAATGCAGGTCGACCAGCGGCTGGTAGACCAGATAGAACTGGTTCTCCTCGAGCGCCCGCCGCATATCGTTCTCCAGCTTGAGCCGTTCACGCGCCTGGTCGCTCATCCGGGGCGTATAGATCCGGTAGGTGTTCCGTTCCGCTTTCGCGCTGTACAGCGCGGCGTCCGCATGCTTGAGCAGCAGCTCCGGCGTATTTCCGAACTCCGGCCCGATCGCAATCCCGATGCTGACCGTGATGTGATATCCGGTGCCGTCGAACGAGAGCGGCGTCTCGAACGCCTTCAGCAGCCGGGCCGCCGCCTTTTCCGCTTCTTCGGCCTTCTCCAGCCCGGGCAGCAGAACCGTAAACTCGTCGCCGCCCATCCGGTAAACATGCGGCAAAGGCGCAACCGTCTGCTTCAGCCGTTCCGCCGCGGCGATGAGCAGCTGATCCCCGCACGAATGGCCGAGCGTGTCGTTGATCGTTTTGAACCGGTCCATGTCCAGCAGCAAGACGGCGAGCCGGGTGCGGGACCGCTCCGCGCGGTTCAGTTCCGCCTCCAGCCGCTCGGTCAGCAGCCGCCGGTTGCCGAGTCCGGTCAGCTCGTCATGGTACGCCAGATACTGGATCTGGGCTTCCGCCCGCTTCTGCTGGCGCATCGGGCCTTCGATCGTCACCAGATAAATCCCCTGCATCAGGAAGAAATAGCCGCCCGCCTTGAATATCTGCGCCAGCAGCATGTCCGCGTCCAGCAGTTCGTCGACGAACTGCACCTGCAGATTGGCGAACCAGAGCAGGCACATCGCCTGCACGATTTTCAGCAGCGCCTGCGGGCGGGCGCTCCGGTTCCGGTACAGAATTATCGCCCCGGCGGCCGCATAGCCGCCCAGGATGATCACGATGGCCGCGACGCGCAACAGGTCCAGCGCCTGTCCCTTAAGCAGCGCGCCCTCCCGGAGGAACGCGGCCGCCGCCACGATCGCCGCAACGGCGAACCCGCACAGGGGCGACAGCCAGAGCAGCCGCCGTCGTTCGCCGCCGTGCGCCTTCCCGTCCGCCTGGGTGAGCAGGAGGAGCAGGCCGGCCGCGCCGATCACCTGCGCCGCCGCGCCGTAAACCATCGTGAGCGATGTGTCGCCGGCATCGCGGTAGAACGGCTGGCCGAAGAAGGTCAGCGCATGCGCCAGCTCCAGGATGCCGACGACGGTGAACAGGCTGGCCGTATGCAGCCGGATCCGGGTGAGCTGCCGGACGAAAAACGCCCAGCCGAGCAGCACCATTGCAAAACAGAACGCCACGATCGCATAGCCAAGCAATGTCGCGACGAGCAGCAAATCCAGCATTTCCGTCCATCGATGGATGATGTCATGGAACAAACGCATGGCCGCGAACGACATCAACACCAGGCCGATTACCAAAACGGTCTGCTTCTCCGCCTTGTTCACCGACATTGCTCCGACCCCCGTGCCCGTATCGTCTACATTTCGGACAGATTCGTGTTTTTTCGCAACTTGAGTAACCATTTCCACGCGCAATCTGCAGATTCCTGCCGGAAATGCAAATTTTGCATGTTTTGGAAGCTGTTATTCCGACTTCATCCGACCCGCTCGGCAGTTCTGCTCCTTCAAGGCGCGAACGGGGAAGCGATCCGCCATCCTTCCCGCTCGAGCGCGCGCCTCACCGCGGCCGCGATCTCCGGAGCGCCGGGACTGTCGCCGTGAATGCAGAGGGTGCCGGCGCGGACTTCCGCCGTCCCGCTGTCCGCCGTCCGCACGACGCCGCGGGACGCGATATCGAGCGCCTGCGCCGCCGCCTCTTCCGGCCTCTCCAGCACCGCGCCGGCGGAGCCGCGCGGCATCAGGCGGCCGTCCGCGCCGTAGCGCCGGTCGGCGAACGCTTCGGCCGCCGTCTTGAGGCCGGCTGCCCGGGCCGCCCGCTCAAGCAGCCCGTCCGGCGGCACGAACAGGCCGATCGCCGGATCGAACCTCCGGACGGCCTGCGCGACCGCTTCGGCCAGCGCTTCCGACCGGTCCGCCATATGGTACAGCGCGCCGTGCAGCTTCACGTGGCGGATGCGGCCGCCCGCGGCCCGCACGAAGGCGTCGAGCGCGCCGAGCTGGTAGAGCAGGTCGTCGGCCGCCTCCTGCGCGGTCAGCGCCAGCGCCCGCCGGCCGAAGCCGGCCCGGTCCGGCAGACCGGGATGGGCGCCGACGGCGACGCCGGCTTCGATGCACCGCTCGACCGTCTCGCGCATCGTGCGCGGGTCGCCGGCGTGAAAGCCGCAGGCGATGTTCGCCGACGAGAGGAGCGGAATCAGCTCGCGGTCGCGGCCGATCGCATAGGGGCCGAAGCCTTCGCCGACATCGCCGTTCAGATCGATGGTTCTGGCATTCGACATGGTCAATGATTCGCCTCCCGCATGGTTCAACGATTCGGCCGCCGGCACCGGATGCCGGCGGCGAGCAGGCGCAGCTCCGCCTCCCGCCTGAGCAGCAGGCGATGCGCCTCGTCCACCCCGATCGGGCGGAACCGCACCCGGTCGCCGGGGCGGAGCTGCGCGAGCAGCGGCAGGTCGACGGCCGCCACATGGGCGATGACCGGGTAGCCGCCGGTCGTCTGGCAGTCGGCGCCGAGCACGATCGGCTGCCCGCCGGCCGGCACCTGCACGGTGCCCGGCAGCACGCCGCGCGAGCGCATCTCCGTCCGGACCGCGAGCTCAAGCGGCGGCCCGTTGAGCCGCACGCCCATCCGGTCCGAATCGGGAGCCGCCGTGTACGGCTCCCGGAAGAAGCGTTCACGGGCTTCCGCCGTGAACGCTTCCGGGTCGGCGGACGGCACGGCGCGCAGCACGACGCCGTCCGCCGCATCCCGCGCGCTGCCGCCCCCGGCGAAGCCTTCCGGCAGCGCGCACCAGCCGGGCGCAGCCCAGCTGCGCCCGGAGGCGGCGGCTTCCGCCGCCAGCGCCGCTGCCCAGGCGGCCGCCCACGCCGAGGGCGCGCCCGCGGGCAGCGCATCGCCGGCCCGGAGGGGCCGGCCGTCCGCGCCGCCGAAGCCGGCGCGGATGTCGGTGCCGCGCCCGCCGAGCACCGGCGGCACGGCGATGCCGCCGGCGACCGCGACGTACGCGCGGCAGCCCCGTGCGGCGCGGCCGAAGCGGATCACCGTCCCGCGCCGCACCCATACCGGGCGCCGGAAGGGGAGCCGGCCGCCGTCCGCGGCCGGCTGCATTTCGGCGCCCGTCACCGCGATGAGCAGATCATCCGCCGCTTCCAGTTCGGCTCCGGCCAGCGTCATCTCCAGCGCGGCGGCTCCCTCGGGATTGCCGACGAGCAGATTCGCCGTCCGGAACGCGGCCTCGTCCATCGCGCCGCCCGCGGTGACGCCGATTGCGCGATACCCGGCTCTTCCGCCGTCCTGCACCGTCGTCAGCAGCCCGGGCGATCGGACGATGAGCCCCATCGGCGTCCCTCCTTCCGGATGCCGCAATCGGTCCCGGTACCGAAACCGAAAGCCTCACCGGCACCGCCCGCTCCCGACCTTCCGGAATGGCCGTCCAAGCCGCGCGCGCCGCCGCCGGGTGCCTTTCCTTCCCCATGAGCGCCTCCGCCGGGCTCCCCTCCCTCTCCGGGCGCGCCGCCGTCCGCGACGGGCACGAACCGGACGATATCGCCGGCGCGAAGCAGGGACGGTTCGGCGGCATGCGGATCGAACAGCTTGAGATCGGTGCGGCCGATGATCTGCCACCCGCCCGGTGAATCGAACGGGTACACCCCGGTCTGCCCGCCCGCGATGCCGACCGACCCGGCCGGAACCCGGCGCCGCGGCACGGCCAGGCGCGGCTGCGCCAGCCGCTCCGGCAGCCCGCTCAAATACGGAAATCCGGGCATGAAGCCGATCATCGCGACCGTATAGCGCGCTGACGCATGCGCCGCGATGAACGCGTCCGGGGCCAGCCCGGACCGCTTCGCGCACGCTGCCAGATCGGGGCCGTCCGCGCCGCCGTAGCGCACCGGGATTTCAACCACGCGCGGCTTCGTCTCCGCATCTGCATCGCCGCTCTCCACAATGCGCCTAAGCACCGATTCCACGTACGGCCATACCGCCGCCTCGCCCGCGGCCGGCGCCGCCTTCGCGGCGGCCGAGGGGTCGTAGACAACCGTCACCGTGTCGTAGGCGGGCACGACGTCGACGACCCACGGCAGCCGCGCCGCCTCGATCCGGGCCGCGCACGCCGCCGGACGGAATTCCGCCTCCGCTTCACTGCCTTCCCACATGGCCACAATCGCCCGGTCGCCCGCGGGCACCCATCGCATCATGCTTGCCTCCCCGCTTTTCTGTCTCGCTCCGTCTTGCCTGTTGCAACATCCACTTTACAGTTTCGGCTATTTTCGCCTTTCTGTCCATACAGGCCTGCGCCGCACCCCTCCGCTGCCGGTCCGCGCACAAAAAAACTACGCCTGACCAATTAACATACAGGGCCGTTGATCTAGCCTCGTACCATTTTGCAGCGTGACATGCATATTGCAGCACCTTCGGTTCGGTTCCGCGTGCCTCTGTAACGTGGTATCCACGTTATGGCAGCTTCTGCTTGGTTCCGCGCACCTCTGTAACGTGGTATCCACACTACAGCCGCTTCTGCTTGGCATCGCGCACCTCTGTAACGTGGTATCCACGCTACAGACGCTTCTGCTTGGCTTCGCGTGCCTCTGTAACGTGGTATCCACGTTATGGCAGCTTCGGCACTGCCTTTGTTTGTTAATTGGTCAGCGGTAGAAAAAAGCCGGCACCACCGCGCGGTTCGCGGCATGCCGGCTTCAACGGGAGCGGCACGCTGCCCCTCCAACGAAACCCTTTCCCGTTATATCGCCATCCATGGCTTCTTTTTGCATCAGGAATTTTCATCCATAAAGCGTCCCCGTTTCGTTCCCCGCCCACGGGCCGCCCTGGCGCTGCAAGCACGGCACCGGCGCTTGACGCGTCCGCTCCGAACGCGCCACGCGCTTTCACGATTGCCCCCTGCACCCTGCGCGCCGGAACCTTGCTTACCCGTTCTCCGCCGGCAGCCCGGCGAAGCGCCGGATGATCTCGACCAGCAGGTCGTTGAGCGGGCGCACCTCGAATTCGCCGACCGCCGCTTCCAGATGGTCGTTGCCGATGCCGCTGTGGTCGGTCAGGAATACGTAAGTGCCGCCGGTCGCAGCCGCCAGAAAACGCATCAGATACTCCGTGTTCACATCGACGCCGCTCGAAGCCACCGGCACGATCCGGATGCCGAGCTCCGCCGCTTCCAGCGTCGCCTCGTGCAGTTCGTCGATGATCTGCGGCTCGTCCCGGGGCGGCGCGTCGCCCACGAGGAACAGCAGGCGCGTCCGCGCCGACCGCCGCCATTCATGCCCGCTGACCGCGTTCGTCAGCGCCTGTTCGACCGCTTCCGGATAGTCGCCGCCGCCTTCGGCCTTCTCTCTCGCAATGCGTCTCACCGCCTCGTCAATGTCGGCCGTGAACGGATATGGCTTGATGACGTAATCGTCATGGCGGTCCCGATAGAAATTGACGCTCACTTCGATATCAAGCTGCCCGGCGCCCTTGCGCGCGCGGTTGATGACATCCTTGAGCTCCTCCCGCAGAAAATCGATCTCGTCCTGCATCGATCCCGTCGTGTCCACGACGAACATGAGATCGACCGCGTTCGACGGTTCGGGCCGCTGTTCGAACGTGACGACGAGCGGCTTGTCGCGCGGGATCGGCACATGGCTGAATATTTTCGATTCGCCGCCCGCGCGCACCTCCACGTCGTAGCCTGGCTGCGCGCGGCTGGGCCTATCCTCGTACCGCCCCTGAGCGCGATCCGTCATCGAAACCTGGTCTTCGTTCACGCCCGGGTAATCCCGCTCGAACATCCGGGCATACGCATAGGCGCACCCGTCCATGTCCGTCTTCGTCCGCCAGACGAGCCGGCCGTCCGCGTCCTTCACGATGACGTCGGCGTCGGCGATCGGCTGCCCTCCCGCCTCGGCCCGGACGACGAGCCGGTCGAACCGGTAATAATCCCAGTAATATCTGTTGTCCGTGCCTTCGCCGCTCCGGAGCAGATTCAGCCAGTCCTCCCACTGTTCAACATCGCGCCATTCGCCGGCCGTGAGCTGCCCCGGCGCCGCCTGCGGATTCCCGGCGATCCGGGATGTCCTTCCCCCCGCCTCGCCTTCCGACGCCCGGTCGGCCGAATCGGCGCGAGGATGACCTCCGGAAGAAGCCGCATCCGACGCCGAGCGAGGTCCGCCTGAAGCGCTTCCATCAGCCGCATTGTTCCTTTCCGAACCCGAGCAACCCGAAAGAATGACGAACAAAAGCAAAACCGCCGCCAGCAGCAATCGGTGCACACCGGCCGTGCAGACCGGGCGCATGCGTCTTTTTCCCGGCATACGCCGACCCCCCATGAAAATTTTTTAACCTCTAGACGCCGCCGGCTGGAAAAAGGTTGCGGTTCTCCAAAAACAAAACAAAGGCGGCTTCGCGGAAAATATCCCGCAAAGCCGCCCGGTTCAGACGCGCTCCAGACAGTATTTCAGCAGTACCGCCATCTCCAGATGCTGCAGCTCCTCCAGCAAGGCGCGGGCGCCGTCGCTGCCCCGTCCCTGAACCTGCGCCTCCACGGCGTCGACGAACAGGAACGGCTCCCACTCGCCCGCAGCCGCCAGCTTGCCGATCAATCGATCGGCTTCCGGCGCGCCGGCGCCGGGCCGGAACGAAGCCAGCAGATCACGGGCTGCGCCATGCAGCCGGCTCATGGCCGGATGGCGGCCGACGCGGCGGAACCAATATTTCGAGTTCCAGTAGTCGCCCTCCATCCGGTGCATGATGCCGTGCCAGTAGCTCCCCGTCGGATTCTCGATTCCCTGGGAGATCGTGTGCGAACGGTCGAGATTGCCGTTCCACAGCAGCAGGCCCGAGACGACCGCCTGCGCGTCCGGGTCATCGCCGGCTTCCGCCTGCAGCTTGCCGATCGCCTCGTCCGCCGTCCGGTCCGCCGGACCTTCGGGCGCAAGCGGCAGCAACGGCCTGCGCGCTTCGAGCTGCCGCATCCATTCTTCCGCCTTCGCTCTCAAGCTCATGCCGATTCCCTCCCCCGATGCCGGATCCAAGTCCGATGCAGCGCCTCAGCTGCGCACCGTCTCCACGGTCATCAGCCGGTCGTAGAAATCGACCGCCTTGTCCTTGTCCGGCGAATTGCGGAGCGCCATCGCCGAACGCGGATGTTCGTCGAGCAGCCCCGTGATCATGTACGGAATGATGTAGCCCCACTCTTCTTTTTCCCGGAGCGGAATCATATGTTTCTCGATCATCTGCAGCACCGGGCGCACTTCGTACTTCGGATTTTTCAACTTCGCGACGAGCAGTTCGGTCGGGCAGTTGCCCGCGGCTCGGCCCATGCCGTACACGGACGCGTCCAACAGCTCCACGCCTTTGCCGGCCGCAAGCAGCGTGTTCGCGAACGCCATCTGCAGGTTGTTGTGCATATGAGCGCCGAGCCGCTTGTTCGGCAAATATTTCTGGAACTGGTCGACCAGGTAATTGACATCGTCGGGCAGCAGGCTGCCGTACGAATCGACAATGTACACGATGTCGACCGGGCTGTCCGCGATCGCCTTGAACGCTTCGATCAACTGGTTCTCCATGACGTTCGAGAGCGCCATGATGTTCAGCGTCGTCTCGTAGCCCCGCTGGCGGAACAGCTCGACGAGCCGGAGCGCCTTGTCCACATCCTGGATGTAGCAGGCGACGCGGATCAGGTCGAGCAGGCTTTCTTCGCGCGGCAGAATGTCATTCTCGTCCACGCGCCCGACATCGCAGAGCGCGGACAGCTTCGTCTCGCCTTTCTGCGGAATGACTTCGCGCAGGAACTTGTCGTCGAGGAACCGCCACGGCCCCGCCGAATCGGCGCCTTTGAGCAGTTTCGGCGAGTTCTTGTACCCGATCTCCATATAGTCGACGCCGGCTTCGTTCAACCAGCGGTACAGATCTTGCACAAACTCGACGCTGAAATCCCAGTTGTTCACGAGCCCGCCGTCGCGGATCGTGCAGTCGACAATCTTGCAGTGACCGGTGTTGGAAGTCATTGGCTTCTCCAGCTCCTTCGCGTTGCGATCTATAATTCCTCATCATACGAAAAAAATCGCCGCAACGCAAAGCTTTTCTGCAAAATTAAAGCACCGGTCCGCCGCAACGTACGCCTACACCCATACGCCGCCGCCCGACGCGGCCGCCTCGCGCCGGTACGCGTAATTCAGTTCGCACAGCTCCAGAAGCGCGCGTTTCGTGCCGCGCTTCGGCACCGTGATCCGCACGGACGCGCCCTTCATACGCCGAAGCCGCTCCGCCGTCCCGCGAACGTCTCCGATCCGGTTGACGATCAGCTCATCCGGGACAGGCGCCCCCGCACCCGCATAATATTCGACGATTGCGCGATCGTCCGGCATCCCGCCGATGCGCTCCGCCCCCCGATATTCCATCGCCGACAGCATGCCGCGCTTGATCCGGGCGATCAGCATCCCGTCCTCCCCGAGATACAGCACGTCCTGATCATGGCGCGTTTTCAGGTCGACGACCTGCGCGTCCGTCTCGCGTTCCAGCGCGCGGATCAGGCGCAGCAGCTCCGCCGCCCGCTCGAAATCGAGCCGATCCGCGCTCCGCTCCATCTCGGCCCGCAGCAGCCCGGCCAGCCCGCTGCCGTCTCCTGCGAGCAACTCCGCAACATACCGCGCCTGCCCCGCGTACTCCTCCTCCGTCTGCAATCCCGCGCAGACGCCGCCGCAGCGGCCGAGGTGCCAGCGGAAGCAGACCTCATCCGGCATCGGATCGCATGTTCGAAGCCGGAAGCGATCGCTCAAAAATTCGGCGAGCGTCTTCAAACACCATTCGCCGGCGGGACCGAACCGGACGACGGCTCCGTCGTCATCCGGTTCCGGCCGGTCGCCTCTGCGGCTGCGAAAGCAGGCCCGCAGCATCGGATACGGCCCGCTCGTCAGCACCAGTTCGCCGAACCCGCTGTCTTCCCGCTTCAGGGCGCGGTTGACGGGCGGCTGGTGCATTTTGATCAGATGGTTTTCGAGCGTGAGGCTTTCCGTCTCGTTCGTTGCAAGGATGATCTCGATGGCGGCCACGTTTCGGACCAGTTCGCGGAACCGGGGGCTTCTCTGCGGCTGATGGAAATAGGAGCGGAGCCGGCCGCGCAGATTGACGGACTTGCCGATGTAGAGCACGCGCCCGTCTTCGCCGCGCATGATGTAACAGCCCGGCCGCTCCGGATACCTGTGCGGTTGAAATTCGAACGGCATCGCCGGCGCTCCTTCCCATCCACGATACTCCGCATTACGGTGACAACTTCGGCAACCGTTCTCCGCTCGCGTTGACGGCTTATCTCCCGACAGCTACAATCATACCAAAATCAAGCCGGGAAGGATGGTGCCGCATGTCGGAAATCTACGCCATCGAGGTCAAAACGATTGACGGCCGGAACATTGCCATGTCGGAGTACGAAGGACAGGTGCTGCTGATCGTCAACACCGCCACCCGCTGCGGATTCGCGCCGCAGTTCACGGGGCTGGAGGAGCTTTATCAGAAGTACAAGGATCAGGGGTTTGCCGTGCTGGGGTTCCCGTGTAACCAATTTGCCGGTCAGGAGCCGGGGGATGACGCCGAGATCGCGTCGGCCTGCTCGCTCAACTTCGGCGTCACGTTCCCGCTGTTCGCCAAAGTCGACGTGAACGGCCCGAACCAGCATCCGCTGTTCCGTCTGCTCAAGCGCCAGAAATCCGGTTTTCTCGGCTCGGAAGCCATCAAGTGGAACTTTACGAAGTTTCTCGTCGACCGCAAGGGCAACGTGGTCAAACGGTACGCGCCGACCGTGGAGCCGCAGAAGATCGAAGCGGATATCCGCAAGCTGATGTGATGGGCCATGCAACGGCTCGCATACGAGACAACGCCCTGGAACGAGATCACCGTCTTTGAGACGGGCGCCTTGTTCGGAAAGACCGGCCGGTTCCGCTGCCTCCGCTTTGCCGATGAAGCGGTGCAGGGAGCGATCGACCTCAGAGATCCCGGCCGGATCGTGCTGGAATATCCCCGGGCGCTCATCCATCTGATGGAGCGGAATGCGCCGGGATTCGAACGGGCGTTCATGATCGGCCACGGCATCGGCACCATTCCGGCCCGATACCCCGGCAACAAGTTCACGATCGCCGAGATCGACGAACGGGTCGTGGCGCTGAGCCGGGAATACTTCGGATACCCGTGGGACAATGTCGTCGTCGGCGACGGACGCGCGGTGCTGGATGCGGAGCCGCCGGCTTCGCTCGATGTCGTCCTGATCGACGCGTTCACGAAGGACGGCACGCCGCGTCATCTGACGACGGCCGAATGTTTCCGCATGGCCGGCCGCAGGCTGCGCGGTCCGGGCCTTGTGCTCCTCAATCTGGCCGGCAGGATGCGCGGCGACCGCCGCATCGCGTCCATCCACGCATCCCTGGCCGAAGCGTTCCGCCACACCGCCGCCTTTTTCCTGCCGGAATCGCCCGGCCGCGCGTACGGCAATGTGCTGCTTGCGGGCAGCAGCCGGCCGATCGCCTTCACCGCCGAAGCGATGGCCGGATTCCGTCCGTTCGCACCGGAACCGGGGTTCGTCCTGCGCGACCGCCCCGATTGAAGCGGCAGCCGGCCGGGCGAAGCCGGCATCACCCGTCCCGGGCGGCAGTTCCGGAATTCAGCGTTCCAGCTTCACGATGAGCACGTTGCTGAGCAGCCGGCCGGGCGTCGTTACATATTTCCCGTTGTAGTACAGACCGCTCGATGCGCCGCCGTCGAGGTTCATCGCCTGCCAGGCGCCCGCCTGGCGCATGATCTCCGCGAGCTGCGGAATCGTCGCCGCCGGGACCGTGACCAGCATCAGCTTGTGGTCGCGGGTAATGCCGAGGGCGCTGCGCGCTCCGCTGCTGGTCAGAATCTTCGGGTCCCGGAAGCGTTCGCCCTCGACGTCCAGATCCACTTTGCCGTCCCGCACAAGCCGCGGTCCCGCCTGGATCGCGCCGTCGATGTTCCCTTCCCGGATAAGCCCGGGCATATCGCCGCCATCCGCCACTTCCGCCAGGTTGTTCTTGTCATAGATGAACGTGGCGCGGACTTCGCCGGTGCCCCGGTTCAGCACTTCGCCGTCGTTCATGATCCATCCGTACGGCATTTTGATGTCCGATTCCGTATAAGCGTCGAAGAACGCGCCGTTGATCGCGACCATCGCGCCGTGACGCTCGGCGATGCTGCTCAGCGCTTCCGTCCGGCAGATCTTGCCGCCGGCCGGCACGACATCGAGCTCGACGCGCGGGTCCATGAGCGAGATGGTGATGATCTGTGCCTTGAACGACTTGCCGCCCACCTGGAACGTACGCGATTCATGGACGATCGGCGATTTGTCCGTCCGGATCGAGCCGAGCGGCACGACCGGAAGCCGGACATCTCCGTCCTGCTGCGCAATGCGCACCGCATTGATCTCCTTCTGCCATTCGACCGACAGCCCCAGGGCGGTGCCGACGAACCGCAGCGGGACGTAAGTTACGCCGTCCAGCGCGAACGGCGGCGCGTCAAGCGGCATGGCCTCGCTGCCGATGCCGGCTTCGGACCGGCCGAGATGCAGCACGATCTCCTTGCCTTCCTTGCGGAGGACGATCCGCTCCGCCTCCGGCTGCCAGTCGACCGCCGCTCCGGCGTATTCGCCCATCAGCCGCAGCGGGACGAACGTCCTGCCGGTATCCTCATCCAGATAGGCGAATTGTTTCGGTCCGGCCTGAAGGGCCGTGGCCGACGCGGCGAACATGAGACTTGCTGCGACGATTGCTGCTGCAATTTTGCGACATCCGCTTCTGAGATATTCCAATTTTTTCCCACTCCATGTCATGTGTTGGTGTAGATTGACGGTATATATATCGGAAAATGCATCCACGAAACTGAGACTTTCTTCCCGTTCGGTCGCCGCTTATGAGGCAAGCCCGCCTTCCGGCCGCGAAAAAAAACCGGGCATCCGGCAAATGCCGAATCCCGGGCTGTCCGAAAACTACGCTTCAATCGGTTTGAACGCGATCCAATCCACCTGGATGCCCGCCTTGACCGGTTCGACCCTGAGCTCGTAAAGCCCCGCTTCCAGCCGAACCTTCGCCAGTTTCCGCGGAATCCACTGGCCGGCCGTGCCATTCGTCTGCACCGTCGCCGTGAGCCGGCCGTTCAGATACACGTTGCACGCGCTCTGGGCCGTGAAGAACTCCGGCGACATGACGCCCGCCAGCATCCGGTATTCGCCGGACCGGCCGATCGAAAGCCACGCCGGGCCGTCCGCGGGCAGCTTGATCTGATGCTGCCCGTCAGCCGACTGCACCTTATCCGGCGAAGGCGCCTGCGCGGGATCGGCCGGAGAAGCTTCGAACGTCTTCTCGGGCTCCTGCTTGCGCCGGAACACCGGCGCCTGCATCAGGAAGCGGAGGATGTTCAGGGCGCTGCGCTGCAGTTCGCCGCGCGTCAGCTTGCCGGCCGCCAGCGCTTCCATCGTATTGTCGCCCATCGCGTTCGTCTCCGCGCCGTAGTTCGGCACGACCATGTACAGATCGTTCTGCGCGCGCACCATGGCCGCCGTATTCTGCCGGCTGGATTCGCCGCCTTCCACGGGATCGTTCATGCTCGCCCACCAGTCGGTCATGACGATGCCCTCAAATCCCCATTCTCCGCGCAGAATCGTCGTGTTCAGATCGTAGTTCGACGCCGTCCAGACGCCGTTGACCGGATTGTAGGCCGTCATGATCGCGTTCGCGCCGCCCTGCTTCACCGCGATTTCGAAACCGCGCAAATACAGTTCGCGCAGCGCGCGTTCCGAGACGACCGCGTTGACCTTCGTCCGATATTTCTCCTGGTTGTTGCAGGCGAAATGCTTCAGCGTCGCGTTCGAGCCGCCGCGCATGATGCCCCGCACGCAGGCCGCGCCGAACAGGCCCGTCACGAGCGGATCTTCCGAGAAATATTCGAAGTTCCGGCCGTTCAGCGGGTTGCGCCGCAGGTTCATGCCGGGACCGAGCAGCACGTCGATGTCGTTGCTGACCAGTTCCTTGCCTTCGAGCACGTACAGCTCTTCCACCAGTTCAACATCCCAGGTGGCCGCCAGCAGCGTGCCGATCGGCACCTGCGTCGCCTGGTGCCCGCTGTCCATGCGGATGCCCGACGGGCCGTCGGCCGTGCAGCCGATCGGCACGCCGAACTTCTGGAACAGCCGGTCGCTCAGGCCGCCGAAGGCGGAAGCCGTGCCCGGCGTAACCAGCGGGTTGATCATGCCTTCGCCGCGGACGAGAACGGCCAGGTCTTCGTCGGTCAGCTGGGCGACGAAGTCTTCCAGGCTCACCTTGCCCGCCTCGACATCCCGCAGCGTATAGCCGCGGTCGCCGGCATACGGAATCGGCTCGGGCAGCCGCTCCCGGATCCGCTCGGCGAGCGAAATGCGGCGCGTCGGCACCTCTTCGTATGCCAGCTCATACGTGCCGTCCGCCTTGCGCGCCCCCGGCTTCATCCGCTTGAACGGTTCGGTCGGCGCCAGCGCTTCCTCGAGCTGTTCCACGACAACGAGCTCGGGCACGGTATAGCCTTCCCCGCCCTCGAAGCGGACGGGCGCCGCGTCCCTGACGTTCGTCCCGACATGCAGGACGTACGTTCCCGCTTCCAGCACATAGGCGGACCGGTACCCCGTCGCGCCGCCGTCGTCGTAGGCGGCCATCCGGCGTACCGGGAACTCGAGCGCGAGCCGCTCCGACTCGCCCGGCTTCAGCAGGCGCGTCTTTGCAAACGCTGCCAGTTCGCGCGCCGGCCGGCCCAGCTTGCCCTGCGGCGCTTCGTAATAAAGCTGCACGACCTCCCGCCCCGCGTAATCCGTACCGGTGTTGGTGACGGTGACGCCCACGGAGATCCTTTTTTCCCCGTCCCGGATGGCCAGTCTCGCCTCTTCGGGCTCGATCCGGAACGTCGTATAGGAGATGCCGTACCCGAACGGGAACAGCACCTTGTCCGGACAGAACGTCTCGAAATAGCGGTACCCGACGTAGATATCTTCCTGGTAATAATTCCGGAACTCGTCCCCGTAATTGCGCGTCGACGGGTAATCGTCGATCGACCGGGCGATCGTGTCGGTCAGCTTGCCGCTCGGCGTCACATCGCCCGCGAGCACGTCGGCGATCGCGTTGCCGCCTTCCATCCCGCCGTGCCATGCGTAGATGACGCACGGGATCGGATGTTTGAAGCGCCCGCTGTCCAGCCAGCTCATGTCGATGATGTTCGACACGTTGAGCACGACGGCCGTCTGCTCGAAGTGCGCCGTCACCCGCTCCAGCATCGCCAGCTCGTCATCGGTCAGCAGCCAGCTTCCCGGTTCGATGACGTTGTCCTTGTCCTCGCCCGCCGTCCGACCGATGACGACGACCGCTTTGTTCGACACGGCCCGGGCGGCCGCCACCAGTTCGTCCGTCAGCGGCATTTCCTTCTGATGCCACGGCTCGGCCGCCCATCCGCCGCCGCCGTTGTCGAACGGGTTCTCCTCGATCCACCGCGCGTAGACGGACGCCAGCTCCTCGTTGACGCGAATCTGCTTCTTGCTCCGGAGGCCGTCCAGCAGATTCGTCGTGTACGGCACATTCACGCTGCCGCCCGATCCGGTGCCGCTGCGGTAATAGTTGATTTGACAGCGCCCGAAGACGGCGACGTTGTCGCCCGGCCGAAGCGGCAGCACCTGTCCGTCGTTCTTCAACAATACTGCGCCTTCCGCCGCGACCTTCCGACAGAATTCGGCGAATCCCGGCATTGGGATGCCGTATTTTGCTGTGTCCAAAGCCGCCCCTCCCTGGTCAATTCATTGGATTCTGTTCGACACCATTATAGCAGATTCTGGTTGCAATGCCCTGTCCACCGGCGCGTTCATCCATTCGCTGACGACAGCCGCAAACGCCGGGTCGTCAATCTTATATGCTCGAAACGGCGGAAAAGCAGTGATCAGCATTTCTCCGCTGGACAGGTACTGAATCCTCACTTCTCCGCGGTTGTCCAGGCTGAACCCGATCCCCCAATTGACGCTGCCCGTTTGACCGGCCGCATCGGCCAAAAAATCGCGGACAGCCGTACACTCCGTCTTGATAAGGCATCTTGACTTCACGCCTCCCGCGGTCAGCTTTTGCTGACAAAGTCATCATATTCTGCGTACTTCCCGGGTTGATCAAAATCAGATACACTGCAAACGACAACATGCCATTGAAGGAGGCGTCCGGCATGAAACCATCCGCCCAACCGAATCCGGTCATGAATCCGGAAGACATGAACGCCGCGTTCGCGGAAGCCTGCAACTCCGGCAGCATCGAACGTGTGCTTGCCTTGTACGAACCCGGCGCCGTGCTCATTCAGCCGAACGGCAACCCGCTGCGGGGAACCGGGCAGATTCGGATCGAGCTGGAGGATCTGTTGCGGCAGAACGGCCGCATGGAATCCCGCAACGTACACTGCATCCGCTTCGAAAACATCGCCCTGCTGCGCGGACACTTTGTCTTTCGGGCCCAAGGTCCGGACGGCCGTCCGATCCAGATGGAGAGCTGCACCTCGGAAATCGTCAGGCGGCAGCCGGACGGCACCTGGCGCTATATCGTCGACCATCCCTTCGGCGGCGGTCAGCCGTAACGCGCGAGGCCGGGACTCAGAGACCGAGCTCGCCGCGGATGCGCTCTTGGTTCTTCCGGTGATAGTCCCGCATGTTCCGCGGATAGGCGTAACCGTCGATCAGCGCGTCGATTGCCGCCTGGTCGCCCGCCCTGACCGACTCCCGGAGACGCGTGATATACGCGATGTCCCTGTCCCGCCTCCGCCGGATTTCATCGACATCCGATGTGCAGGCGCCGTGCCCGGGGATCAGCAGATTCACCCGGTGCCGGCCGAGGATCGGTTCCACCTTCGCGAGCGATTCCTCGTACTGCCGGCTGTCGGCATGAATGAACGGAAATTCGACATCGGACAGGTAGTCGCCGGCGATCCAGACGCCGAGCGGCTCGACAACCGTGAACAGTCCGTCCGGGTTGTGGCCCGGGCTCTGGTAGAAGACAAGGCGCGTCCCGCCGATCTCCAGCACAGCGCCGTCGCCGGAGATGACGTGATCGACGTCCGGGTAAGCGATCGGGTAGTCCCGGTCCAGATAATAGCCGTCGTCGAAGGCGCGGATCTCTTCGAGGATCTTTTCCCGCTCGTTCCCGGGCTTGGCCGCGAAGCTTTCGCTTGCGATAACGGAAGCGCCGGGGAAGGCGCCCCAGCCGAGGATATGGTCGAAATCCGAATGGGTGAACAGCAGATAGACCGGCCGTCCGTTCCGGATCGCTTCGGCATGCGCCCGGATCCGCTCCACTTCCCCGGGCAGCCAGCACGGGTCGACGACGAGCACCAGATCCTCGGTCGCGATCACCGCGGCATTCGTCTTGTACAATGCGCTCTGAAAAAGCTCCACCGCTGTACGTTTCTCTCCCACTCCATCCACGCTCCGATCCGTTTTCTGGCATTTTGTTTCAATGTTACCACCCGAAAAGCGGCCCCGTCCACCTGCACCCTCATCAAACGAAAAAAAGCCCGGAAATACAGGATTAACATCCCTGTATTTTCCGGACTTCGCCGAACGATTGTCACGCCTGCAGCTGTTTCAATTGATAGAACTCCCCGCGCCGCTGCATCAGCTCTTCGTAGCTGCCGACTTCCTGGATGCGGCCGTTCTTCATGACGACGATCCGGTCGGCGTCGCGTATCGTCGACAGCCGGTGCGCGACGATGAACGTCGTCCGGCCGCGGATCAGTTCGCGCATCGCCTTCTGGACGACGAACTCCGAGATGTTGTCGAGCGCGGAGGTCGCTTCGTCGAGGAAGATGATGCGCGGATTGCGGATCATCGCGCGCGCAATCGCGATCCGCTGCCGCTGGCCGCCGGACAGCTTGCCGCCGTGCTCGCCGATCATCGTGTCCAGCCCGTCGGGCATGGCGGCGATGACGTCCTGCAGGTTCGCCATCCGGATGACGCGCTCGAGCTCTTCCTCCGACACATTCGTAAGACCATACGTGATGTTCTGGCGGATCGTGCCGGAGAAGAGCACCGTGTTCTGCGGCACGACCGCGATCTGGCGGCGGTAGGCGCGCATGTCCAGCTCGTCGAACGGCACGCCGTCGAGCAGGATGCGGCCGTTCGTCGGCCGGTAGAAGCCGATCGCCAGATTGAGCACGGTCGACTTGCCCGCGCCGGATTCGCCGACGAGCGCGATCGTCTCGCCGGGCTTCACGTGCAGCGTGAAGCCGTTCAGCACGTGTTTGTCCGTATCTTTGTAGTGGAAGTGGACGTTCTCGAAGCGGAATTCGCCGCGGATGTTGTCCGGCACCTTCGTGCCCTGATACTCGTCCGTCTCGGTCGAGGCGAGCACTTCGGTGACGGAGTGGATCGACTCGAAACCTTTGGCGAACTGCGGATAGACGTTGATCAGGTTGCTGATCGACATCATGATCGTGCCGAACAGCCCCTGGTACATGACGACGTCACCGATCTGGATCCGGCCCTGATAAGCCAGCATGCAGGTGAACGTGAGACAGATGACCTGGAACAGCGTGAACGTCACCCAGCCCGAGGCGCCGAACACCGCTTCCGTGATGTCGAGCCGGTACCCCTTGCCGCGCAGATTGACGAGCGTGCCGTTCACCTTCTCGATCTCGATGTCCTCGAGCCCGTGCGCCTTCGTCACCGGCAGCATCTCGACCGACTCGGCCACGGCGCCGGACATTTCCTCGATCTGCCGCCGGAAGTCCCGATTGCGCTGGCGGATTTTGTTCCGGAAGAAATAGACGAGTCCGCCCGCGAACGGCAGCAGCACGATGAACAGCGAGGCGACGGCCAGGCTCGTGGCGGCCGCGATCGTCACGGCGGCGATGATGTTCAGGATCGCCGGCACGAACGAATACATGACCTGCTTGCTGAGCAGCTCGATCTGCTCGACGTCGCGCAGCACTTTCGCCTGCATTTTGCCCGAGCGTAGCTCGCTGTGATACGACATGGACAGATGCTGCAGCTTCCGCATCATCGTGCCGCGCAGCCCGGCTTCCATCAGCCGCGAGGAGCGGCTCATGAAGCTGACATGCAGCGTCTGCGTGGCGATGTTCTGCAGCACGACCACGAACAGGACGGCCGCGTCGATCCAGAACCACTTCAGATCGGCATCCGGCTTGCTGATGATGTTGATCATGTCCGCGGTGAGCACCGACATGATCCATACGGGCGAATGTTTGATGATGAAAAAGAGAAGCGACAGCAGCAGATTGATGCGCTGTCCCCGATAAAGCCTCCACAACGTCCTGAACGGCCGGCCCTTGCGGCCGCCCGCGTCCATGAACACGCGTTCGAAATCAGGCGTTTCCTTGCTCCGTATGCCCATGCTGCCTCCCGCTCCATAATCGCGATGCCGTTCTCTGTCCGGAATCCTTCGCACAATTGTCACAATACGAGTCCCATTTTACCCCCGGTGCGCCTGCGCGTCTACTGCACAAGTCTCAGAAATCATGGATAAAATGCATGAAAATCCGCAAAAATCACCGGGAACGCCGGGAAGCCGACAGAATGAACGGTCCCGCTCCCGTCAGCGCCATCATGATCAGTCCCGTGAACATCGAGACGCCGTACTGTCCCATCCAGGCCGGACCATCGGCAATGGCGTCGTAAAGGATGCCGCCGATGAGCGGCCCGACGAACCCCATAAGTCCGGTGGCCGCCGCGAATACGGCGATATACATCGGCCGGTCCGCCTTCGGCGTATCGCCGATCAGGAAGGTGAAGTTCAGCAGATTGTATCCGCCCTGTCCGATCCCGAGGGCAACGTGGACCAGCACCAGCACGGCGAGCACGGGCAGGAACGCAAGCCCTGCCCACAGCAGGCACGCGAGCGCGATGAACGGCAGGCTGCACAGAAGCAGCTTGAAGGCCGGATACCGTGCGTTCAGGCTTCCCCAGGCGTAGTAGCTGATCATCATGACGATCATCTGGACGGTCGTGACGACCGTAACCGCCGTGTAGCTGACCCCGAGTATATCCAGCATGACGTAGGAGAACAGCGGGACGGCCGCGTTCTGGATCAGGATGAACAGCGCGATGAATCCGGTCGCGGTCATGAACGCCCGGTCGCGGACCGGCTTCAGCAGCCGGCCGACGCCGGATGTCTCCTGCGATTTCTCAAACGGCAGATTCGGATAGCGGAGCAGCATGATTCCGTTCCATACCGTGCAGATTGCCGCCGTCAAGTACAGGATGGCGAATCCGGCGCCCGGGGAACCGGCGCTTTCCAGAATTTGACCCGACAGGAGCAGCGCGATGCTGGCGAACGCCCAGTGCACCGTATTCCGCACGCCGAAATAGCGTCCGCGCACCTGCGCAGGGACCATGTCGCTCATGAGCGAAGACCAGACGACGCCGCTCACGGCGGCGCTGATGAACGAGCAGGCGAACAGCGCGACGAATGCCGGCACGCGCGCCGGCACCGGCAGCAGCACGGGAATCAGTCCGGTCAGCACCCAGAACATCCGGTGCAGAATCCCGGACAGCGCCATCCAGAATTTCCGGTTCTCCATCCGTTGCATGAAGAACGCGGCGAACACCTGCACGATGTTCGCGAGCGACTGGATGGCGAGCACGAGGCCGACCGCCGTCGACCCCGCCTTCAAATAAAGAAGGAAGGCGGTCAGAATCGGACCGCCCAGAATGTTGCCGATGATCGTGGCGGGAATGCCCTCGATCACCGACGTCTGCAGCCAGCGGCGCTGCTCGGTGGCGTTCCGCCGGAAGCGGAACGCCTTCAGAAACGCAATCTGCGGCATATCGATGCTCCTTCTCGGGTGTTACGTCTTCGTCATGCCGTTGTCCGAGCCGCTCCGAGCTGCAGTACATATTCGGCCAGCGTCCGCGTCATGACGCCGGTTGCCCCCTTCATGTCCCAGCCTCTGTCCTTGAACAACCAGGCGGTTCCGCCGATGTCCAGGTGAATCCACGGCAGTCCGTCGGCGAATTCGCCGATGAACAGCCCGCCCGTAATCGTGCCGGCATGGCGGCCGCCGCTGTTCTTCAGATCGGCGGCATCGCTCTCGAGTTGTTTGCGGTATTCCGGCCAGGACGGCAGCTGCCAGATCCGCTCGCCCGTCCTGCGGCTAGCTTCGATCAGTTCGGCGAGGAACGCGTCGTCGTTCGTCACCGCGCCGGTCGCGACGTCGCCGAGGGCGACCATGACGGCGCCGGTCAGCGTCGCCACGTCGATGAGCCGGGTCGCGCCGCGCCGGATGGCGGTCGTCAGCCCGTCGGCCAGCACGAGCCGGCCTTCGGCGTCGGTGTTGACGACTTCGACCGTCCGGCCGCTCATCGTCTTGAGCACGTCGCCGGGCTTCAGCGCCCGGTCCGACGGCATGTTCTCCGCCGCCGGAATGACGGCGACGACGTTGACGGCGGGTTTCGCCTCGGCGATCACCCGCATCGCGCCGAGCACCGCAGCGGCGCCGGCCATGTCGGAGATCATCTCCTCCATGCCGTCCGCGCGCTTGAGCGAAATGCCCCCGGTGTCGAACGTGATGCCTTTGCCGATGAGGCCAAGCTTCTCCTTCGCATCCGGCGCGCCTTCATAGTGCAGGACGATCATGCGCGGCGGATTGGCGCTACCCTGGCCGACGCCGAGCAGCCCGCCCATCTCCAGCTCCGCCGCAGTCCATTCATCGATCACTTCGATGTCGAGCTCAAATTCGTTGGCCAGCGCTTCAGCTTCGAGCGCCAGCATCTCCGGCGTCAGCATGTTGCCCGGCAGATTCGTGAGCCGGCGGGCATAGGCGACCGCTTCGCCGAACATCCGTCCCCGGCGCATGCCCGCCTGAAACGCCTCCGCCGAAGGGTCCGCCGCCGGTTCCGCGGGTGCGAACACGACGCGCAGCTTCGGCTCCTCCGGCTGCTCCCGGCGCTGCGGCACGCGGGCGGCGGCGCCGAGCATGAAGCCTTCCGCCAGCGCCTGCGCGCGGAGCCGCACCGCCTCCTCCGCGTCTTTCTCCGCCCCGCCCTTCAGCAGTTCCGGGCCGATGAGGACGCAGATGTTCTCCGTCTTGAGCTGCTTGCAAGCTTTCGCCGCGGCCGCTCCCGCCTGGCGCAGCGCATCGGCCGTACCGTCGCCGATGCCCGCGAGCACGACATATCCGGCTTTCATCGTCCCGAGCGTCGGGAAGGTCTGGGTGCCGCCCGCCTCGCCCTTGAACAGGCCGGACGTTCGGAACCGGCCGATCGCTTCCGCCAGTGCGGGGGGAAGCGGGCCGTCAGCCTTGCCGGCTGCCTCTCCGGCTTCCGGTCCCGCGAAGACGACGGCCGTCCCGGCAGATTCCAGCGCTTCCTGCAGACCGCTTGTATAATGAAATTCGATTCCCAAGATCCATCCTCCAAACCGCAATGCTTTGCCCATCCCATGAAAAGCAAAAGAATCGGGCGCTAACCCGATTCTAATGCTTTAATCCACCGAAGGCAAATAGATCTTGAACTCCGTTCCTTCGCCCGGACGGCTGTTCACCCGGATCGTTCCGCCGTGATTTCGGATGATGCGGTAGCTGACCGAAAGTCCCAGCCCGGTACCCTGTTGTTTCGTCGTGAAGAACGGATCGAACAGGCGGCTCATCGTCGACTGGTCCATCCCTTTGCCGTTGTCGCGGACGGCAATCTCGACGAATGCGCCGTCTTTCCGTGCGATGATGTCGATGCGCCCGCTCCTTGCGCCGCCGAGTTCGGTGATCGCATCGAGCGCGTTCTTGACGATGTTCAGCATCACCTGCTTGATCTGCTTGACATCGATCGATACTTTCGCCTGTGCGTCGTACGCTTCAAGATGCATCTGGCAGCCTCGCATGATCGCTTCGCTCTCCGACAGCAGCATGACTTCCTTCAGCAGCGATTCAATGGTGACGATCTGCGCCATCGGTGCGGAAGGCTTGCTCGAGTTGAGAAATTCATAGATGATGTCGTTCGCGCGGTCGATCTCGTCGAGGATGATGCACGCGTATTCCTCTTTGCCGAGCGTCATCAGATGCGGCCTGAGCAGTTGAATGAAGCCGCGGATCGACGTGAGGGGATTGCGGATCTCGTGCGCGATGGATGCCGCGATTTTGCCGAGCATGGCGAGCTTGTCGTTCTGATAGGCCGTCTGCTCGATCTGCTTGAACTCGGACACATCCTTGACACTGACCAGATATTGGCCGTCCAGTTGGTCGCCGTACGTGATGGTGATGAGCAGATGGCGCCCCTGCGCGTCCTGCATTTCGAAATACCGGGAGCGCTTCAGCACCATTTCCTTGCAAATCCGGAGAATCATCCGTTTGACGGAACGCTTGAGCTGCGGGTGGAAAAGAATATTGCGCAGGTTGCAGCCTGCAAGCGTTTTCCTCGGAACGTCGAGCAACTTCGCCACCTGCAGATTGATGAAGGACAGCGTGCCTTCGCTGTCAAACAGAGCGATGCCGCAATCCATGTGCTGCAGAACGCTTTCATACTTGTTTTTGACATCAACAACCGAGCGGCGCGAGCGGTTTAGCTGCTCCTTCATTTCCGTGTACCATTCAAACGTCGGTCCGGTTTGCAGTTTCTTGCCGCGGAAAGCCGTCATGGTTTCAATTAGAAACGGAAACGACCGGTCATAGATGCCAAGCGCTTCCTCCGGCTCCGCATTGGCAATCAGCATCTGTACGGCGGCGTGGTGCATCGCGACGATATCTTCCGGCTGAACCCCCTCCAATGTACGGCCCAATTCGACCGCATTCTGAAGCGAGACCGGCGATTCGGTTCGCAAATAGGCTGCAAGCGCGGGAAAATAACGCCTGCTGGTCGACAACATCAAACCGCCCTCCTCCGCATTCCGGACGGAAAAGTCGGCACCTGGGCTAAGGGTTCCGCCCGCCATCCAAACCAATCGGCATCGCCTCCGTTGTTGATCCTGGATGCGCAGTCATTCCAAACCTCGGTTACCCTAATCATAGAGACGGGCATGACAGCGTGTCAACCGAAGAGTTTGTCGATTTGTGTGGTCGCTTAAGCCGTTTCTTCCTTCCTGGTCCGGGCCGCTCATTGCCGCCTGGGACCCGGACCTTCGCCTCCGGCATAAGCGGCGGAATCTGCTCCGGACCGCATAAATCCGGCCATTTGAACATCCCGGGAGCCGGGTCGATCGTCCTGCTGCCGTTCCGCCTTCCGCTCGCCTGCTCCGTCATGCCGGCCGCGGGAATTTTGTCCATAACTCCGATATTTGTCGTTTGAGCTCCTTTTCTGTTGATACTGCTCCTGTTGTTTTTGCCGATTCTGCTCTTGCTCCTTCTGCTGTTTCTGATCTTGTCGATTCTGCTGTTTTTGCTCTTGCTGTTTTTTCTGCTCCTGCTGTTTCTGCTTCATCTGTTCCTGCTGTTCCCGTTGTTTCTTCTGTTCCTGACGCTTCTCCCGCTCCTGCTGTTGCCTCAGCTCTTGCAGCTTCTTATGTTCCTGTTTTTTCTGTTCTTGCTGTATTTTCTCCTCCTGCTGCTTCTGTTGCTTCCGGCCGGCTGTCTGCTGCTCCGCTGTGCGCGCGGACGACGATGCCTCGCGCTGCAGCCAATCCGGCGTCTGCCGTTCCGGCTTGCGATCGTTCGACACGGTGTCGCGCTGATTCCGGCCGGCCGTCTGCTCCGCCTTCCAGGCCGCCAGCCATGCGGACTGTCCCGCGGACTGCCGGACTTTCTCCGCTTTCTCCACGGACTTCTTCGCCTTGCCGGCCTTCTCATTCGACCGGTATGCCTGCTTGTCCTTCTTGCCGGCGTTTGGCGACGCCTTATTGCCTGCGTCCGCGGAAGCCTTCTTCCCGGCGTTCGCCGATGCCGCCTTTCCATTGCCTGAACCCGCGGAATTATTCTGCGCTTTCACCGCCTCTTTGGCCAGCAGTTCGGCGAGTTCGCGTTTCCGCTCTTCGTCCGACTGCCCGTCGCCGAGCAAGCCGGAGATGCCGCCGTACGGTTCGACCGCCTGCCGGATCGATCCCTTCTTGAGGTCATCCAGCGAGATCGGCAGCCCCTGTTTTTCCGCCAGCAGATAGACCGCCATCTTGCCCGGCGATACGCCGTTCGCCTGCGCCGTCTCCCGCAGTTCGCCCGGAGCGCGAACGATCGTCACCTCAATGTTTTGCGCGGAAGCCGCATCCGGGTTGCTCCTCAAGGCCGGACCCGTTGCATCGGGTGCATCCGCAGCCGCTCCCGATCCCGCTTGCGATCCCGATCCGGATCCCGATCCGGAATCTGATCCGTAATCCGATCCCGGATCTTCAGCAACCGTCCCGGCTGTGACCGTCCCCTCATTCGCGACGGAACGCTGCGCCGCCGCATGGACGGCCTGATCGATCTCCTGCATCAGTTCCTCTTCGAAATGCTCGGCCGTGCCCGCCGCCATGCTGGTGACGAACACTTCGCCGCCGTCCTGCAAATATTGCGCTTCCTCCGCGTTGCGAATGATGTCCGCCGCAACCTCGCCGACCGGCCTTTTCCTGTATTCGACGCCTTCGATCACCCGCTCGCCGTCCGGATTGAGCGCTTGGAGCTCAACGACGCTGCGGCGCTTGTCCACGCCGATCTCGACACTCGGATTGATGTCGATCGCCACATAGGCCGCGACCTTCGGTTCGTCGAAAATCGACAGCCTCGGCAGCGCGAAAGCCATAAGGAGCAGAACGGCGGCCGCGGTGGCGGTAAGCAGGAGCCGTCGGTGCAATGCCTCTCGGCGCAGCAGCGAAAAGCCGATCTCCTCGCCGACCTCTCCCGGGCTGCCGGGCACTTCCACGAATTCGCCTTCCGGCGTCAGGACGACCAGGCTGCGCCGATTCGCGGCCATGACGATTCCCCTTCTCACGATCCCACCTCCCTCGATGCCGCCGCTTCCTGCACGGCCGGCTGTAAATAGGACTGCAACAACGGAAAGTCGCCCGACAGAATCAGGGCGGTCGCCATGATATATTTCCGGTTTCGCTCAAGCGTCTTGCGCGATACCTGGCAGTATTCCATCAGTTCCTTGATCGGCAGACGGCCGTGCCGCTCCATGACGGCCATCAGTTCGGGCCGGCTCGCCAGCTCCGCGCTGATGCCGAGCAGCATGGCGCGGGAGTCGGCATGCCGGGGCGACCGGTCAGCGAGATCGGTGAACGAGATGCCGCATCGCTCAAGCCGCTCGGCCAGCGCTTCGATCTCCAGCCGACGGGATTCCGACAGCCGCTCGGAGACATACGCGTCCATCGCGCCTGCCGTCTCCGCGGCGTTCACGGGCGATTCGCCGCCCTGCTCGCCTTCGAAGGCGCTCATTGGCAGAGACCGGGCGTGGCGCTGCTCCTTGCGGACATAGTCGATCAGACGTCTGCGGATGACCGTGTCGGCGAAGCCGAGGAACGATTTTCCGGCGTTGTCATCATAGCCGTCGATCGCCTCATTGAACGCGGCAAGGGCGATGCTGTATTCGTCATCGCGCGACGGATCGATATATCGTTTGCAGAAGCGGCTTGCCGCTTTGGCGATATAGGGGCGGTAGTCCGCGATGAACGATTCGCGGAGCGCGTCGTCCCCTGCCCGGATGCGGGCCACGACCGTCTCCGGCGGTGCCTGCGCGCCATCCCGCGCGCTTCCGCCGGATCCGGGCTTGCCGAACAGCCGCTTGATCAGTAGAAGTAACAACCGCTCCACCTCTAATCAGACAATCTTCGCGGGCCCGTCCATTTTTCGGAGGGTACATGCAAAAAACGGCTGTCGACGTCCGCTTTGGAAGGCGTACCATCTCCCGGAGCAAAAAAACAGCCTCCTTGCGGGAGGCTGTCGTAACGGATGACGACGAAGTCAAGTGCGCCGGCCGCTCGGCCGCCGCTGCGCCAGCTTGTTGCGCCGGTTGTTCAGGGCGGTAAGCCGCCGCTTCAGCTGCTCTTCCCATTCCTGATCGCCGAGCCGTTTGGCGACGGCCAGCAGATCGAGCGCCATGTCGATCTGGTTCAGCACGATCTCCATCGGATCCTCGTCCTCGTGATTGACGCAGTTCGCGAGCAGCTCTTCGCGATCCTGATCGACATAGTCGCGGAAATCAACCTCGGAAGCGCCGTCTCCGTGCGCGTATTCCGCGAGCAATTCGTATTCCTGTTCGACCAGGTGATGGATTTCGACACGATGGCAGACCGGACAGAACAGAATCGGCACATTGTGGATGAACGTGCGGAAATGCTTCATCGTCCCCCTCGTGCCAATCATGCTCGCGCCGCAGCAGAAGCTCATCGCCGTCACCTCCGATTCAGCCGAATCATCCTTCCCTTGCCCCATTGTATTCGCCGCCGCCAGCCCGAATTCCTTCACGCCGCCGGCAAAAAATATTTGAGAGCAATGGATCCGGGCGAGGAAATTCGACTGCTTTCGTCATTTTTTTCGATTGAAAGTACCAAAGAAAATTTGGTTTTATTTCTTTCTCGGCGCAGCTGCGGCCCTTCTCCCTGACGTGACGAAGGAGCTGTTTCACGATTCGCTTCTTCATTCTCTGATCGCTGCACCTTTCGTATCGGTTCTGTGTGCCGGGATATTGAAATCAATTTTCAAGAAAGCGACAAAATCAACGAAACGCTCTTTTACTTCACGTCTCCCGGAGAAGGGTTGCGCTACCGTGTCGAAAAATGAACGGAAACGGGCGAATCTTCCGTTATCCAATGCGTCGCCCTCCCGGGTTCCGACCGGAATCCGGAAGGGCTTTTCCTTGATCTTATGAACTTGCCGCCTCCTTCGCAGCCGCCGTCTCCGCCGGCAGATGGGACGCCACCACTTGGTAAATCGTCACCTTGTTGCCGATGATCGGCCCGTCCTGCCGCTCGCCTTTCTCCTGCGCAGCCGCGGCGCGGCGGGCGTGGGCGCTGCGGAACGAATCGCTCTCCGACCAGGCGCGGAAGTCGTCCTCCGACTCCCAGGTGGTGCAGACGCGGATCTCTTCGTTCCCCGCCTCGTTGACCGAATGCAGCACATCCATGCGGACGAAGCCTTTGAACGTATGCACGGATTTCGGTTTGCGGAACCGATCCAGCACGAGATCCGCCGTTCCGGGTTTCACTTCAATGCGGTTTTCCACCATGATCATGCCGCTGAATCCCTCCTCCGGATCATCGAAAGCTTTCAGATACTCCAGCACGGGCTTCGCCCTGTCGCCGCCCATGATCGCATGCTGCTTCAGGCCGATACCATGGGGGCCCCTCGCCTTCGCCATGAACGGGTAGCGCTCGATGAGCGCCTTGACGATGTCGAGCTCGCCCAGCATCGCCGCCGCGAAAATATCCATCCGCGCCCCCTGCGACAGCAGCCACTCCGCAATGTCGCGCCGTCCGACGTGGGAAGCGGCTCCGAGCGCCGTCTCCCAATCGTCGTCGCCCCAGTTCATCGCGGCATGCAGCAGCCCCGGCTCCTCCTGAAGCATCGTCTTGACCTTCTCCAGATCGTAATGCGCCGCCGCCACGAACGACCTCACCAATTCCTGCGAAAGCTGCCTGACCGGCATATCGCTTCCTCCTTCTATTACGCTCCGGCGGGAGCAAGACCTTTCGGCAGAAAAACGGGCACGCCGTCATCCAGCCAGACTTCCGCTTCCACACCGAACACCTCGCGGAAAAAATCCGGCTGAAATACCTCCCGCGGACTGCCGTCCCGTACGACGGCGCCCTCCTTCACGGCGATGATGCGGCTGCAATAGCGGGCGGCCTGGTTCAAATCGTGGAGCACCATGACCACCGTCACGCCGTTTTCCGCGTTCAGCTTGCGCACGAGCTCCATCAGTTCCAGTTGGTGGGCGATGTCGAGATAGGTCGTCGGTTCGTCCAGCAGCAGGATGGTCGGCGTCTGCGCCATGCACATCGCAAGCCACGCGCGCTGCCGCTCTCCGCCCGACAGTTCAGCCAGCGAGCGGTGCTGCAGATCAGCGAGGCCTGTCACCCGGATCGCCCAGTCGACGATGATCTCGTGCACTCCCCTGCATTCCTCGTACCACTTCAGAAAAGGATTGCGGCCGCGGCGCACCAGATCCCGCACGGTCATCTCCAGCATCGCGTCACGGGATTGTGCCAGCATCGTCAGCCTCCGGGCGATCGCCTTTGTCGGGATTTGCGCCATGTTTTGCCCGTCGAGGAACACTTCCCCGCTTCGCGGAACGAGCAGCCGGGCGAGCATGCGGAGCACCGTCGACTTGCCGGAACCGTTCGGGCCGACGATGCCGATCCGCTCGCCCTTTTCGACACGCAGATTGAACCCTTGGACCACCGGATTCGCATCATAGCCGTAGATCAGCTCCGACGTCTCCAGCACGTGCGTCATCGTCTCACCCCTTTGCGGAGCAGATAAAGGAAGAACGGCGCGCCCAGCAGCGCGAGCAGGATGCCCACCGGAAACTCGATCGGATCGAACAGCGTGCGTGCGGCCGTATCCGCCAGGACGACCAGCGCTCCGCCGAGGATGGCGGACACCGGCAGCAGAATCCGGTAATTGTTCCCCACGAGCAGCCGGCTGATATGCGGCACGACGAGGCCGACGAAGCCGACCATGCCGACGATGCTGGTCGCCGCCCCTGCCAGGAAGGCGGACACGACGATGATGAGCAGCCTGCCGCTCTCCACCCGGACGCCCAGCACTATGGCCGTGTCGTCGCCCAGGGAGAGCAGATTGGCCTGCTTGATGAGAAAGAACGACGCGATGACGCCGACAATGGAGTACGGCAGCAGCGTGTCCCACTGCGGCCAGCCGCGGCCGTTCAGCGTGCCCGACAGCCAGGGCAACACGGACTGCACCTTCTCGCTGTTCAGGATCAAGAGCCCGGACATGGCGGCGCCGAGCAGCGCGTTGACGGCCACGCCGGCCAGGATGAGTCGGACCGGCGATGCGCCGCCCTTCCACGCCAGCAGGTAAATGACGACCGTGGCCGCGAGCGCGCCGGCGAAGGCCGAGAGCGGCAGCCAGCCTATCTGTGCGGGCATCAGGATCATGATGATGACGGCCGCGAGGCCGCCTCCGGACGATACGCCGATGATGCCGGGATCCGCGAGCGGATTGCGGAAAATGCCCTGCAGGAACGCGCCCGCGATGCTCAGGTTAATGCCGACCAGCATGCCGGTCAGGACGCGCGGGAGCCTGAGATTCCACACGATCATCCGCGCCTCCGTCTCGGATGTGCTCGTGAGCGCCGACCAGACTTCCGGCACCGGAATCGTGATCGCCCCGCTCATCAGGCCGGCGAGGACGGCCAGCAGCAGCAAGACGATGCTGCCGATCAGTACCGCTCCGTTCTTCGCATAAGCCTTGACCCCGGAGTTCGCCGTCAATGGACGAGAGACGGTCGTTGCCATGCATCATTTCACCTGATTCAAAAACTTGTTGATGACCTCGATCGCTTCCGGCGCCCGGATGCCCGGATTGGCTGCGAACAGGTTCGCCGGCAGCACTTCGAACCGGTCGTTCTTCACCGCGCTCAACCCGGCCCACGCCGGGTTCGACTCGTATTGCTTCTTGAAACTCTTCTTGATCTCATCCGGATCGCCGCCGTGGGTGATGAACAGGATGAGGTCCGGATTGGCCGCGATGACCCGTTCCAGGCTCAGTTCCGCGTAATTCGGCATGTTCTGCATCTTGGGGAACGACTCCGCCACGTTCTTGCCGCCCGCCAGCTCCAGGAAATTGCCCGGATAGCTGCCCGGCAGCGCGACGACAAAGCTTCCCGGCGCGCCGTAGACAATGAGCGTCTTGACCGTTTGCTTAGGTTTCGAAAGCTTGGCGAGCTTCTGGTCCATCTCCTTGATGATGGCCTCGGCCTTCTCTTCCGCTCCGAGAATCGTGCCGAACATCCGCACCGAGTTCTGGATCTCGGGGTATGTATTGTGCGAATTGAAAATGACTTCGGCGCCGAGCGACCGAATGGTGCCTTCATGCTGCCTGAGCGCCTCGCTCGCGACGACCAGATCCGGTTTCACGGAAGCCAGATTCTCGAAGTTGATGCCGTGCGCCGTCCCCACTTCAACAGCGGATGCGGCTTGCGGCGGATAGACGGGGCCGGAGGCGGTCGGTCTGCCGACGACCGAGCCGCCCAGCGCATACACGATTTCCGTGTCCGCCGTGGACAGCGTCACGATGCGGCTCGGCTTCTTCTTGAGCGTCACGGTGCCCGAGCTGGCCTTAATCGTGCGCGTGCTCTCGATGACGACGCCGGCCGTCTTGCTGTAGGACACCCATTTGCCGAACGACTCGGAGATGAACCGGAGCGGCACGTAGGTCCGGTCGTTGAGGATCACCGGCGCGGCGTCCAGCGTGACCGATTGGCCGTTCACCGTCGCCGTCCTGGAACCGATCGTCAGCTTCACCGTCACATCGCCGCTGGTCGCCGTAACCGTTTTGCTCTGCGCGTTCCATTCGGCCTTGCCGCCCAGGGCGGACACCAGGCTTGCGTACGGCACGAGCGTGCGATTATTGGCAATGACCGGATCCGCGCTCAGGGACAGCGTGCGGCCGTCCAGCGACACCTTGATTGGCCGTTCGGCTGCGGCGGCCCGGCCGGCACCGTCGGCCGGAACGGCGAAAAACAGCAGCGCCAATGTTATGAGTGCGATCACGATTCGATTGCGGAACATGAAGACAGTCTCCTCCCCGTGAGAAAATATTATAGAATGTGAGTGAATATGATAATCATTCTCACATGAAATTATTGTATTGATAATGATTATCAGTGTCAATATAAAAATCGTCCTCAAGGATCGAGTAGGAGGGGGCGGCTAGCCCCCGATCTCTCACACCACCGTACATGCGGGTCCGCATACGGCGGTTCCGAAAGGTTAACGAAACGCCATATAGCGATCAAGCAGACAGACAAGCCCTTGCGCCCGCCAATAGCAGGTGTCAAGGGCATTGTTTAGGTTGCGGGATATTTCCCATGGGCCACGGCGAGAATTAGCCATGATTTAGCCATGATATGGACGAAGTATTCCGGCACACCCAACGCCCGGAGTTCATGTTGACGTGTCCATACCCGTTTCCATTGCTTCCACAGACACATGCGCAGCCGTCGGCGAATCCATTGGTCGAACGTCGTGCAGTGCGTTTTCGCCGAAGCCAGTCGGAAGTGTCCAATCCAGCCCACCATGTACTGGTTCAATTCCCGAATTCGTTGCTCCCTGGAGACGGGCCGGTCTTACAGGTTGGGGATGGTAGTTGTCTTCCCTCAGGAGACGCTGGCATTCGAGCACAAAGTTCTTTTTCCATTGCTTCTCGATGTCTGCCAGTGTCTGCCCATCCACTCCCGCCGTGCCTTTATTCGCCCGGGACTCTCCGCCTTGCTTCCCATAAGACGTTCAGCCGGCAGACCTGTTCCTTTGGGTATGAGCCCCTCGGACTCCCTTACTGCAGACTGCTCACTTCACCTTTTGGGCCTATAGAGCGCCTCTTTACGGTCCCTGGCAGGAGCCGTGCAGGGGAGGGCCTCCCCCCGTTCTCTGCATCCTCTTTCATACCATGCCGCTCCCTCTACGCCGGAGGATTCTTCGCGGCCGCTCCAAGTTCTGAGCAGCTTCCGTGGCCTTTGTCCATGTACGCGAGACTCGGCTTTCTCTTTTCCCTCTTGCGAGGCCTTTTTGACGACGCGGCAGGATTCACTTGATGTTACGGCCTGGCAGGTTGCTCGCCCTGTCTCTGACAGGTACTTTCGTCGATACGTTTCTACGCACAGATTTCGCCATACGCAGGTATCCTGGCTACACGGGGGCTTGGCCCCTCCCGTGACCGGACTTTCACCGGCTAGAAGATGCGTGCTTATCTGGGCACGTTGTACCAAAAAAGCCGCATCCGCCTTGCGGCGGACACGGCTTGTCCGGTGTTCTTGCGCCTCGTATTGGATTATTTCATCGCGGAGACGATCAGATCGCCCATTTGCTGCGTGCCGACCGCCTTGCTCCGGTCGGTCGCGATGTCCGCCGTCCGATGGCCGGCGTCCAGCACGCTGGCTACGGCGTCCTCGATCGACTGTGCGGCTTCATGGTAGCCGAACGTCAGTCGGTACATCAGCGCGACGGACAGAATCGTCGCGATCGGGTTGGCGATGCCCTGGCCCGCGATGTCCGGCGCCGAGCCGTGCACCGGCTCGTACAGGCCGAATGCGCCTTCGCCGAGCGAAGCGGAGGACAGCATGCCGATCGAGCCGGTCAGCATGGCCGCCTCGTCGCTCAGGATGTCGCCGAACATGTTCTCCGTCACGATGACGTCGAAGCTCGCCGGACGGCGCAGCAACTGCATCGCGCAGTTGTCGACCAGCACATGCTCGAGCTCGACGTCCGGGTATTCCGGTGCGATCCGGTTGACGACTTCGCGCCAGAGGCGGGACGTCTCGAGCACGTTCGCCTTGTCGACCGAAGCGAGCTTCTTGCGGCGCGTGCGGGCGATTTCGAACGCCTGGCGCACGATGCGCTCGACTTCATGCACGTTGTAGACGCACGTGTCGACCGCTTCTTCGCCATTCGCACCTTCGCGGCGGAATTTGTCGCCGAAGTAGATGCCGCCGGTCAGTTCGCGCACGACGATCAGGTCCGTGCCTTCGAGCACTTCCGGTTTCAGGGTCGACGCGTCTTTCAGGCAGTCGAAAATTTTCGCCGGACGGATGTTCGAGAACAGCCCGAGCGCCTTGCGGATGCCGAGCAGCCCTGTCTCCGGGCGAAGCTCCTTCGGGTTGTTGTCCCACTTCGGACCGCCGACCGCGCCGAGCAGCACCGCGTCCGCCGCCTTGCACATGTCGAGCGTCTCCTGCGGCAGCGGCGTCCCTTTCTCGTCGATCGCGATGCCGCCGAACAGGCCGTGCTCGAATTCGAAGCTCAGCCCGTATAGTTCTTCCGTCTTCTTCATCACTTTGATCGCTTCCGCGACCACCTCGGGACCGATGCCGTCGCCGGCGATGACCGCGATTTTCTTCGTATCCGCCATGCAGCTTGTTTCCTCCCCGTCAGATCAGGCTCATCCGGTCGCGCCGACGCGGCGACTTGCGCCGTTCGATCAACCGGTTCAGCGCGTCGATGTACGCGCGGGCGCTCGCCTCGAGAATGTCGGTGCTTAAGCCCCGGCCCTGCGCCGAAACGCCGTTCTGTCCGAGCACGACGTACACTTCGCCGAGCGCGTCCTTGCCCTGCGACACCGACTTGATCGCATAGTCTTCCAGCTCGACCTGCTCGCCGGTCAGCGCGTCGATCGCGTTGTAGATCGCGTCGACCGAACCGTTGCCTTCGGCCCGCTGTTCCTTGACGCCTTCGCCCTGCACGTTGACCGCGATGACGGCGCTCGGCACCGAGCGGTTGTCGTAGGCGACCTGCAGCTTCTCAAGCCGGTACACTTCCGGCGTGTCGACCAGCTTCTCCTCGAGCAGCGCGCGAATGTCCTCGTCGCTTACCTGCTTCTTCTTGTCCGCGAGATCCTTGAACTTCGCGAATGCTTCGTTGAGCGCCTCGTCATCCAGCTCGTAGCCGAGATCGATCAACTTCTCGCGGAACGCGTGGCGGCCGGAATGCTTGCCGAGGACAAGCTTCGATTCGACCAGGCCGATCGTCTCCGGCGAGATGATCTCGTAGGTCGACTTCTCCTTGAGCATGCCGTCCTGGTGGATGCCCGATTCGTGCGCGAACGCGTTCGCGCCGACGATCGCCTTGTTGCCCGGCACGGGCATCCCCGTCAGCTTGCTGACGAGCCGGCTCGTGCGCGCAATCTCCTTCAGGTTCAGCGTCGTCTTCGCCTGGTAATAGTTGAACCGGGTCTCCAGCGCCAGCGCGACTTCCTCGATCGCGGTGTTGCCCGCCCGTTCGCCGATGCCGTTGATCGTGCCTTCGATCTGCTCGGCGCCGTTCTCGATGGCGGCAAGGGCGTTGGCCGTCGCCATGCCGAGGTCGTCGTGGCAGTGGGCGCTCAGCTGGATCTTCTCGATGCCCGGCACTTTCTCCCGCAGCGTTTTGAAAATGTTGCCGAACTCAACCGGCGTCATGTAGCCGACCGTATCCGGAATGTTGACGACGGTCGCGCCCGCACGGATCGCCATCTCCGTCACTTCGCAGAGGAAGTCCAGCTCGGTGCGGCCGGCGTCTTCCGGCGAAAACTCGATCTTGCTGAAAAATTGCTTCGCGTACCGGATCGCCGCTTCCGCCGTCTCCAGCACCTGCTCCTTCGACATCCGCAGCTTGTGCTGACGGTGGATCGGCGAAGTCGCAAGGAACAGGTGGATGCACGGATCCTCGGCGCCTTTGAGCGCTTCGCGGACGGCGTCGATATCCTGCGTGCGCGAACGGGAAAGGCCGATGATCGTCGCGTTCTTGACCGCCCGCGCAACCGCATTCACGGCGGCCAGGTCGCCAGGCGAAGCAGCCGGGAAACCGGCTTCAATCCGGTCGACGCCCAGCTTCTCGAGCTGCAGCGCGATCTCGACCTTCTCCTGCGTATTCAGATTGACGCCCGGCGACTGCTCGCCGTCGCGGAGCGTCGTATCGAAAATGTAAATTTTCCGCATATTGCACCTCCATGACGCCCGCCTTCGTCAGATCACCGCTCCATGTCTGCCGCGGGGCCGAACGCTTCCGGACAGCACGGCGCGCCTTGCCCGCGCGAGAAGCGCGGGCAAGGCGCCGTCCGTCCTTGTCATTGACCGGTCTTATTTCTTGATCCAGTGCATCAGTTCGCGGAGCTGCTTGCCGACCTGCTCGATCGGATGCTCGGCTTCGCGGCGGCGGATCGCCGTCAGCATCGCGCGGTTCGACTGGTTCTCGAGGATGAAGTCGCGGGCGAACTTGCCGGACTGGATGTCGGCGAGCACGCGCTTCATTTCCTTCTTCGTCTCTTCCGTGATGATGCGCGGGCCGGTGACGTAGTCGCCGTATTCCGCCGTGTTGGAGATCGAGTCGCGCATTGCGGCGAGGCCGCCTTCGTACATCAGGTCGACGATGAGCTTCAGCTCGTGCAGGCACTCGAAGTAGGCCATTTCCGGAGCGTAGCCGGCTTCAACCAGCGTCTCGAATCCGGCTTTGACGAGCGCGGCCGTGCCGCCGCACAGTACGGCCTGTTCGCCGAACAGGTCCGTCTCCGTCTCTTCGCGGAACGTCGTCTCGATGACGCCGGCGCGCGTGCAGCCGATGCCCTTCGCGTAGGCGAGACCGATCGCCAGCGCGTTGCCGGTCGCGTCTTGTTCGATCGCGATCAGGCCCGGAACGCCGAAGCCTTCCACATACGTCCGGCGCACCATGTGGCCCGGCGATTTCGGAGCGACGAGCAGGACGTCCATGTCCGGACGCGGCACGATTTGACCGTAATGGATGTTGAAGCCGTGGGAGAACATGAGCGCGGCGCCTTGTTTCAGGTTCGGCTCAATCTCCTCGCGGTACACTTTCGCCTGCGTTTCGTCCGGCATCAGAATTTGCACGACATCGGCGATCTTCACCGCTTCGGCGACGGAGAGCACTTCGAAACCGTCGTTCTTCGCTTTCTCCGCCGATTTGCCCGGCCGAAGGCCGATGACGACCTGCACGCCGCTGTCGCGCAGGTTCTGCGCTTGCGCGTGGCCCTGGGAGCCGTAGCCGATGACCGCGACCGTCTTATTCTGCAGGACGCTGAGATCTGCATCTTTTTCGTAGTACAGTTTGACTGCCATTGCGAATGAGCGCCTCCTTCAAAATATGCACATCTTTCATCTTACCTCATATTGCCGCCGGTTGCATCCCCCAATCGGCAATGCCGGCCGGTTTTTTCGCGGGGACGGCGGAATTACTTCATGCTGCCCCGGGTCATCGCGGTCACGCCCGTCCGGCTCAGCTCGCGGATGCCGTACGGCTTGAGCAGCTCGATGATCGCGTCGATCTTCTCCGTATCGCCGACGGCCTGGACGATCATCGTCGAAGCGCCGATGTCGACGACGGACGCCCGGAACGTCTCGACAACGCCGAGAATTTCCGGCCGGGCCGCCGGTTCCGCATGCACCTTGATGAGCGCAAGCTCCCGGGCAACCATCGGACTCAAGCTAAGATCCACAACCTTGATGACATCGATCAGTTTGTACAATTGCTTGCCGACCTGTTCAATCGTCTTTTCGTCGCCGGTCGTCACGATGACCATCCGGGACAGGCCCGGCTCCTCGCTGGTGCCGACCGTAATGGATTCGATATTGAAGCCGCGCCGGCCGAACAGGCCGGCGACGCGCTGCAGCACACCGGGTTGGTTGTTGACGAGAATCGAGATCGTATGCCGTTTCATCTCACGCATCCCCCAGAATCATGTCATCGATCGTATTGCCCTGGGTGACCATCGGATAGACGTTCTCATGCTTGCTGACGACGAACTCGACGACCGCCGGGCCGTCATGCGCCAGCGCCTTCTCCCACGCGGCCCGCGCTTCCTCCTTGTTCGTCGCGCGGAATCCGCGGACACCGTAAGCTTCGGCCAGCTTGACGAAGTCCGGGCTGCCGGCGAGGTCGATGTGGCTGTAGCGGTTGTCGTAGATGATCTCCTGCCACTGACGCACCATGCCGAGCACCTGGTTGTTGATGATCGCGACTTTGACCGGAATGTTGTTGATCGCGCAGACCGCCAGCTCCTGGGCGCACATCTGCATGCCGCCGTCGCCGTTGATCGAGACGACCGTCCGGTCCGGGAACGCCATCTGGGCGCCGATCGCCGACGGGAAGCCGAAGCCCATCGTGCCGAGACCGCCCGACGTGATCCACGAACGCGGCTTGCTGAACTTGTAGAACTGGGCGGCCCACATCTGATGCTGGCCGACGTCCGTCGTCACGATCGCTTCGCCCTTCGTCGTCTCGTAAATCATCTCGATGACCCATTGCGGCTTCAGCTCGGTGTCCGAATCTTCGTAGCGGAGCGGCACTTCCCGCTTCCAGGCCGCGATCCGGGCGCGCCATTCGTCCGCCAGATCGGTCCGCTTCGCCTCGCGGTTCAGAATCTCGAGCACCGTCTTGACGTCGCCGACGATCGGGATGTCGGTCGGGACGTTCTTGCCGATCTCGGCCGGGTCGATGTCAATATGGGCGACCTTCGCGTTCGGCGCGAAGCCTTGCAGCTTCATCGTCACCCGGTCGTCGAAGCGGGCGCCAATGTTGATCAGGAGGTCGGAGCCCTGGATCGCCTTGTTCGCCGTGTAGGTGCCGTGCATGCCCGGCATGCCCATCCACAGCTCGTGTCCGCTCGGGAAGCCGCCGAGTCCGAGCAGCGTCGTCGTGATCGGAATCTGCGTCGTCTCGATGAACTTGAGAAGCTCCTCGTGGGCGCCCGAGTAGACGACGCCGCCGCCGGCGAGCACGACCGGGCGCTTCGCTTCGGCGATCGCCTTCAGCAGCTTGTCGACCTGCAGCTTGTTCGGCACGACCGTCGGGTTGTAGCCGCGCAGGTTCACTTCGGTGGCCGGCTTGAACAGCGCCTTCTCCGCCGAAACATCCTTCGGGATGTCGATCAGGACCGGGCCGCGGCGGCCGGTGCTCGCGATGTGGAACGCCTCATGGATGATGCGCGGGATGTCCTCGGCCTTGCGCACGAGATAGCTGTGCTTCGTGATCGGCATCGTGATGCCGATGATGTCGGCTTCCTGGAACGCGTCCGTGCCGATGGCGCTCTGTACGACGTTGCCGGTAATGACGACCAGCGGCACCGAGTCCATGTAAGCCGTCGCGATGCCGGTGACAAGGTTCGTCGCCCCCGGACCGCTCGTCGCGATGCAGACGCCGACCTTGCCCGTGGCCCGGGCGTAGCCGTCAGCCGCGTGGATCGCTCCCTGCTCGTGGCGCGTCAGCACGTGGTGGAAATCCGTAAAGCCGTACATCGCGTCGTAGATGTACAGAACGGCGCCCCCCGGATAGCCGAATACGCATTCCACGCCTTCCAGCAGCAAGCTGCGAAGCAGCATTTCCGAACCGGTGATGACCTCCGGTTTGGACCATTTCTCGATCAATTCACTCTTGGATCGCAGAGCGGCAGGTTGCGTGCTCATGTTCCCATCCTCCCTTGCGTATTGCATGGTTCAAGCCTTGCCGTGGGCCGGCAATCCAATGCTTGTCGGGCGGCTTGATGCCCGTGTCGGCAACAAGCTTCTATCGGCATGCAATCAAACTTGCATCGGCATGCAAGCTCCAGCCAGCAAAAAAGCCTTCCGCCGCCGAACGCGCTGCTGCGCATTCCGGGACGAAAGGCTTGACACTTCCGTGGTACCACCCTGATTCACCCTATGCCTCGCGGCATAAGGCCTCGGCAGGTGCAAATCCGGCTGTGGACGCCGAATCCGACCTTGGGCAGGGTAACGCTTGCCATGCGATTCCCTCTACTGGACGCCGGATCCGTATGCATCGTCGTTCAAGGGAACAGCTCCGAGGCGACATTCGCGGTACAGGGATTTCGGCGGCGGTTGCAGCATATTCCGTCCGCTCTCTGGGCGAAAGAGCCCTGACGCTTTCTCCTCATCATAGCCGATGTCAATATTAGACTTAACGTATATTATAGACCCGGGCGGGACGATCGTCAATACGAATATGATGCGCATATCATGGCGTCTTATCCGGGGCGAACCACACACCGCGGTCTTGCGCCTGAGTCTGTCCCCGCGCCCGGTCTCCAGCCGGCCGGGCGGCATAGAATGGTATGCCGGAGCGGCGCCGCCGCCCGGCAGCAACGTTCGGGCAAGGAGCGACCGCCATGGCTGCCGACTACACGATCCGTCCCTATCGACACCGGCAGGACACCGCCGCCATCCTGGAGCTGATCCGCCGCGAGCTCGCGCCGCTGTCGAACGCGCCGATCGGGCGCGAAGCGCTGACGGACCGCGCGCTCACCGCGCGCATCCGGCAAGGGCGGACGCTGGTCGCCGCCGGCCGGAGCGGCAGCGTGAAAGGATTCATCCATGTCATGGTCACAAGCCGGCCGAATGCGCCTGTCCTGCTCCAGATCGACATGCTGGCGGTGGAGCCGGACAGCCGGGGACAGGGAATCGGTACGGCGCTGCTCCGGGAAGCCGAACGGTACGGCCGGTTCCGCCGCTGCACAGCCGCATCGCTCTTCGTGGACGAGGGCAACGACCGGGCACACCTGTTCTATCTGCGCGCGGGATACCGGGCCATCCGATACTGGCCGTCGCTCCGCTGCTGGGAATTGTACAAACCGCTCATCCCCGTTATCTGATCAGCAGCATGTGATCGACACATCGCGCGACGCACCAGATGGAATCCCCCGATGCCGGAATGCCGGCATCGGGTGCATTTGTGCACCAGATTGGCCCGCTGCTTGGCAAAATGGCTCCATTTGGTGCAAATGTGCACCAGATTGGTCCTCTGATCGGCAAAAGGGGTCCATCTGGTGTATTTTTGCACCAAATCCGCCGAAATTGCGCGCCGTCCATTGAATAAGGGGCAAAAATGCACCAGAGGGTTGACCAGTTCAAGAAACGATCCAAAAGGGCTCCCGGCCAAGCGCCATGCTTGAACGGAAGCCCTTATCGGCTGTTAAGCGTTGATCTTCTCTTTGGCAATGCCGGCCAGCGCGTTGAACGCGTTCGAATCGTTCACCGCGAGGTCCGCGAGCATCTTGCGGTTCACTTCCACGCCGGCCAGTTTCAGACCGTGCATGAACTTGCTGTAGCTCAGGCCGTTCTGACGAGCGGCCGCGTTGATCCGCGTGATCCACAGCTTGCGGAAATCGCGCTTCCGCTGACGGCGGTCGCGGTACGCGTACAGCAGCGATTTCATCACTTGTTCCTTGGCGGTCTTGAACAAGCGGTGTTTGGAACCGTAGTAACCTTTCGCGAGCTTCAGGATCCGCTTGCGGCGGCGCGTGCGGACGAAGCCGCCTTTCACTCTTGCCATATGGATAACCTCCCGTTGATTCTGTCAGATGTCCGGCTCGATGCTGATTATCGCAGTTGGGCGAGTCCCTGCTTCAGACGGGCGACGTCGCCTTTCGACGTGAGCGGCTGGTTCGACAGCACGCGCTTCTGGCGGCCGGATTTGCCGTAGAGCAGATGGTTCTTGTAGGCTTTGTACCGTTTCACCTTGCCGGTGCCGGTAATCTTGAAGCGGTCTTTCAGACTGCTGTGCGTTTTCATCTTCGGCATAACCATTAATCCTCCATCGCTTGTGGTTTCGGCGGAACGCCGGGACGGGTCCGCCGGATGACGCGTCAGTCCTTGTCCTTGTTCTTCGGCGCCAGAATCATGACCATGCTGCGGCCTTCCAGCTTCGGCACGCGCTCGACGACGCAGAGGTCCGCCACTTCGCTGCGCAGCCGGTCAAGAATGCGCTGGCCGATCTCCGCGTGGGTGATCTCACGGCCGCGGAAACGGACCGACGCCTTCACCTTGTTGCCTTCGCCCAGGAACTTGACGACGTTCCGGTATTTCACCTGATAGTCGTGCTCCTCGATGTTGGCGCGGAACCAGACTTCCTTGACGTCGACAATCTTCTGGTTCTTGCGCGCTTCTTTCTCTTTCTTCTGCTGTTCGTAACGGAACTTGCCGTAATCCATGATCCGGCAGACCGGCGGCTTCGCCATCGGCGCGACGTTCACGAGATCCATGTCCATGTCGATCGCCATTTGCAAAGCTTCGCGGAACGGCTTGATTCCGATCTGCTCGCCGTCCGGACCGACCAGGCGAACTTCCCTCGCCCGGATCTCCTCGTTGATCTGATGATCTCGGCTAATAATGTTCCACCTCCAGATAATCGCGTGGCGATCCCCTTGCAAGTCAAACGGCTCGCGCCGTCTTCTTCCAGGCAGGCGCATCCGTTTTGCGTCGAAAGATAAGCCGAATCCTTATCTTTCACTAAAAAAATGCGGGCCGCATGGACCCGCATTCCTTGACCAGTCTGCAATCGGCCCGCCACACCGGCATGCCCGGAGCGGTACGGAACCTTATCGGACGGCGAGAACCAGCCGGCCGCTGCCGGTCAGGTGAGAAGCGGGTGCTTCTGCTTGTGCCACTTTGAAATATGCCTGATGAATATTATCACACAAGCAACCGGTTTGTCAACCGTGTGCAAGCATCACCCGGCTCGCGCCAAACCAAGGCGGGAAAAAGCGACTTCAAACCTGTTTGCTGTGCACCTCTTCCAGCCGGATGACGCGCGTATGCTTCGTATGGCTCCACTGCTTGTTGTTTTGCGTGAAAAACGCGTACAGCGTGATCGGCCACCACGACAGCAGGAACAGCGGCAGCGTCAGCAGGTGGGCGTACATGCGCCATTCCTTCACCCGCTCCAGCAGGAGCGCGACCGGGAACTGGATGGCGGAAATCGTCATCGCCACGCCGACCGTCCATGCCGGCAGCGCTTCGTATATCGAAGTAAAATGGTTCGCCGCCGGCAGCACATTGTCGATCCACAGCGCGGCCGTCACGATGAACGCGATCAGCACGCTATACACCCTGACCGAATAGATGGCGGCGTCGAACTTGATGAAGCTCCGCTCCTTGATGCTGTCCCGCAGCAGCGGAATGAAGTAGCGCCGCGCCACGTTGAAATGCCCCTGCAACCAGCGGAGCCGCTGGCGGGCGGACGCTCGGAACGTGAGCGGCTTTTCGTCGTACACTTTCGCGTCATAGTCGAGCACCGGGTAGACGCCCCGTTTGATGCAGCGCATCGTGAACTCGAGGTCTTCGACCAGGCTGGTCGCACCCCATCCCATCTCTTTGAGCAGGCGCGTTTCGAAACACATGCCCGTGCCGCCGAGAAAATTCGCCATGCCAAGGTTCCTGCGCGATTGCTGCCAGAGCCGGTTGCAGTACCAGTACGTGATGCCGTAAGCGGCCGTCACCCAGGAGTCGTTCGGATTTTTCGTGTCCAGATAGCCCTGGATGACCCGGTGGCCTTCGCACAAATCGTCGTTCATCAGCCGCAGGAAGTCCGGATTCACGAGGTTGTCGGCATCGAACATGACGACCGCGTCGTACGATCTCGGCATTTTCCACAGTTCATTGAGCATCCATTCGATGGCATGGCCTTTGCCGCGCAATTGCGGATTGCGCCGCACGCAGGCGTGAACGCCGTCGTAGCTGCGGACGACATCCGCCGTTCCGTCGGTGCAGTTGTCGCAGATGACGAAAATGTCGTACAACTCCCGCGGATAATCCAGCTTCAGCAAGTTTTCCACCAGCGCGCCGATCACCTGCTCCTCGTTGTGGGCGGCGACGATGACGGCGAACGAGTGCTTCGGCTCATGCCGCCGGCGCGGTTTGCGCCGTTTCATCAGGCCGGACAGCGAGATGACAAACTGAAACGCCTCGATGAATGCCACGATGATCTGCGCGGCGATCAGAAAAGCGTTAATCATATGCGATTGTGCCCCCTTATTGATTTACCCTGTCTTTTCTCTGTTTGTCTTGGTCTGCGTTTGTCTTTGTCTGCAACGCACGTTTTGTCCGGATGGTAAACCGGCGGTTTGTCGTATAACCTTTCCAATCGGCGGCATTTTCATCCCTGGCGGCAAAAAAACGGACCGACCCGCAGCTGCCTTGCCCAAACAAATCCTTCGCAAAACGGAGGTGCTGTGGGTCCGTCATATGGTATGATGCAAAATGAGAAAAATTTTTTCAAGCGGGAAAAGAGTCGCAGGAAGACCGGAGGATTCGGATGAAACGCGGATGGAAAGAAGCAGCCGGCAAGCTGCGCGCATGGCTCATCGCCAAGGAGAAGCGGCTTGTGCTGTGGGCGAACAACAGACATCTCGACAGGGGACTGAAGAAGCTGCTCGGCGTCTGGCTGCGGACGATCACGCATGCCGGCGGGGCCGTCTTCACGCTGGCGGTTTCGCTGGCGGCCGCGCTCGTCGCGCCCGCTCCGTGGAACGCGGCGGGCTGGCAGAGCCTGACGGCCGTCACGATCAGCCATGTCCCGGTATACATCATGAAACGCAAGTTCCGCAGACTCCGGCCGTACCAGGCGCTCAAGGAAATCGTCACCGGAACGAAAAAGCCCCTCACGGACCCTTCGTTCCCTTCGGGGCATACCACGGCGATCTTCGCGTTCGTCATTCCGTTTCTGGCGGCGGACGCCCAAATGCTGCCGCTGCTCCTGCCCGCCGGGCTGATCGTCATGGCGTCGGTGGGCTGGTCGCGCATTTACCTCGGGCTGCACTATCCGTCGGACGTGGCAGCCGGCGCCCTGATCGGCGCGGTGACCGCGCTCGTCGTCACATCGGTCGGCTGGATGCCGGTCTAGCATCCCGGATGCCGGCAAGCTCGGCTTCCTTCGCTTCGCGGTGCCGGCGGAGCGCCGCCTCGCCGACCACGGCTTCCAGCCGGTAGATCGGCATGCCCTGCTCCGCGAATTTCGTCTCGTACTCGGTCATGACGAGGTCTTCCCGCAGGCCGTCCCGATGCAGATCGAGCGAGATGTTCCGCAGCGTAATCTCCATGTCGCAGAAACTGTTCAGCGAAAATTCGAAGAGCAGCCGGGAGTCCGTCTTGAAATGGATTTCCCCGTTCTCGTTCAGAATGTCGAGATATTTGCGCAGGAAGCGGGGGTGCGTCAGCCTCCGCTTCGCATGTTTCTTCTTCGGCCACGGATCGCTGAAGTTCAGGTAGATCCGCTCGATTTCCCCCGGCGCGAAGAACGTCTCCAGATATTCGATGTTGGCGCGCACCAGCGCCAGGTTCGGCGGGGTTTCCGCGCCCTGCGGCGCCCACGCCGCCCGCGCCTTGACGGCGGCCCGGCGGATCAGCTCGTCGAACATGTCAATGCCGATGTAGTTGATCTCCGGATTCCGCACGCTCATTTCGCTGATGAATTTTCCCTTGCCCATGCCGAGCTCGACGTGAATCGGCCGGTCGTTGCCGAAACGTTCGCGCCAGCGCCCCCTGTACGGTGCGGGGTCCAGCACCACCAGTTCCGGCTGGCTTTCAATCTCTTCGCGGATTCCTTTTCTTCCGCGCAGTCGCATGCTTCCATTCCTCCCTTGTGCTCCCTTGCACACCATTCCCCATTGTGCCCGACGACAGCCCTTATGTAAAGCAGCAAAAAGACCTTCCGGATGGTCCGTTCCGGAAGGTCCATGTCAAAATTCGCCGCATCCGCCGTCAGTGGATCCTGTACGTGTCCTCAAGCGCTTCGTTCAGCTTCTTGCGCGCGGAAATCTCGACGCCCTTGTCGAGGGGGAACTTCTGGCCGGCCAGCGCCAGCAGTTCCTTGACCGTCAGTTCGACCGTCACTTTCTCTTCGCCGTTCGGGATTTTCAGCTGGTTCATGTCCATCACCTCGCTCGACATTTTCATTGTCATTTCTGCCAAATTAAGGACGGTGTTTAATGCGGCTGAGAATGAATTTCATGTAAGGTTTTTTTATTGATTTTACGCACTTTTAATATAACACATCATGTAAGGTTGTGCAAGAAGGGGGCGCGGAATCGGGCTTTTCCTTTTCCAGTTGTCCGGTTCCGAACGATGCGCGGCAACCGGCCTTGCTTCGTACGCCGAATGGACCGGAGCAACCCGTTTTCCGGCGCTTCCGAAACCCGAACGTTTCCTTTCCGGCAAGGCGGACCGGGATCGGAACAGCGTGTCCGCGCACATGGCGCGAAAAAAATTTTTTCGCTATAATGTTCCCATGATTGCGCGGCCTTCATACGGCCCGAAAACGGAGGAACAGCAATTGAACTTGGCCGGAACGAGCCCTTCGGGCAGCGAAACGCCGCTTCTGTGGGGCGACAAACGGTTTCATACATGGAATTACGAGATGCGCCGGCAGTTCGGCCGCAAGGTGTTCAAGGTGATGCTGGACGCCGGCTTCACCTGCCCGAACCGTGACGGTCGCGTAGCAATCGGCGGCTGCACGTTCTGCAGCGCGCGCGGGTCCGGCGACTTCGCCGGCAGCCGGCGCGACGACCTGGTCGTCCAGTTCAACAAAATCCGCGACCGCCAGCACAAGAAATGGCCGGACGCGCTCTATATCGGCTATTTCCAGGCGTACACGAACACGTATGCGCCGGTCCATGTGCTGCGCGAATATTACGAGACGATTCTCGCACAGCCCGGCGTCGTCGGCCTGTCGATCGCCACGCGCCCGGACTGCCTGCCGGACGACGTCGTCGACTACCTCGCCGAGCTGAACGAGCGGACGTATCTGTGGGTCGAGATGGGGCTGCAGACGATCCACGAGTCGACGTCGAAGCTGATCAACCGGGCCCATGACACGGCCTGCTACTACGACGCCGTCCGCCGGCTGCGGGAGCGCGGCATCCGCGTCTGCGCGCACATCATCTACGGGTTGCCGCTCGAGACGCGCGAGATGATGCTGGAGACGGGGCGGGCGGTCGCGGAGATGGACGTGCAGGGGATCAAGATTCATCTGCTCCACCTGATGCGCAAGACGCCGATGGTGAAGCAGTACGAGGCGGGGCTGGTCCGTTTTCTCGAGATGGACGAGTACGTGAACCTCGTCGTCGACACGCTCGAGATGCTGCCGCCGGAGATGATCGTCCACCGGGTGACGGGCGACGCGCCGCGGGAGCTGCTGATCGGGCCGATGTGGAGCCTGAAGAAATGGGAAGTGCTGAACGCGATCGACGCCGAGCTCGTGCGGCGGAACACGTGGCAGGGCAAGCTGCGGGGATCCGCCGATGCGGTGAATGCGGCGGGTGCGGCCGGCGCGGTCGGAGGAAGCGTTCTGTCCGGCGGCCGATCGGATGCGGCCTTCGCGGACTTTGCTGGCGGCGCGGATTACGAAGAGGATGAGCTGGCGGACAGCCGGTCCGGCGCCGGCGGCTGCCCGGGAGGGTGCTGATGGGCTTCCCTTCCGTGCTGACGATGGCCCACCGGCTGGCCGCCGAACGCATCCAGCCGGGGGATGCGGTCATTGACGCGACCGTCGGCAACGGCGTCGACACCGCCTTCCTCGCGAAGGCCGTCGGCCCGAAGGGCGTCGTCTACGGCTTCGACATCCAGCAGGCCGCCCTCGACGCGGCCCGCGCCCGCGTGGCGGCGGAGGCGCCGGATACGCGGCTTGAGCTGCTGCTCGCGAGCCACCACCGAATGGCGGAGCTGCTGCCTGCGGACCTTGCGGGCCGCGTCTCTTCCGTCATGTTCAATCTCGGCTACCTGCCCGGCGCCGATGACGTCCGGACTGTCGTGACCCGCCCGGAGACGACGCTGGCGGCGCTCGACGCCTCGCTCACCTTCCTCCGCCCGGGAGGCGTGCTCACCGTCGTTGTCTATACGGGCCATGAAGGCGGCCGCGAAGAGGGTGAAGCGGTCGACGCGTGGGCCCGCGCCCTGCCCGCTTCCGCCGGACAGGCCGTGCTGTACCGGATGCCGCAGCGTCCGCAGGCGCCGTATTTGATCGCGGTGGAACGCAAGTAAGCCGCATCGCCGCGGCTGGGAGATTCGCAACAGAAAGCAGATTTGCAACAGACTGCAAATGTGCAACAGACAGATGAAGAGGAGAGAATGCCATGACCGTACAACCTTATCCGCTCAAGTTCGCCCCCGAGTTCAAGGAACGCGTATGGGGCGGACGCGCGCTCGAACGTTTCGGGCTGACGCCGCCGGAAGGGGCCATCGGCGAAGGCTGGATGATCGCCGACCATCCGAACGGCACGACGCAGGTCGTGAACGGCCCGCTCGCCGGCAAGGGGCTTGACGAGATCCGCGAAACTTACGGCCGCGAATGGTTCGGCTCGCGGGGATTCTCCGAGCGCAACGGCCGGTTCCCGCTGCTCGTCAAGCTGCTCGACTGCAACGACGACCTGTCCGTGCAGGTGCACCCGACGGACGATTATGAAGGGCTGCCGGAAGGCGAGCTCGGCAAGACCGAAATGTGGTACGTGCTCGACGCGAAGCCGGGCGCGAAAATCATCTACGGGCTGAAGGACGGCATCGACCGCGCCGGTCTGGAAGCGGCCATCGCCGAAGGCCGGATCATGGAGTGCCTGCAGGAAGTGCCGGTGGAAGCGGGCGACGCGTTCTACATCCCCGCGGGCACGGTGCACGCGCTGTGCGCGGGCGTCGTCGTGGCGGAGATCCAGCAGAACTCGGACACGACGTACCGGCTGTACGACTACAACCGCCCCGGACTTGACGGCAAGCTGCGCGAGCTGCACATCGAGGATTCGCTGAACGTCATCGCCTACGACGGCGCCGGCGCGACCCGGATGAAGACGGACGGCGTCCGTCCGGGCGAATGGCTCAAGATTGCGGAATCGCCGTACTTCGTCGTCGAGAAGGGCATCGTGGACGGCAGCGTGAAGCTGGCGACGACCGGCGACAGCTTCGTCATCCTGATCGCCGCGGACGGCAGCGGCACGCTGCGCTGGAATGGCGGCGAGCAGCCGGTCGCGTCCGGCGACTGCTTCCTCGTGCCGGCCAATCTCGGCGAGTACGAGATCGAAGGCGCCCTCACCGTACTGCGCAGCCGGGTGCCGTGATGCCTGCACTCCCCCAACTCGAATAGCGGAAATAACTTCACCTATTCTGTCGAATTCGGCCTTTATTCTCTAATATAGAAAAAAAACTTCCTCTATATTCCCGCCAAACGCCCGAAAATCGGGATTTTGGACGGAATAGAGGAAGTTTTTTCGCTTATTATCCCGGTCTTCGATTCTGCCGCTTCACTTCTCCGGCTCGAACAGCCCCAGGTAAGCGCCGTAGCCTTCCTTCTCCATCTCCGACTTCGGAATGAAGCGCAGCGCCGCCGAGTTGATGCAATAGCGCAGTCCGCCGCGGTCCGCCGGCCCGTCCGGGAAGACGTGGCCGAGATGCGAGTCGGCTTCCCGGCTGCGCACCTCGATGCGCACCATGCCGTGCGACAGGTCCATGTGCTCGGTGACGCTGCCCTTGTGGATCGGCCGCGTGAAGCTCGGCCAGCCGCAGCCGGCGTCGAACTTGTCCCTCGAGCTGAAGAGCGGCTCCCCGGACACGATGTCGACGTAGATGCCTTCTTCTTCGTTGTCGTAGTACTCGTTGCGGAAAGGCGGCTCGGTCGCGTTCCGCTGCGTCACCTCGTACTGGATCGGGGTGAGCCGGCGCTTCAGCTCCTCTGGGTCCTTCCTGATCCGCCAATGCCGATCGATAAAATCATCCCTTCCGGACGCCTTGCGGTACATCTTGTAGCGGTACGGCTGCTTCTTGTGGTACGCCTGATGATATTCCTCCGCCGGATAGAACGGCCCGGCGGGCACGATCTCCGTCACGATCGGCCGGTCGAACCGCCCGCTCGCCTCCAGTTCGCGCTTCGATTCCTCGGCCAGCTTCCGCTGCTCCTCGGTATAATAGAAGATCGCCGTCCGGTACGACGACCCGCGATCGTGAAATTGTCCGCCCGGGTCGGTCGGATCGATCTGCCGCCAGAAAATGTCGAGCAGCAGCTTGTACGGCATCCGCCGCGGATCGTACGTAATATGAACGGCTTCCGCGTGTCCCGTCGTATCCGAGCAGACTTCCTCGTACGTCGGGTTCGGCTTGTGGCCGCCCGTATAGCCCGATACGACGCGGATGACGCCGGGCATTTCCTCGAACGGCTCGACCATGCACCAGAAGCAGCCGCCCGCAAAAGCCGCCTGCTCATAAGCCGGGTTATCCGGTTGTTCCGGTTTATCCGTATTCGTCACAACCATTCCTCCTTCGCCGCGCAGACCGCCCGAAGACCGCCGGTCCGCCGCCGGCATGGATGTACTTTTATTATAAAGTTCCGCCTCCTCCGTTTCCACCAACCCGATTTTTTTCAATTTACGCTTCCGGTAAGCCCATTTTCATGCTATAATGAAAGCGCTCACAATATACAAAGAGCAAACATGAAGGGGGAAATGCCGATGGTGCAAGCCGTGATGCCTGACCGCAATCCGTATGAGGAACTTGCGCTGGAGCACGACGTTCTTTTCTTCAAGCTGGGTGGACCCGAACTTGTCTGCTTTCATGGGCGAAACTTCAATATGAAGCGACGGATGAGCTCCGATCGAATCGCGCTTCTTCGTTCGGATCCGAATTTCTGCCTGGTCGCCCCCGATACGTACGTCAATCTCCGAAAGGTCAGCGAATTTGACGGCGATGTGCTCTACTTCGGCGAGAAAGGACCCGAGGCGAAGCGGCTGCCGGTCTCCCGCTGGCGCCGGAACGCGATCCGCGAGAAAATCGCAAATCTGAAATAACGGAGAACGGGCGATGCCCGTCCCCGAACGGAAAGCAAGCTCCCGCTGCGATGTGGCGCACGCGGGAGTTTTTATTGAAAGATAAGACTTTATAAGTTTAACGCTTATAACAGGCTTATCTTTCACCGCAAAACGGACGCGCCCGCCCGGGAGGACGGCGCCAGCCGTTTTTGCTTGATTCAAGAATGCCGGCGCCGCACTTGCATCAGCCCCGAAATTGCGTTTAACTAGATGAGTGTGCACGTGTAAACGCGTGTACACGACAGCATGAGACACTCGGGAACAGCCGAATGGGGAGGCGTGTGCGGTGAGCGCAGGAACGGATTGGAAAGCCAAGTGGCGCGAGGAGCTGGAACGGGAACTCAAGGACAACATCCTTCACTATTGGATGACCCGCACCGTCGACGAGAAGAACGGCGGCTTCATCGGGCGGATCGGCGACGACCGGCAGCCGGATTACGAAGCGGCCAAAAGTCTGGTGCTGAACACCCGGATTTTGTGGACGTTCTCGGCCGCATACCGCGTGTTCAAGGATGACCGCTATCTGGCCGTGGCCGAACGGGCTTACGGATACGTGACGGACAAATTCGCGGATCGTGAATATGGCGGATTCTACTGGATGGTTGACGCGCAGGGCAGCCCGCTGGAGGACAAGAAACAGGTGTACGGCCAGGCGTTCGCGATCTACGCGCTCTCCGAGTTTTACCGGGCGGCGCGGCGCAAGGAAGCGCTGGACAAGGCGATCGAAACGTACCGGCTGCTGGAGCGACACAGCTACGATCCGGCGAACCGCGGCTATATCGAGGCGCATGCCCGCGACTGGTCGGAGACGGACAGGCTCGCCCTCGGCGGCGGCGACATGAACGAGCGCAAGTCGATGAACACGCATCTGCATGTGCTCGAGGCCTATACGAACCTGTACCGGGTCTGGCCGACGGAGGAACTGAACAAGACGCACAAGGAACTGATCGAGGTCATGCTCGATCGCATCGTCGATCCGGAGACGGCGCATTTCAAGCTGTTCTTCGATGACGAATGGAACAGCAAGTCGGACCTCATCTCCTACGGCCACGACATCGAAGGCAGCTGGCTGCTGACGGAGGCGGCCGAACTGTGCGGGGACGAGGCGCTTCTCAAGCGGACGAAGGAGACGGCGATCCGCATGGCGGAAGCGACGCTGAACGAAGGCGTGGACGCCGACGGCGGCCTGCTGAACGAAGCGAACGCGGCCGGGCTCATCGACACGAACAAGGACTGGTGGCCGCAGGCGGAAGCCGTGGTCGGATTCTACAATGCTTATCAGCTCTCGGGCGAGGACAAGTATCTGGACGCCGCCCGCCGGTCCTGGTCGTTCATCGACCGCTGCATCATCGACAAGGAAGACGGCGAATGGTTCTGGAGCGTGGACCGGGACGGCCGTCCGACCCGGGGGCACGGCAAGGTGAACGCCTGGAAATGCCCGTACCACAACGGCCGGGCATGCTTCGAGATGATGGAGCGTCTGATCTCCGCGCATTGACGGGCGTCAGCCGCAAAAAAGGCTCCGGCGAGCGGTTCGCCGGAGCTTTTTTTATTGATCCGAATAACCAGAAAAAAAGCTGCCCCGCCATGGGACAGCCCGTTGCTTCAGCCCGCAATCAAGACTTGACCGCGCCGCTCGTGACGCCGGAGAAAATATAGCGCTGCATGAACAGGAACATCACGATCGTCGGGATGAAGATCAGCAGAATGTACGCGGAGATCACTTCCATGCGCGCCGCGTTCGGCCCGACGAACGACTGGATCGCCGTCGCCACCGTGCGCAACCCCCTGTCCGGCATGTACAGGTACGGCACGTAGAAGTCGTTGTAGATCGTGATGAACTTCAGGATCACAACGGTTGCCGTCGCCGGCCCGAGGAGCGGGAAGATCACGCTCCGGAAAATCTTGAACAGCGACGCGCCCTCCATCATCGCCGCCTCGTCCAGCTCGTACGGAATGTTGCGGATGAACTGGAGATAGATCGTGAGCTGGATGACGTCCGCCCCCAGATACAGTGCGATCGGCGCGCCGTACGTATTGTACAGGCCGAGCGCCTTGATGACCGAGTAGGTGACGACCTGCGTCGTGATGAGCGGAATGACCGCGGCCACCAGGTACGAACCGATGATCAGGTTTCTCCCCTTGAACTCGAACCGCCCGAGCGCATACGCCGACATCGACCCGATCAGCACGTTGCCGACGATCGAGACGATCAGGATGAACAGCGTGTTGCCGAGGCCGAGCGCCAGATCCCCTTTCTCCCACGCGATCGAGAAGTTCTCGAAATTCCAGGTCGAGGGGAGCGACAGCCGGTCGATGTAGAATTCCTGCCGCGTCTTGAACGCGCCGACGAAGACGGAGTACAGCGGGAAGAACACGACGAACGTGCCGATGAGCAGCGCGATATATTTCATGGTGTCGAAAAACAGTTGTTTCGCCTTCATACTCTCGTCCCGCCTTCCCTCAGAATCAGCCGCTGGATGAGCACGACGACGGCGACCATCAAGAGCAGCACGACGGCGAGCGCGGATGCGAGGCCGAACTGATTGAATTTGAAGGCGACGTCCAACGTCTTCATCAGGAAGGTGGACGTGTCGTTCGCGCCGAGCGTCATGATGTACGGCACGGTGAAAGCCTGCAGCGCGCCGCTCAGCGTCAGGATGAGCATCAGCTCGACGACATTCTTGATGCTCGGCATCGTAATGTGCCAGAAGCTCTGCCAGGCGTTCGCACCGTCGATGCGCGCCGCTTCATACAAATCATCCGAGATCGACTGCAGCGCACCGATGAAGATGACCATGTTGTAGCCCATGTACATCCAGAGGGAAACGAATGCCAGCGCCCAGTCGTTGATCGCCGGGTTGCCGAGCCATTGCTGTTTCCACGCTTCGAGTCCGAGCACTTCGAGCAGCTTGTTCAGCGAGCCGTAGGACGTGTGGTACACGGTCTGAAACATGATCGCGATCGCAACCTGATGCAGAATGTACGGCAGGAACAGGATGACCCGGAACACATTCCTTCCCTTGAGCTTCGAGTTCAGAATGACGGCGAAGAACAGCGCCAGCGCCGTCTGGACCAGCCCGCCGATGAAATAGTACAGGTTGTTGCGCAGAATCTGGAAGTATTCCGGATTCGAGAAGATCTCCCTGTAGTTCTTCAGCCCGACGAAGTTCACGTCAAAGCCGAAGCCGTCCCAGTCCGTGAAGCTGTAGTAGACCAGCATGACAGACGGGTAGTAGGTGAAAAGGAGCAGCAAAACGAGCGGCAAGGCGAGAAAACTGGTGATGATGATGATCCGCTGGGTTTTGTAGCTGAGATTCAAGGCGCCGCGCCTCCTCATGCCAGGATCAAGCCATAACGGTCGGCGCCGTCCTCCCGGAAGGCGCACCCGCTATGCGGTAAGTGACAAGCTTGATGACGTCTTGTCTTGGAAAAAACCTGAGGCTGCCGTCGGGCGCGATTCGCTTCGCCCTGACGGTCAGCCCCAGTCTGCACGCCGGTTACCTGCTCATCGAATCAATAGCCGAGTTCTTTCTTGGCTGCGGCCCATTTCTGATTCAACTTGTCGAATTCGGCCTGCAGATCCTTCGCAACGGCAGCTTGCTGGATTTCTTCACCCGTGAACGGAATCTGCGCCTTGTTCGCAATCTCGTTGAACCGGGAATCCGACGGCACGGATTCGAGGATGTTGGGATTGTAGCTCATGAACTCCGCCATTTGCGGCAGCGTCGGTTCGTTGTTCTTGTTGGTCGGGATGAAACCGGAATCGGCGTCGTAACCAGATTCCATGACCATGAACTTGACAAACGCCTTGGCGGCTTCAAGATTCTTGCTGTCCTTGCTTACGCCCATGAAGTAGTCCGGGCCGAGAACGGCGTTCACCGTGCCGCTGTTGTCATGCGGGAACGGGAAGAAGCCGATGTCTTCCGGCGCCGCGCCGCCTTGCTCGATGATCTGGTTGATGACCCAGTTGCCGAGGAAGTACATTGCCGCGTTGCCCGTCGCGATTTCAACCTTCGAAGCTTCCCAGTTGTTCGTGGCCAGGTCTTCTTCGGTATAGCCTTTCTCGATCAGGGTGCGGACAATGTTCAGGCCGATGCCCCATGCGTTGTCAAGCTGGAACGGCGCGTCCATTTCCACCATGTTGTTCTCGAAGTTGACGTCGCCGGAGAAATGCGCCAGGCTGTTGCGGCCCCATTGACCCATCGGCCATTGCGCGCCGTAGTTGATGTAGATCGGCACGATGCCGGCGTCTTTCAGCTTCTGGCAGGCTTCGTAGAACTCGTCCAGCGTCTTCGGAATTTCCGTGATGCCCGCTTTTTCGAACGCCTTCTTGTTGTAAACGATGCCGTTCGTCGAAGCGCCTGTTGCAACCCCGTAGTAGTTGCCGTCATACGCCTTGAAATCCGCGAACCGCACTTGATCGAAGATGTTGAGGTCATTCAGCGGAGCGAAGAAATCGCCGAGCTCGGAGTTCGCGATGTTCGTCGGAATCATGAGCACGTCGCCGGCGTCGCCCGCCGTCAGCTTGACGCGGATGTCTTGCTCGTAGTTCGTGTACGGAGCGTATTTGACTTTGACGTTCGGATATTGCTTGTTGAACTCCGACACGTATTTGTCGTAAGTCCCGTTGTCGACCAGGTCCGTGCGGTGCGTCGCGAACACAATCTCGCCGGAGATTTCGGTGTTGCCGCCCGCATTCGACTGACCGTTGCCCGCGGTGTTGTCCGTACCGCCGTTGCCTTCGTTCTTCGAGCCGCCGCAGGCAGCAAGCACGAGCGACAGCACGACGAGGACAGACAGCATCATGGCTAATCTTCTTTTCATGCGCGAGTCCCCCTGTTTCCGTGTTGTGTGACCGAACGGTTTCGGCAAAATCCGCCGTTTCCGATCGGTTCCGGCCTTCATTATAGCGGTGAAAACCGCTTACAAAAATGCAACGTGTTTGCTTTTCTTGTCCTCTGTTATCCTAACTTTTCTAACAATTGATCGAACAAGAGGCTGGATGCTAACGTACGATTTGCCGATATTCGTTGGGTGTCATGCCCACAATCCGCTTGAACAGTTTGGTAAAATAGGCCGAATCCGGATAGCCCACCTGCTCGCCGACTTCGTACGTCTTCAGGTCCGGCCGGCTGCGGAGCAGGTTCTTCGCCTGCTCGATCCGCACATTGATCAGGTAATCGGTGATCGTGACGCCCGTCTCCTGCTTGAACAGCCGGCTCAGGTAGCTCGGCGTGAGATACACGCGCTCCGCGAGCATCCCGAGATCCAGATCCTCGTGATAGCTTGTCGCGATGATCGCCTTCACGGCATCGACCGCGCGCACGCTGCCGCTCCGACGCTCGCGGATGCGCACGATCGCGTCGATCATCCGTTCCGTGAACCATTGCCGCAGCGGGTCGTATTTGAAAAACCGGGACAGTTCCTCGAGCCGCCGGTCCGCCGGGCCGAACAGTTCCTCCGCTTCTTCGGCGAATCCGCCGACTTCCCGTTCCGCCAGCTCGAGCATCCGGATCAGCAGTTCCATCAGCACGCCGGGCGCTTCCTGGCGCCTGCGCATCTCCTCGAAGAAGGCGTTCAGCTCCTGCTCGATCTTCCCCGCGTCGAGAATCTGCAGGCTGCGGACATACTCCGTCTCCCACGATTTGTACCAGTCGCTGAAGCGGGCCGGCCTGGCCTGCTGGGGCCCCGCTTCGGATGCCGGTACGAAGACGGCCCGCTCGAACCGGTAGAACGCTTTGCCGGCCGCCATCTCGGCTTCGGCGAACGCTTCCCGCAGACGTTTCGCTCCGCGGAACGGCAGCGAGGCGCCGATGGCCGCGCCGGTATGCTCCGTCAGCGCCGCGGCCAGCGCGAAGCCTGCCCGCTCCGGCGCGGACGTCAGCGAAGCGCCGGCGTCCAGCTCAAGCAGCACGCCGTAGGTCCGGTCGCGGACCGCGATCGCGCAAGATCTGACGTCTTCGGCATTCGCCGCCGCCTCCAGCGTATCGAGCCCGACCGCCGCTTCCGTCCGCACGACGTACCAGACCGCGAACGCATCGTCCGGGATGACCGGCTCCGCGGATGCTTCGCCGGCAAGCGCGCGTTCGAGCCTGTGCCGCCGGAATATTTTCGTCTGCCTTCGCGCTTCGGCGATTTCCTTCGCCATCTCCCGCAGCACGCGATACAGTTCGGCCTTGTCCACCGGTTTCAGCAGATAGTCCCGCACCTGATGGCGCATCGCGGTGCGCGCATAATCGAAATCGCTGTATCCGCTGACGATGACGCAGCGCACGCCGGGATGCTCGGCCTGCAGCTTCTCGGCAACCTGAAGCCCGTCCATGACCGGCATCCGGATGTCGGTGATGACGACATCCGCCCCTTCTTCCTTGAGGAACTTCAGCAGTTCCGCGCCGTTCGCGAAGACCCCGGCAACCTCATAGTCCTCCGATGCGGAGCGGACGAGCTTGGCCAGTCCGCGACGGATCCGTTCTTCATCATCTGCAATTACGATGCGAAACATGCGTCAGACCTCCTGTTTCACGCTGCTTACGTCTGCAGCCGGCTCGGCAGGGTCACGGTCACTTCCGTGCCGGCGCCCGGCTCGCTGGCGATGTCGATGCCATAGCCCTCGCCGTAGAACAGCCGGATTCGCTCGTTCACGTTCCGGAGGCCGATGCCGAAGCCGCGCGAGCCGCCGCCTTCGCCCGGCGGCGTGTCGATCACGCCGCGCAGCCGCTCCAGCGTATCGGCGTCCAGCCCCGCGCCGTCGTCGCGGATGCGGAAGATGATGCGATCGCCCTCGACCTCGCACGAGAGCACGATCGTCATGCGCTCCTTGCGTTCGTCATAGCCGTGCAGCACCGCGTTCTCGATGATCGGCTGCAGCAGGAGCTTGACCATTTTCATTTCGCGATACGGATCGCAGCCGGCGACCTCGAGCCTGAACCGGCCCGGATAGCGGTACTCGACGATGCGCATGAACGTCTCCAGGTGCATGAGCTCGTCCTCCAGCCGCACGATCTCGCCAGCCGTGTTCACGCTGTAGCGCAGCAGCCGGCCGAGCAGCTGGATCATGTCCGCCACTTCGGGATTGTCGTCGACTTCAGCCGTCATGCGGATCGACTCCAGCGTATTGTGCAGAAAATGCGGGTTGATCTGGCTCTGCAGAGCCAGCAGTTCGGCTTCCTTGCGGCGCAATTGCATATGGTAGTTGTCGTTGATCAGCTCGCGGATCCGGCCGATCATCCGGTTGAAATGAAAGCCCAGCATGCCGATTTCGTCCTGCCGCCGGACCGGGAACGACACCTCGAGATTGCCGGCCTGCACGTGTTTCATGAGCTGCATCAGCGAGCGCAGCGGCTTCGTCAGGGCGAACGAAATGACGACCGAAGCGGCCAGCGCGAGGAAACCGGTCAGCAGCGCCGTCGCCAGCGTGAAGTTGCGGTTCGCCACCGCGTCCTTCATCAGCACGCCGACCGGAACGGAGATGATGACCTTCCAGCCGGTCTTGTTCGAGCGGTCGTAAATGACGATCCGCTGGCCGTCTTCCGCGTCGTGGCGGAACGTGCCGCGGCTTCCGACAGCCTGCGCGGCGACCGGATCGTTCGACCGGTTCTGGGCGAGATGCCGCATGCCGCTGTCGTAAATGACGTTGTTGTTCTCGTCGAGGATCATCGTCTCCCCGCCGGTGACGCTGTCCAATTCGGATACGTACCGCTCGATGACGCTGATGTTCGCGTCGACGGCGACGAGGCCGAGCAGTTCGAGCGACGGCGTATAGATTTGGCGGACGACGGTGAAGACGTAGCGTTTGCGGTTGTGATTGCTCGTGTATTCCTGCGTGCTGACGAGCGCGGCGTTCGTCCCCTCCCGCCGGGCGCGCTCCAGCCATTGCCGGTAGGTGGTCATGATGTCGGAGCGGACGCCGCCGACCTGCACGCGGTAATAGCCGTTGCCGAAATTGTCGAACAGATAGATCGACGTTGCGCCTTCCTTGACGCTGTTCAGAAAGTAGATGCTCTCCTCCACCCGGCGCTGAATTTCGATCGCGGTGCCTTTCTGGCTCGGAATGATGTAAGGGCTGTCCCCGATTTCGAGATCGGGGCGGGAATAGAATTCATTGGCCGCCCTGAGGCTGTCCTGGATCTCCTCGATGGCGCCGGGCAGCGCGGTGATCCGCTCCATGTCGGAGATGTAGTCGTCAAGGCTGACGATCAGCTTGCGGGCGAGTTCCGCAACGTATGATGTGGTGTTGTCCTCGATGGTCCGCGCGTACCGGTCATAGGAAACCAGACTAAGCGCCATGATCGGCAAGATAACGAGAAAAAGGAAAACCAATATCAGCTTCCGCTCCATCGGCAGATCGCGGAATCTGGTCGCCGGATTCCATTTGCGCACGGCGTTCCGCCTCCAGTCACGGCATGGTATGGGGAAGCGTGATCAGCTCCGCTTGCGCCCGTTCGTTTCCCGGCTCGATTCGCGGTACACCATCTCGCCGGAAATCAGGATCTTCTCGTGCGGCTCGCCGGGCGATGCCACCCGCTCGAGCAGCCGGTCCACCGCCTTGCGGCCGAGCGCCAGCTTCGGCACGTGCACGGTCGTGAGCGCGGGCCGGACGCGCTGCGCGTCTTCGATGTCGTCGAAGCCGCAGAGCGACAGGGCGCCCGGCACGGACAGCCCGAGCTCGGCGAACGCCTGAAGTGCGTCGATGGCGATGCTGTCGTTCGCGCAGACGACCGCGGAAGGCAGTTTGCCTTCCGCGCGGCAGCGGGACGCCCAATCCACGAATTGTCCGGAATACCCGCTGATCCCTTCCAGGCTGATCAGATGGTCGTCGCGCAGCGGGATACCGTGCGTCTCGAGCGCACCCCGAAAGCCGTTCCAGCGGTCGAAGAAACTGCGCGAGAACCGGATGTTGCCCGCGAACAGCAGGTCGCGGTGTCCGATGCCGATCAAGTACTGGGTAAGCTTGTACATGCAGTCGTAGTTATTCACGAACACGGTGTCCGACGGGATGAGCGGATCTTCATGGTCGATGAGCACCATCGGCAGACCGCAGCGGTGCACCTCGAGCAGCAGCGAGGTTGAAATTTCGCCGACGCCGATCATGCCGAGCAGGCCGTTCGGGTTGAGCACGTGGAGCAGCCCGTCGATGCTGTGCTCGGAGATGATCACCATGCCGTATCCCCGCTCTTCGAGACGGATCGAAATGCCGTCGAGGATGCGTCCCCAGTAGACCGATTCCTTCGTTTGAAAACGGATGTTGGGCATCAACACAAGCACGGACGGCTTCGAGCCGCCCGCGGGGAGATGTCCGGGTTTCTCCTGTCTTGCGGCTGCGCCCCGCTGGGCGAAATAGCCGAGCTGCGACGCCGCCTGGATGACCCGCTCCTTCGTCGCGGGACTGACGCCGTCCTTGCCTGAAAGCGCCTTCGACACGACAAATTTCGAGACGCCCAAATAATCGGCAATCTGCTGCATCGTGACCTTTTTCGACATATTCATCCCCGTCCGTGTCATATTCTTTTATTCTAGCACAAGTATTATGTACGCGTAATGAACGGGGGAGGGGGTGCCCGAACGCTAAAAGGCGGCACCCGCGCTTGCACGCAGGTCCGCCTCGTCGCCGGAAGTTGTCCGCGGCGCGGCCGCCGTGATTTTTTACCCTCCGATTGCTTATCGGCTGAGAATCATCTCTTCAATCCGTTTCCGATCCGTCAGGTGTTCGAAGCTCCGGTCAAGCTCCAGTTCCTCCGTGCGGATCAGACGGTCGCCTTCATAATGGCAGCGAAGCTCGAAACAACCGTCACCGGCGGTCAAAAGCCTGACGCAATGCGGCACGTTCGGCGTGATCCCCATGTTCTCGGGATGCAGAATCCAATCCGTCTGCTTCCAATCCAGAATGCCTTCCGGCGTTCGGATCGGAATGTCCGTGCGGTCATCGGAAGGAAGTTCGGCATGGTACACGTACATGCCGCCGAACTCCCGCCCGCCCGTAAACCAGGTGACGATGCCCCGAAAGTCGACGGTCTCAAGCAAAAGGCCCGTCTCTTCCGCGATCTCCCGCAAGGCCGACGCCCTCGGCGTCTCGCCTGGTTCAAGCTTGCCTCCTGGCGCGTTCCACATTCCCATCCAGACGGGGTATTCCCGGTTGAGCAGCAGAAAGCGGTCTTCTTGTTGGATGAAGCAGATGGTATATTTCAGCATGCGTACCTCCAAACGGTCATGGGTGTGAACGGATTTTCGGCTGGTGCTCCTCTCGATGTCCGGAACCTTTTCAAGTTGTTGTGAATATATTCCAGACCCGTTGCCGTTCTCCTGCTCGGTCCATTGGCTTTAGCCTCATTCACCGCATCAACGACTTGGGCCGACTTTGTAACGCGGTATCCGCGTTACAGACGCATCCACCGGACTCGAATCGACGCTGTAGCGTGGTATCCGCGTTACAGACGCATCCACCGGACTCGAATCGACGCTGTAGCGTGGTATCCGCGTTACAGACGCATCCACCGGACTCGAATCGACGCTGTAGCGTGGTATCCGCGTTTCAGCTCCGCGGGCACAAAACAAGGGCTGGCCAAAAGCCGCATTCCGACTCTCGACCAGCCCCGTCCCCGCATTCCCGCTATACCGCTGTCTCTTCTCCGATCGCCCGCGTCGAATCGCGGACGACCAGTTCGGGCGCATAGGTCACGTCCTCCGCCTCGGCCGAGGGATCGGCCATCAGGCGGAGCAGCATCTCCGCCGCCCGCTCGCCCATCGCCGTCTTCGGATGGGTCAGCGTCGTCAACTTCACTTCGGCCGCCTGGGCCAGCGTCGAATCGTCGAACCCGACGATCGACAAATCGTCCGGCACGGCGAGTCCGGCTGCTCGGATCGCCGGCAGCAGCGCGACGGCCAGCTCGTCGTTGTAGCAGACGAACGCCGTCGGCCGGCCGTTCCGCCGCAGCAGCCCGGCTGCCGCCTCGGCCGGACGGGACCATTTGTTCTCCGAGGCGTACGTGACGACGCCGTCCGGCAGCATCGGTACGCCGTAATGCTTCATGGCGCGCAGAAACCCTTTCATCCGGCGCGTGCCCTGCAGGTCGTCCGTTTTGAAAAATCCGGCGATCCGCCGATGCCCGAGCTTGATCAGATGTTCCGTCGCCGCGAATCCGCCGGCTTCGTCGTCCAAGACCAGGCACGGGCAGTCCAGTTCCGGATAGCGGGCGTTGATCATGACGACCGGGATGCCGCGGTACCGGAACGCCAGGAACTGCTCCAGGTTCGGATTGCCTTCCGCGCTTTTCGTCGGCTCGACGATCAGACCGCCGACTCCCCGGTCCATCATCATCTGAAGACTGCCTTGTTCCCGCTGCTTGTCGTTGTCGGTGCTCGACAGGTACAGCCCCATGCCATGGGCGCGCAGCACCGCTTCCGCTCCCCGCACAATGTGCGGGAAGATGTAGTCCGAGATATACGTCGTCACCATGCCGACGGCGGCCTGGGCCGCCCCGGCCTTGATGAAGTCCGGCGGCGCCACGAACGTTCCCTTGCCGCGCTGGCGATACAGATAGCCTTCCTGCTCCAGTTCGTTCAACGTCTGGCGAACGGTCTGCCGGCTCATGCCGAACCGGGCAGCCAGTTCATTCTCCGACGGCAGCAGCTCGTGCGGCTTCCATTCGCCGCTGTGCAGCCAGGACAGAATCTCTTGCTTCAATTGCAAATATTTCGGCAGATCGCCGCGCGTCATTCCGTTGACACCGCCTTGCCTCCGTTCACGACTTGCGCAGCTTCCACGCCAGATCGGCGAGCACGAGCTCCCGACGCAGCGCGTCCGGGCGCGTATCCTTGCCGATGATGACCGACTCGATGCCGGCCATTTCGGCGAAATCGGCCATCTGCGCGGCCGTCACATGATAGGAGAAGCCGGTATGGTGCGCGCCGCCGGCGAGAATCCACGACTCGACGCCATCCCTGAGGTTCGGCAGAACACGCCACAACACACGCGCCACCGGCAGCTTCGGCATCGGACGCTCGACCGGCACCGCTTCGACTTCGTTCACGAGCAGGCGGAACCGGCTGCCGAGATCGACGATCGACGCGTTGATCGCCGCGCCCGCCCGGCCGTTGAACACCATCCGGGCCGGCGGCTCCTTGCCGCCGATGCCGAGCGGATGCACTTCGATGCGCGGTTTGTCCGCCGCAATCGTCGGGCACACCTCAAGCATGTGCGCGCCGAGCACCAGCTCGTTGCCCGGTTCGAGATGGTAGGTGTAGTCTTCCATGAACGACGTGCCTTTGCCGCCCGCCATCACTTTCATGAGCCGCACGAGGGCGGCCGTCTTCCAGTCGCCTTCGCCCGCGAAGCCGTACCCGTCTTCCATCAGCCGCTGCACCGCGAGGCCGGGCAGCTGCCGCAGGCCGTGCAAGTCCTCGAACGTCGTCGTGAACGCGGAGAAACCGCCCTCCTCGAGCATCGAGCGCAGGCCGAGCTCGATCCGCGCCTGGTAGGCGATCGCCTCCCGCTTCTCCTCGGTATCCGCGACGATATCATAACGCGATCCGTATTCTTCGAGCAACCGTTTCACATCGGCTTCGCTCACGGCGTTCACCCGTTCGGCGAGATCGCCGACGCCCCAGGTGTTCACCGACCAGCCGAAGACAATCTCGGCTTCGACCTTGTCGCCTTCGGTGACGGCCACCTGCCGCATGTTGTCGCCGATCCGCAGCACTTTGAGCGTCCGGCTTTCGGCCCAGGCAGCGGCCGTCCGCATCCACGCGCCGATCCGCTCCTGCGCCCCGCGGTCTTCCCAGTGTCCGAACACGACGGACCGGCGGACGTCCATCCGCGCGTGGATATGGCCGTGCTCGCGGTCGCCGTGGGCGGCCTGGTTCAGGTTCATGAAATCCATATCGATCGAATCCCACGGGATGTCGCGGTTGTATTGCGTCGCAAAGTGCAGCAGCGGTTTCTTGAGCACCGACAGCCCGCCGATCCACATTTTCGACGGCGAGAACGTGTGCATCCACGTGATGACGCCGGCGCACGCGTCGTCCGCGTTCGCTTCGATCATGAAGCGCCGGATGTCCTCCGGCGTCGTCAGCACCGGCTTCAGCACCAGCTCATAGCCGAGCGCGCCGCCCCCGTTCAATCCCGCGACGATCGCCCGGGCGTTCTCCGCAACCTGCTCCAGCGTCTCCGGTCCGTACAAATGCTGGCTGCCGACCGCGAACCAGAACCGATATTTTCTCGTCTCAAGCATGACGGGTAACCTCCTCTTTCAACGCTTTCAACCGTTTCATCACATCGTTGCCGCCGCGTCCGAAATAGTCATGCAGCGCCGTGTATTCCTTGTACAGCCGGTCGTAGATCGCCGCGTTTTCCGGAATCGGCTTGAACGATTCCTCCCGCACGCGCGCCATCTTCTTCGCCGCTTCCACGATCGAATCGTAACCGCCCGCCGCCGAACCCGCCGCGACCGCGGCGAACATCGCCGCGCCGACCGCCGGCGTCTGCCGGGACGCCGCCACCTTGATCTCGCGGTTCGTCACGTCGGCGTAGATCTGCATGAGCAGCCGGTTCTTCTGCGGCAGCCCGCCGCAGGCGTACAGCTCCTTCACCTCGACGCCGTTGCTGTCGAACGCTTCGACGATCTTGCGCGTGCCGTACGCGGTTGCTTCGAGCAGCGCCCGGTAGATCTCTTCCGGCTTCGTCAGCAGCGTGCAGCCGACGATGACGCCCGTCAGATCGGCATCGACGAGGACGGACCGGTTGCCGTTCCACCAGTCGAGCGCGACCAGCCCCGACTCGCCGGGCTTGAGCTTGGCCGCCCGCGCTTCGAGCCACTCGTGCACGCTGACGCCTTCGCGTTCCGCCGCTTCTTTCACATAGGCCGGAACCGCTTCCTCCACATACCATTCGAAAATGTCCCCGACCGCCGACTGGCCTGCTTCATAGCCGAAATATCCCGGAATGATGCCGTCTTCGACGACGCCGCACATGCCTTCGACTTCACGCTCTTCGGTGCCGAGCAGCATATGGCAGATCGACGTGCCCATCGCCATGACGAGTTTGCCCGGCTCGGTGACGCCGACCCCCGGCACGGCCGCGTGCGCGTCGACGTTGCCGACGGCGACGGCCGTCCCCTCCTTGAGGCCCGTGATCTTCGCCATTTCCGGCGTCAGCCCGCCGGCGCGCGTGCCGAGCGGCACGATCTTGCCGCGCAGCTTCGTCTCCGTGAGATTCTCCAGGCGCGGGTCGAGCGCCTTGAAGTATTCGCGGCTCGGGTAGCCTTCCTGCTTGTGCCAGATCGCCTTGTACCCGGCCGTACAGCTGTTGCGGAGAATGTTGCCGGACAGCCGCGAGATGACCCAGTCCGTCGCTTCGAGGAACTGGTCGGCCGCGTCATAAATCTCCGGCGCTTCGTCCAGAATCTGCCACACCTTGGCAATCATCCATTCGGACGAAATTTTGCCGCCGTACCGCTTGAGCCATTTCTCGCCGCGCGCTTCCGCGATCCGGTTGATCTTGTTCGCCTCGTCCTGCGCCGCATGGTGCTTCCACAGCTTCACCCAGCTGTGCGGGTTGTCCCTGTACGGCGGCAGCATGCAGAGCGGCGTGCCCTGCGCGTCCACCGGCAGCATCGTGCAGGCCGTGAAATCGATGCCGATGCCGATCACATCGTCCGGATCGACGCCGGACATTTCGAGCACGGCCGGCACCGAACGCCGCAGCACTTCAATGTAATCGTCGGGATGCTGCAGCGCCCAGTCCGGCTCGAGTCTGACGCCCGATCCCGGCAGCTTCTCGTCAATGACGCCGTGGGGATACGGCGTCACGTGGTCCGCAACTTCCGTCCCGTCCGCCAGATCGACGAGTACCGCGCGTCCCGATTGCGTGCCGTAGTCAATGCCGATCGCGTATTTTTTCCCCATGTCCGCTCCTCCCGTTCCTCAGGCTGTCGGCCCGGATTGGCCGTAATAAGCGTTCGCTCCGTGCTTGCGAAGGAAATGCCGGTCGAGCAGCGCCTGATCCATCGGTCCGACCTCGCGCAGCTGCAGCGTCCGGTGGCCGATCTTCGCGACTTCTTCCAGCACGACCGCGTTGTGCACCGCTTCGTGCGCGTCCTTGCCCCACGCGAACGGCGCGTGGCAGTGGACGAGCACGCCCGGCACCATCGCCGGATCGATGCCCCGCGTCCGGAATGTCTCGATGATGACGTTGCCCGTCTCCAGTTCGTAGGCGCCGCGGATTTCCTCCTCCGTCATCGGGCGCGTGCACGGAATTTCGCCGTAGAAATAATCGGCGTGCGTCGTGCCGAGCGCCGGAATGCCCCTTCCGGCCTGCGCCCACGCGGTCGCCCAGGGCGAGTGCGTATGCACGATCCCGCCGATCGACGGGAATGCCCGGTACAGCGCCAGATGCGTCGGCGTGTCGGACGAAGGCTTGAGCGCGCCTTCCACCTTGTTTCCTTCCAGATCGACGACGACAAGATCGTCCGCCTTCAGCTTCTCGTACGGTACGCCGCTCGGCTTGATGACGACCAGCCCGCTCTCCCGGTCAATGCCGCTCACATTGCCCCAAGTGAATGTGACAAGGCCGTACCGCGGCAGATCGAGATTCGCGGCGAGCACCTCTTCTTTCAGCGCTTCCAGCATGCGCGGCTCATCTCCTCCTTCATTGTAAAGGCTTTCTTTTTGCATTGTAGCACTTGTTCGTACAAGTTGGCAATTATAAAGTTGGATTCGACAAAGTTGTACATACAACTACATGCAAAAAAAGCCGCACGGCGGCGGGCCGTACGGCGGAGCTTGAGATCGTTCACCGATTTTACAATTTCGGATCCTCGGTATCTTCCCACTTGCGGGAATACGCTTTGTTCGTGACCCAGAACGTCATCCAGGCCAGCAAAATGAGGATGACGATCGACGCCACCCATACGCCTGTCGGCACACCCATTGCTTCACCCTCCTCATCCTCAGTCCACTCTATCCTACCATCCCCGCCCGCCGCTTACAACCTCCAGCCGCGTGTCCAACCTCCCGGCGGTCTGTCTGCATATGATGATCGAAAAACGCAAAGCGGGGAATGCTCATTGAAGAAGAAAATTGTTTTCGTCATACCGTTCAACAACCGGTACTCTTCCGATGCGGCCGGTACCGCCGACTGGATCCGCAGCCGGATCGGCATCTTCATGCGGTACACGCTCCGCAGCCTGCTGAAACAGGATTCGCAGCGGTTTCAGGCGTTCGTGCTCTATCGCCCGCAGTCCGAAGCGCTGATTCAGGCGGCCCTCGCGCAGCATCCTCCGCTCCCCGGTCATGTGTCGTTCGTCACGAAACCGGTCTATGAAGCGAAAGTGGCGGAGGCTGTCAAGGGATACGATCTGCTGTACGAAGTGAATCTCGAGAGCGACGACATGTACCATCGATCGTTTGTCAGCCTGCTGGAGCGCCATGTTCCGAAGAAGTCGCCGGTTGTGCTCATTCCGCAGTACGGCTATGCTTACGATTCCGTCCAGAACCGGATGGCCCGGTTTTTCTTCTGGGCTCCGAGCTTCCTGACCACCGTCTATCCGGCGGAAGCCTACAGGGCCGGATTGCGGCTTCAGATGCCCCATGGCTATCGCAGCGCGCTGACGCAGCCGCGCGAATTCATCTGCGTCCGTCAGCCGATCTGGATCAACCATGTCCATTCCGACAACACGGGCATTTCGTTCACCAGGATGTCGTACTGGAAGCTGAAGGGATACACGGACGCCTTCAGCGTCCCCCCGTGGAACAACAGCGCGAGAACAGCCGCCCATTTCGGGCCGGAGATTGCGGACAAGAACCAGATCCGGCGCATCCTGAACGATTACTTCTGAACATGAAAAAAGAACCCTGTCCGGGTTCTTCTTATTTGCGAATGGTGCGGTAGAGAGGACTCGAACCTCCACGGGCGATGCCCACTACCCCCTCAAGATAGCGTGTCTGCCAATTCCACCACTACCGCATATTCGATTCGGCTCGATGCCGCGTCCGCCGATCCGGCGGAAGAAAAAAACTGGTGAGCCATGTAGGACTCGAACCTACGACACCCTGATTAAAAGTCAGGTGCTCTACCAACTGAGCTAATGGCTCATGGTGACCCGTAGGGGATTCGAACCCCTGTTACCTCCGTGAAAGGGAGGTGTCTTAACCCCTTGACCAACGGGCCGAACATGTGAGCGGCAGCCAAAGCCGCTGTCATCAAAAAAGACCGTCGGACGGTCTTCCGTCAGGCTGCCGCCGAATCAACCAAAGAATGGCGGAGAAGGAGGGATTCGAACCCTCGCACCGCTTGCGCAGTCTAACCCCTTAGCAGAGGGTCCCCTTGAGCCACTTGGGTACTTCTCCATGATGATGGCTCCCCGAACAGGACTCGAACCTGTGACAACTCGGTTAACAGCCGAGTGCTCTACCAACTGAGCTATCAGGGAACGTTTCGCGGCGACAAGTAATAATTTATCACGATTCGATTTTCGAGTCAAGCATGAACAAACGCAATTTTCCTCCGCAATTTCCACAGGCGTAACGGCGCGGATCCATCCGGCGTTTCCGCAAATATTCGGTCCCGCAGGAGACGCATTTCAGCATATAGCGCGGCGGCTTCGTCCCGCGCGGCCTGCTGCCCGGCAGATGGCGGCAATACCGGCTGCCGCCGACCTTGGCGAGCAGCTCCATGAAATCCCGGTCACGATGGCGGTATCCGCGGTTCATCAAATGCAGATGATAGTGGCACAGCTCGTGCTTGATGATTTTGGCCGTCTCTTCGGGGCCGAACTGCTCCAGCTGCTTCGGGTTGATCTCGATGTTGTGCGTCTTCAGAAAATAGCGTCCGCCCGTCGAGCGCAGTCTGCGGTTGAACGTCGCCCGGTGGCGGAACGGCAAGCCGAAGCTTTCCAGCGATATCCGCTCGACCCATGCCTGCAGCGCATCGTCGTCCACACCGGTTCATTCCTTTCCCGCAGGCGCTTTCCGCGGCGCCGTCCGTCATGAATATACTTGAATTTATAAGATGCCGTGCGTTACACTGTCAAGTAGTTTTGCCATGCTGTTAAGGACCGGGCGGCGGGGCTCGGCGGCCTTGCGGCTGCCTGCAACGGCAATTTGTGCTCGGGTTTATCTTGAACGAAACGGACAGCACTTATTTCACCGAATCGATGGCATATCGAATTCACAACGAAACTTAGACACATTATTCATCCTTTCGTTGCGAGCTCAAAAATGCCTGAAAGGCGAAAATAGCGTTGCCGCGTTTCGTCAAACCGCCGACCGCCTGCCACCGGCCCCGTCCCCGACGGCAGCATGGAACGAACGACCGTGAAGAAGAAAGGAAACGATCGAATGCCGACGATGCGCTATGTTATTCTGCACGGACCGGACGGCCTGCAATACGTCGAAATGCCGGCGAGCCACGCCTATCAGCTGAGCGCGCTCCTGCTTCGGCTGCACAAGGAGATCGGCAAGCTGACCGCCGACAACGTGCCGCAGCTTCCGCATGTCTCCGCCGAGTGCTCCGATCTGGAACTGCACGATCCTTCGGCCTCCGTCATCAGCGGACTCGATTTCATGAACCGGCTGGAACAGCGCTTCGCCCAAATCCGCGAGCAGTCCTATCCGCTCATCTCGCTGCTGACGGAGATCCGGGCGCTCCTGGCCCAGCTCGAACAATGGTACGAGGAAGAATACGGCGCTTGACCAAAGCCTCATCAGCCCGGCCGGCATGATGCCCGGTTGCAAATGGGACCTGCACGGACATCCGCCCAACTCCATATGTTATACGAGACATGGCATATCCGGAGGAGGACGATCGTCATGCCGCAATGGCTGTGCAATCAACTGATGCGGGCTTTCCAGAAGAAAGACAGCCGGCAGATCCGGCTGCTGAACGATTGCTGGTTCTTCTATCGCTCCAAACCCCGGAAGGACGACGGTGACCGGCAGACGGGCCTGCTTCCGTGACAGACATGCTGCCGCGCACAAGGCCGGCCGGCATCACAGGGATGCCGGCCGGCCTTGTCGTTTATCGCACGATCAGAAACTGCCCCAGGTCGTCACATCGTCGACCGCGAGCCGCGCCGTCGGGCGCCCTTCGGCTGCCGCCTTGCCCACGGCGATGAGCATGACCGGTACATAGTTGTCCGGCACATTGAACGCCTTGATGAACTGCCCGTGATCGAATCCGCCCATCGGCACCGTATCGAGGCCGCGCGCCCGCGCCGCCAGCATGAGCTGCATGGACGCCAGGCTGCCGTCGATCAGGGCGATTTGCTTGAGCGCTTCCCTGCTCATCGATCCGTAGGACGAAGCAACCCGCTCCCGCTGCTGCGCGGCAAATTCCTCGGTCATATAGCCGCGCTCGACCGCAATCCGGGTGATCTCATCCACCCGCTTGTAACCTTCGATATCGCCCAGCACGGCGATCGTGGCCGAAGCTTCGAGCACCTGCCGCTGGTTGTACGCGATCGGATACAGCTTCTCTTTGTCTTCCTGCTGATCGATCACGAGAAAGCGCCACGGCTGCAGGTTGTTCGACGACGGCGCCAGCACGGTGTCGGCCAGGAGCGACTTGATTTCTTCCCGGCTCAGCACGAAATTCGGATCGTAGTGCCGGACGGACCGGCGCGTGCGGATCACTTCGCCGAAGTCGGCCGGAATCCGCTCAGCCAGACGAAAAGCTTGATCAGTACGCATCTCTCTCACTCCTTGTATTCCGATGGTTTCGCTCTCCAATTTCTATTCTATCACAAATCGCTTCCGGCACGAAAGAATCGTCATTCGCCCGAGCGCATCGTCAGGCTGACGCGCCCGCGCTTCACGTCCACCGACAGCACGCGGACCGTCACCGTATCGCCGACGGATACGACATCCAGCGGATGCTTCACAAAGCGGTCGCTCATCTGTGAAATATGGACAAGCCCGTCGTTCTTGACGCCGATGTCGACGAAGGCGCCGAAGTCGATCACGTTGCGAACCGTGCCCTTCAGTTCCATGCCGGGCGCGAGATCCTCGATGCGGAGCACGTCCGTCCGGAAGACGGGCGGCGGCAGCTCCTCGCGCGGGTCGCGTCCCGGGCGCAGCAGGCTGTCAATGATGTCGCGCAGCGTCGGGACGCCGACGTCGAGCCGTTCGGCGGCTTCGGCAGGATCGAGTTCCCGCAGTTTCGCGTTCAGCGCTTCCGTCCCCAGGTCGTGCACGGTATGCCCCAGCATCGCGAACAGCCGGTCGACGACGCCGTAGGATTCCGGGTGGATCGGCGTCCGGTCGAGCGGCTGCGCGCCGTCCGGCACGCGGAGGAACCCGATGCATTGCTCGTAGGTCTTCGCGCCGAGCCGCGGCACCGACCTCAACTGGCTGCGGTCCGTGAACTTGCCGTTCGCTTCGCGGTACGCGACGATGTTACGGGCGAGCGCCGCGTTGATGCCGGCGACATACGACAACAATTGAGGCGACGCGGTGTTGACGTCGACGCCGACATGGTTGACCGCCGATTCGACGACGGCGCCCAGGCTCTCGTCCAGCCGCTTCGGATTGACGTCGTGCTGGTACTGCCCGACGCCGATCGCCTTCGGCTCGATCTTGACAAGCTCGGCAAGCGGGTCCTGCAGCCGCCGGGCGATCGACACGGCGCTGCGCTCCGCGACGTCGAGGTCCGGGAATTCTTCGGCCGCCAGCTTCGAAGCCGAATAGACGCTGGCGCCCGCCTCGCTCACAATGACGTATTGCAGTCCGCCGGCGTCCAGCCCCGCATCGCGCCGCTTGCGGATCAGATCGGCGGCGAACTGCTCCGTCTCCCGCGAGGCGGTGCCGTTGCCGATCGCGATCAGCGTGACGCCGTACCGGTCGATCAGCCCGCTCACGAGCTTCTCCGCCTCGGCCGTCTTGTTGTGCGGCGGCGTCGGGTAGCAGACGTCCGTCGCCAGCAGCTTGCCGGTCTCGTCGACGACGGCCAGCTTGCAGCCGGTGCGGTAGGCCGGGTCGATGCCGAGCACAACCCGCCCCTTCACCGGCGGCTGCAGCAGCAGGCTGCGCAGGTTCGCGGCGAATATGCCGATCGCGTGCTCCTCCGCCTGCGCCGTCATTTCGGCGCGCACCTCGCGTTCAATGGACGGCGCGATGAGCCGCTTGTAGGCGTCTTCGACCACAGCGCGCAGCACATCGCGCACGGCTTCCGGCTGCCGGTCGAGCGCGATCCTGCGTCCGATATCGTCCAGGATGCGTGCCGGGTCGAGCTCCAGCGACACCTTCAGCACCTCTTCCCGCTCGCCCCGGTTGACGGCGAGCACGCGGTGCGGCGGCATCCGGCGAACCGGCTCGCGGTAGTCGTAGTACATCTCGTAGACCGACTCCGCTTCCGGGTCCTTCGCCGCGGACACCAGCACCGCGTGGGTCTGCGTGTGGCTCCGCACCCAGGCGCGGATCTGCGCGTCGTCCGCGAGCTGTTCCGCGATGATGTCCATCGCGCCCTGCAGCGCTTCCTCGGCCGTCGGAACGCCCTTCTCCTCATGGATGTACTTTGCCGCCTCCTCAAGCGGCGTTCCGTGCCGCGGCCGGCTGAGCAGCCATTCCGCGAGCGGCTCCAGCCCCCGCTCCTTCGCGACGCTTGCCCGCGTCTTGCGCTTCTGGCGATAGGGGCGGTACAGGTCCTCGACCTCCTGCAGCTTCACCGCCCGTGCGATGGCTTCCCGCAGCTCGTCCGTCAGTTTCCCCTGCTCGTCGATGAGCCGGATCACTTCGCGCTTGCGCGCCTCCAGATTGCGGAGATAGTTCAGCTTCTCCGCAATGTCCCGCAGCTGCTGCTCGTCCAGCTCGCCCGTCATTTCCTTGCGGTAGCGGGCGATGAACGGGATCGTGTTCCCTTCCTCCAGCAACCGGACCGCCGCGCCCACTTTCCCGGCCGGCAATCCGAGGTCGGCGCCGATCAGCTTCACGATCCGTTCGCGTTCGGCCGCCTCCTGCTCCGGCGTCAGCGCCTCGGCGGAAGCCGCCTCACGCGCCGTGATCGTTTCGGCAAGTTCCGCCCCCTTTTCCTTCTCCGTATCCCATGCGTTGTCCGATCTGCTCATGCACACCATCCTTGTCAGCCGACAGTTTCCTTCCCATTTTCGCAGATCGGTCCAAGTGTTGCAATTTTCAGCGCAGCCACCTCAATTCGGCTTCATGGCCGAGCGACCGGATGAGGCGGAGCTGAAGATACAACCGGTCGTTCAGCGATATGCTGTTCGCGCGGTTCAGCCGCAGTTCGCCCCGGCCCGTATCGACGACATATTCATGGCCGCCATCCGACGATTCCTGCCGCATCGTCCATCCCCGTGCAACGAACGGTTTGAGCGGCACATACGCCTCTCCGTCCAGTCCGACGTACGCGAAGGGCAGCTGCACATCCGCACCGTCCAGCGTCAGCACCGCGGCATAGTCATGCCGAATCCCCGTGTCGGCCACCGGCAGCGCGTCAAGATCGAGATCCTCCGGCAAGGAAGGAGGCTCCGGACGCTCTTCCCGCGACACTTCGGTCTCGGGATAGAACAGCTCGGTCTCGCCTTCCTTCGCCAGCCGGGACTTCCCGGCGCGGAAATCGTAAATGCGCAGCCGCCGTTCCGGCTCATTGATCACATAGAGCAGCAGATTGCGTTCGGCGTTGTACCCCCGCATGGAACCGAGCATGAACCGCTTCGCCTCGCCGGTCGCCGGATTGATGCGCACCAGTTCGTTCTGCCGATCCGTCTCGCTGAATTTCTGCAGCAGCAGGGTGCCGTCCGCCAGCCAGTAATATGGCATGGCATTGGTGCTGACGGCCAGCTGCCGGATCTCGCCGGTCGCGTTGTTTCGCAGCAGGACGGTTTCTTTTTTCTGTATGGTGCGGGATGTGTAGCGGATGATCGACCCCGGATACGACGTTTGCCCGTTCGCCGGATCAAACGGCTCATAGTACGGGACGATCTTCAATCCCCATTTGCCGTTCGGGGAAGGCGCAAACTCCGTGTGGTAGACCACTTCGTCCGCTTCCGCGTCATAGCAGGCGTTGAAGTACTGCTCCGGGTGCGGGGGATAAGCGAACAAGAATGCGCAGCCGCTTTCGGAACCGGACCACAGACGGGCGATGCCATCCGGCAGCCGCATCCATTCCCCGTCCGCCGTGCGGAACACGACGAAACTTTCCGCGCCTCGGTAAACGTTGAAGAACACCTCCCCGGTACGGGAATCCGTATAGACGTAGTCGGCTTGATAGGGCTCCCCGGCAGCCGCATGCGCGCCCGTCGGCGTCAAGCCGGTACAGGCAGCGGAGGTCAGCGCGCCTGCAAACAGAACCGCCGTGATCGTTTTTCTCCATTTCATGATCGCAACCTCCTGATCAGATCGCATCGTTTCAACGATTCCACTTCAACCCGGCTTCATGGCCCAGCGACCGGATGAGCCGGATCGGAATGTACAACCGGTCGTTCAGCGCCATGCTGTTCGCCCGGTTCAGCCGCAGGCTGCCCCGCTCCGATTCGACGATATAGTCGTGGCCGCCTTCGGCAAGCGGTTCCTTCCTCAATGTCCATCCCCGGTCGACAAGCGGCCGCAGCGGCACATACGTCTCCCCGTCCAATCCGGCGAACGCGAAGGGCAGCGGGATATCAGCGCCGTCCAGTGTCAGCACCGCGGCATGTTCCTCCCGAATCCCCGTTTCGGCAACCGGAAGCGCATCGAGATCGAGATCCGCCGGCAGGCCGGGCTCTGCTTCTTTGTCACCCGGCGTTCCGAAATCGGGATAGAACAGCTTCTCCTCGTCTTCCTTCGCCAGGCGGGACTTCCCGGTCCGGAAATCGTAAATCCGCAGCTTCCGCGATGGCTCATTCATCACATAGAGCAGCAAATTGTGCTCCGCGTTGTACCCCCGCAGGGAAGCGAGCATGAACCGCTTCGCCTCCCCGGTCGCCGGGTTGATGCGCACCAGCTCGTTCTGCCGTGCCGTCTCGCTGAACCGCTCCAGCAGCAGGGTGCCGTCCGCCAGCCAACGATAGTCCGGATACCTGTCGCTTATGGCAAGCTGCCGGATCTCGCCGGTCGCGTTGTTTTTCAACAAGAGGAGATGCTGTTTCTGCGAGGTGTGGGAACCGTAATGGATGCTCGACTGCGGCGTTGAGGTATGCACATTCGTCGGTACGCAAGATTCGTAGAACGAGACGATTTTCAGTCCCCATTTGCCGCTCGGGGAAGGCTCGAACGCCGTGGTGTAGACCAACGCGTCCGCCGCGGCGTCATAGCAGACGTCATGGAACGGAGCCGAATAGGTGGATACGCGGACGCAGCCCGTGCGGTCGTCAAGCCCGATGCCGCGCACACCGTCCGGCAGACGCATCCATTCGCCGTCCGCCGTGCGGAACACGACGAGCTGGTACGGTTCGGAATTGCGGATCACATCGAAGAACACCTCGCCGGTCGAAGGGTCCGTATAGGCGTGACGGGCAAAAAATTTTTCCGCCGCGGCCGCATCCCTGAGCGGGTAACCCGCGGTTGCAACAGACAGCGCCAACAAGGCGGACAACAACCGAACGAAACTTTTCGATCGCATGCCTGGACCTCCATTACGAGAACGAATGATTTTGCAAAGTTAGACGAGCGCGGAATGGAAAAGTTTCACAGACAGCCCGCTGAAACGTTTTTCTCCATTCGGCGTATATAAATGACAGCACCGGAAACAGGAGGAAGTCCATGCACGATCCGTTCTCTCCGGGACCGTTCGGCGGTTTCGATTTCATGTTCACCTTGATGCCGGTCATCATCCTGATCGGGTTCGCCGCCTTCTTCGCCATAGTCGTCGTCGGAATTGCCCGCCACATTCGCAACACCCGCGCGCCCCGTCGGACCGTCTACGCCCGCGTCGCGGCGAAACGGATGGAGGTGACGGGAAGCTCGAACATGCATCATCATGCGGACGGCGCCGTCCATCACGGCTTCGGCTCACGCACGGACTATTACATCACGCTGGAATTCGAGAACGGCGAACGGCGGGAATTTCTCGATGTGAAAAATCTGTACGGCCTCGTGGTCGAGGGGGATGTCGGCTATGCGGCCATTCAGGGAGACTGGATCGTCGCGTTCGAGCGCCAGCCGATGACGCATATGGGGCACAATCCCGGCATGTAAGGCGAAGGATCGTTACCTTTCAACGAGGAGGCAGACAGGGTCATGCGCATTGGCGTCTGGGTCATGATCATGGTCGGCGTGCTGCTCCTGGCCGTCTCCGCGCCGATGCTCTACGCCCACTATCGGGAATACGCGCTTGCCGAGAAAGCAAGGAACCAGTATGCGATACAGCGGATTCCGATCGAGCCCGACGGATTCACGGGGGAAGCTTACGTGTTCGATTTCCGTGGCAACCGGATCGAACTGCGGGATGAATTCACGAAACCGACGGGGGAGCGGCGGCACGGCCCGATCCGCATCACAGTGAACGGGCGCGACCATTCCATTGCCGCGGATGCGGTCATCCGCCCCGCTTACCGCGATTCGAACCGTTACCACGGCTATCTCGCGCTGGCCGAGCTGACCGACCGCAAGACGGGAACGGTCCGGCTGGCCATTGTGCAGCGGATCGACGGGCATGCGGACAACGCGCCTTCCCCGATGGAAGAACTGCGCTGGCGGGTCCTTCTGGTGTCGGAAGACGGCACCGTCGAGGAAGAAACGTTCGCATACGGCGAGCACACGCACCCGCTCTACCGGACGCGGCTCGCCAACTTCGCGACGCCGATGTCCTTCGGATATGAATCAAATGTGCTGAATGTCTGGCCGTCGCTGTTCTACCCGATCCTGTACCCATATGTTACGGCGCTGGCGGGGATGACCCTTCTCCTCTCCGGCGCGGTCGGACTGTTCATGCTGCGGCGGGTGAACGGGAAGCCCGCAATATAGCAGAACCTCGCCGGCCCGACGGGCGGCGAGGTTCCTGTTCCTGATCAACTTTGCGGCAGCGCCGGAACGTAAGGGTTGTGCGTCATCTCGAATCCGATCGTCGTCTGCGGGCCGTGTCCCGGGTAGACGCGCGTTTCGGGCGGCAGCTTGTAGAGCTTGTTCCGGATCGAGTGCTCGAGGTCTTCCGTCCGCCCGCCGGGCAGGTCCGTCCGGCCGACCGACATCCGGAACAGCACGTCGCCGCCGAACAGATGGCTGCCGTGCAGCAGGCTGACGCTGCCCGGAGAGTGGCCCGGCGTATGGATGACCCGGAATTCGCGGCCGATAAGCTTGAGGCTCATGCCGTCCTCAAGCGCGTGTTCGGCCGGCTCGGCCGCGACGGGCGGCGTCACGTCCGGCCACCGTGCGGAGCCGTTCTTGCGCGGATCGGTCAGCCAGTCCGCCTCCAGGTCGTGCACATAGACCGGGCAATGGCAAGCCCGGCGCACCTCCTCGACCCCCGCGATGTGATCGAAATGCGCATGGGTCAGCACGATCGCCTCGACTTTGACGCCGAGCGCTTCGATGCGCTCCAGCAGCCGCTTCGGACCGGCGCCGGGATCAATCACGAAAGCTTTGGCGCCTTCCGCATCCATTACCAGATAGGCGTTCGTCTCAAGCGGACCGAGCGTGAACGTCTCAATGCGAATGTCTTCCATCGTCAGAAACCGGAGATGAGCTCGCGGATTTCCCTCAGGACGTGCGCCTGGTAACCCGTGCCCTCTCCGTACCTCCTCTTGATCTCTTCACGCACCGCGGCCAGTTTCTCCTGATAGCCGGGCGCGTTCCGGTCGGGATTTTCCTGCTTGAAGCGGACCATCACTTCCTGCACGTGCCCGGGGCGCGGCCCCCAGGTGCCGAGCACCGCGCCGCCCGTATCGGCGAAAATGACGACCGGCACCGACTCGCCGCCGAGCGTCAGGAACTGCTGCATCGTATCCGGATGCTCTTCCTTGATCAGCACGTCGATCGGCACCTCGCCCGCTTCCAGCGCCCGGAACACCGGCGGGATGTTTTTGACGCAATCGCCGCACCAGTCCGCCATCAGAATCAGGCAGCGCAGATCGTCCCGAAACCGGAGCGATTCGAAGAACTCCCGGTCTTCCTCGCTCGGCCATGCGAAATGCTCATAGAGCGAGACGAACGTCTCCTTGTTTTGCGTCATGCCGTCCATGAACGCGCGCGGCGAGATGCCGCGTCCCAGCTTGTCCGCCACCGATTTTGCCATTGTGGATCGCCATCCTTCCCTCAATCTTCCATCCATGTTACCAGAGCCGCCCGCCCGTCTCAACCGCCCGCCCGGCCCGGTCCGAAAGGCTACTTGCGCTCTTTCAGCACGCGGTTGCGCACGAACCAGACGATGAAGGCAATACCGCCCAAAGCAATCAGCGCGTAGACGATATACGAGTAGACATCCATATAGTGCACGATCGATTCCCACGATGCGCCGACGGCGGCGCCGATGCTGACGAGCGCCGTATTCCAGATGAGCGAGCCGGCCGTCGTAAGCACGAGAAAAGTCGTGAAGTTCATGCCGGAACTGCCGGCCGGAATCGAGATCAGGCTGCGGACAAGCGGCACAAGCCGTCCGAAGAAAACCGCCCACGAGCCGTACCGGTCGAACCAGGCGTCCGCCTTCCGGATATCCTCGGGTTTCAGCCGGAGAATCTTGCCGTAGCGGACGACGATCGCCTCCAGCCGCTCCGCGGACAGCACCCGCCCGACGCCGTACAGCAGGATGGCGCCCGCCATCGAGCCGAGGGTCGCAGCCAGCACGACGCCGAAGATCGTCATGCTTGACGTCGTCGTCATGAAACCTCCGAAGGTCAGAATGATTTCCGAAGGGATGGGCGGAAAGAGATTCTCAATCGCGATAAGCAGCAGAATGCCAAAGTATCCGTATGATTCCATGAATTCGGTAATCCAGTGTTCCATCCGCCAGCACCTCCGAAAATCGCAATCTGTTCCGTATTCTATCACACCCGCACACCAGACTTCCAGAACGATGGGGTTGCGCGGGGCCCGGGCATTTTCCGCAGCTCAGGCATGCGCGGACAAGACCGCGCATAGATTGTCCATGAACATTCTATGCGAGAGGTGGCGGGCCATGTCCAAAGTCTATTTCATTCATAAACGGAAGTTCTATCTGGCGCTCGCGCTGACGGCGGCGGTCATCCTGGCATTGGCTTACCTGCGATGGGAACAGGCGATTCTGGCGAGCGGCAAGCCCGAAGAGGTCAGCGTCTACCATCTGGTGACGGGCGAGTTCAGCAGCACCGGGCCGAACGGGCAGAAAATCGAAGTTTACCGCTGGGACCCCGGCCATATTGTCGTGAGCCGCGGGCAGCCGGTCGAGCTGCAGATCACCGGCGTCAACGGCGGGAGCCATCCGTTCGTCATCGAAGGGCTGGGCGTCCGCGGCATCGTCCGCAAGGGAGAAACGACGGTCGTCCGCTTCACTCCCGAACACGCGGGCACTTACCCGATCGTTTGCCTGACGCACCGGGATCTCGAACAGAACGGCCCGATGGTCGGCTACATTCGCGTGCAATGATGTTGCGTCCCGGCGGCGCGGCCATGTGCCCGCCGCCTTTCGCCATGCATACAATGCTTCAGGCTGAACCAGCGGCGCAAGCCGCAGCATGGCGAGGTGATCGGACTGATGAGACTGCAGCAGCCGGGAGGCAAGCACGAAGCCGCCTATCCTTCCGCACGCAAAATCCGACGCGCCTGCAGCGTTGAACTGTACCGCACCATCAAACGGCTGAACCGGTACATTCCGGCGGAGAAAGTCGAGGAAGCGGAGAAGCTCTATTTTCGCAAGGTGGCGGAAAATCTGCTCTGGATTCACGAGCATCGGGACAACCGGAAGAAGCTGGCCGATTGGTGGGAAGCGAACGTCTGCCCGGACATTGCGGCGCTTTGGGACGTGGAACCGAAGCGGCTCAGCGCGGCGTTCCGCTCGGCATTCGGCGGTTGAGGCAGTTAAGGCGGGAAAGCCGCGCCGGTCCGGGCCGGCACGGCTGCATGCGGGGGCTTGCCGCTCGGCATCAGCCGATGACGGCGAATGTCTCGACGCCCGCGGGTATCGTCCGCGTGCGGAACAGGAACCCGTTCGAATCGAACACGCGCAGCGTATAGCTTACCCGCGTGAGCGTGGCGACGCCGCTGAACCGGACGACGCCGAAGCGGTCGAAGGCGGCGGTCTGCACAAGCACGCCGTTTCGGTACAGACGGGCAATAAACCCCGTCGTATCGAAGGGCACGCCGTTCGACTGCACCCATACGACGGTCAACCGATCCAGAATCGGACTGTTCGGGCTCTGAAGGTTCGCCGCGGAATTCAGTCTCCATCTCCGCGCGGATTTCGGCTTTGACGGTTTGCGCATCGCGATCCCTCCCCTCGCCTCCAACGTATGCAGAAGCTGCGGGGGAAGACACGGACAATGCGGATAAGCCTTCGTTCTGGCCCCGGGACAAAAAAAAAAGAAAACCGGCTTGCGCCGTCTTTCACGTGATCACAGCTCTTTCACAATCATGAGCTGCATGTCGTATTTCAGGTCGATTTCGTAGGGTGTGGACACCGGACGGCCGTCGGCTTCGCGCAGGATGCGCACAACCGGACGGTGAACGGCGAGCGGGTTGTTGGCCGTCACAACGGCGATTTGGCCCGTGTTGAGCATGACCGTCGTCGCGACCGGATACACCGACACATGCCGGCAGAACAGCTTGATCAGTTCCAGGTCAAACAGCGTATTGCCGGCTGCGAACAAATACTCGATCGCCTCGGACGGCGAGTAGCGGTTGCGATAGGAGCGCGGCGACGTGAGCGCGTCATACACGTCCGCAATCGCGATAATCTGCGCGTATTCGTGTATTTCATTGCCTTTTAGGCCTCGGGGATAGCCGGAGCCGTCATACCTTTCATGATGCTGCAGCGCGCAGTGCGCGGAGAGCAGCGAGATGTCATGCTGCGTTCGCAGCATGTCGAACCCTTCCGTCGTATGCTTCTCGACAATGGCCCGTTCTTCGGGCGTGAGCGGTGTGGTCTTGTGCAGCAGCTCCTTCGGCACCTTGGTCATGCCGATGTCAAAGAGCAGCGCGCCGACGCCCAGCTCCTCGATCTGATTCCGGTTGTATCCTTTGGCCATGCCCATGATGCCGGCGAGCACGGCCACATTGACCGAGTGCTGGAACAGGTAAGCGTCCGCCACATGGATTTGGGCCAGACTGTACATGATGTCCTTGCGCTGCAGCAGATCATGAATGATCTCCCCGAACAGCGCCCGGAACGTCCGCCCGAGATCCGGCGTCGATGCGCGTCCCCTGTAGGCCGGCGTGTCCATCAGGCTGCCGACCGTCTTGTAGATAGTGTCAAACGCGCGTTGGTACGTTTCGTCGCGAATCACTGCTTCGGGCACGATGTCGCTGGTCCATTCGTCTTCCACATAGACGACATCGATTCCCAGGCCGCGCAGCCGTTCGATAAACCGTTCGTTCAATTCGACGCCTGCGCCAAGCAAAACGCTGCCGTTCTCCCGCATGATTGGCCTTGCGAGCCTCTCCCCCGGCCGAACCATACTGATGTGAATTCTTCTCATGAATTTACCCTTCCTTCGGCAGCTCTGACTTGCGTTCATGCCTGCAGCATGGTCTGGCGGTCATAACCGCGTTTCCGGCTCTCCTTGTCGTCGTACATGCGCCGGTCCGCATGATGCAGCAATGCCTGCAGCGTGTCGCCGTCTCCCGGGAACACCGCCGTTCCCACGGACGCCGAGACCCGGGTGCCGATCCGCTTCGACAGCTTGTCCAGCGCATGGCCGATCTCTTCGGCGATCGGCTGCCCGGTTTCCCTGTCGAACGGACGGATGAACAGAAACTCGTCGCCGCCCCAGCGCGCGACGATCTCTCCCTTGCCCGCGCAGCCGCGGAGGGCGCCGGCGATCAACTGCAGCGCCTGATCTCCGGCCTGATGGCCGTATGAATCATTGATCAGCTTGAAGTCGTTGATATCAATCAGGGATACCGAAAGCGGCTTCCCGCGTTTCGCCGCCTGGCGAAGCAGCTTCGGCATCACTTCCGTGACGTATTTCCGGTTCCAGGTCCGGGTAAGGTCGTCCTGCATCGCGATCGTCCGCATCCGGTCATATGCCTTGCCGGCCAGCCATGCCAGGGGAAGCAGCACCAGCAGGAAAAACACGGCCGCCAGCATCACCACCGCCGGATTGATGGCATGGCCGTCGAGCAGCGCGTACAGGCCAAGCAGCGAGGCGCTGCCGACAGCCGAGTATCCAATTGCCGCGATCTGCCCTTTGCTGCTCATGCCGCACCTCCCGGTTCAGCATACGATCGTCAATCGGCGGCGACGATCCGGTTCCGGCCGCCGTTCTTGGCACGATACAAGGCGGCGTCCACTCTGGAGAACAGTTCCCGGAGATATTCCTTCGGATCGTCGATCCTGTCCGGATTGCTTTCTTCCACGGCAAGCACGCCCATGCTGATCGTGACCTGGACGGTCCGGCCGCTTGCGCCGGTGCTGATCTCGCTCGACGACACGGCTTGTCTGACCCGTTCGGCCAGCATCAGCGCCTGCGTGCGGTTCGTGTGCGGCAGATAGACGGTGAACTCTTCACCGCCATACCGCGCCACGATGTCGGTCCGGCGCAGGCAGCGGCGCACGGTGTCGGCCGTGTGCTTGATGACCTCGTCGCCGATCAGATGTCCGTGGATGTCGTTAATCGATTTGAACAAATCGATATCGAACAGGAAAATGGCGAACGGAATGTTGTACCGGATGTTCGTCATGATCTCGTGCTCGAGCTGCTGCATCAAATACCGCCGGTTGTAGCAGCCGGTCAGGCTGTCCGTGATCGCCATCCGCTCCAGCTGCTGGTTCATGGCGTACAGCTCGGCCTGCATTTCGACCAGTTCACGGTTCCGCTGTTGAAGCGCTTCATTCTGACGGTATGAAGATTCAACGAGCGAGCGAAGCTCGCTCACATCCTGGAACGTCAGCACCCGGCCGATCAACACGCCGTGCGCTTCGATCGGTTCGCCGTGTATGATGACATGGCGGAATGTATCGTTGTCCTTGAACGTCACTTCGATCTGCGCGGGCCGCGGCGGATTGCCGCGATACGCCTGCAGAAACGAATCGACCCCGCCTTCGACATCCAGCGGCTCCAGCAGCGTCTCGATCCGCAGCCTGTCCCCCGTCCGGATGTCGAACAGCCGGCGGAACACGCGGTTCGTCTCCAGCACCACATCGTGCTCGTCGAGTACCGCGACGCCGGTCGACATGCTGTCCACGACGTTCACCTGCGCGATGCGCACGACATCGAACACGCCGTATCTCCGGATGGCGATGACGAAATAAATGACTGAAAACATGATGCCGAAAGACGTCAGCCCGGAGATGGTCGGAACCTGATTGTCGATGATGACGTTGACGAACGTGTCGCCCATCGCAAAGACGACCAGGATGACCATGCCCGTGATGGCCATCTGAACCTGGCGCCGGTGCCGCGGCGCGGCGCTGTCGCGGGACGTCCGCATGAACAAGGCGGATGACATCACAACGTATATGAATTGTATGGCGACCATCACCCAGAATATCGGTCCGTATTCACGTTCGGCATAATCCGTTCCCACCGGCTTCATGAACAGGCCGGACGGATTCAGCAGGATCAGGATGACGACCGCAATCGTCGGAATCGCCAATGCCGTCATCGACCGCCGGTTCAAAATATATGAGTTTCCCGAAAGAAATATGGCGAATATGGTCCAGGCAACCCCGACGACGGAAATGCCCGCAAACCCGATCTTCAGGTAGAATGACTGGTAGAACGGGTCATCCGTGGTCCCTGCTGCGAACTGACTCAGCGGCCACAGCAGCAGGCATGCGTGAAACGTCAGGTAAACCTTGTGCAACCGGGTGATCGTACTGCTCATGAACACATAGGCGAATAATGCCGACGTGACAAGGAACAGGCCGAAATCCAACCACAACGCATATTCCAAAGTGGTCACCACATTACTAAATATAGGTAGTCATTCCACCTTATCTTAGCACAAACCGGTTTTCTCCGACAATCGGCACCGGCGACTCCGCATGCACGCCGTCAACAATACAATACACGATGTCAGCGGGAAATTCGACATTTTTTTAGCCTTATCCTTCCTTGTCCGTCCCGCTTTCCTCCGCATCCAACGCCGCCAGCCCGGCTTCCGCTTCCTCGCGCGGCAGTCCGCCTCCGGCGAGCCGTTCGTCCGGAAGCTTCAGCAGCCTCTTGTAAAACGCGACGGCCGTTTTCCGATCCGCCCCTTCCGACTCCAGCCATTCGTACAGCCAGTTCTCCGCTTCGGCGTACCGGCCGCGGCGCTCGCACCAATGGGCGAGGCCGAGTGTCAACGACGGCGGCAGCTCCCAGGCGGCAAGCTCCGCAAGCAGCGCCTCCGCTTCTTCGTCGGGGTCCAGCGCCGCGTCGTCGGGTTTCTCCGCCGATACCCGGAGATTCAATTCCAGCGCCTTGAGGCGACGCCGGTACGCCAGTTCTTCGTCTCCCCCGGCATCCGCGACCGCCGCGGCCTCCCTGAGCAGCCGCGCGACGGCGATGATCGCGCCGGCGTCCGGAACACCGGCCGTCGTGTGAAGCTGCGCCAGGTCGTCCGCAGACAGCCGGTCGGCGAGATCCAGCCGGAGCCGCAGATGCCGTTCAAGCCAGTCGTCGATGAAGCGGAGCGCCTGCTCTTGCTCTTGTCTGCGGCGCAAGCCGAGAATGGTGCCGGCCGCTTCGGCCGCCTGCGCGATCATGCGCATGATGTAATCCCGCTGGAACATGCTGTCTCCCTTCCGCGGCGCATCCCGCCGGCGTCATGCTTGTCCCGATATGACCCATTCCGTGAAACCGGCGATCGCTTCCGCCAGCTTCGCGGGCGCTTCCATCATCGACATATGCCCGCAGCCGGCCAGCAGCACGCGGCGGACGTTCGGGCCTTCCGCGTCGATGAAGGTCCGCTCCGGGGCGACAACCGCGTCGCCTTCTCCCGCGACGAGCAGCACCGGCACGGAAGCGCTCCGCACCACGCCGGAACGGTCCGGCCGCGCTTTCATGCCGAGCGCCGTCGCCGCCGCGCCCGCCGGCGAGACGCCGAGCCCGATGGCGGCCGTGCGCGCGACTTTGTCCGGCATGCGCTCGCGGTTCTCCGCTGCGAACAGTTTCGGTGCAAGCTCGTTCACGAAAGGCGCCGCGCCTTCCGCAAGCAGCCGTTTCGCCGTCTTGTCCCGGCCGGCTTTCGCTTCCTCGGTGTCAGGCAGCGGGGTCGAATGGACAAGGCCGAATCCCCGCAGCCGGTCCGGGTGCTTCCCGGCGAAGGCGAGGGTGATGTAGCCGCCGAGCGAATGGCCGAGGACGATCGCCTCGCGTTCGCCGAGCGCATCCAGCAGCCGCAGGAGATCATCCGCGAACTCTTCCATTGCATATACCGTGCCGGCGGGCGCTTCGGACAGGCCGTGGCCTCTCAGGTCCGGCACAATGTACAGACCGCTGCCCTCAAGATGCGGCAGCGTCTCCTCCCAGTAGGCGGAGCTGCCGCAAAAGCCGTGCAGCAGCACGACGGCCGGGTCGGCCTCCCGCCGCTTCCGGCCGTATGTCAAATATGCCAGTTCAGCGCCGGATGCCGCGCGGATCCGGCTTGCCGCAATCGAGATCGGTTCGCTCATGTACGTCCCTCCGTAACCGGCCGGATGTGGCCGGCGTCATTCTCCATGCCTCCGCCGCCGCGGCGGCCGCGCTCTCCGCCATGTCGATGACCAGCGAGAGCGGCGCGGTCATCAGCGCGTAATAGGGCTTCGCCGACCGGGCGGCGACCACCGCCGCGGCGCTGTAATGACCGGCCTCGGGCAGCCGCTTGCCGACGGCTTCGGCCGGCAGCAGCGGGCCGCGGGCGACCGAATACTTTCCGACGTTGGCCGGCGAGCCGAGGCACGCGTCGAAGGCGATCACCGTCTTGCCGGCCGGCAGGCCGGCCAGCACGTCCGGCAGCCGGTCCGCGTCGCAAGGCTCGCGCAACGTGCCGTATACATGCGGCCAGCCGGCCTCCAGCAGCCGGCTCCCGAGCAGCGGACCGAACGCGTCGCCCGTCGACCGGTCCGTGCCGATGCAGAGCATGACGATGTCATCCGGATCCGGCAGCGCGGCGGCGATACCGGACAGAAACCCGGCAAGTCCCGCCGTGTCGACCAGTCTGCGCATCGGGGTTCCGCCCTCCTTCGCTTGTTGGAAGCGCACGCCCGTTCCGGCACGCTTGCCGCCCGTATCCCTTCCATTCTAGCGGAAGCCGGCCGCCGGCCGCAAATGGATTGGCGCCGCGGCTCCCGGGCATGTTACAATGCGGTCATGCGGCGGATGCCGCCGGCATTTCCATATTATAAGGAAGGAAGTTGACCATGACGGATTTGCGCGAACCGACGGAGGACAACATCGCCTTCATGATCGAAGCGATCAAGTCGAGGCTTCGCATGGCGGCCGGAGCGGCATTGCAGGCTTCCCGTTTTCCTCTCGAGCATTATGACGAGATCAAGGAACTGTACGAACTTGTTCAGGCCAAGCCGCATTTCAGCGTCAGCGAAGTCGAAGCGCTGGTGTCCGAGCTCGGGCGTCTGAGCGCTTCGAAGCCGTCAGACGCGTAACGGACCGGAAATTGAGGGGCGGCCGGTCAGCCTTCGCTCGCCGCGGCTGCCTGCGCGTCCGGCGCCTCTTGATCCTCCGCTTCCAGCACCAGCTTGACGCTGATCCGCTTGTTCTCCCCTTTCAGGAAGAAGGCGATCCGCTCCAATTTGTCGGCCAGTTCCGGACCGGGCAGCGTCACGTTCAGTTGATAGGCAAAGTGGTCCTGCTTCGCGCCGGAGAGCGAGTTCCTGAAGTCGCCGTATCCGTACGGCCGCGACTCGGAGCGTTCGTGGATGAGCTGCTCCGGATAGAACTTCTCCGATTTGTTGACCACGCGGTCGTAAATGCGCAGCTTCTTCAGCATCATGTAATATTGGGCCGAATGTTTCAGTCCCCAGGCTTCCCGAATGTCCTTGAGCGTGTAATCGAGCTTGTACCGTTTCAACTGTTCGACCTGTTCATCCGCATCAAGACGCATGAATTCTTCCAAAGGCATAATGGAAACCGCCATTTTCTTCATCCCTCCCGCGCCTGAACGGCGATACTGAACCGGCCAGCCGCATATTATTTTTTTATAATTCCTTCCATATTTTAATAAATAATTGTGGGATAATCAACGTTCATGTCAGGTTCCCATTATATTGAATTTACTGGCATGACGGCCCACTCGGGCGCGGACAAAATCAAAAGATCGCCATTGTAACGGATGATTCGGACAATGGCGATCTTTTTGCGATTTTCATGGACTTACCGGGCGCCAGCCCGCCGATTCCACGAAGGCGGCAAAAGCGGCCCGTCCGGCGTCGTCATGCTTGAACACGCCGGCGTCGCACAGCACTTCGGTGAATTTGCGCCCGACTTCTTCCCGCAGCAGGCGCTCCGCTTCCGACAGCGGCAGCGAGGTGCCGTGCGCGCGCACCAGTTCGGCGAGCCAGCCGGCATGCGGATGCAGCGGATGCGCCGCGTCGGCGCACGCCTCCGGATCGTAAGGCTGATCCCCGGCCAGGATGGCCGCGATCTGCCGGAGCTCGCGCTTCAGCCGCCCGGGCAGCACGGCGAGCCCCATCACTTCGATCAGACCGATGTTCTCCCGCTTGATGTGATGCAGATGGCGGTGCGGGTGAAAAATGCCGTCCGGATGCTCCTCGCTCGTCCGGTTGTTGCGCAGCACCAGGTCGAGCTCGTACCGGCCGTCCGCCTTCCGCCGCGCGATCGGTGTAATCGTGTTGTGCGGCTGCCGCGTGCCGTCCGCCAGCGTCGTATGCGCGAGAATGCCGACGGACGGGTCGGAGTGGTCCCGCCAGGCGGCCAGCAGGTCCGCCGCGGCTTCCTCCAGCTCGTCCCGACGCTCGCCCGAGAGCCTGAGAACGGACAGCGGCCAGCGGACGACGGCGCAGCTGACACCCAAATACATCGGATGCCGGTACACCTTCTCCGTCTCCGCCTTCTCCATCGCGAATTGATGGCGTCCGGCCTGAAAGTGGTCGTGGTTCAGGATGGACCCGCCGACGATCGGCAGATCGGCGTTCGATCCGACGAAATAATGCGGGAACCGATCCAGAAAATCGAACAGCCGCGTGAATGTCGCCTCCGTGATCGCCATCGGCACATGCTCGGCGCGGAGGATGATGCTGTGCTCGTTGTAATACACGTAAGGCGAATATTGGAAAAACCAGTCTTCGCCGTTCAGCGTAAGCGGCAGCACGCGCAGGTTCTGGCGCGCGGGATGATCCGGCCGGCCCGCGTAGCCGACGTTCTCCGGGCAGAGCAGACATTTCGGATAGCTGGACGGCGGCAGCGAGCGGATGCGCGCGATCTCGCGCGGGTCTTTCTCCGGTTTCGACAGGTTGATCGTAATTTCGATGCCGCCGTACTCGCTCGCATGCACCCAGTATTCGTTCTGCCGGACGCGGTCCATCCGGACGTAATTGGACGCGATGTTCAGCTTGTAGAACGCGTCGGTCGCCGCTTCGATGCCTTCGCGCTCCGCCAGCCGGGCGAAGGCGTCCGCCGTCTCCGAAGGCCGCGGCATGATGAGGCCCATGATCCGGGCGTCGAGCAGATCCCGGGATGTCGTCGTGTCGTCCGGCACCAGCCCGACCGCGATGCCGTAGTCGATCAGCGGCGCGAGAACCGGCGCGGCTTCCGCGGGCACCGGCTCGCTTCCCGCCGCCGTCTCCCCGGCGGCGCCGGGCTCCGTAAAGCCGAACAGGTCAAGCAGCGCGTTGAGCGCCCAGTCCCGGTCCGCCGGCCGGATCAGCCCGTGATGCAGCGCATAGCGGACGAGCCGCCCGATCGCCGCCTGCGCCTGCCGCGCCTGTTCCGGCGTCACCGGCGCGCCGGATGTCGGTTCGGTCATGATGCAGTCCTCCTTGTCATCTCCGGCTCACCGGTCTCCGTACCCGTCGGGGTGCGCCGTGTGCCATGCCCAGGCGGTGCGGATGATCGTGCCGATGTCGGAGCGGCGCGGATTCCAGCCGAGCTCCCGCTTCGCGCGCTCCGAGGACGCGACGAGCACCGCCGGGTCGCCCGCCCGGCGCGGCTGCACGACGACGGGAATGTCCCTGCCTGTAACGCGGCGCGCCTGCTCGATGATCTCGCGGACCGAATAGCCGCGGCCGCTGCCCAGGTTGTAGACGGCGCTGCCTTCGCCGCGGCGCAGCCGGTCCACGGCAAGCAGATGGGCGTCGGCCAGGTCCGAGACGTGGATGTAGTCGCGGATGCACGTGCCGTCCGCCGTGGGATAGTCGTCGCCGAAGATGGCGACATGCGGTCGCTTGCCGAGCGCCGCCTGGAGCACGATCGGCACGAGGTGCGTCTCCGGGGCGTGATCCTCCCCGATCCGTCCGCTCTCATGCGCGCCGGCCGCATTGAAATAGCGGAGCGAGACGTTCTGGATACCGTGCGCGGCATCGAACCAGCGGATCATCCGCTCCATCGCCAGCTTCGTCTCGCCGTAGGCGTTCGCCGGCTCCGTCTTGTCCGTCTCCTCGATCGGCACGCGCTCCGGTTCGCCGTACACCGCCGCCGTCGACGAGAAGACGATCCGCTTCACGCCGTTCGCCCGCATCCGCTCAAGCAGGCAGAGGGTGCCGTAGACGTTGTTGTGATAATACTTGCCCGGGTCCGTCATGCTCTCCTGGACGAGCGAATTCGCGGCGAAATGGATGACCGCGTCGATCTCGTGCGATCCGAAAATACGGTCCAGCAGCGCCTCGTCCCGAATGTCGCCTTCATAGAAATACGTGCAGCCGTCCGCCGCTTGCCGATGTCCGGTCTGCAAATTGTCGAGGACGACGACTTCTTCCCCGCGCTCGAGGAGCGCCGCCGCCGTGTGCGAGCCGATGTAGCCCGCTCCTCCCGTCACCAGTATTGCCATCGTTTCTGCTCCTTTCCGTCCGGTCCGTCCCGCGGATCCTGCCCCTGTTCGACGCAACCGCCTCATTCAAGCGCATTCGCCTCGTTCGAAGCATTCCCATCCGGCGCATCTGCCACCGCGAAACGCAGACGCCTCATTCGACGGACAAGCCCGTGCGGTTCGGCCGGTTCCTTTTCTCCCGTTGCTATTCGATCCGTTCGACACCGTTGCCGATCGAGCAGACGTAGAAGTCCGCCTGAAGCCCGGTCGCTTCCGCATAGCGGCTGCCGACCACGCGCTTGAACGTCTCGACCGCGTCCTCGTGCACGAGCGACACGGTGCAGCCGCCGAAGCCGGCCCCGGTCATGCGCGAGCCGAGCACGCCTTCCACGCTGCGCGCCGCATCGACCATCGCGTCGAGTTCCCGTCCCGTCACTTCATACAGGTCGCGCAGCGAGTCGTGGGACGCGTTCATCAGCCGGCCGAACGCCGCGAGGTCGCCCCGCCGCAGCACGTCGACCGACTGCCGCACCCGGTCGATTTCCTCCACGACATGCCGCGCCCGGCGGCGCACCGTTTCATTGCCGATCAGATGTGCATGCGCGCGGAATTCGTCCGGAGTGAGCCGGCCGAGCAGTTCGAGATCCGGGAACGCTGCCTTAAGATCCCGCACCGCCTGCTCGCATTCGCCGCGCCGCTCGTTGTACTTCGAGTCGGCCAGCTCCCGGCGCTTGTTCGTGTTGCCGATGACCAGCTTGTACGCGCCGCTGTCGAACGGCACCAGCTCGTATTCCAGCGTGTCGCACATGAGCAGGATCGCGTGGTTCCGCCGGCCGTTCGCCACCGCGAACTGGTCCATGATGCCGCATTTGACGCCGACGAACTCGTTCTCCGCCCGCTGCGCCAGCTTCGCGATTTCCACCGTGTCGGTCTTGTGCCCGTTCAGTTCGAGCAGGCCGAACGCCGTCACGACCTCGATCGACGCCGAAGACGAGAGGCCGGAACCGTTCGGAATTTCGCCGCAATACAGAATGTCGAAGCCGCCGCCGAGATCGAATCCCGCCTTCTGCAGCTCGCGCACGACGCCCTTCGGGTAGTTCATCCAGTCATCGGCCGGATCGTAAGCAATGCCGTCCAGGCTGATCCGGCCGGCCGCGGGAAAGTTCGTCGACGCAAGCCCCATCGTGCGGTCCGTCCGGGCCCGCACCAGCATCGTCGTGCCGAACGTCAGCGCCGCCGGAAAAACGTACCCGCCGTTGTAGTCCGTATGTTCCCCGATCAGGTTGACGCGCCCCGGCGCGTGATAAACCCGGAGACCTTCCTCCGTGCCGCCGTAGCGCTCGATGAATTGCTTTTTCAAACGCGCAAGATCCGCCACTGTCATCACGTTCCTTCATTTCAAGGTTTCGTTCCGCTAGCCCCAGTATAGCGGAGCGAAGCGGGGCAAGCGAATGGCGGAAAGTGAATTCGATATGGATTTTTGTGACTTCATCCGGGCATGCGGATGGCCGTTTTCGCTTTTCTGTGGTATGGTTGAAGCAACAGGCCAATCGTGAGGAGATGGAACCATGGAACGCCATCCGTTGGAACACGGACCGTTGGCGGGCGACCGGCCGGCAGATCTTTTGCCCGCGGATACGCGGCCGGAGCGCACTGCATCGGAACCGGCGAAGGCGGCGCCCGCCCCGACCTATACCGTCGTGTCCAACCCCGTCTCGATCGAGCACGGCGACCTGAACGTGCTGTTCTCCGGCGAAAGCCAGACCCGGCCCGGACACCGGATCGGCCCGAAGGTTTACGACTTCTGGCTGCTCCACCACGTGCTGTCCGGGACCGGGGTCTACCGCGTCGAAGGGACCGAATACCGGCTGCGCGCCGGGCACGCGTTCCTGATCGCGCCGGGGCGGCTCATCGAGTACGCCGCGGACGAACGCGACCCGTGGCGGTACCGCTGGGTCGCGTTCGCCGGCTCACAGAGCGAAGCGCTCGCCGCCTCCGCCGGCTTCACGGCGGCGCGTCCCGTGACCGACGCGGGACGCAGCCTCCGGCCTGCCGCGCTCATCGGCCGGATCCAGCGCGCCTTCCGCGAAGGCGGCAAGCTCGCGCATCTGGAGGCGGCGGGCTGCCTCAGCCTGCTCATGGTCGAGTACGGCAAAGCGCTGGCCTGCGAAGACGCGCCCGTTCCCGGTCCGGGAGCCGGGGGCAACGAGCTCGTCCAGCGGATCGTGCATTATCTGTCCACGCAGTACGCGGAGCCGGTCTCGATCGAGCTGATGGCCGCAACGCTCGGCTTCAGCCGCGCCTACCTGTCCCGTGTCTTCAAGCGGCATACCGGGATGACGCCGGTGGAATTCCTGCTCCGGCTGCGCATCGATCACGCCCGGCGCCTGCTGCGGGAGCGGCGCGAACTGACGGTGGAGCAGATCGCCGCCTCCGTCGGCTTTCAGGACCCGCTCTACTTCTCGAAGCAGTTCCGCCGCATCTGCGGCATGCCGCCGACGGCGTACCGCGAATCGATGCTCCGGCTGGGAGCGCCCCGGCGCGAAGAATGACGAAATTTATCGAATGCCGTTGATTCCAAGGGAAGCCGGGCGTCCGGAACCGGTTCGATCGGCGTATGGTTTTAATTGGATGAATTTTTTTAAAATTGGTGAAGGAAAGGTGGAGGATCGGAAAAGACGAGGTGGCAGACCAGATGAAGCGTACGTCCAAACCGACGGCGGCCGATACGGATGCGCTGCTCTCCGTCTATCGGTCGAGTCCGTCCCGCGAAAACGCGGCGCGGGTGATCGAAAAGTGCGAGCCGATGATCCGGCTGGCCGCGGCGCGCGTATCGCGCAACCGGCCCGACCTGTACGAAGATTTGCACCAGGTCGGGAGACTCGCGCTCTTTCGCCTGCTCGGCCGTTACGATTCGGCCGTCGGTGCACAGTTCGAAACGTATGCGATGAAAAGCTTGGTCGGCCATATGAAGAACTATTTGCGCGACAAATCATGGTATGTTCAGGTGCCCCGCCGCATCAAGGAAAAAGGCATCCACGTCCGGCAGACGATTGACGAGCTGACCGCGCAGCTCGAGCGGCCGCCGAGCGTCGAAGAGATTGCGGAACGGCTCGGCCTGACGCGGGACGAGACGCTGGAGGTGCTGGCCGGCCGCGACATGTACCACTACGTCTCGCTCGATACGCCGATTTACGACGACGAAAATCTGTCCACGCTGGGCGACCGGATCGGCCACCCCGGCGACGAGTTCACGGCGGTGGAAAGCCGGCTGGATCTGGAGCTGGCGATGAAAAGGCTCAAGCCGGAAGAAGCCGAGGTGCTGCGGCTCGTGTTCGACTTCGGGCTGCCGCAGCGGGCGGTCGCCGAACGGCTCGGCGTCTCGCAGATGAGCGTATCGCGCATGCAGCGGCGGGCGATCGGCAAGCTGAAGCGCTGGCTGTCGGACAACCGCCGCAGCGAGGAATGCCATTAATCCCCTGCACCGCCGTGAAGGAGTCCCTTGTCCTGCAAGCCCGCCAGCGGGTATGATGGGAGTGATCAGACAAGCGCGCAATCGCCCGAATGGAGGGACGATATGAATCACCGCATGCTGCGCATGCCGGCAGGCTGGGAATGGCATCTGCTGACCGACGGCCGCGCGTCTTCGGACCTGGCGGCGAGGCCGCGGGCGAGATCGGCGCAGACCGGTACGGAGCCGTCGCAGACCGCGCCGCCGCAATCCGGTCCGGAGCAGCCGCGGACAGATTCGGCGCAGACCGGAACGGAACGGCCGGGGCAAGCCCCGACGCCATCCGCAGCGGGACCGGCCGACGGCCGCGCATCGGGTTTCGGGATGCAACATGCGGGTGCGCCCGGGACGGATGCGCGGGGCGCGGTCCAGACCGCCGGACTGACGCGCGCGGCCGCGCTGGCCGCCGTCAAGCGGCAGCTTCCGGAATGCGCCAACTGGCTCGATCAATCGCTCGAACGGCAGGATACGCTCGCCGTGTCGACGGAGACGCCGGATGCCGGCGATGCGGCGTTCGGCACGCTGCCGCTGCGGATGTCCCCGGACGAGCACGATGTCTGCCCGCTTCATTACTGGCTGACGGAGAAGCGGCTCGTCACGCTGCAATTCGACCTGCGGTTCATGCTCCGCCTGCAGCGCCCGCCGTGGGACGACCGGCTCGAGCGGGCGGCCAACGCCCCCGAAGCGTTCGCCGTCATCCTCACGGCGGCGCTTGATGCGATGCGCAGCGGGTTCGAAGCGTTCGAGCGGCGGCTGGCCGGGCTGGAGGCGGACGCGGAACGCAGCGGCCGGCCGATCCCCGTCGAGGTGCTCGCCGAGCTGCAGCGCGGGCTGCTGCAGTGGAACCGGCATCTTCTCGCCGTGGTCGAAGCGGAATCGGCAGCCGCGGAATCGTTCGGCAAGCGGTTCACGGACAGTGAACCTTACCGCCGGCTGCAGCGCCGGCTCAGCCGGATCCGCGCACTCATCGACCGCCACGCCGAAGCGATCGAGGCGCTGACCGCGCTGAGCGGCGCGGCGTCGATGCAGAAGAGCGGCTCCCTGCTCAAGGCGCTGGCCGCCGTCATTGTGCTGCCGGCGCCGGCCGCGGCGGCGGGCGCGCTCTGGGGCATGAACGCCGGCGGCGTGCCGCTCGCCGACAAGCCGTGGGGATTCGCGGCCGTATGCGGCGGCGCCGCGCTGCTCTCCCTCATCCTCTACGGATGGCTGCGCCGGATGACGCGCACCGGCCCGGACCGGACGGAGAGCGGCGGGCGCGGGCGGGATCCGCGCGCCGCGGCCCGAAATGCGGCCGCGCGCGGCGGTTCGCTTGCGGAGCACGGTCACGACGGTGCCGGCGGTGTCGGGCAGCAGGCCGGACAGAGCGCCGGCCAGACCGGGCTGCCCTCCCGCGCGTCGCGCCGGAAACGTTGGTGACGTCCGGCCGGTCTCCGACGTAAGGCCGGAAATCCACCCGTTCAGAACTCCCCGCCGCGGACGTCACGTCCCGGCGGGGCTTTTCGTCTCCCGCGGGCCGGCGGGCTCCGGCGCATGTCGCTCGATCTCGAAACCGAGATCCTCGATCATCTGATGATCCCGCGCCACTTCCTGGCCGGGCGTCGTCAGGTAGTCCCCGACGAACAGCGAATTGGCGGCATACAGCGCGAGCGGCTGCAGGGACCGCAGGGTGATCTCGCGGCCGCCGGCGACGCGGATCTCCTTGTCCGGGCAGACGAAGCGGAACAAGGCCAGCACTTTCAGCGCTTTCCGCGCGGACACCCGTCCGGCGCCTTCGAGCGGCGTGCCCGGAATGGCGTTCAGGAAATTGACCGGGATGGAATCGGCATCCAGCGCGCGAAGGGCGAGCGCCATCTCGACAATTTCCTCGTCCGACTCGCCCATGCCGATGATGACGCCGGAACACGGCGAGATGCCCGCCGCCTTCACCCGTTCGACGGTCTCGACGCGCTGGTCGAAGGTGTGCGTCGTCGCAATCTGACCGTACCGCTCCCGGCTCGTGTTCAGATTGTGGTTGTAACGATGCACGCCCGCTTCGGCCAGCAGCTCGGCCTGGCCTTCGCGCAGCAGCCCGAGGCAAGCGCAAATTTTGAGCGGCATCGTCCTGCGAATTTCCCGCACCGCTTCCGCCACTTCCCGCAGTTCCCGGTCGGTCGGACCGCGGCCGGATGCGACGATGCAGAACGTGCTCGCCTTGCGCTCGAGCGCTTCCCGCGCTCCGGCGAGCAGCGATTCCTTGTCGAGCAGGCTGTATCTCGGAATGTCCGCCCGCGAGACGATCGACTGCGAGCAGTACCCGCAGTCCTCCGGGCAGAGACCGCTCTTGGCGTTCATGATCATGTTCAGAATGACCTTGTTCCCGAAATACCTGCTCCTCACGCGCCATGCGGCATGAAGCAGCGGCAGCAGCTCTTCGTCCGGCGCACGCAGCACGTCGAGCCCTTCTTCGACGGTCAGCGGACGGCCGGACAGCGCGGCGTCCGCAAAGGCATTCCAGTCTGTGCGCGGTTTGCAGTCGGTATGCGGCATGTGCACTCCTCCGTTGTTAACCTGTTTATTGACATCAGGTTAACAATACCAGCACATTTGTCTCCTGTAAAGCGCCTGATGTCGTTCCGGGAGGTCCGAAAGATCCATGACTTATTTCGCCCTGCCCTTCAACACCTCAAGCACGCGATCGCACTGTCCCTTGAGCAGCGATTCGGCCAACGCCTTCCCCATGTTTCCCAATCCGAGCACCGCAACGGCGGTTTTGGCGGTCGCCTTTGCTTCGTGCATCGTCATTCCTCCCGTTCTTCGGCACGCCAAGGATGTTCGCGAGCGTCAGGCCGGTGAACATCAGGGCGATGGCGCCCGCCCGCTTCTGCTTCGGCACGAGCTCCGCGGCGACGACGGACCCGACGCCGAAGAATCAGCCGTGGGTCAGCGATGCGACGATGCGGGCGAACATCAGCACGCCATAGGTCGGAGCGAGCGCCGCGAGGTCATTGCCCGCAATGAAAATCGCCATCAGGAGCAGCATGAGCGCCTTGCGCGGCATCTTGTGCGTGGCGATGGTGATGAACGGCGCTCCGAAGGCGACGCCGAGCGCATAGCCCGTAATGAGAAGCCCCGCCGCGGGAATCGACACCTTCAGGTCTGCCGCGACTTCCGGCAGCAGGCCCATGATGATGAATTCGGTCATTCCGATGGCGAAGGCGCCCAATGTAAGGGCAGCGTGGCGTTGCGTTGCGAAGAGATTGCAGTTGCGCGGGTCAAGCTGTTGGAGTCCAAAGGAATGTCCCCCAAAGATTGTTTTTGGTGCGAGGTTCATTTTAAGACCGGGTTATTTATAAATCAAATTATGTCTCGTTGCGCACGGACAAGTGCTCGTAAACGATCCGGACATCCCCTGCATTCGCCGGTCCCCGCATGCAGGCGGGAACAACGCTCAGGCCGGCGCCCGAACCGACCAGCCGGAGAATCATGTGCAGATTCGAAGCGGTCTTGAGATCCGCGCTCACCTTCTCCAGCGCCTCCACGAGTGGAGCCGCCTCGGAGTAGAGCAGCTTTCCCCGCTCGGTGGGAATCATTTTTCTGGCCATCCGGACGAACAATTTCTCGCCGACCTCGGCTTCCAGGGAAGCGAGGTGCTGGCTCATCGCCGGCTGCGTCATGAAGCGGGACTTGGCGGCTTCGGACACCGAGTTGTGGCGGTAGATGGAGACGAAGCTCCGGTACCATTCAAAATCGATCACGTGATCACCTCCGCTTCTACATCACATTTTAACCGCAATTGCTTCCGGGAACGAGACACTCGCCAAGTACAGACGGCCGTTCGGGAAGCGTCCCCGACGGCCGTCGTCCGTGCTCACACTTCGATGTAATTGTTGCGCGCCAGCTTGCGGTACCAGCGGAAGCTGTCCTTCTTGATCCGCTGCTGCGTCTCGTAGTCGACGTAGAGGATGCCGAAGCGCATCGAATAGCCGTACGCCCATTCGAAGTTGTCCATCAGCGACCAGGTGTAGTAGCCCTTCACGTTCACGCCCGATTCGATCGCGCGGCTCACCTGCAGGACGTGCTTCTTCAGATACTCGATCCGGCGCTGGTCGCGCACCCGGCCGTCCGCGCCGGGCTCGTCGTTGTAGCAGGCGCCGTTCTCCGTAATGTAGATCGGGATGTTGCCGAACTCCCGCTTGATGTAGGTCAGCACGTTGTACAGACCCTGCGGGTAAATGTTCCAGCCGATGTCGGTCTTCTCCCAGCCCATCGGCACTTCCTGGAATCCGAAGATGTCGCCTTCTTCCGGATTGTAGCGCCCGATCCCGCCCGTGTAGTAGTTGATGCCGAGGAAATCGATTTTCGAGCCGATCAGCTCCATGTCGCCCGGCTCGATCTTCGGCTTGCCGCCCAGCTTCTCGAACCATTGGACGAGCTTCTCCGGATACTGCCCCGTCATGACCGGACGGAGGAACCATTCGTTCAGCCAGCCGCGCCGGCGCCATGCCGCCTCCACGTCTTCTTCCCGGTCGGAGAACGGCTCCATCCATTCGGTGTTCGGCGCGATGCCGATCTCGCCCTTGATGCCGAGCTCGCGGAACAGGCGGACCGTCTTGCCGTGCGCCACCAGCACGTTGTGCGCGACGTCGATCGCCGTCTGCAGATCGCGCAGACCGGGGGCATGCGCGCCGATATAGTTGGAGAGGAACGAGATGCACCACGGCTCATTGAACGTCGCCCACAGCTTCACCTTGCCGTCGAGCGCCTTGAACACCGTCTCGGCATATTTCAGAAAATGATCGATCGTCTCGCGGTTCGCCCAGCCGCCGCGGTCCTGCAGCGCCTGCGGGAGATCCCAGTGGTACAGCGTCAGCATCGGCTCGATGCCGTGTGCCAGCAGCTCGTCCACCAGATTGCGGTAAAACTCGATGCCCTTCGGGTTGATCTCGCCCGAACCGTCCGGAATGATCCGCGGCCAGGCGACCGAGAACCGGTAGGACGTGATGCCGAGATCCTTCATCAGCTTGATGTCGTCCCGGAAGCGGTGATACATGTCGCATGCGACATCGCCGTTGTCGCCTTCCCATACTTTGCCGGGGATGCGGCAGAACGTGTCCCAGATCGACAGGCCGCGCCCGTCTTCCCGGTACGCCCCTTCCACCTGGTATGCAGCGGTTGCGGCCCCCCAGACGAATCCTTTCGGAAACTGCACGATAGCCAAATCCACTCTCTCCTTCCGTCATTTTGCGCGCATGCTGAAAAGACGTACGCGGTCGCCGCGTCCATTTTCGCTTCATGTCTTCCATTGTAAAAGATAAACGGGCTTGTTCCACTCTCCTGTTTGGCCATGGTTGTATGCGATTTTGTCATCACCCGGAAACGATCTGGAATTGGATCAGGGAGCTCCCGGCTTGCCGACAGAAATGTTCGGCGACTTTCCGTCATAAGTTTACTTGAGACAAAAACGGGGGCGGGAGGCGGAGCGCATGTCAGAGGAAACGAGGGGATGGAGCGCAAGGCGCGCCCTGCTGCTGCTGGCCGTCTTGAGCCAGGCCTATGCGCAATACAAACGTCCGGCCGGCCCGATCGTCCTGCCGCATCCGTACCGGATGACGACCGCCATCGCGGGCAAGGCGTACGCGGACGATCAGACGGCGTTCGCCTTCCTGGTCGAATCGGAACGGGACGCCGTCCTCGCGTTCCGCGGCACGATCCGCACGGATGAATGGGTGTCGGACGCCATGGCCCGGCAGATCGCCTGTCCGTTCGATTCCCGCATGGGTTGGACCCATGCCGGATTTACGGACATATACGAATCCATGCGCGGCAAAATAGCGGAAGCGCTGGAGACGATCGCTCCCGCCAAACCGCTGTACATTGCCGGACACAGCCTGGGCGGCGCGCTGGCCGTGCTCGCCTCCGCCGAACTGGCGGCCGGCGGGCGGCAGCCCGTCGTCTATACCTTCGGCGCGCCGCGCGCGGGCAATCCCCGCTTCGCCTGCCGTTACGACAGGCTGGTGCCCGATTCCTATCGTGTCGCCAATCCGCATGACATCGTCACCCGGCTTCCGCCCCCGATCTGGTGGTCGCCGAGGACGAACGCCTTCTACTTCTACCGGCATGTCCACAGACGGATCGGCGTCGCGTTCCGTTCCGGCCGACGGTCGGGCAATCATTCGCTCCGCGGCTATTTCCGCTCGCTCGCCCTCCGGGACCCCGCCTATGCGGCATCCCTCTGGGCGTCGGTCGGAACGGATGAAGATTGATGGACCGATCGCATGCTTTCATTGACCGTCCGTCGGGCGGTCTTCGACCTCGGACAAGCCGCGGCGTTTGACAGCGCGCCTGGTGAGAATCTCATGGGTGACGACCGCCGTGAGAACGATGAAAGCCAGCACGATGAACCATGCCGACTCACCTGTGTAGAACGTCACTGTAACCCTCCTATCCAATCTGGAATTCAAGCGCATTGTTCATGAAACGTGAACTGCTTTTCCTGATTATAGGAGAATTGCACGAAAAAATCAAGGATTTTTTCACGTTTCATGAATGGTAAAAGGGGTTTGTTCATTCATCGTGTACTATGTTATCAACTCTACTAACACGATAGACGGGTGAAAGCGCCATGATCGGCGAAAGACTGCGGAAATTGCGCAAAGCGAAAGGCATGACCCAGGAACAGGTGGCCGCCTATCTGAACGCCGCCAAATCCACGGTCTCACAATATGAGAACAATGTGAACGAACCGGATCTGCAGACGTTGGTCAAGCTGGCCGACCTGTTCGGCGTGTCGGTCGACTACCTGTTCGGCCGCGGCGAACCTGCCGACAAGAAGGAGGAAACGGCCAACTGGCCGCATCTGCTGAAGGAGAAATTGACGGAAGAGGAAGCTGAATATTTGCAGGAGAGCCTGGCCATGTACCGGAAATGGAAGGCGCGCCGTTCGAAGGATCGGCGGGGAACGACGTGACCCGCGCCTCCGGACGGATCGACACCGCGCTCGTCACGGGCGCGGGCGGGGGCCTCGGGCTCGAGACCGCCGTCGCCCTTGCGGAAAGCGGTTTCCGCGTCGCCGCCGGCCTGCGCGACATCTCCCGCGCGGACGCGCTGCTTGCGAGGGCGCAGGAAGCCGGCGTCGCGGACCGGATTCTTCCGCTCCAGATGGACGTCACCGACGAAGGCCAGATCCGGTCCGCCGTGCAAGAGGCGGAGTCCGTCCTCGGCGGCATCGGTCTGCTTGTGAACAACGCCGGCTTCGCCGCGGGCGGCTATACGGAAGCGCTGCCTCCGGACATATGGCGCCGGCAGTTCGACGTGAACCTGTTCGGCGCCGTCGAGACGGTCCGCGCCGTCCTGCCCGGCATGCGCCGGCGCGGCTCGGGCCTGATCGTGCAGGTCGGGAGCATCAGCGGGCGCATCGGCCTGCCCGGCTTCGCCGCCTACAACGCGTCGAAATTCGCCCTCGCCGGCTGGAGCGAAGCGCTGCGCCACGAACTGCGCCCGCTCGGCATCGACGTCGTGCTGGTCGAGTTCGGCGCTTACCGGACGGGCATCTGGGCGAAAGGATTCGCCGGCCTGCCGGAAGATACGCCCGCCGACTACCGCCCGCAATTCCGGCGGATGCTGGACCTTGCCCGGCGATCCGCGGAACGGGCGCCGGACGCGCGGCTTGCCGCCGGGCTTATCGTCCGCCTCGCGCGCGGGCGGCCCCGCCGGTTCCGCTATCCGGCCGGGGCGGGCATCCGGCTCGCGCTCGCGGCGCATGCGCTGCTGCCGTGGCCGCTCTATGAGCGGCTGATTCAGGCGATGCTGCGCGGGTAAGCCATCCGCAATGCATACACAAAGGCGGGGCCGCCATCGGGTCCCGCCTTTGTTGTGCGCGAGTGATGCATTGTGGTGCAAATGTGCAGCACATCGGCCGCCGCATGCCCACTGACGGCCCCACGTGGTGCAAATGTGCACCAGATCGGCCGTCCGGTCACGGCAGCAGGTAGAACAGAATTGCGCAGAAATGGAATGCCGATCCGGCGAGGACGAGCAGATGCCATACGGCGTGATGGTATTTCAGCCTTCTCCACAGGAAAAAGATCGTGCCGACCGTATAGGCGGCGCCTCCCAGGACGAGCAGGACGAGGCCCTCGGCCGCCATCCGCTCGGTCATCGGCCCCCAGGCGGCGACGATGATCCAGCCCGTCGCCAGATACAGCAGCGTCGACACGACCGGGTACCGCCCCGGGAAAATCGACTGGAACGCGATGCCGAGGACGGCCGCGGTCCAGACGATGCCGAGCAGCGTCCAGCCGAGCGCGCCCTGCACGGCGTGCAGCACGACCGGCGTGTAGGTGCCGGCGATGAACAGATAAATGCAGGCGTAATCCGCGATCTCCGCCCATCGTTTCGCCCGGCCTTCCGGCAGGCTGTGGACGAGCGTCGATGCGGTGTAGACCAGGAGCATGGCGATGCCGAACACGGTGAAGCTGAAGACGTGCAGCGGCGTGCCCTTGACGGCCGCGAACAGAACGAGCAGCACGAGCGCCGCCAGACTGAGCACGGCCCCGATGCCGTGGGTGACGGCGTTCGCAAGCTCTTCTTTCCGGGTGAATGTGCAGGTTCCTGACAATTCTTTTTTCCTCCCTTGCCCTCAGGGGGCATGCGGCACCGGCCACAACCGGACGCGCGCATGCCTTGGCGACCCAGGGCGTTCCTGCCATTATACGCCTATTCGGGAGAAAAAGCGAATGCGCAAAAAGGGACTCCGCTTCTTCCGCGAAGTCCCTCGAAGTCCTTCTTCCGCCGCCGAGCCTCAAAATCCGCGTTCGTATTGTTTCGGGGCGATCTCTTTGGAAAGCCCGGTCGTCTCCCGGATCGCGTGCAGCGACCAGTACGGATCGTACAGCATGCCGCGGGCGACGCCGACGAGATCGGCATCGCCGTTCCGGAGCACCATCTGCGCCACCTGCGGATTGTCCAGCCGGCCGACGGCGATGACCGGAACGCCGAGCGCTTCCTTGAACGCGCGGGCGTAAGGCACCTGGAAGCCGGGCGTGTCCGAAGGTTTCCGTTTGCCCGGCTTGCCCTCGCCGCCCGACGAAATGTCGAAGATGTCGACTCCCGCCGCCTGGAGCCGCTTGCCGAAATCGATCGAGTAGTCGATGTCGTAGCCGCCGTCGACGTATTCGACGGCCGACAGCCGGAAGATCAGCGGCATGTCGGGCGGCAGCACCGCCTTGACGGCCCGGACGACTTCTTCGGCGAACAATACGCGGTCGCGGCCGTATTCGTCGTCGCGCCGGTTTGAATACGGCGAGAGGAACTGGTGGATCAGGTAACCGTGCGCGCCGTGCAGCTCGACGGCGTCGACTCCGGCTTCCACCGCCCGTCTGGCCGACTCGGCGAATTTGACCACGAGCCCTTTCACTTCCTCCGTCGTCAGGGCGCGCGGCGTTCTGTACCGCTCGCTGTAGGCTTCGGCCATCGGACCGACGGGCACCGGCTCGTCCTCCGCCTTCCGGCCGGCGTGCGCGATCTGGATCGCGACCTTCGCGCCGTGCTCCTGGCACGCGCGGATAATGCGGCGGAACGCCGGCACATGATCGTCCGACCAGAGACCGAGGCAGCGGTTCGAAATGCGGCCGGCCGGCTCGACGTTCGTCATCTCGATGATGATCAGCCCGGTGCCGCCGACCGCGCGGGATACATAATGGACATAATGCCATTCCGTCGGCATGCCGTCCTGGCCGTGCGCCGAGTACTGGCACATGGGCGGCATGACGATCCGGTTGCGCAGCTTGAGCCCTTTGTGTTCAAACGGCGTCTCCAATCCGACCATCGTTTCACGTCCTTTGCAAATTATTGCTTGTACGCAAGCATTTCGCACATTCCCATTATAAAACATCTTCCTTGGCCGGAAAAATCGGATTTTTCGATCGTTCACCCGCATCCATTTTCCCGGCCCGTGTTGCGGTTGTGCTATAATGTTCAGGAATTCATCACGAGAAACGGAGGACAAGACCGATGGGAACCATACTGTGCCTGCACGGATTCGGCCCCGAAGAACAGGAGAAAATCCGCCGGGCAGCGCCCGGTGCCACCATCGTTTTCGGACGTTCGGCCGAAATCGGGCCTGACGTCTATCGGGATGCGGAAGCGGTGTGCGGCTGGAACGACCGGGTCGCGGAAATTTGCCTGCAGGAAGGTGCGAAGCTGCGCTGGGTACAGACGTGGTCGGCCGGCATCGACAGCCTGCCGCTCGAGAAGCTGCGGCAGCGCGGCGTGCTGCTCACCGACGCCGCCGGCGTGCACTCGGTCGCCGTAGCGGAGACGGCCCTCGCGCACATGCTCGGCCTGACGCGGGGCATCCATATCGCCGTGCGCAGCCAGATGGCCGGGGAATGGCACCGCCCGTCCGAGCTGTCGGAACTGTATGGACGGACGGCGCTCATCGTCGGCGCCGGCGCCATCGGCACACGGATCGCCGAACTGGCGCGCGCCTTCGGCATGCGCACGATCGGCATCCGCCGCACGCCCGCTCCGCAGCCCGCCTACGACCGGGTGGACGGAATGGACAAGCTCGACGAGGCGATCGCCGAGAGCGACTATATCGTGAACGTGCTGCCGGATACGCCCGAGACGCGCGGCATTTTCGACGAAGCGCGTTTTCGCCTGATGAAGCCGACCGCGTTCTTCATCAATGTCGGACGCGGCGCGAGCGTCAAGACGGAGGCGCTGGTCGAAGCGTTGCGCGAACGCCGGATCGCGGGCGCCGGGCTCGACGTGTTCGAGGAGGAGCCGCTGCCGTCCGGGCATCCGCTCCGGGCGCTCGACAACGTCATCCTGACGCCGCACACCGCCGGCCACACGAACCGGCTGAAAGAGCGGGTCGCCGATCTGTTCGCGGCCAACCTGGAGATCTATCTGCGCGGAGAGACGGACCGGCTGATCAATCTCGTCAACTACGACAAAGGCTACTGAGCCGGGGAAGGCGGCCGTACCGGCCGGAGCGAGCGGACCAGCCAGTCCAGGACCGCCGCGGCCGTTCGCTCCAGGTTCGTCGTCTTCGCCGCCGCGCCGGACGGCCCGTGCTGAAAATAGTCCTTGTGCCCGCCGTCGATCGTGATGGCGGCGATATGGCCCGGCGCCCACCGGCGCGAATCCCAGACCGGAATGCCGGCGGCGGCTTTGCGGATGCCGCCCCACGTGCCGAGCCGCGTGATCGGATCGCGGATGCGGCCGCGTTCGTCCGTCGCATAGAAATACGCCGTCCGGTCCCGCAAGGCGGGATGGATGCGCACCTTCGGCGAGCCGATCTGGACGATTCGGCAGTCGCGCACGGCGCCCTCGGCCAGCAGGCGCCGCCCCGCATGGTAAGCGGCGACGCCGCCGCCGCTGTGGCCGATCAGCACGACGACGCGGCCCGCCGAACGCTCGCGGATCGCCTCGACGATCGGCTCCGCCGGCGCCTCAACCGCGCTGCTTCGGGGCTCGGCCGGTTGCGCGGCTGCGCCGTGCCGCGGCGAGCCTTCGGCCGATGCATACTCGCCGGCAGCTTCCATCTGCAAATCGCCCAGCCGGTCGATGGCAGGCTGCAGATTGTCAGCCGCGAGCGCCAGCCTGCGCGCCACATCCCGCGTCACTTCCCGCAGCTGGCGGTGCAGCGGGATCGTATGGTCGCCGTACGGGTACAACACGTGTACGTCAGCGTCCGCATACCCCGCCTCGATGCTCATCGCCTTCAGCCGTTCCGCCGGTTCCCGGAAATAGGTCGGCCACGTCTTGACGCCGGCAAGCAGATACAGATCGACACCGCCATTCATGATGCCTCAGCCCCTTTCCGACATGGTGCTCCGATCGCATGGATGCTCCTCCTATGTTCTCCTCCGATGCAGTATCCGTGTGCGGAATCTTCTCTCCGATGATCTTGTCTCCGGTTGCGATGTCCCCGGTTCGGGAAATTGTTCCGTACATAGTGTTGCTCCGATTGCGGCACCTGATCCGATTGTGATGCTTGATCCGGCTTCGCCGCCAGCGTGGTGCCGCCGTTTGCGAAGTATTTTCTTCGTTTGCGGGGCATCCGGTATGACCCATTATGCCGTTGCGCCGCATTGTTTTCCAGCCGGGTTTTGGTCAGAGCCCGCCGGCCGGCCGGCCCGGACAAACAAAATCCCCGCCCCGCATAGGGGCAGGGACGTGCCGTCACAACTGCAGCACGATTTCGTGCCGGGCGCCGTCGTCGACGAGGGCGACATGCCAGCCGCCGGGCGCGGCCGTCGCCGATGCCGGCGAATGGCCGGCCGCATCGGCCCCCGGCTCCGCCGGCACCGGCTTGCCGTCGACCGTAAGGCCCGGCCCGGTACCGCCGGACTGCCGATTCCGCACCTCGATCGCGTACACGCTGCCGCCGTACCGGTACTCGGCCGAATAGCCCGGCCATCCCGCCGGAATCCGCGGTTCCAGGAACAGCCGGCTGCCTTCCCTGCGGATGCCGAGAATCCACTCAAGCCCGGCCTGGTACATCCAGCCGGCGGCGCCCGTGTACCACGTCCAGCCTGCCCGGCCGCGGTACGGATTCGACATGTATACGTCCGCCGCCATGGCATACGGCTCGCCGAGGTACACGCCGATGTCGCGGGGCGACGAGGTGTGCCGGATCGGGTTCAGCAGATCGAACAACTCGAACGCCTTGTCCCCGTCGCCCAGGACGGCCCAGGCGACGATGCTCCAGATGACGCCGTGCGTGTACTGGCCGCCGTTCTCCCGAATGCCGGGCGGATAGCCCTGGATATAGCCGGGCGACGGATCGGTCGTGTCGAACGGCGGCGTCAGCAGCCGCGCGACCAGTGCCGTCCGATCGACCAGCTCGCGGTCGAACGACTGCATCGCCCGCAGCGCCCGCTCGGGCGGCGCGCCGCCCGAAATGACGGACCATGACTGGGCGATCGCGTCGATGCGGCATTCGCGCCCGCCGTTCGTGCCGAGCCATTCGCCGCCGTCGGTGAACGCCCGCCGGTACCATTCGCCGTCCCACGCGTGCCGGTTCAGCGCCTCCGCAAGCGACTCCCGCGTCCGCCGCATTTCGGCGGCCCGGACACCGTCGCCGCGCCGTTCGCATACCCGCGAGAACAGATCCAGCACCGTGATCAGGAACCAGCCGAGCCAGACGCTCTCGCCCCGGCCTTCGCTGCCGACGCTGTTCATCCCGTCGTTCCAGTCGCCGATGCCCATGAGCGGCAGGCCGTGGCTGCCGAAGCGGAGCGCGCGGCCGATCGCGCGCAGGCAGTGCTCGTAGACCGTGCCGGCTTCGTCCGATTCGACCGTCTGCTCGTAGCGCTCATGCTCGCCTTCGCCCAGCTCCTCGCTGACCAGGAACGGCCGCGTCTCGTCCAGCAAGCTCATGTCGCCCGTGTGCAGCACATAGCGCGCGGTCGCGTAGGGCAGCCAGAGCAGGTCGTCCGAATAGCGGGTACGGACGCCCCGCTTTGTCTCCTCGTGCCACCAGTGCTGCACGTCGCCTTCCCGGTACTGATGGGCGGCGTGGATCAGAATTTGGTTGCGCGTCAGATCCGGCCGGGTATGCAGCAGCGCCAGTGAATCCTGGAGCTGGTCGCGGAAGCCGTACGCGCCGCCGGACTGATAGAAGGCGGAGCGCGCCCACATCCGGCAGGATAGCGTCTGATAGAGCAGCCAGCCGTTCAGCAGCATATCCATCGCGGGATCGGGCGTTGCGACCCGGAGCTGTCCGAGCGTCTCCGCCCAGAAGCCCGCCGCTTCGCCGAAAGCATCCCTGCACCGCTCCACGTTCGCATACGCCGAGACGAGCGCCCGTGCTTCTTCAATATCCCGGCCGCAGCCGAGCAGGAGGCATACCGTCCGCTCTGCGCCCGGTTCCAGCTCGATCACCAGCTGCACGGCGCCGCAGTTGTCGGCGAACCGGCCCACGGCCCCCGACAGGGTCCGGCGCTTCATCGCCGCCGGCTCGGCCATGCTGCCGCCCCGGCCGATAAATTCGCGCCGGTCGGCCGTGCAGACGGCCGGCCCGCCTTCGCCTTCATCCGCGGCGATGCCGAGAAACGCCGTCTCGGACCGGAACGTCTCCTGCCAGGCGTTGCGGGCGTACAGCGCCCTGCCGTCCCATTCCGACCCGATGTACGGCGCGCCGTTTTCCCGGCTGACGCCGAGCACCCAGGAGACATACCCGGTAACGGACAGACGGCGCCGCCGGTTCCCCGTGTTCACGAGGCGGATCTCCGTAATTTTCACGGGATCGTGCCGCGCGGTGAACACCGTCATCGTCTGGCGGATGCCGAAGCATCGGCGCTCGAACCGCGAATACCCGCGGCCGTGGGAGACGACCGCCGCGCCCGGACCGCCGGCCGGCGCCGGGGTGATCGACCAGAACCGCCCCGTCTCCTCGTCGCGGATGTAGCACGCTTCCCCGGCCGGATCGAGCACCGGATCGTTCGACCAGGGCGTCAGCTTGAACTCGCGGCTGTTCCGGAACCAGGTGTAGCCCGTGCCGCGCTCGGTGATCAGGAAGCCGAAGTCCGGGTTCGCCGCCACATTCGACCAGGGAGCGGGCAGGCTTTTGCGTTCGGGCAGCACGATCCGGTACTCGGAACCGTCCGGGACAAAACCGCCCCAGCCGTTCCACAGCACCAGCCCTTCCCGCGCCTCTTCCGCCAGACCGGCGTCGACATCCGCCGCTTCGGCGTCCGCGGCCGCCGGCACAAATGCCGGCGCAGCCGCCTTGGCCGCCGCGGACATGATGCGCAGCTGCGCGCGCAGGCTGGACCCGTCCAGGCGGAGGATGCTCCGGGCGGAGGCGGCGAGCAGCCGCTTATCCTCTTCCCGCAGCTGATCGGCACTCAGCGCGTACGTATGCCCCGGACGGTCGTCGTACATGCGCGGCACGGACTGTTCGATCAGCCGCGTGAGACGGTCGCGCAATTCCTGCTGGTAACCGCCTGGCGATTCGATCAGGAACACCAGATCGAACACGATGCCGCCGCGGCGCAGCCATTCGTGGCAGCGAATGAGCTCCGCCGCCGTCGCCGTGCCCGCGGTATCCTGCGCCAGCACAAGTACGATCGGCAGATCGCCGGAAATGCCGAGCGGCCACAGCTCGGACTGGCTGAACGGGCCGCGGCCAAGCGCCTCGGCCCGCTCCGCCTGCAGCGGCGGCGTATACAGCACGCGCCCCGCCAGGACATGGCAGAGCGAAGCTTCCGCCGACTGCATGTGCAGGTGATGCAGCTCGATCCGGCTGCGCGTCCAGGCGAGCTGGAAGGCGCGCTCCACCTGCTGCGCCGTGCTGAATCTGCCGTACAGCTCGAGCGCTTCCTCCCGCGATGCGGCCGTCCCCGTGACGACGATCAATTTCACCTGGCCGCCCGCCTGCACGGAAAATCGCCTGCGCACGGCAAAGATCGGGTCGACCACCGCGCCGACCGTGCCGGTGAGCCGCGAACGGATCGCCTGCGGTTCCCGCATCGACCCGCCGCGCCCGATGAACCGCGCCCGGTCGGTCTCGTATTCGATCGGACCGACCGATTCCCCGCACGGAATGAGTCCGTGCACCGCCCAGACCGGCCGGTCGCCGCCACTCCGCGGTCTGCGCCGGGCAAGCAGCGCTTCCTGCCCTTCATCGAACGACGTTTCGATGAACAGCTTGCTGAACGCGGGATGCGCCGCGTCCGCCGCCGGTTCGGCCAAGGCCAGTTCGACGAAGGTCGTCGCCTCGAGCAGCCGGGCGGTTTCGCCCAGGTTCGTGATCGTAATCCGGCGGATTTCCGCGTTTCCTTCGGCCGAGACGCATATATCCATCGTCGTCCGGATGTCGCCGTCCCGGCGCATGAACCGCGCCTGCTCCAGCGAGAACTCCGCCGCGTATTCGTCCCCGGCCGAACCGGTCGGGTGCCATGCGGCCGACCAGACCGTCTCCCCCTCGACATCGCGGATATAGACGCCGCTTCCCCACTCGTCGGCGCAGGCGTCTTCCCGCCAGCGCGTCACCGCCAACCCGTCGCTGCGCATGAAGCCGTTCCCGGAGGCGGTGACGACGGTCGTGAAGGACCCGTTCGACAGCACGCATACTTCCGGATGCGGCGGATGCGGCGTGCGGAACGTCCGCTGCGGCGCCTTCAGCCGCTGGTCCGGATCCTGCATGCGGAGCGGCGCGGCGGCCGCGTGCAGCACGAGCGCCGGACGTTCGGGCACCCGCTCCTGCAGCAGCAGCTCGGCGGAGCGGACGCGCTTGTCGGCATGGAAGCGGTCCACCATGCTGGAATCCAGCAGCAGATTGCCGAGGGTGAGCAGCATCATGCCCTGGTGGTGCGCCATGAAGCTGCGGATCACGACGCTCGTTTTGCCCTCGGGCAGACGTTCGCGGGTGCAGTCGATCGCTTCGTAGTAGCCGTATTCTCCGCGCGCGCCGAGCGCTTCCATTTTCCTCAGTTCATCCATCGCGAGCCGCGGCTCGTAGGGCAGCACCATGACCGTGGCGTAAGGCGCGACGACGAGATCCGTCTCAAGGCCGCGCTTGAACCCGAGGCCGGGCACCCCGAACGCCCGGTATTGATAGTTCATCTGGAAGTCGAACGCATAGTAGCCCGACTCCGAAATGCCCATCGGCACGCCGCGCAGCCGCGCGTACTCCGCCTGCTTGCGGATGACGGCGCGGTAGGTGGCGTCCCAGACCGTCCCTGCGTAGGTGCGCATGAGCAGCGGCGGCATCAAATATTCGAACATCGTGCCCGACCAGGAGACGAGCGCCTTGCCGCCGCCGGTCCGGGTCATGGCGCGGCCGAGCTTGAACCAGTGCGAGACGGGCACCTGTCCGAGCGCGATCGCGACGAAGCTGGCCTGCCGGGCTTCCGAGGCGAGCAGATCGTAAAGAATCGTCTCTTTCTCCCCGGTTGCGGTGTGGCAGCCGAGGCTGAACAACTTGGTTGCGGGATCGAACAGCGGCCGGAAATCGGTGCCCGCGATGAGCGCCTCCATCCGCTCGATGAGCCGGCGGCCGCGCGCCGCCCAATCGCCGGTTTCGGCCTGCGGGCGGGACGGGCCGTACGCGCCGATCGGCTCCGACGACGCTTCAAGATCGGCCGTCACCGGGTGCAGCCGCCCCGTTCCGCGGGGGGCGGACGGCTCCCGTTCCCCGGTCGTTGACGCCGCGTGCCGACCGGCGCCTTCCTCCGCCCGGCCGTCCGGAAAATCGCGCCTGAGCCACTCGGCGAGCCCTTCCTTTGCGGCGATCAGGCAGCCGATCAGGTTCCCCGAGTCGACGGTCGACACGTATTGCGGCGGCAGCGGACGAAGCGTCTCCGTGTTGTACCAGTTGTAGAGGTGGCCGTTCCATTTTTCCATCCGCTCGACCGTGCCGATCGTCCGCTCCAGCCGCTCGATCATGCCGGGCGTGTCGATGAACCCGAAATCCCGCGCCGTCACCGTGCAGGCGATCAGCATGCCGATGTTCGTCGGCGACGTGCGGTGGGCGACGCCGACCGGCGGATCGATCTGCACGTTGTCCGGCGGCAGCCAGTTGTCCCGCTCCGTCGTGTAGTCTTCATAGAAGCGCCAGATATCCGCGGCCAGCTTCCGCAGTTCGTTCCGTTCCGCCTCCGTCAATCCGTCTTCGCCGGCCGGAGCGGACTTGTCCAGCCAGCCGATGACGACGGGAGCCGCCGCCCAGATCGCGGCAAGCGAAAGGCCGATGGCCGTCTGGGCGGGCGAAGCGGCGAAAAACGCCAGGATTCCGGTCGAGATGGCAAGCGCAAGCCCCCATTCCAGCCCCATCAACCGGCGCGGGCTGAGCCGCTCGACTTCCGCCGAGCTGATCCATTCCAGCAGTTTCCGGCGGGAGACGGCCATCCGGTAGAGCGCCCGGGCGATCGCGTCGACGGTCATGACCGCCTGATAGGGCAGCGTCGCGAGCGCCGACAGCGACTGCCCGGCGGCTATGGCGAGGACGGACGGACGGTGGATGAGCCGCCCGGGCGCGGCGAGCGCGCGCCACACCGGCATCGCCAGCGTCGCCAGCGCGATGACGGCGACGGCCGTTCCGGATCCGGCCGGCAGGAGCATGGTCAGCACGAGCAGCACGAGCAGCCCGGGGGTGAGCAGGCTGCGGCGCAGATTGTCGGTGATCTGCCAGCGCGTCAGCGGCGACAGGTCGACGCGCCGCTTCCGCCCGCTGCGGTCTTCCGCCGTGCGGCGCAGCCAGCCCAGCAGCTGCCAGTCCCCGCGTATCCAGCGGTGCTGCCGGTGCTGGTAGGCGCTGAACGTCGCCGGATGGCCGTCCACCAGCTCGATGTCGGGCAGCAGCCCGCTGCGCAGGAAGCCGCCTTCCAGCAGATCGTGGCTCAGCACCCGGTTGTCCGGAATGCGCTCGCGGAGCACCGCGCGGAACGCGTCGACGTCGATGATGCCTTTGCCCGTAAAAATCCCGACGTCCAGACCGTCCTGGTACGGGTCCGACACGGCGAACGCGTAAGGATCGATGCCCGGTTCGCCGGACCAGAGTCTGGCGAACCGGGAACGCATCGCCGATTCGTGGCTGACGCCGATGCGCGGCTGCAGGACGCCGTAGCCTTCCTCCACGCGCGTGCCTTCCTTGTTCAGCCGCGGACGGTTGTACGGGTAATGCATCGTCCCGATCATCCGCTGCGCCGCGCCGATCGGGAGCTGCGTGTCGGCATCCAGCGTGATGAGGTAGCGGATGCCGGGCAGCACCGACGGATCGCCGACGCGCACGGCGTAAGACGTGTTCGATTCGCCGCGCAGCAAATCCGCAAATTCGACCAGCTTGCCGCGTTTCCGCTCCCAGCCCATCCAGACTTTGTCCGCTTCGTTCCAGGTTCTGCGCCGGATGTACACGTGAAATGTCGAACCGCCTTCCGAGCCGTATGCCCGGTTGAGCGCCTCGATGGCGCGGACGGCTTCATCGGCGATCGCCTGGTCCTCTTCCTTCGTCTCCGCGTCCGCATCGGCGAAATCGCCGAGCAGCGCGAAATGCAGGTTCGGGTCCCGGTTGGCGAGATAATGGAGTTCGAGGCGCTCGGCGCTCTCGCGAACCTGCGAGGGGCTGGTCCAGATCACCGGCACGACGACCATCGCCGCGGCGTCATCCGGAATGCCCGTGGAATAGTCGTAGCGCAGCAGCGGCCGCGACTGGCAGTACGCGCAGATGGACTGGTGCACGATCTGCACGGCCCATTCGCTCGCCGGAAACGCGAGCAGAAGCGCCGTCACCGCGGCCAGGACGGCCTGTCCGCCGGAGGCGCCGAAAGCGGGCGCAGCCAGCCAGACGGCGAGCGCCCACAGGACGGCGAAAACGCCGGCCAGCGCGCCGAAGTAAGCGGGAAGGCGCATCTGTTTGATCGCCGCCCGGGGCATGGCGCGTGGCTTCGCGCACAGTTTCAGCGCGCGCCAGAGCGCCCGGACGCCGCGCGGATCGAGCAGGTAATACGCCGCGTAGGCCGGGCGCGGCAGGATGCCGCCGTCCTGGCAATCCTGCTGCTCCTCGGCCTGGCCGGTCCGCAGCGCATCGGCCTTCCCGGCCTGCGTCACGTCGGCCCGCACCTGTTGACCGGCGCGATCCGGGCGCTCGCCATAGCGGGCGGCAAGTTCCACCGCCTGTTTCGCCGCCAGCGTCTCGGGCACGCGCATGCGTCGGGCCAGCACCTGCACCCGGCCGAGCAGCACCTGCCGGCTGGAAGCGTCGAGCAGCGGGTACGTGCCCGCCGCCTCCGTCCGGAGCACCCGGTCGACATGGCAGAGCCGCTCGAACATGCCGCTCCAGTCCAGGCGGTCCAGCCGCCGCAGCGATTGGATCGCGTGGCTCGCCGACACTTCGTACGACGCCTGCAGCCTGTGCTCGTGCGCGATGATCCGCTCCAGACTTTCCTGTTCCGGGTCGAGCCGGCATACGAGCCATTCCCGCACGTCGCCCGCGTATTCGGCCATTTCGCCGAGCCGGTCGACGAGATGGACGATGGTCGGACCGGAGAGCGGCAGCGTCTCGCCGGCGCTGTCCAGCGCATCCCGGATGGCAGTCGCCGAGGGCGTTTTCTCCGCGAACGGTTCCAGAATGCGGTCGATTCGATCCCCCGCCTCACGGCGTTCTTTCAATGTGCGGACCAGGCCGGCCAGCCGCCGGATGACCGCGATGCGGACAAACAGCGGCATCATCGCGACCTCGCCGATCGTCAGGACGGCGATGTCCTGATACGCGTCCGCATACGCGGCGAGCAGATCGGCGTCGAACAGGCCGTCCGTATGCTCCAGATAATCTGCGCAGAGCGACAGTACGCGCAGCTCCCGGCTGCCGGACAGCGCGGGCAGGCGGCGCGTTTCGTCTCTGCGGATCATTTTGCGGATATGAAGGGTTTGTTCGGCGATGAAGTCCGCATGATCGAGCAGCCATTCTTCGGCCGGTCTCGTCCCGCTTTGTCCCTCCCGCTGAAGTCTGAGCGCGTATTCCCGAACTTCCGTAGCGTCGCGGTCGAATCCGCGGATCAAGGCGGATGATGCGCGCAGTCCGCCGCCGGACAACGTATGCGTCAAAGCCAGCTCCCGCGCCCTGCGCCGAAGCTGATCCTCGTTCAGAATCATGAGTCCTCCCGTAATCGATGTCGTAATTTCAGGTAAAGTCACGAAGTTAAATATTCCCACGACGAACGTTTTTTATGACCGGGAGGCGAAAGGGGGGACTTTGTGGCGGATGGTGAAGAACGTTTTCGGAAAGCGGAAAGGGCATGCCGTCGACAAAATAGGGACCGTCCATGCGGACAGTCCCGATTCGGTACGGCTGCTATGAACGTGGCGGTGCGTGGAGCAAAGCCGGGGCGCCTGTAGCGTGCATACCGCGCTACAGCGGCGCGCAGAGGCCCGCCGGGGCGCCTGCAGCGTGCATACCACGTTACAGCGGCGCGCAGAGGCCCGCCGGTGCCCCTGTAACGTGCATGCCACGTTACAGAGGCGCGGGGCGGCTGCAGCGTGCATACCACGTTGCAGCCTCGCGCGAAGCCCTGCCGATAGGCCTGTAACGTGCATACCGCGCTACAGCGGCGCGCAGAGGCCCGCCGTGCCCCTGTAGCGTGCATACCACGTTACAGCGGCGCGCAGAGGCCCGCCGGGGCGCCTGTAGCGCGCATACCACGTTACAGCGGCGCGCAGAGGCCCGCCGGTGCCCCTGTAGCGTGCATGCCACGTTACAGCGGCGCGCAGAGGCCCGCCGGTGCCCCTGTAGCGTGCATGCCACGTTACAGCGGCGCGCAGAGGCCCGCCGGGGCGGCTGCAGCGTGCATACCACGCTACAGCCCTGCGCAAAGCCCCGCCGGCGGGACTGTAACGTGCATACCACGGTACAGCCTCGCCCCAAGCAGAGACGCTGCAGCGTGCATCCCACACTGCAGCGTCAGGCAGCGCCGCACCGGCGCATCGGTTATGTATGATCTTGCAATTCCGCGGCATCCCTAATGCCGTATGATCTCTGCGGCATCGCCGGCGCCGCGATGTTTTCTGCCGGCCGGATCCCGCATCAGCCGGAGATAGGGCAGCGCCTCCTCCGCCCGGAGCGGCGCGCTGAAATAATAGCCTTGCAGCTCATCGCAATGCATCTTGCGCAGCAGCCGGTGCTCGGCTTCCGTCTCGACGCCTTCCGCGACGACGCGCAGGTTCATGCTGTGGGCCAGCGCCATGATGGCCGACACGATCGAAGCGTTCTTGCTGTCGGTGTCGATGTGGCGGATGAACGTGCGGTCGATTTTCACGGCGTGGATCGGCAAATTTTTGAGCAGGGACAGCGACGAGTAGCCCGTGCCGAAATCATCGATCGAAATGCGGATGCCGCGGTCCTTCAGCCGCTTGAGCATGTCGATGACGACGTTTCGGTCCCGCTGCAGGAAACTTTCCGTAATTTCGAGTTCCAGCCATTCCGGCCGCATGCCCGTCTCTTCGAGAATCGCTTCCACCTGTTCGACAAATTTCGGGTCCTCGAATTGCCGGGGCGATACGTTGACCGCCACGACCGCGGGCGGATACCCGGCTTTGTACCACTCCACGCACTGCCTGCAGGCCGTCCGCAGCACCCAGTCGCCGATCGCCTGGATGACGCCCGTCTCCTCCGCGAGCGGAATGAACAGATCGGGCGGGACGTAGCCCCGGCCCGGACGGTACCAGCGGATCAGCGCCTCGAACCCGAACGTCTGCAGCCCGTCCGCGTCCATCTTCGGCTGATAGAACAGCTCGAACTGCCCGAGCTCCAGCGCCTTGTGCAGGCTGGTCTCCATCTCGAGCCGCTCGGACACCTGTTCCTTCATGGAGCTGAAATAAAACTCGTACCGCCGCCCGCCTGCTTCCTTCGCCGTGTACATCGCGGTATCCGCGTTCCGCACCAGCTCCTCCACCCGAACCGCATCTTCGGGATACAGGCTGATGCCGATGCTGGCGCCGACGTACAGCTCCTTGTCGCCCACGCGCACCGGTTCCGCGGCCGCTTCAAGAATGGCGTCGCCGAGCCGGCTCAGCGCATCGCGCGAATTGCCCGGCACCATGATGGCAAATTCGTCGCCGCCAAGCCGGCAGATGACCGCCTCGTCCCCGCACAGCTCGCGCAGGCGGCCCGCGATGATGCGCAGCATCTCGTCGCCCGAAGCGTGGCCGAGCGAGTCGTTCACCTGCTTGAACCGGTCGACGTCGAGCAGCATGAGGCCGACGCCGCGGCCCCTGTGTTCGTCCATCATCGCGCGCAGCCGCTCGTAGAAATAGAACCGGTTCGGCAGCGATGTGAGCGTATCGTGGTAGGACAGCCGCTCGAGCGCCGCTTCGGAGGCGCGGAGCCGGGCGGACTGTTCCCGCAGCAATTCCGTCATCTGCTCGTTCGCATGATACTGGTCCGCGAGTTTGTCCGCGATGTCCCGGCAATTCGCCGCGATCTCGGCGGCCTCCGCCGCGCCGCCGGCCGGCCAGCGCACGTCCGCATCCTGCCGCAGTCTCAAATGCAGGCCGGCCGTCGCCGAGACCAGCCGTTCGAAAGCGCCCGAAATCCGGCCGGACAGATAATATGCGCCCAGGGCCGAGGACAGCACGGCCGCCGCGGCGGCCACCATCGCCGCCGACGAAGCATCGCCGGACGAAAACGACAGGCCGGCGATCACAATGACCGGCAGGCCGGACAGGACGGCGGAGGCCGACGCCAGGTGCGCGATCATCCGCCGCAGCGGAACACGTCCGGCGTCCTCTGCTCCCTGCCGTCTTCCGATCAGGCGGACGAGCGGCCGGTAATGGTGCAGCAGATCCGCCAGCAGCGCGGATGCCGCGCCGACGATGAGACTGCCGGAAGCCGCCGCGGCCGCCTCGCCGGCCGTTCCGCCGGATGCGAACACCGCCAGCAGCGCGGCCGGCACGGCCACGACCGATTGATAGACCAGCTCCGGGGGCAGCAGGTCTTCACGGCCGCGCTTCAGCCATGCGGCGAGCAGGGTGATCTCGAAGACCGCAAGGAAGACGGTCCAGGGACGGTCTCCGAGCCAGAAACCGGCCGCCGCGGCCGCCAGCGCCGCCGCCGCGGCGAAGCGAAAGCCCGCCCGCCGCAAGAGAAGAAGCAGAAAGCATCCGGCCCACCCGGAACCGGACACAAAAGCCGGCGTCGCCGGCAAGATCGTGAAGGCGACGGATGCCGCCGCCAGAATGACATCAATTCCCCCCTTCCAACCGAATGCTTTCCTCGCAAGCGTTCTATCCGACATGTTCCTCCCCCGCAGGCGGGGACGCAAACACCGGACCGCAAAAAAACTGCCTCCAAGCTCATGAAGGCAGTCTGCGTCACAGATTGCACAAACTCCGGCAGCCCGGCTGTCATAGCATTCCGCCTTAGACCCGTGGCTTTGCGTCCCATATTTTCATATGGTTTGCCTTTATCAGCTTGGTGCACAGCTATTCGGTTGTCACTGCAAAGATTCGACATTTTCTCCCGATTTCCTTCTTTAACCACCTTTCACATGATTCTCCCCGCCCGGTTGGATACGCAGCATATGCGCCGATGTTCCTGCATCGCCCAGGCCGTAGCAGACGACCAGCAGTGTTTCGACATTTCGCGAAAATTCGCCATTGTCCAGCCAGGCGGCGAGATCAAACGGCAGCCGCTCGATCACGGCGTGTTTCTGCAGCAGCTTCTCGTCCGGCCTCAGCGCGGCGAACGCGGGGGATACGTCCTCCGGACGCTCGGCCAGACGGCGCAGCCAGGCGGCATGCTCCCGCTTGTCCATTTGAAAATCCCACCATACGGCGCGCGGCTTGTACTTGTGGTTGAGGAAATAGTCGTATTTCATGAGACCGAGCGCCAGATCCCGCTCCAGTGCCGGAGGCCCGCAATCCTCGAGGAACGACCACAGCCGGGTGAACAGATCTTCGAGCTGATGGCCGATCCGCTGCCAGCCCCGCTCTTCCCAGTAGTCCCCGAACTGCTGGAAAAAATCAAACGGCGACTCGAACACCCGGAACGCCAGATACAGCAGCGTGCGGTCCATCCGGTGCGCGTTCCAATATTTCTCCAGCACATCCTCGACGCGTTTTATCCGCACGATGTCGCCGAAGGAGAGCACATCGTTCGACAAAATCTCGTACGGCGCCCGATCCATGAAGACGTAGCCGTATTTCGCCGCATCCCGCCGGAGACCGGTGCCGCGCAGCATTTTCAGGAAGCCGAGCTGCAGCTCTTCGGGGCGCAGGGCGAACACGTCGTTGAACGTCTTGCGGAACGTGCCATAGTCTTCATGCGGCAGTCCGGCGATCAGGTCGAGGTGCTGGGCGATTTTCCCGCTGTCCCGGATCGTCGTGACCGTGCGGCTCAGCTTCGCGAAGTTCTGGCGGCGCATGACCGCTTCATTCGTCGGATCGTTCGTCGACTGCACGCCGATCTCGAAGCGGAAAATGCCGGGCGGCGCGTGTTCCGCCAGAAATTCGAGCACCTCGGGCCGCATGATGTCGGCGGTGATTTCGAACTGGAAGACGCATCCGTTATGGTTGTCGATCAGGAAGCGGAACAGCTCGAGCGCATAGTCGCGGCGGATGTTGAACGTCCGGTCGACGAATTTGATCAGCCGGGCGCCCGATTCGATCAGGTAGAGCAGGTCCGCCTTCGTCTGCTCGAGATCGTAGTATCGGACCCCCGTCTCGATGCTGGACAGGCAGAACTGGCAGCTGAACGGACAGCCGCGGCTCGTCTCGAAGTAGACGATCCGGTTTTTCAGATGCGGCCTGTCTTCCGGCAGCCGGTGCGGCGAGGGCATCTTCGTGAGGTCCGCCTTCGGCCGCGGCGGATTGATCCGGATCTCGCGCGTGCCGTCCGGCAGCATCTTGCGGTATGCGGCGCCGAACACGTAATGGAACTTGCCTTCTCCCCGGATTTCGGTCAGCAAATGGTGAAACGTCTCCTCACCCTCGCCCATGACGATGAAATCGACCGCATCCAGCCGCTCCATCCAGTATTCCGTGTCGTAGCTGACCTCCGGGCCGCCGAGCACGATGCGGACATCGGGGAGCACCTTGCGCAGCATGTCGATGACCGTAATCGTCTCCTCGATGTTCCAGATGTAGCACGAGAAACCGACCACGTCCGGCTTCCTCCGATACAGGTCGGCGGTGATGTGCATCGCCGGGTCCTTGATCGTGTACTCGGCGATTTCAATGTCGAATTCGCGCCCGCTGTACGCTTTCAGGCAGCGCAAGGCGAGCGAGGTGTGAATGTATTTCGCGTTGAGCGCGGCGAGCACGATTTTCATGGCATAACCTCGATGGACAAGGATCGGCCCGCCGCTCCCTTCAGGGTCGGAAGCGGCAGGCCGCCGTGTCGTAATGGTTTTAGAAGTTGTCGCTGATATGCAGTCTGTCCATATATTGCAGATGCATGACTTCGTATTGGACGCGCCAGCGGCCGTCGCCGAGATTCGTCACGACGCCCGGCCCGAAGCCGCGCGGTTCGGCGTTGAAAACCTGCGAATAATAGACGATCAGTTCAAGATTGACATCCGGCAGCATGCGGCGCAGTTCCATGGCGAGGTCGATCGCCCAGAGGCGCAGCTCTCCCGCCGAATCTTTGCCGTACAGCATGTAGAAGGACGGGTTGATGACCGCGGTCACGACCAGCCAGCCTTGCGCGTCGCGGGTGACGGTCCAGTCGGTGAACGCGGCCGGTCCCTTCGACGTCTGGGCGCTTCCGAATTCCTTCGCGAGCAGGCGGCGGATTTCTTCGTTCGACGCGCCTTCCAGACTGTCCGGAAGCCTGCTCTCCGGGAACCGGATCTCGCTCTGCGCAGGCGGGTCCGCCTCCAGTTCCATGAGGAGCAGTTCGGCGTACAGCGCCGGAACCGCGAAGTTGAGATCGGCCAGCGTATCCCGGATGACGGCCGTCGAGATGCCGACCAGTTCGCCGTATTCGTTGAACACGGCGCCGCCGGAACTGCCGCTGTCAACCGGCGCGTTGATCTGGTAGTAGCTGACGAGACCTTCGTAGATCATGTTGCTGATCAGGCCTTCGGATACGGTGTTCTGGTAGCCGAGCGGGCTGCCGATGGCCACGATCCGGTCGCCTTTGTCCACCGTGGACGCGTCCGCGAACGTCACCGGTTCAATGCCCAGCGGGCGCGCGGTCTGCACGATGGCCAGATCCGCGTCTTCATCGGCGGCGGCCACCCCGAGAATGCCGATGATGGTGCCGTCGTTCAGAACGACGTTGCCCGAAGCCGAGCCGTCGATCACGTGATAATTCGTGAGCACCCAGCGGTCGCCGACGATGACGCCGCTTCCCTGGGCGTTGTCGGTGATGATCATGACGACCTTGTCGTCGTTCATGGCCACGATTTCCGCCGGGGTCAGCTTCCCGTACTTCTCCTTCATCTCCCGTTCGAGCGCTTCTCGGTATTCCGCGGTCTCGATGAAGATCGTGCGGGTTTCCGCATTCCATGTGGTCTGCGCGCCGAACGCGTCGCCGATGAGGCGCAGCGGCACCATCGTCGCGCCGTCAACGGTCCGTACGGGAACGTCCAGCATGACCGCGTTGCCGTTCACGACCGCTTGCCGCGAGCCGACCTGCAGCGCGACCATCATCGTGCCTTTCTTCGCGAAAACGGACTTTGTCGCCGGAACCCAGGTGACCTGGGCGCCGAGGGCGGAGAAGATTTGCCGCATCGGGACGAGCGTCACGCCGTTCTCCTGAACCGGCGAAGGCGAGAACGTGAACGGCTTGTCGTCGATCATCACCCGGATGCCGGCCTGCTGCGACTCCACGGGAGCCGTCTGCGCCGCGGCGGCGGGCCGCGTCCATGCTCCCGTGAGCGGCCATGCGATCAGCACAGCCGCGGTGCAAATGGCAATGCCGCGTCTGAGTCTTGCGAATGTTGTAACCATTTCTCCCTCCAGGTTTCTCCTATGTCTCCCAAGGCCATCGTACCACCGGGCGGCAGGGTTGTCCATCGCCTTATCCCCGTTCCCGCACAAACCGGCTCAGCCGCTCGATGCCCGGCTCGATGTCTTCCTCGCGGATATTGCCGTACCCGAGCACGATCTGACGGGTGCGAAATCCCCGCTGCAGGCAGTAATCTTCGACACTGTCGACGACGACGCCGTATTCCGCCGACCGGGACCACTCCGGAGCCGCATCAAGGTCCGGAAATTCCACCAGCAGGTGCATCCCCGCTTCGTCGCCCCGGATGACGGCGCGCCCGCCGAAATGCCGGTTCAGCGCCTCGATGAGCAGCGCGCGCCGGGTGCGGTACACGGCCCGCATCCGGTAGATATGGCGCTCCAGGTGCCCGTCCCGGATGAACCGGGCCAGGGCGGCCTGCAGCACGGCGGGCGTTCGCAGATTCGCCGCTTCCTTGAAAGCGGCGAACTTCCCCGCCAGGCTGCGCGGCAGCGCGAGGAAGCCGAGGCGCAGCCCGGGCGCGAGCGTCTTGCTGAACGTCCCCGCGTAGATGACGCGCTCGGGCCCCAGCGTGTACAGCGGCGGAATCGGCACCCCCTTTAGCCGGAAATCGCCGTCGTAATCGTCCTCCACAATGTAGGCGTCGGCTTCCTCGGCCAGTTGGACGGCATGCAGCCGGCGCTGGATCGGCAGGATGCTGCCGGTCGGATATTGATGGGACGGCGTCAGAACCAGCAATCTGCCGGGCGGCAGCGTCCCGATCTCGTGCACCCGCATGCCGGACTCGTCGACCGGCACCGGCTCGATCCGGTAGCCCGACTGCAGGAAAATATGCCCCGTAATCTCGATCGTCGGATCTTCAAGGCAGACGGAATCGAACTGCGGCTTGAGCGTCCGGGCGACCAAGGCGAATCCTTCAGATGAGCCGTTCACGATCATGATGCGGTCCGGATCGCATCGCATTCCTCTGGAGCGATGCAGGAACGCGGCGATTTCCCGGCGCAGCCCTTCCTCTCCCCGGACATCGCGGTAGTCATAGCGGCCTTCCGCTTCTTCCGCCGCTTCTTTCAGATAGCGGGCCCACCGTCTGCGGGGGAAGCGTTCCAGATCCGGCACGCCGGTGTCGAAGCGGATCAACCCGCCGGCTCCGTCGCCTGCGCGCGGTGCGTCCTGCCCGGACGGAGCGGCCGCCTCCGTCCTGCCGGACGCCTCGCGGGTGTCGGCGGCGCGGAGGCCGATGCCCGGCGTGATCCCTTCGGCCACGAAGGTGCCGGAACCGATGCGTCCGACGAGGTAGCCTTCCGCAATCAATTGTTCATAGGCCTCGATGGCGACGTTCCGGGCGATGCCGAGTTCCTTCGCCAGATTCCGGGTGGAGGGCAGGCGCGTCCCCCGCTCCAGTTCTCCGATCTCGATCAAGCGCCGGATCTGGTCGCAGAGCTGGGCGGTGGCCGAGCGGGCCGATGACCGGTCGAGCGTGATGCCGAACAATGGGATCGAACTCCTTTGCAAAGTGGTTCCATCAAAATGATCGGAAAGTGGTTCTGTGAATGACCACTTTTTCTCATTATAATGGGTGCCAGATGACGGGGAAAGGAGTTTATGGAAAATGTTTACGAGACGACTGGGCCATACGGACATTGAAGTGAGCGGCGTCGGTTTCGGCTGCTGGCCGATCGGCGGGCCGTTTTTTCTGGACGGGTATCCCGACGGCTGGGGCGATGTGGACGACAACGAGTCGATCCGCGCGATTGAACGTGCGCTTGCGAACGGCGTCAATTTTTTCGATACGGCGGATGTTTACGGCACCGGGCATAGCGAGGAGATTCTGGGCCGCGCGTTGAAAGGCCGCCGGCACGAAGCGGTCATCGCCACGAAGTTCGGGTTCACCTATGACGAGACAAGCCGGAATGTTTACACGAAGATCGATGTATCGCCGAATTATATTAATGAGGCATGCGAACGGTCGCTGCGGCGGCTGGGAACGGACTATATCGATCTGTACCAGATCCATCCCGGCGTCGTGCCGCGGGAACGGCTGGACTCCATGATCTACTCGCTGGAGCAGCTCCGGAAGAAAGGGTGGATCCGCGCGTACGGCTGGAGCACGGAAGACGCGGAAGCGGCCGAGTTGTTCGCCAAGCGGTCCTTCGCAGCCGCGTTTCAGCATCCGCTCAACGTCGTGAGCGATTCGCCGATGGTCGAGGTGTGCGAACGGCACGGCCTCGCCAGCATCAACAACGCGCCGCTCGCCATGGGGCTGCTCAGCGGCAAGTTCAACCGCTCGTCGCAGCTTGCGAGCGACGATGTGCGCGGCAGCGGGCAATCCTGGGTGCGCTGGTTCAAGGACGGCAAGCCGGTGCCGGAATATCTCGACGCGCTGGACGCCATCCGGGACGTGCTGACCTCGGGCGGGCGGACGCTGGTGCAGGGCGCGCTTGCCTGGATCTGGGGGCGCAGCGCGAACACGATCCCGATTCCCGGAATCAAGACCGCTGCGCAGGCGGAAGAAGCGGCGAAGGCGATGGCGTTCGGTCCGCTCACACCGGAGCAGATGGCGGAGATCGACGGGATTTTGCGGAACCTGGAAGTGCAGGCCGGCCGGGCGGGGTAAGCGGCGGCTCTGCGCCATCGGCTGAAAAACGCGTTCGTCTGTTTTTCGGAATCATGGGGATTTCGAAAACAGACGAATTTTTTCTTCTATGGCGAGGCGGGCGGCGCGTTCCATGGCTCGGCGACGGGCGCCGCCCCCAACCCGCAATGGCGGCGCGCCAGCGGTTCATGCTATGATGGACACGACCAGCAAGTGAAACGGAGCGGATGCAACGATGCGGGAACATCGCGAAAGCGGCGCGGGAAGCGGAAAAGGAAGGCCGGATGCGCCCGGACGGAAGGACAAGCGGATGCCTGGCGGTGCGGACCGGACGGGTTCGAAACGCGTGCGCGCTGCTGCCGCGCCCCGGGCGAACGGCCGCGATGGCGCCGTCCGGATTGCCGACGCCGCAGCGGACGAACTCCGGCCGGGCGACCGGATCGTCGTGACGATCAAGCGGATCGGCATCAACGGCGAAGGCGTCGGATACTACAAGCGCAAAGCCGTCTTCGTGCCCGGCGCCCTGCCCGGCGAGGTTGTGAAGGCGGCCGTGACCGGCGTGGAGCCGAACCGACTGACGGCCAGGATCGCGGAGTTCGAGAAGCGATCGCCGCATCGGGTGAAACCGGTCTGCCCCGTGTACGACCGCTGCGGCGGCTGCCAGCTGCAGCATATGGATTACGCGGGCCAGCTCGCGGCGAAGGAAGAGCTCGTGCGCGAAGCGTTCGCGCGCTACGCGGGCCTCGAGGGGGCGGCGCTTCCGCTGCGCCCGATCATCGGCATGGACGAGCCCTGGCGCTACCGCAACAAGGCGCAGCTTCAGGCGGGGCATAAGCCGGGCGGCGGGCTTGCCCTCGGATTGTACGAGCCGGGCAGCCGCCGGCTCGTCGACATCGCCGGGTGCGCGGTGCAGCACCCGGCCGTGAGCGCAGCCGCCGAACGGATCCGGCGGCTGGCCGAGCGGGCCGGCGTGCCGGTCGGCGCCGGCCCGGACGGCGCGCTGCGCACCGTCGTGCTGCGCGTCGCCCCCGAATCGGGCGAGCTGCAGCTGACGCTCGTCGCCTCCGCCGAGCAGTTCCCCGGCCGGGACCGGCTCGTCGAGGCGATCCGCCGGGAGCTGCCGCAGATTATCTCGATCTCGGTCAACGTCAACCGCGGCAGCTCCCCGCTTGTCTTCGGCGAGCGCACCCGGCTGCTCTGGGGCAAGCCCGACCTGGAGACGCGCCTCGGCGACCTGCGCTTCAAGCTCTCGCCGCGCGCCTTCTTCCAGCTCAATCCGGAGCAGACGGTGAAGCTGTACGACCTCGCGCGGGAGGCGGCCGCCCTGACCGGAAGGGAGACGGTCGTCGACGCCTACTGCGGCACCGGCACGATCGCCCTCTGGCTCGCGCCGCACGCGCGCGAGGTCCGCGGCATCGAGACGATCCGCGAAGCGGTCGATGACGCGGAACGCAATGCCCGGCTGAACGGCCGGACGAACGCCCGCTTCTATGTCGGGCGGGCCGAAGAGCTGCTGCCCCGTTGGGTGAAGCAAGGCTTCCGCCCCGATGTCATCGTCGTCGATCCGCCGCGCACCGGCTGTGACGCCGCCCTGCTGCGGACGGTCGCCGACGTGAAGCCGGCCCGGTTCGTCTACGTCTCGTGCAACCCGGCGACGCTCGCGAAGGATTGCCGCGTGCTGCTCGATGCGGGCTATAGGATCGAATGGGTGCAGCCGGTGGACATGTTCCCGCAGACGAGCCATGTGGAGTCGGTAATTTTGTTGGTTCGTAAAGCTTGAGATGTGACAGTACTGCTCAATTACAATGGAAACGGATGAGAACTCGAATCCATGTGATCCGGGCGTTGGGAGTCCTTGAATGGGCATGCTACGTCAAGGCCGACTCCCAACGCGGACCTTGGTAAATGTTGCGGAACATAAATAATGTCCTCCCGACTTACTAACAGAAGGTGAAAGGGCTGAAAAGTTTGCTTTCTCGTTACATGGTACTTCGTCAACTTTTGGAACCGATATGGGAGGACAAAGGCTAATTCTAAAAGGTCTTTACTGTAATTAAAGCCAATAATATGTTTTTTTATTAGTATGAACTAGCCGTTGTTTTAAGAAGAGCTACTTTGCCTTCTTAAGTTTTGTACTGCACTGACAAGATTTTGGGCGTTTCTTGCATCGCTCCACTCATCCCAAAACTTGACTGAACCTGAGTCTGGTCTATACTCAGGCTCTTGAATTTTTATTCTGCTTGGTAGTAAACATGCATCACCAACCACAATTGCCTCACCAACTCCGAGTGTAGGGAGTAGGTTTTGTATCCCACCAAGATTTTCTGGAAGTAAATTACTCAACTTTCGCAGCTTGAAAATCTGTGCTAAGCCTTGATGGAGCTAGGATTTCTTATCGAAAAATCTCGTTCTTGACAGAAAAACACCTTTCTTGTTTGGTAAAATGGAAGTTGCTAAAGCTTACC
>Ga0207875_100013_pt1 | contig 167467 bp, 133 predicted proteins | sample CeladaPassage60A_FD_187476 | JGI IMG/M metagenome (GOLD analysis project Ga0207875, IMG submission 187476) | Cellulose-adapted microbial communities from the Joint BioEnergy Institute, USA - Passage3 60A (SPAdes) (version 2) | ecosystem: Engineered > Bioreactor > Continuous culture >... | reverse complement strand
TCTCGGTCGGTGAGGGCGTTCCCCATTGGTGGGAGGAAGGCAGAGCACCTGGTGGTAAGGCCGGTCTACTTGCCTAACGGGCTGGGGTCCGCTAGGGAAATCTCGTTGCCTACGCGCGATTCTTGATCTTGTTGAGGAAGGCGCGCCACTCGTCTCGGGTGAAGGTGAGGATGGGGCCGTCCGGGTTCTTGCTGTCGCGGACGGCGACCATGCCGGGGAGGTTGGTGGCGACCTCTACGCACTCTCCGCCATTGCCGCCGCTGTACGTGCTCTTACGCCAATCGGCTCTGTGTTTGCTGATCATGGTGAATGTCTCCGTCGGCGCGGGAAGTCCTGTAGTGGAACGACGGGAAACATCTGGTGACGAGAGCTGATCGTGCTTCCCCAGAGGGCTAGAGTCCGCTGCGGAAGTTTCCAAGCCGGATCGGTAGCTTGAGCCTAAGCGTGACTCTTGATTTTGCTGAGGAAAGCGCGCCACTCGGCTTGGGTGAAGGTGAGGACGGGGCCGTTCGGGTTCTTGCTGTCGCGGACCGCCACGATTCCGGGAATGTTGGTGGCAACCTCCACGCACTCGCCCATGTTTCCGCCGCTGTGCGTGCTCTTACGCCATGCAGCCTTGCTCAGGTCCATTGCTCACACGCCTTCCTGATCATTGCGAGCGACGTTGGTTGTGGGACGGCAAGCACCCGGATGGCGTCGAAGCGACTCGTCAGCTCCTCGACCCCATCCGGGTCGGTGATCACCTCGCCGCGCCAAGCGGATTCGAGATAGACCACGTCTGGTTGGCCTCTGAAGCTCGTAACAACTATAGGTCCGGTAAGGCCGGCGTGCATATGCATGGTGAGTGGGACCAGTTGGATTGACGTGCGTTCTCGGGTTTCCACCAGATCCAGGAGATATTCCAGTTGTGCTCGCATCACGTGAGGCCCTCCAATAGGACGAAGGAGGGTCGCCTCATCGAGAATCACCAAGAGCTCAGGTGGGTCCTCCCGGAACAGGACGTCTTTGCGTCTCATGCGGCTGGCCACCGCTTCTTCCACCTGGTCGGCCGTCCATCGCGGGTTGCTCGTCCGAATCAGAGCGCGTGCATAGTCGGGTGTCTGTACGAGGCCGGGAATGAGGAGCGGCGCCCAGAACCTGATCGTCCTCGCCTGGCGCTCGAGCTCCATATACGGCCGGAACCATGTGGGATGGGCGTCCTCCTCGATGAGGTCCCATAGGGGAGTGAGAGTGTCAGTTCCGAACACCTTGTCGCATACGATGGCAAACTCCCGACTCGGAGGGCGTCTCGCAGTCTCGACGTGTCCGATGTAGGAGGCCGAGTAGGAGGTCCTCCTGCCCAGCTCCCGCTGTGTCATCCCTGCCGCAACGCGCAGTCTCCGCAGTTCCGCACCCCAGTAGGCGAGCATGCTGCTGGCGGGGTTGAGCGGGCGAGGCGCAGGCATGAGGACTTCCTTTCGACCGCGCTACGCGAGCTGTAGGACGCTATACAGACCGCGCTTTTGACTATCGAATAAGAGTAGTTACCAAAGCATTACGCATCGTAGTCGCCATCCGTCATCCTCGCTGCGGAAACGAGGTGCTCGCAGCGTCGAGGCGTATCACTCGAAGGGTGTGGATGGATGGCCGATCAGACGGAGTGGCAATTCACAAAATTGGTCCGATTTGTCGGAGAGCTGCGGAAGCTCGAGCGGGCCAAGTTTGCGAACCTTCCGCTGTGCGCGGAACCAGTCCTGCGCCGGCGCAGCGCGTGCGGACTCGGCGGAATCGTCACCGTCCAGCAACGAAGCCGGCGGATCTACTCTTCGGATCAGAGGTCAAGGTGGCTGGTGGCTGCCTGTGACAGAGGCTTGGCCGGGCTCGTCGCGACGGAGAACCGGTGACGGCCCCGGGGATGATCGCCCAAGCCGAGTTCCCCGGTAAGGGCGAGTCGGTCGCCGAGGCCCGCCGGTTCGTCCGCCGCACGCTCCTCGCCCGATACGGAGCCGTGATCGAGGACGCCGTACTGCTCACCAGCGAGCTGGTCGGCAACGCGATCTGTCACTCGGACTCGGGCCGCCTCCCCGGCGGCACCGTGACGGTCTCGCTGTCCGAACCCGCCGACGGCGTGCTCCGCGTCGAGGTCGGCGACGCCGGATCGCCGGGGAGCGAGCCCCGCGCCCGGCTCGACGTGGATCAGGACAGCGAGGGCGGGCGCGGCCTCTACCTGGTCGAACTGCTCGCCGACAAGTGGGGTTCGCACCTCCGGGGCGGCGGCCGTGTGGTCTGGTTCGAGATCGGCTGTCCGGCCGGTGCCGGGTACGGAACATGATCCTTTGGGTACGGCCCGCCCGGCACCGATGGCCCGGCGGGCTCTACCCATGTCAGCGGCCGTCTGCGGGTCTCGTCCTGCGGTCGCAGGCGGCGCACGCGTAACGGAGATCCGGCGCGCCGAGCCGTCCCTGCTCGTAGCGGATGAGCATGCGTCGGCAGCGTCCGCACCGGTCGCCGCGCTGGCCGCTGCCGGGAGCGCCGCCGGGACCCGTGCCCGGCCGGCGTCGCTGGGCACGCCGTACCGCGTCGGCGAACGCCCGGTGCTCGGTACGCAGCACCAGGCCGGGATCCGGACCGCACAGCGAACCCGCCGCCGACCAGACCACGTCGCCGATCACGGCACCCGACTCGAGGATCGGCAGACAGGGGCGGACGTTGACGCCCATGTTGTGGGCGTACCGGGCCGGATCGGGGAGGTGGCCGTCCGCCTCCGGCTCCACCCAGATCGTCACGGCCTCCGATTCCGGCTTGCCGCCGTGGACCGACAGCAGCGCGGGGACGAGGTCGGCGAGGGAGTAGGTGAGGACACCGGGCAGCCACATCTCGACCGTGTCGGCCCGTTCGATGTCGGCTCTCAGCCGTTCCACCAGGTCCTCGGGCTCGACGCGTTCGGTGACGGTGGAGAGGGCGAGCGCTCGGTCCCAGGGCAGGCGTTCGGCCCGGTCGAGGAGGTGGGCGAAGAACGTCCACACCGGGGTGCGGGCGGCGCCGATCCGGTGGAGCCGGTCGAGGGCGCCGACGATCAGCAGGTGGTCGCGGGCGCGGCTCGCGGCCACGTTGAGCAGGCGGGCGCCCTCGCTGCCCGTGTCGCCCTCGGTGAACCACATGTGCAGCGGTGTCACCCCGCGCCCGGTGTCGACGGTGTCGTACACGACGATGTCCCGCTCGTCACCCTGGAAGCGGTGCACCGTGGACGCCGCCCACTGCTCCATGCGCTTCTCCGGCAGCAGTGACTCCAGCAGGCGCGCCTGCGGGGCGAACGGGGTGATCATCGCGAGGTCGTGGGCGTCGGCGACCGCCTCGGCGGTGAGCGCGGCGATCAGCTGCGCGTGCATGAGGTTGTACCGGGAGACCATGCCCTGCCGTCGCGCGGTGCGGGCGCGCATGCCGGAGGTGTCGACGACGACCAGGTTCGAGGCGGCCCACGGGGCGCGGCTCCTGACCGGCCGGTCCGCCACGGCGGGCGCGGTCTGCAGCGGACTCTCCGGATAGAAGGCGGTGCTGACGATGTCGCCGATCTGGCGCCGCATCCGGTACTGCTCGGTGAGCGCGGCGAGGCGCGCGGGCGGGCGACGCTCGGCGACGGCGGTGGTGACGCCGGCCTTCTCGAACGGGCTGCGATGGAGCCACTCCTGGGCCGCCGGGGTCTGGGCGACGACGACCGGAGGCAACTGGCGGAAGTCACCCGCGATGATGGTGTGCCCCTGCCCGGCGCCGGCGACCAGCATCGCCAGGGCGGCCGTGGTCATGCTCGCCTCGTCGAGGACGACCACGTCGAACGTGATCCCTTTGAGGACCTCGAGGACGAGCTGGTGGGCGGTGGCGGCCACGACGGTCGCCTTGCGGCAGACGTGCCGACGTACCTCGAGCAGCTTGCGGCCGAGCGCGCCGTCGAGGGCCTGAAGCTCGGCGATCTCGGTCTCGAGGCGGAGCCGCAGCGACTCCTCCCGTTCGGTGAGCCGTCCGTGCCTGCGCTGCTTCAGCTCCTCCAGTACGGCGCGCCGGTCGCGGAGGCGCTCGTTCACCTCCACCCGGTGCCGGGCGAGCGGGGCGCCCTGTTCGGCGGCGATCTCGTCGACGAGGATGCGGCCCTTGGGTCTGTCGATCAGCGCGGGGCCCGAGGGCCAGCTCACGTGTACCAGCACGCCCGAGCCCAGGTAGGGTGCTCGCTTCAGCAGCGCCTTGCCGCGACATGGCCGCTCGTGCGAAGAACAAGGATGATTGGGTCGGCTTCTCCTGCGGGCATTCGCTTTTTTCGCGATCGTTAAGGCGGAGTGAGCAGGTTCTGGATGACGAGTGCCCTGTAGGTGGCAGGGGTACTTCTGCTTAGTTCTCGCACTACCTTGAGATCATCCCCGAACGCCAGAGATGCGCTTTGATCCGCTGTCTCCGCAGTTGCCTGATGCTTCCGGTTGAACGTGCTCGCGGAAGGTCACTGCTTGCCGGGCGTCCTATGGGTGTAACTTTCTCGTCAGAGGGTGATCTAGAGGGGTGGTAGTGGCGGAACGGACGATTATCGGCGACCGATATGAGCTGGACACCTTGCCACTGGGCCGGGGCGGCATGGGGGAGGTGTACTCCGGCTACGACAGGAAGCTGGACCGCAAGGTCGCCGTTAAGTTGATTCGCTTCCCCTACGGGCAGCATGACGACGCGCTGGTAAAGCGCTTCCTGCGCGAGGCGCGCATCATGGCCAAGCTGGATCACCCTGGTACGCCGGCCATCTACGACGCCGACGTGTTCCAAGATCCGCGTTTCGGCCCGAGGCCGTACATGGTGATGCAGTTCGTCGAGGGCATCACCCTTGAGCATGTCGTGGACGAGCAGGAAGCGCTGCCGACCAACTGGGCGGCTGCGGTAGCCGCTCAGGTAGCCGCAGTCTTGGTGGCTGCACACGAGCGGGGGATCCTGCACCGTGATCTCAAGCCGTCGAACCTGATGATCACTCGAGACGGCACGGTGAAGGTGCTGGACTTTGGCCTGGCAATGTTCCACGAGCCGGAACTCAGCAGGCTTACGAGCACGGGGACCACGGTGGGTACCCCCTCATACATGTCACCGGAGCAGATCCGGGGCGCCACGGTTGGCCCACAGAGCGATCTGTACTCCCTTGGACTGATCCTCCACGAGATGCTCACTGGCCGGTGTGTGTTCGAGGGAACCACCAGCTTCGCCATCTTTGAGCGCCAGGTGAATGAGCCGCCGCCTTCGATCCGTGCTGTCAGGCCGGACGTTCCTGTAGAACTGGAGCGGCTTGTGCTTCGCATGCTCGCGAAGCGAGCTGAGGACCGCCCGGCTCGAGCGGAAGACGTTTACCATGCGATTCTCCCGTTCACCCGAGGACTCACCGACCTTGTCGGGGTCGTCACCTCAAACCCCAGCGCAGTGCGCATGTATGCCGAGGTGGTTGGACATCTCAAGACCACAGGCACAGGTGCGATCGGCACAGGCCGTGCGGAGACCGAGGATGGGGTGCAGCCGCGCACCACGGGTGTGACTGAGGAGACGCTTGAGTTCAGCCTCGGCGACATCGAACGCGCCCGCGAGGAAGCCAGGCGACTGGCCGAGGACTCGCGGTACGGGCAGGCGGTCGAGGTGCTCGAGTCCGTGCTGAGCCAGGCCAGCAGAGCGCTCGGTTCGCTCGACCACAGGGTGCTGGACCTGCGATTGCACAGGGCGGAGGTGCTCTTCGAAGGAGGTGACTACCACCGAGCCGCAGCGGCATTCCGCGGCTTGCGGGATGACTTGGCGGAGAGCCTCTCCCCTGATGACGATCATGTCTTCTACTGCCGTAAGCAGGAGGCCACCTGTCTTGCGTTGATTGGCGAGACGGGTGAGGCGTTGACAAGGATGTCCAGCCTCCTGACTGACGAGGAACGGGTTTACGGGCCGGACGACGATCGACCTTTGGAACTGCGCCGTCAGATGGGTCTCCTGCAGCTTGGCGCCGGCGATACCGACCGTGCTCGCGTCACCTTGTCGACACTTCTGGAGGATCTGACTCGGTTGCGAGGCCGCGACCACCCCAGCGTGCAGAGGGTGCGGGATAGCCTTCTGCGGATATCGATGTGACAGTGGGGATGGTCTCAGCGAGAGCGGATTGTTGTGAATTGGATACACGCAATCCGCTTGTGTGGTTTTGGTTTATCATATAACGTCAGCTATCCGTTCTGTTCCGTAGCGCGCAGCCAAGCCCTGTCCGGAGTGCGATGATGCCAGGCGTCAAGCTGGAGGATCTAACTCCTGGTGCCGTTGTCGCCGGAGTGATACCGAACGGCGAGGTGACGGTAGTCGCGGTCAGGTGGTACGGGTCAGACGTTATTAATCTCACCTACCGCTCCCACGAAGGGCTGGGCGAGCAGGTGCTCTATCGCGACCATGAGCCTCGCCTGAGTATCAAGAGAGCCTCGGCCGCCTACGCCTTCGATGGTGACGGGGCACTGTTCAAGCTGGCCGCGGAGGCGCTACGGATCCGGATGGCTGCGCATACCGATCCGATGCTCACAGTGGCCACGAGTGACATCGAGCCGCTGCCGCATCAGATCCAGGCTGTTTATGGCGAACTACTCGAGCGCAGCCCGCTGCGGTTTGTCCTGGCTGACGATCCCGGCGCGGGAAAGACGATCATGGCCGGCCTGTACATCAAGGAGCTCATGCTCCGCGGCGACCTGGAACGTTGTCTGATCGTCGCTCCGGGTGGCTTGGTCGAGCAGTGGCAGGAAGAACTTCTCGAGAAGTTCGGCATCCGGTTCGAGCTGTTGACCCGCCAGCTCATCGACGCCCAAGTGGACCAGAGCGTCTTCCAGGCATACCCGCTACTGATCGCCCGGATGGACCAGCTCGCCCGCAACGACGACCTGCAGCAGCAGCTCAAGCGCATCGAATGGGACTTGGTCGTCGTCGATGAGGCCCACCGGATGTCTGCCCGCTACTTCGGCAACGAGGTGAAGAAGACCAAGCGGTACCAGCTCGGTGAGCTGCTCGGGAGGCACACCCGCCACCTGCTGCTGATGACCGCGACCCCGCACGCCGGCAGCGAGGCCGACTTCCAGCTCTTCATGGCCCTGCTCGACTCTGACCGTTTCGAGGGCAAGTACCGCGAGGGCATCAGCTCCACCGATACCGACGGCCTCATGCGCCGCATGCTCAAGGAAGAACTGCTCACCTTCGAGGGCAAGCCGCTCTTCCCCGAGCGCCGCGCCTACACCGTCCCCTACGAGCTGTCCGGCACCGAGCGGGAGCTGTACGAGGTCGTTACCGAGTACGTGCGCGAGCAGATGGGCAAGGCCCAGCAACTTGCCGCCACGGGGGAAGGCCGCCGGGGTAACACCGTCGGCTTCGCCCTTACCGTGCTCCAGCGTCGGCTCGCCTCCAGCCCACAGGCGATCCTGCGATCCTTGGAACGCCGTCACAAGCGACTTCTACGGCTACGACACGACTGGGCCACCGGAGCCAGCAGCCGTATAGAGGAATCGCTCAAGCTGCGCCTCGCGGGCATCCTCGGCAAGGACACCGAAGAGATTGACGCCGAGCTCGAGGACATGCCCAGCGGGGAGCTCGAGCAGCTGGAGGACGACCTCGTCGACTCGGCGACCGCCGCCCAGACGATCGCCGAGCTGGACAAGGAGATCGCCATCCTCGAAGACCTGGTCGAGGTGGCCCGCCGGGTGCGCAACTCCGGCACGGATAAGAAATGGACCGAACTGTCCGAGCTGCTGCAGAGCAACACCCTGATCAGGGACGACGACGGCGGTCCCCGCAAGCTCATCATCTTTACTGAGCACAAGGACACTCTCGAGTACCTCACCGAACGCATCCGTGGGCTTCTCGGACGCGAGGAGGCCGTCGTCGCCATCCACGGCGGCGTCCCCCGTGACCAGCGGCGGCGAATCCAGGAGGTCTTCGCCCAGGACAAGCACTGCCGGATTCTCGTCGCCACCGACGCGGCGGGGGAGGGTCTCAACCTCCAGCAAGCCCACCTTATGGTCAACTACGACCTGCCGTGGAATCCCAACCGGATCGAGCAGCGTTTCGGCCGTATCCACCGTATCGGCCAGACCGAGGTCTGCCATCTGTGGAACCTTGTCGCTGTCGACACTCGTGAAGGCGCGGTGTTCCTCCGGCTGCTCGACAAGATCGAACAGCAGCGGAAGGCGTACCAGGGAAAGGTCTTCGACGTTCTGGGCGAGGCGTTCCAGGGCCGGTCGCTGCGCAGCCTGCTGATCGAGGCCATCCAGTACGGCGACCGCCCAGAAATCCGTGCCCGCCTCAACGAGGTCATCGACGCATCGGTCGGTGAGGGCCTGGACAAGCTGATGGCCGAGCGCGCCCTGGCGTACCAGCGGCTCGCGGCCGCAGATGTGGCCAAGTGGCGGTTGCGTATGGAAGAGGCCCGCGCCCGTCGCCTCCAGCCGCACTACATCAAGGCGTTTTTCCTCGCCGCCTTCCGCCTGCTCGGCGGACGGATCTCCGAACGGGAAGCCGGGCGATACGAGATCACCCACGTGCCGGCGGCGGTGCGCGAGCACGACCGCCAGATCCGGGTGGGTGTTCCGGTACTGACCCGCTACGAGCGGGTCACGTTCGAACGGGAACTGATCCGGGTACCCGGCCGCCCTCAGGCTCATCTGCTCGCCCCCGGCCATCCACTGCTCGACGCCGTGGTCTCGTTGACCATCCAGCGGTACGGCGCGCAGCTCAAGCAGGGAGCGATCCTGGTGGACCGGCGGGACCCGGGAGAGGAGCCGCACCTGCTCGTGGCCATCTCACAGGAGATCGCCGATGGCCATAACCAGGTCATCAGCAAGCGATTCGACTTCGTGGAGCTGGGACCCTCGGGCGCGCGAACGGCGGGGCCCGCGCCGTACCTGAACTACACGCCTGCCACCGAGGACGAGCGGCAACTCGTGGCCGGCGTGCCAGAGGATGCGTGGCTGGCGCGCGGCGTGGAAGACCTAGCCGTGCAATGGGCGATCGAGCACGGCTTGGCCTCGTTCGTGGAGGAAATCCGGGAGCGGGTAACCGCGCAGGTGGAGCGGACCCGCAAACTGGTACGGCAACGGCTGCTCCAGGAGATCAACTACTGGGACGCGCGTTACGCCGAACTTTCGGAGGCCGAGGGGACGGGGAAGCAGCTGAAAATCCGGCCGGAGACGGCGTACCGGCGGGCCCGGGACTTGGAGGGGCGGCTGGAACGGCGGATGGCGGATTTGGATCGGTCCGCGATGCTCCAGGTACGGCCGCCTGTGGTGGAGGGAGCGGCCTTGGTGATACCCCAAGGGCTGCTGGACCGGATGGCCGGGCGCCAAGTGGGCGAGTACGGCGAAGCAGACGACGAGGTGGAACGGCGGGCCATAGAGTTGGTCATGGCCGAGGAGCGGAAGCTTGGCCGCTTGCCGGAGGAGATGGTGCACAACAACCCCGGCTATGACATCCGCTCGCGGACACTCGATGATCATTGGGTGTTTATCGAGGTGAAGGGGCGGAGGCAGGGAGCCGAGGAGTTCACCATCACCCGAACAGAGGTGCTGACCGGGAAGAACGCGGGGCGGAACTACCGGCTGGCGCTAGTGAGCGTTTCGCCGGAGGGGGAGCGGTTCGACGAGGTTCGGTATATCGTCGATCCCTTCGCAGGTGTGGATTTCGGAGACTTCGCTGCGACGGAGTTGCGTGGCAGCTGGAAGAAGGAATGGGCCAAGGGAGGAGCGCCGGTATGAGCGACGGTGCGGGGCCAAGTGGCTACCGGAAGAAGTTGATCGAGGTGGCGCTGCCGCTGGAAGAGATCAACAAGCAGTCGGCGAGGGAGAAGTCGATTCGGCACGGGCATCCGTCCACCCTGCACCTGTGGTGGGCACGCCGGCCGCTGGCCGCATGCCGAGCGGTGCTCTTCGCCCAGCTTGTGGATGATCCGTCGGCGCATCCGGACAAATTTCCTACTGAAGAGGATCAGGCGCTGGAGCGCAAGCGCCTCTTCAACATCCTCGGGCGGCTCGTCAATTGGGACAACATTAACGACAAGGCCCTGTATGAGGAGGCCCGCCAAGAGATCTGGAAGTCCTGCGACGGCACCCCTCCGCCCATCCTGGATCCGTTCGCTGGAGGTGGATCTATTCCGCTTGAGGCCCAGAGGTTGGGACTGGAGGCAAAGGCGTCGGATCTGAATCCGGTTGCGGTCCTGATCAACAAGGCTCTTATCGAGATTCCACCCAAGTGGGCAGGGCTGCCTCCCGTCTTCCCGGGGGCGGCTGAATCCCGGTTGGGGGATTGGCCGGGCGCGACGGGCCTAGCCGAGGATGTACGCCGTTATGGTCAGTGGATGCGGGAGGAGGCAGAAAAGCGCATCGGTCACCTGTATCCGAAGGCCAAGCTGGAGGATGGCACCGAGGCCAATGTCATCGCCTGGATCTGGGCACGGACGGTCACCTGCCCCAACCCGGCCTGCGGTGCCACCATGCCTCTAGTTAGGTCGTTCTGGCTCAGCACGAAGAAGGGGAAAGAGCAGTATGTTGAGCCAATTGTAAGGGGTAAATCGATCCAATTCGAGGTTCGTGGTCCTAAGGGGACGCCACATGAAGGGACAGTGAGCAGAGGGCGGGCCACTTGCCTGATCTGCAACTCGCCGGCCGAGGCTGGATACATCCAGAGCGAGGGCCGATCAGGGCGCATGGGCACTCAGTTGATGGCTATCGCTGTCGAGGACAGCAGGACGCGCCGGTACTTGACTCCCACAAAGAAGCATGAGCAAGCTGCCATTGTTCCTTGCCCAGATAATGTTCCGGACGCCGACCTCGCCGAAGATCCTCGGAATATCTGGTGTGTCAGCTATGGGCTAGATACTTTCGATAAGCTATTTAGTAATAGACAGCTCACATACCTTACTGTACTTAGCGACCTTGTGGCGGAGGTGCGTGCGAAGGTATATGCTGACGCCCTTTCCGAAGGTCTTAATGGTAAGACTTCTCGTGACGCATCTAGCTATGCTGATTCCGTTGCTGTATACCTAGCACTTTCTTTCAGTCGGACGGCAGACCTCAACAATACTCTCGTCACTTGGTCGAACAGTCGCGATCAAGCGAGGAATCTGTTTGCGCGCCAAGCCATACCTATGGCTTGGGATTTTGCGGAAGTAAATCCGTTCGCTGGGGCGGCTGGAGACTTTGGCGTCTCAAACGATACCGTATCAAGGGTTATTGCTAATCTCCCATCGAAACGGCCAGGGGAGGTCGTCCAAGTTAACGCCGCTAATCGATCTTATGCTGGAATTCTCGTGGCGACCGATCCTCCCTATTACGACAACATAACTTACGCCAATCTGGCGGACTTCTTCTATGTTTGGTTGCGACGCTCACTGGCTGGAATATTTCCAGAAGTTCTGGGTACGTTGCTGACGCCCAAGGCCGAAGAGCTCGTGGCTGATCCATTCCGACACGGCGGGAAGGCGGCGGCAAATGATTTCTTCGAAAACGGGTTCCGTCGAGTCTTTGCTTCCATAAGGAAGGATTCTCTTCAGGATTACCCGATAACCATTTTTTACGCCTTCAAGCAGGCTGAGAGCGATGGTGACGGCCAAGCCTCGACAGGATGGGAGACCCTGCTTGAAGGAATCATCCAATCCGGCTGGACGATTACAGCTACGTGGCCGCTTCGAACAGAGCGAAGTGGGCGTATGCGAGATGTAGCCAGCAATGCGCTTGCCTCCTCGATAGTGCTAGCATGTCGCCCTCGACAGGAAGACGCGAAAGTGATCGACCGACGTGGGTTGATCAATGCGCTTAGGGCGGAACTGCCGAATGCACTCCGTAACCTTCAACAGGGCGGTATCGCGCCTGTCGATATGGCGCAGGCGGCAATTGGGCCAGGCATGGCTATTTTCTCGCGATATGCTGAGGTGATTGAGCCTGACGGTTCTTGTATGCGAGTACGATCAGCGCTCATTCTGATCAACCAGATCCTCGCTGAGGTGCTATCAGAGCAGGAAGGTGATTTCGACTCCGATACCCGGTTCTGCCTCAAGTGGTTCGAGAACCACGGCTTCGACGATGGCAGGTTCGGTGAGGCCGAGATCCTGTCCAAGGCGATGGACACTTCTGTCGAAGGGCTGGACCGCGCCGGTGTGCTCAAGGCACGCGCCGGAATCGTGCAGCTCCTCAGCCCTGCCCAGCTACCCGACACCTACGACCCGCTGGCCGACGACCGAATCTCGGTCTGGGAGGTCGTCATGCACTTAGCCAAGCGACTCGACGAGAAGGGGATCGATGCGGCCGGTCAGCTCATGGCTGCGGCCAAGAACAGGATCGACTTGGACGCCGCGAAGGAACTAACCTACCTGCTCTTCTCCATCTGCGAGAAGAAGAAGTGGGCCAAGACAGCCCTCCTGTTCAACGCCCTTGGTTCCGCCTGGGCGGAGATTGAGAAGGCCTCACGTTCCGCCGCGCCACTCGCAAGTACACAGCAGGCCCTCGACCTTACCCCCCAAGAGGACTGACGACGATGGCACTCAGCAACAGGGACCGGATCGGCCGCGGTCTCGAACTCCTTGCGGCCGGGCTGGAACCCTTCGTGGACATGATGATGACTATGGCCACCCCCGGAGATCGTGACTGGGTGGAGATCATCCAGGCACGGGACGCGGCCAAGCACGGTGTGAACCGTACGTACGACAAGTCCGACGTGCGGTTCCTGTTGCGGGTCATCACTGAGGAATGGCGGGTCTTCAAGGACCGTCTGTCACGGATCGAGCAGAACTTCGCGAGTGAGCTGCGTGAGGTCGGCAACAAGTGGGCGCACACGAAGCCGTTCTCGGGTGACGACACCTACCGCGCCCTCGACACAATGGAGCGCCTGCTGATTGCGGTTGGCGCGATGGACCGTGCGGACGAGGTGCGTAAGATCCGGCTGGACCACCAGCGCAGTCTCTATGAAAGTGAGGCTCGCCGGGCCGCCCAGTCCGTCACCTCCCTGCCGACCATCGAGGCCAACGGCCTCAAGCCATGGCGAGAGATCATCACCCCGCACCCCGACGTGCAGGCGGGGAAGTTGGATGCGGCCGAGTTCGCGGCCGACCTGCACACCGTGTCCACCGGGGAGAACACCAGTGAGGAGTACGCACAGCCGGTCCAGTTTTTCCGCCGCACCTACCTGACCGAAGGTATGCGGGACCTGCTCCAGCGCGCCGTCGCTCGGATCGGCGGGGACATGAACGCTACCCCGGTCTGGAACCTTCAGACCAACTTCGGTGGCGGCAAGACCCACTCCATGCTCGCCCTCTGGCACCTCTTCTCCGGCACGCCGCTGCACGAGTTCCCCCAAGAGGTCGTGGACCTGCTCCAAGGCACGGACACCAGCGTGATCGGGAGGCCGGTCAACCGAGTCGCCTTGGTGGGCAACCACCTTGATCCCAGGAGCGGCCGGCGTCATGAAGACGGCACCCACACCCACACCTTGTGGGGAGAACTGGCCTGGCAACTCGGCGGCCGGGATGCGTACGAAATCGTCCGGGAGTCCGACGAGGCGGCCACCAACCCCGGTGACGCTTTGCGTCGGCTGATCGCGGCATACTCGCCGTGCCTCATCCTCATCGACGAGTGGGTGGCCTATGCCCGCCAGCTCTACGGCCGTGAGGACCTGCCCGCCGGGACGTTCGACACGCAGTTCACCTTCGCGCAGACCCTCACCGAGGTCGTGAAGTCCGTGCCCGGTGCGCTGCTTGTCGTCTCCATCCCCGCCTCCAGCCACGCCAAGGCGAAGGGAGAAGAGAAGGACGAGCCGGAAAGCACGCTAGGCGACGACCTGGAGGTCGGCGGCGTCAACGGCCGGGCCGCGCTGAACCGCCTCCAGAACGTGATACGTCGTGTGGCCCGGCAGTGGCAGCCGGCCAGGGCACACGAGTCGTTCGAGATTGTCCGGCGACGCCTGTTTGAGGAGCCCGACGCCAAGGCCAAAGCGGAGATCGCAGCGATAGCTCGGGAGTTCTGGAAGTTTTACAACACCCACAAGGGCGAATTCCCCAGCGAATGCTCGGAAGTCGCCTACGAGAAGCGGATCATCGACGCCTACCCGATCCACCCCGAGCTGTTCGACCGGCTCTACGAGGACTGGTCCACTCTCGATCGCTTCCAGCGCACCCGTGGCGTACTGCGGTTGATGAGCACAGTCATCCACAAGCTATGGATCGGTCAGGACGCCAGCCCGTTGATCATGCCGAGTTCGGTGCCGCTGAACGACGCGGCGGTGGTCAGCGAGCTGTCCCAGTACCTCCAGGACAACTGGAAGGCGGTCATCGAGGTCGATATCGACGGTGAGACCGCCACCCCCGTACAGATCGACAAGGAGCGGGCCGTCTTCGGCAAGCGTGCCCTCACTCGCCGTCTGGCCCGCACTCTCTTCCTTGGGGCAGCGCCAACGCTCACCAAACCGCACAAGGGCATCGAGCGGCAGCACATCTGGCTCGGCGTCGCCATCCCCGGCGACGTGGTGGGCAACTTCGGTTCCGCCCTCCACGTGCTCACCGACCGTGCCACCTTCCTCTATGTGGACGGCGCCCGCTACTGGTACGACACCCAGGCGTCGGTCACCCGCACCGCCAGGGACTACGCCGAGCGGCTTCACGAGGAGGATGTGTGGCAGGAAATCCTTCGACGGTTGCGTACCAAGGAGCTGCGGGCGCGCGGTGACTTCGCGGCCGTCCACGTGACCGACGACAGCGCAGATGTGCCCGATACCGGCGAGGCGCGGTTGGTCATCCTGCACCCGCGAGCCATTCACACCAAGGGTGACAGCGAGTCGCCGGCCCGACAGCTCGCGCAGAGGATTCTCGACACACGAGGGAGCAGCCAGCGGATCAATCGAAACATGGTGGTCTTCCTCGCGGGTGACGCCCGGCGGATGGAGGAGCTGGCGGAAGCCGTGCGGGAGTATCTGGCCTGGGAGCACATCAACGGCCGGAGAGAAGAGCTGGATCTGTCGCTTCAGCAGATCAAGCAGGTGGTAACCCGGCTCCGCAACGCCGATCAAGCCGTCGAGGAGCGCATCCGCCAGACCTACTACTGGGCGTTCGTTCCCGAACAGGCCCCCGGCGGTCCCATTACCTGGCAGGTCGAGAAGGCCGAGAGCGGCGGGGAACGGCTGGCCGAGCGGGTCAGCGCCCGGCTGCGGCAGCGGGATGCGCTGCGGGTCATTCAAGGGGCGTCGGTGATCCGGGGCAACCTTGATCGGGAGCTGGCCAGCGTCTGGGAGCGGGGATACATCACCGTCGAGGAGCTGTGGGGCTACTACTGCCGCTACCCCTACCTACCGCGGCTCCGGGACCGCTCGGTCCTGGACAGAGGCATCGAAGCGGGCTTGGATGAGATCGATTGGGAGCGCACCGGCTTCGCCCTCGCCACTGGCTACGACGGCAAGCGTTTCGAAGGGCTCACGCTGGTCGGCGAACGGTTTGGACAGATTACCGACCGTACCCTGCTCGTCCGGCCTGATCTGGCGCTCGCCCAGCGCGAGGCCGAGCGCCCGGTTGCTCCCTCCGACGACTCCGGCGAGACCAACGAAGTCGAGGGTGGCGGCGGCACCGAGCTAGTGGATGGTCAGACAGGTGGGGGTACCATCACGCCACCCCCGCCTCCACCACCTGCGCCCAAGAACGTCCGCTTCTTTGGTGTGGTCACCCTCAATCCGGAACTGCCGCAGAAGAGCTTCACCAAGATCTATCAGGAGCTGGTCCAGCACCTGAGCGCGGTTGAGGGGGCCGAGGTGCGCATCAGCGTCGAGATCAGCGCCAAGCGGGCCGAGGGCTTCCCGGAGGACAAAGTCCGCATCGTCTCCGAGAACGCCCGAGTGCTGAAGTTCGAATCGTTCGGCTTCGAGGATCGCTGATCGAAAGTGCACTACATGAGATCGTTACAAGGGTGAGTCGGCCGCGGAGACCGGCGCGTTCGCCCGGCAAACACTCCTTGCCTGGTACGGAGCAGTAGTTGAGGTTGCCGGCCAGCTCACTGGTGAGCTGGCCGGCAACACACTCCGTCGTTCGGACTCGGGCTACACCTCCTAGGACACTGTTTTGGTGGCGCGGTCCGAACCGGCGACACCCGGTCGCCGGGGAGTGAATCCCGGGTCGGCTCAACGTTGACTAGGACAGCGAGCGCGGGGCGCGCTCGCTACCTGATCGAGCTCGCCGCCGACAAGGGTGCTCCCAGTCTTCAAGGCGTCGGCCGAGCAGTCTGGTGCGAGACTGGTGGTCTGGCCGACGCTGGGCGCGGCACGTGACCTATGGCTAGGGCGCTCCGAGACTGGTGAGTGGGCCGTACGTGTTATCAGCTTCCCCACCCCGTCGCGCGATGGTAGGAGGCGCATGAGCAACGCAGGCCCGGGGCGCCGAGCCATCCCTAGCCGTAGCCGATCAGTACGTATTCACCTTCCGAACAACATTCGGAGCGCCAGCGGGGATCGCGACAGGCTGGCACCGTCGGCAACGCCGCTTAGGGTAAATGCCAGGTTCTGCTCTACAGATAAGGCTAGCTCGACACACATAGTGGATCTGTCTTTGACCAGAGGAAGTTTGGTCTGTTGATGGGTGCGTGTGAGCGAATCTTCGTCGGAGATTATGCAACTTGAGTAAGAGAGTGCTTTGGGTTTTCCTGACTCGCTAGCGGTCTGCGCCGGTGTCGAGTGGAGTCTCCACACCTGAGATCCTCGTCTATGTGCGTCCGTGCTGCCTCTTAAGCAGCTTCCGCTGCACTCTCGGGATCCTGACGTATGTCTTTGTCTTTCTTAGGTCTATCCAGGGCTACTCCTTCGGTTGCCAGCTTCTCGAATCGATATTGAGAGGACAACTTGTCCGATGTGCTGAGGGCCATTGTCTTGTCTTTCGTGAGCTCTCTGGCTGCCCATTGTGCTAGTTGTCCCTTTCCGTCGTCGGCCAGCGCTTCCAGCGTTATGAGGGCAGTCGATTTCCAGTTCTTCCCGCTCTTCCAGTATGCGATAAGCTCAGCGCAGAGAAGTTCGCCGTAGCTTGGCTTCTGGGTCCGTATGTCGTCCAGCCTGGTGACTGCTCGACCGAGTCTTTCCAGGATGTCATCGGTCGCTTCGCGCAACCCGCTGATGGTCCTCTTCAGATCCTCGGTGACGTTCTTGAGGTCGCTCAGGACGCGGTCGCTCTCTTCGATGAACTTTCGCCTCTCCTCGTGCCGTCTCCTAACTGCTCGCAGTAGTGATCTTTCAGTGAACCACCGCATAATCGAAGTGCTGCGGTTGATGGGGGCGCTTTCAGTCATTCGTCCCTCGCCTAACGCGAATGCCCTCACCTATGGAGATTAGACGGGTCGAAACCCTGTGACCAGGCAGTGTTTACTGACTGAAGTGGCAGGGTGAAGGAAAGCTGACCGTTATGCGGCAAAGGTGAATTGTGAAAACGGATCGCCAGAGGACTCGTCGTGGCGAGTATGACTCCTGGGGCTCACGTGGCGATCATGTTCGGTAGCTTCCGGCGCGTGGTGCGTGCGAGGCGATGAGCGGCGTATCGCGGGTAGGGGTAACCGCCGCCGTATGGCCCGCACGGGGCCAGGTGCGGACACAAGGGCCGGGGTGAGGGACGTGTTCTTCCAGCATTTCTACCTAGAGTCGCTGGGGCACGCGTCGTACCTGGTGGGGGACGAGCGGACCGGCCGGGCGCTGGTGTTCGATCCCCGGCGGGACGTCGACGTGTATCTGGAGGCGGCGCGGGCGGCCGGGGTGCGGATCGCGTACGCCGCCGACTCGCACGGGCACAACGACTATCTCTCGGGGCTGATCGAGCTGCGGGAACGGGCGGGGGCCAAGCTGTGGGGGTCGGCGGTGGCCGAGCTCGGGTATGCGCACCGGGCGCTGCGGGACGGGGAGGTCGTCGAGGTCGGGGATGTGGGGGTGGAGGTGTGGCACACCCCTGGGCATACGCCCGAGCACATCAGCCTGGTGCTGTACGACCGGGCGGTGTCGGCCGACGTGCCGGTGGCGGTGCTGTCCGGTGGGTCGCTGCTCGTGGGGGATGTGGCGCGGCCGGATCTGCTGGGCGGGGAGGAGCAGGTGCGGGAGGCGGCGCGGGCGCTGCGGGAGACGGTGGACAGGCTGCTCACGCTGCCGGATCACGTGCAGGTGTATCCGACGCACGTGGCCGGGTCGTTGTGCGGGGGCCGGATCGGCAGGCGGCTGTCCACGACGATCGGGTACGAGAGGCTCACCAATCCGGCGATCGGCCGGCCGGTCGCGCTGGGCGAGCTGCCCGCGGTGCCGCCGTACTGGCGGCGGATGCGGCCGCGGAACCTCGCAGGGGTCGCGCCGCTCGGGGTGATCCCGGAGCCGCCCGCGCTGGAGGTGGCCGAATTCGACCGGCGGCGGCTGGCGGGGGCACATGTGCTCGACACGCGGGCGCCGGAGGCGTTCGGGGGTGGGCACATTCCCGGGGCTCTCAACGTGGGGCTCGGGCCGGCCTTCGCGACCTGGGCGGGGACGGTGCTGCCGGACGGAGCCCGGGTGCTGCTCGTGCTCGACCGGCCGGAGGACCTGTGGGAGGCGGTCTGGCAGCTGCTGCGCATCGGGTATCCGCCGCCGCAGGGGTGGCTCGCGGGCGGCATGGCGGCCTGGCGCACCTCGGGACGGCCGGTCGGGTTCCTGCCGCAGCTCACCGTCGAGGAGCTGTACGGCCGGCTCGACCGGGACGAGACCGACCTGCTCGACGTGCGCCAGCCCGCCGAGTGGGCCGGCGGGCACGTGCCGGGCGCGGTGCACGTCACCGGCGCCGAGCTGCCGGGCCGCGTCGGCGAGGTGCCCGGATCCCGGCCGCTCGCCGTGATGTGCGGCAGCGGCTACCGGTCCTCGGTCGCGGCGAGCCTGCTCGCCCACCGCGGCCGCACCGGCGTGCACAACGTCACCGGCGGCATGGCCGCGTGGACCGCCGCGGGGCTTCCCGTGGTGCCGCCCGGCGCGCGGTGACCGGGTCGGCACGCCGTACGGCACGGGCCTCCGGTCACCGGATCCCCGAAACCCGGGGGTGGTGACCGAGTGGATCGGTCTGTGTTAGGTTAGCCTTGCCTTACTTGATCCTTCTTGGAGGTTCCGTGCGCCCCCAGCATCTCATGCGTCGTCTGCGTGCTGTGCTGCTGATGCCCGCTCTGCTCGTCCTTGCCGCGTGCGGCGGCCAGGGCGCCGACTCGGCGGACGCCGCCGCGGGCGGGCGGCAGGCCGTGGAGAAGGTCACCGTCGCCCACGCCCAGGGCAGCACCCCCGTGCCCAAGAACCCGCAGAAGGTGGTCGTGTTCGACGTGGGCGTGCTCGCCACCCTCGACGAGCTCGGTGTCAAGGTCGCCGGGGTGCCCACGGTGGAGAACCTCCCGGACCACCTCGCCGAGTACGCCGGTGACGGGTACGCCAAGGTCGGCTCGCTGTTCGAGCCGGACTACGAGAAGGTCAACGCGCTCGAGCCCGACCTGATCATCGTCGCCGCCCGCTCCGCCGCCGCGTACGGCGAGCTGTCCAAGATCGCCCCCACCGTCGACCTGAGCGTCGACTACACGGACTTCCTCGGCAGCTTCCGGCAGCGCATGGAGGCGATCGGCACCATCTTCGGCAAGGAGGCCGAGGTCAAGCAGCGGCTCGACGCGATCGACGCCGCCGTGCAGGAGGCCAAGGCGAAGGCCGACGACCGCACCGGGCTGATCGTGCTCACCACCGGCGGCAAGATGAGCGCGTTCGGGCCGGGCTCCCGGTTCGGGCTCATCCACGACGTGATCGGCGTCAAGCCCGCCGACCCGGACATCAAGGCCGACACCCACGGCGAGGCGATCACGGCCGAGTTCATCGCCAAGGCCGACCCCGACATCCTCTACGTCATCGACCGCGACTCGGCGATCGGCGAGAACGGCCAGGCCGCGCAGCAGGTGCTGGACAACGCGCTCGTCAACGGCACCAAGGCCGCGAAGAACAACAAGATCGTCTACCTGGAGCCCTTCACCTGGTACGTCGCCCCGAACGCGCTCAGCTCGGTGGAGAACATGGTGAAGGCCGTCGCCGACAGCCTGTCGTGATGACCCGCCGGCGATCCGCCGGCCGGCTGCGCGCGTGGCATCTGGCGGCCGGGGTGGTGACGCTCACCGTCCTGGCCGCCGCCTCGCTGCTGGTCGGCGTCGGCGACGTGACCCCGGCCGGGCTGCTCGCCGGGCGGGCCGAGGACCTCCACCTGCTCGTCGAGTCCCGGCTGCCGCGGCTGCTCGCCGTACTGCTCGCCGGGACCGCGATGAGCGTGGCCGGCCTGATCATGATGCACATCACCGGCAACCGGTTCGTGTCCCCGTCGACCGCGGGCACCACCGAGTCGGCCACGCTCGGCGTGCTCGTGGCGACGCTGTTCGCCGGGGGAGAGGCCGTGATCGTCAAGATGGCGCTCGCGGTCGCCTGCGCGCTGCTCGGCACGTTCGTCTTCATGACGATCCTGCGGCGGCTCACCTTCCGCGACATGATCCTCGTGCCGCTCGTCGGCATCATGTTCGGCGGGGTGATCGGCGCGGCCACCACGTTCGTCGCCTACCGGTACGACCTGCTGCAGACCCTCGGCGCGTGGACCTCGGGCGACTTCTCCGCGGTGCTGCGCGGCCGGTACGAGCTGCTGTGGCTGGCGGGCGGGGTGACGCTGCTCGGGTACCTGTACGCCGACCGGTTCACGGTCGCGGGCATGGGCCGCAGCTTCGCGATCAACCTCGGGGTGCGGTACGACCGCGTGGTGAACACCGGGCTCGTGCTCGCCTCGGTGATCACCGCCGTGGTCGTGGTCACCGTCGGCGAGATCCCGTTCGTCAGCCTGATCGTGCCGAACCTCGTCACGCTCGCGCTCGGCGACAACCTGCGGTACGCCCTCCCGGTGACCGCGCTCGCCGGGGCGTTCTTCGTGCTGCTGTGCGACGTGGCCGGGCGGCTGATCCGCTTCCCGTACGAGATCCCGGTGTCCACCGTGCTCGGCGTGGTCGGCAGCGCGATCTTCCTGGTGCTGCTGCTGCGCGGTGGCAGGCGGATGGGGGTGCGATGAGCGCGACGACCACCACGTCCGGCACGCCGGTCGCGGCCGGTACCGCCGTGCCGACCGCCACGGCGTTCGCGGCGGCGCGGCGCCGGGAGCGCCGCATGCTCGCCGTACTCGCCCTCCTCGCGCTCGCCGCGGTCGCCGCGTTCGCGTTCATCGGCATCAAGGGCAACTGGGAGTTCGCGCTCGCCATCCGGTTCCGGAAGATCGCCACGATGGCCGTGGTCGGGGTGGCGATCGCCTGGTCGAGCGTGCTGTTCCAGACGGTGACCGGCAACCGCATCCTCACCCCATCGATCATGGGCTTCGACCAGCTCTTCGTGCTGATCCAGACCGTGATCGTGTTCCTGTTCGGGGCGCTGGCGCTCGCCACCGCCGACCCGCGGCTGCTGTTCTCCGGCCAGGTCGCGGCGATGGTCGGCTTCTCCACGCTGCTGCACCGGTGGCTGTTCGGCCGCCGCGGGCGCGACCTCTATGTCATGGTGCTCGCCGGGGTGATCTTCGGCACGCTGTTCGGCAGCCTCGCCAACCTCGCCGCCCGGCTGATCAATCCCAACGACTTCGTCGTGCTGCAGGACAGCCTGTTCGCCAGCCTCAACCAGGTCGATGCCGGGCTGCTCGGCTTCTCCGCGCTGCTCATCGGCGCGATGGCCGCCTGGACGCTGCGGCTGCGGCACCGGCTCGACGTCGTGGCGCTCGGCCGGGACCACGCGATCAACCTCGGCGTCGACCACGCCGCGGTGGTGAACCGGGCGCTGGTGATCGTCGCGGTGCTGGTGTCGGTGGCGACCGCGCTGGTGGGGCCGATCACCTTCCTCGGCCTGCTCGTGGCGAACCTCGCCCGGCAGCTTGTCGGCACCTTCCGGCACGGCGTCCTGCTGCCCGCCGCCGCGCTCATCGCGGTGATCACGCTGGTGGGCGGCCAGCTCATCCTCGAGCGGGTCTTCACCATGGACACCGCGCTCACCGTGATCGTCAACTTCGTCGGCGGCGTCTACTTCATCGCCCTGCTCATCCGGGAGTCCCGACGGTGATCGAAATCAGGAACGTCACCAAAAGGTACGGCGAGCACGCCGTCGTCGACCGGGTGTCGCTCACCATCCCCCGGGGCGGCGTGACCTCGATCATCGGCGCGAACGGCGCCGGCAAGTCCACCCTGCTGTCGATCATCAGCCGGCTGCTGCCCGCCGACGAGGGCACGGTCACCGTCGACGGCATGGACGTCGCCACCACCCCCACCGAGCGCCTCGCCCGCCGCCTGGCCATCCTCCGCCAGGACAACCACATGCCGGTCCGGCTCACCGTGCGCGAGCTCGTCGCGTTCGGCCGGTTCCCGCACACCGGGGGCAGGCTCACCGCCGAGGACCACCGGCTCGTGGACGAGGCGCTGCGGTACTTCGAGCTCACCGACCTCGCCGACCGGCACCTCGACCAGCTCTCCGGCGGGCAGCGGCAGCGCGCGTTCGTCGCCATGACCCTCTGCCAGGACACCGACTACGTGCTGCTCGACGAGCCGCTCAACAACCTCGACATGCGCCACTCGGTGCAGATGATGCGCCGCCTGCGCCGCATGGCCGAGGACTACGGCAAGACCGTCGTGATCGTGGTGCACGACATCAACTTCGCCTCCTGCCACTCCGACGTGATCGTGGCGATGAAGCACGGCCGGGTGATCGCCCAAGGGCCCACCGCCGAGATGATGACCCCCGAGATCCTCGGCGAGGTCTACGACCTCGACATCGACGTGCACGAGCTGTCCGGCCGCCGCATCGGCGTCTACTTCGCCTGACCGCCCGCCCGGCGCCCTGCCCGGCCACCCGCCGCTACAGGCCGGGCAGGGTGTCGGGCACGTCGTACACCGGCCAGCCGTCGTCCCCGCGCCGCACGTTCGGATGCGGCCGGTACGGCTGCCGCCGCCCCGCGTCGAGCAGGTGGACCACGGTCGCCCCGCGCATCGCGAGCGCGTCGGCGATGAGCATGCGGTGGCAGTGCCACCACACGGTCTCGGCGCACATCACCGCGATCCGCTCGCCGCGGGCGGCCCGCCGTACCAGCTCGTCGACCGCGGCGCGGAACTCCGCGGTGTCCATGTGGTCGGCGTAGCCGGAGAACGCGGCGTGGCGCAGCGCGGTGTGCCGGGAGCCGGGCCGCCGCGACCGGCGCCCGCCCAGGGCCTCGCCCTGCCACTCGTAGCCGATGCCCGCCTCGGCGAGCGCGGCGGCGAGCGCCGCGCGCCCGAACTGCGGGTGCCGCCGCGACCCGGGGAACCGCCGCACGTCGGCCAGCGTCGTCACCCCGGCGTCCCGCAGCACCGCGAGGAACGCCTCGGCCGTCCGCGCGCCGTGCCCGACCGTGAACACCTCCATCCCTCCCGACGCTACCGCCGGCGCGCCCCGCGGCGGGGGACCGGGGGAGCGCGTCGCGGACCGCCGGGGTGGAACAGGTTCTCGTGCGCCGTCCGGTGGCGGCTCCCGCCGGGCGCGCGGCGGCCGCCGGCCCGGCCGGAGGCGGGTGAGTATCGGCAAGGATTGCCGACAACCTTGCCGGGATTTATCCCTGACGCGATCGTTGACAACTGTTGCGTCGATTTATACCTTCATCGTCACGGAATGCGCCGTGTTGTCGGAGGGGCGGCCGTTCGGCCGTCCGGGCACGGCGATCGCGCGGGCGGGCACCGCCGTACGCCGCGGCGTACGGCCGGGTTCGCCTGCGCCGGGAACGGTGTCCGACCTGCACCGATGCCGGTGGCGGGGCGGCGCCGTCCGACGACCGGGTCCCCAGCGGGACGTGGCGGAATTGCACCAGATTTTTTGAGAGAAGCCCCGTGAAAAAGATCCGCGCCATTCTTGCCGCCGCCTCACTGATTCTCCTCACCGCCTGCGGAGGCGGAGGCGATTCATCGACCGGATCCGGTGGTGCCCAGGGGGCGGGCGGCACCACCAAGGTGAAGGTCAACGTCATCCCCATCATCGACGTCGCCCCCATCTACCTGGGCAAGGAACAGGGTTTCTTCGCCGAGCAGGGCCTGGAAGTGGAACTCGTCACCGCCCAGGGCGGTGCGGCGATCGTCCCGGCCGTGGTGAGCGGTCAGGTGGAGTTCGGGTTCAGCAACCTCACCTCGCTCATCATCGCCCGCTCCCAGCAGGTGCCGGTCAAGGTGGTGGTCGCCGGCGCCGGTTCCACGGGCGAGCAGGGCAAGGACTTCGGCGGCATCGTCGTCAAGGCCGGCAGCCCGATCAAGTCCGCCAAGGACCTGGAGGGCAAGCGGGTCGCGGTGAACACGCTCAACAACATCAACGACACCACGGTCCGCGCCTCGGTCCGCGCCGCCGGCGGCGACCCGAAGAAGATCAACTTCGTCGAGCTGCCGTTCCCGGACATGCTCCCCGCGCTCGACAAGGGCACGATCGACGCCGCGCAGGTGGTCGAGCCGTTCCTCGCCACCGCGGTGAAGAACGGCGACCGCGTGATCGCGTCGAACTACGTCGACACCGCGCCCAAGCTCACCGTCGCCGCGTACTTCACCTCGGAGCAGCTCGCCCAGTCCAACCCCGACCTGGTGCAGCGCTTCGCCGCCGCGATGAAGAAGTCGCAGCAGTACGCCGAGGAGAACCCGGACGCGGTGCGCAAGATCCTGCCCACCTACACCAAGATCGACGCCTCGCTCACCGAGTCGCTCACCCTGCCGAGCTTCCCCACCGAGATCGACCCCAACTCGGTGGAGACGCTCACCCGGCTCGCGGTGGACGACGGGCTGATCACCACGGCCCCGGACGGCAAGGAGCTGCTGCCGTGACCGCGGCGGTGACGGCGAGCGGGCCCCGGACCGGCAGGCGCCGTCACCGCCCTGCGCCCGCCTGGCTTCTCGGGCTGATCGGGCTGGCCGGGCTCGTGGCGGTGGTGGAACTCGTGCCCCGGGCCGGGCTGGTCGACGAGCGGTACCTGCCGCCGTGCAGCGCGATGCTCGCGGCGCTCGCCGAGCAGGCGGGCACCGCCGAGTTCTGGACGGCGCTGCTCGAGACGCTGCGCGGCTGGGCGATCGGCCTCGCGATCGCCCTGGTCGCGGGGGTGGTGCTCGGCATCGTGATCGGCAGCGCGCCGCTGCTGCGCGCGGCGACCGCCTCCACGATCGAGTTCCTGCGGCCGATCCCCTCGGTGGCGCTGATCCCGCTCGCCGTGCTGCTGTTCGGCACCGACATGCGCTCGACCCTGCTGCTGGTCGTCTACGCCTCCTTCTGGCAGGTGCTCGTGCAGGTGCTGTACGGCGTGCGGGACGTGGACCCGGTCGCCGACCAGACCGCGCGGATGTACCGGTTCCGGCCGCTCACCCGGGTGCGGAAGGTCATCTGGCCGACCGCCCTGCCGTACGTGATGACCGGGTTCCGGCTCGGCGCCTCGGTCGCGCTGATCCTGGAGATCACCGGCGAGCTGATCATCGGGTCGCCGGGGCTCGGCAGGCAGATCGCGGTGGCGCAGAGCTCGGGCGCGGTCGCGCCGATGTACGCCCTGGTGATCGTGGTCGGCCTGATCGGCGTGGCGGTCAACGTGGTCGCCCGCACGGCCGAGCGCCGGGTGCTGCGCTGGCACCCGTCCGTCCGTACGGAGGTGGCGTAGCCGATGAAGCCGATCAACCTCGCCAAGCGGGCCGTGGTGGCGCTGGCGCTCCCGGTCGTGCTCGTCGCGATCTGGTGGGTGGCGACGGCGAACAGCACGAGCATCTTCTGGCCGCCGCTCAGCCGGATCGTCGGCGTGTTCGGCGAGACGTGGTTCACCGGCCGGTTCACCGCCGACGTGCTGCCCAGCCTGGCGCGGCTGTTCGTCGGCTACCTGGCCGCGCTGGCGCTCGGGGTGGCGATGGGCGTCGCGATCGGGTCGTTCCGCGTGCTGCGCGGCCTGGTCGAGCCGGTGCTGGAGTTCTTCCGCGCGATCCCGCCGCCGGTGCTCGTGCCGATCCTCATGCTGTTCGCCGGCATCGGCAACGAGATGAAGGTGCTGGTGATCGTCTCCGGCTGCCTGTGGCCCGTGCTGCTCAACACCGTCGAGGGCGTGCGGGGCCTGGACGAGGTGCTGCGCGACACCGCCCGCTGCTACCGGCTCGGGCCGCGGGCCCGGCTGCTGCGGCTGATCCTGCCGGGGGCGAGCCCGCAGATCGCCGCCGGGGCGCGCCAGGCGCTGTCCATCGGGATCATCCTCATGGTGATCAGCGAGATGTTCGCCGCGAGCAACGGCGTCGGGTTCACCATCATCCAGTTCCAGCGCAGCTTCGCCATCCCGCAGATGTGGACCGGGATCATCGTGCTCGGCCTGATCGGCATCGCGCTGTCCGTGATCTTCCGGATGGTCGAGCGCCGCCTGCTGAGCTGGTACATCGGAGTGCGCGAGGCGCACCGGACAGAGGGCTGACATGACGACATCACCTGTGGGGGAGGCCGCCGCGACGTCGACCGCGCTGCTCGAGGTCCGCGGCCTGAAGAAGGTCTACGAGGGGCGCGGCCGGCGCATCGAGGCGGTCCGCGACCTGACGTTCGACGTCGCCGCCGGGGAGCTGGTCTGCATCGTCGGCCCGTCCGGCGCGGGCAAGACCACGCTGCTGCGCTGCGTGGCGGGCCTGCTCGACGCCACCGAGGGCGAGGTGGTGCTCGAGGGCAGGCGGGTGACCGAGCCGCCGCCGGGCATGGCCGTGGTGTTCCAGGAGTACGGCCGCAGCCTGTTCCCGTGGCTGACGGTGTGGCAGAACGTCGAGCTGCCGCTGAAGGAGAAGGGACTGCCCAAGGAGAAGCGGCGGCGGCTGGTGGAGGAGTCGCTGGAGGCGGTGGGGCTGCTCGACGCCCACCGCGCCCACCCGTGGCAGCTGTCCGGCGGCATGCAGCAGCGGGTGGCGATCGCCCGCGCGATCGCCTACGAGCCGCACGTGCTGCTGATGGACGAGCCGTTCGCCGCGGTCGACGCGCAGACCCGCGCCGACCTGGAGGACCTGGTCCGGTCGCTGTGGCGGCGGCTCGGCATCACCGTGCTGTTCGTCACCCACGACATCGACGAGTCGGTCTACCTCGGCCAGCGGGTGATCGTGCTGTCCGGCCCGCCCACGGTCGTGCTCGAGCAGGTGACCATCGACCTGCCGGACGAGCGGGACCAGCTCACCACCCGGTCGCTGCCGCGGTTCGCCGAGCTGCGCTCGCACGTCTACGAGCTCATCCAGCAGGCCAAGCGCGGCCACCGGCCGGCAGGCCGCTGACCCCGCCGACCTCGCCGAGCCGGCCCTGCGGCCGCATCGCCATGAGGATGCCCGCGGCGGCGAGGCAGGTGAGCGTGGCCGAGCCGCCGTAGGACAGCAGCGGGAGCGGCACGCCGACGACCGGGGCGAGGCCGAGCACCATGCCCACGTTGATCGCCGACTGGGCGGCGAACCAGCACACGATGCCCCCGGCCACCAGCCGCTCGTACGGCGAGCCGGCCCGCATGGCGATCTGCAGCCCGCGCCACATGATCGCCCACAGCAGCACGAGCAGCAGCGCGGTGCCGAGGAAGCCGAGCTCCTCGCCGGCGACCGTGAAGATGAAGTCGGTGTGCTGCTCGGGGACGAAGTGCCCGCCGGTCTGGTCGCCGCGGAACAGGCCGCGGCCGGTCAGGCCGCCGGAGCCGACCGTCTCCAGCGCCTGCAGCGCGTTGTAGCCGCTGCCCTGCGGGTCGGCCTGCGGGTCGGCGAAGCTGAGCAGCCGCTCCACCTGGTGCGGCTTGAGCAGCCGGAGCCACCAGGCGAGCACGCCCGCCCCGGCCGCGCCGACGGCGAGCAGCGTGATCCACCGCCACGGGACGCCGGCGAGCACGAGCATGCCCGCGGTGATCGCGCCGAGGATGAGCGCGGTGCCGAGGTCGGGCTGGAGCATCACCAGCCCGACCGGCACGGCCGCGATGCCGAGCGCGGCCGGGAGCCGGGCGGCCGGGGAGCGGCCCGGGGCGTCGGCGGGCGAGCCGAACAGGGCGGCGAGGGCGAGCACGAGCGCGAGCTTCGCCGGCTCGGACGGCTGGAACTGCAGCCCGGCGAGGCCGAGCCAGGACCGCGACCCGTTCACCGTGACGCCGAGCGGGGTGAGCACCAAGGCGACGCCGAGGCAGGCGACGACGTAGACCGGCACGCTCCAGGCGCGCAGCGACCAGCGGGAGACGCAGGCGAGCGCGACCATGAGCACCAGCCCCGCCACGCCGTACCCGATCTGGCGGGAGAGGTAGGCGCCGGTGTCCCCGACTTGCCCGCGGGTCGACGACCACACGAGCACCACCCCGGCCACGTAGAGCACGATCGCCGGGAGGGCGATGCGCCAGTCGAGGGCGCGCAGCACGCGGCGGATCACCGCTTCTTCACCTCGTCTTCTTCACCTCGTCCTTCACCCCGTGGATCGCCGACCAGATCTCCCGCGCGGCCGGGGCCGCGGTCTCACCGCCGGTGCCGCCCTGCGCGACCATCACCACGACCGTGTACTTCTTGTCGAACGAGGCGAACCAGGAGGTGTCGCGCTTGCCGACCACCTCGGCGGTGCCGGTCTTGCCGGAGATCGGGTGCTTATCCAGCGGGTAGCCGGCGAACGCGCCCGCGGCGGTGCCGGACCGGGTCACGTCGGCCAGGCCCTGCCGGATGACCTGGAGCGTGCGGCGGTCGACCGGCAGCCTCCCCGCCACCGGCGGCTTGATCCGGCGCACCGTCGTGCCGTCCGCGGCCACCACCTTCTTGCCGATCCGCGGGCTGTACAGCGTGCCGCCGTTGGCGATCGCCGCGTACGCCCGGGCGAGCTGCAGCGGGGTGACCAGCACCTCGCCCTGCCCGATGGAGAAGTTCGCCGCGTACCCGGGCAGGTCCCAGTCGCCCTTGGGCAGGTAGCCGGCGGCCTCCCCGGGCAGGTCGACGCCGGTCGGGCGGCCGAAGCCGAACGCGCGCGCGGTGCGCACCATCGGGTGCACGCCGTTCTTCTTCCGCGCGGTCTCCAGCCACATCTCGTGAGCGAACCGGTAGAAGATCGTGTCGCAGGAGACCTCGAGCGCCCGGCGCAGCGTGATCATCCCGTAGCCGATGCCGCCGAAGTTGCGGAACGGGCGGTCACCGACCCGGTAGGAGCCGGGGCAGCCGTAGACGCCGTTGACCGGGCGGCCCGCGGAGACCGCCGCCGCGACCGAGGTGACCTTCCAGGTGGAGGCGGGCGCCCACTGGCCGGCGACCGCCCGGGACAGCAGCGGGCTGCCCTGCTTCGGGTCGGTCAGCCGCGCGTAGTCCTTCGGGCTGATGCCGCCCACCCACACCGTCGGGTCGTAGGTGGGGAGGGCGGCGAGCGCGGTGATCCGGCCGGTGCGCGACTCCATCACCACGGCGGCGGCCTGGTCGGCGGGCAGGCCCCGCTTGCGCGCCCGCTCGACCGCGCGCTTGAGCGCCCGCTCGGTCGCCTTCTGGATCCGGGAGTCGATGCTGGTGACCAGCGTCGCCCCGGGCGTGGCCGGGCGCTCGCTCAGCACCCGCACCACGCGCCCGGCGCTGTCCACGACGAGCCGCCGCTCCCCGGGGACACCGCGCAGGTCGGAGTCGTACACCGCCTCCAGCCCGTCGCGGCCCACCGGGGACCGGGAGGTGGGGGAGCGGTCGTCGGGCGCGACGTAGCCGAGCACGTGCGCGGCGAGCTCGCCGTTCGGGTAGTCGCGCACCGGCCGCAGGTCGGCGACGACCCCCGGGTAGCGGTCCGGCCGCTCGGTGATCTGGAACGCGATCCGCTCGTCGACCGCGTCCTTCACCGGGATCGGCTCGTACGGCGAGCCCGCCCAGCAGTCCTTGCGCGCCGGGCCGTCGCACGGCCGGATGCGGCGCTCGATCTCCTCGCGCTCCATGCCGAGCAGCCGGGCCAGCCGGTCGAGCACCTCGCGGCCGCCGTCGGGCAGCCGGGTGAGGATCGTCCGGTCGATCGAGACCGTGGTCGCGGTGCGGTTGCGCACCAGCGGGCGGCCGCGGCTATCGACGATGCGCCCGCGCACCGCGGGCACGACCACGTGGCGCTCGTGATCCGCCGTGGCTGCGCGGGCGTAGCGTTCCCCGTCGACCACCTGTACCTGCCAGAGACGCCCGACCAGCACGAGGAACATACAGGTCACGAGCACGTGCACCAGGATGATCCGGGAACGCATCGACGGTCCTCCGAGCCGTCAGGCCCCGACGCCGCCACCGGGCGGCCGCGAGCCGTATCGGGTTGAACCGGACGAGAACGAGCCAGGCGAGCAGGGCGGCGGCGAGCGTGTACGGCACCGCGTACGGCAGCTCGGCCGCCTCGGTGGCCGCGCGCGGGTCGCGCAGCAGCATGTCGAGGCCGACGAGCGCGAACGCCCCGGCCACCACGCCCCCCGTGGCCGTGACGGGCACCGGCGCCCGGCGCAGCAGGCCGCAGCCGTAGCCGACGACCGCGAACACGAGCGCCGACCGGCCGGTCACCGCGTCGGCCGGCGGCAGCAGGTCGGCGGCGAGGCCCGCGGCGAACCCGGTGAGCGTCCCGGTCACCGGGCCCCGGGCGGCCGCCACGAGCGCCACCGCCGCGAGCACGAGGTCGGGCGGGGCGGCGCCGGGGAACGGCAGCCGGTTCACCACGGTCACCTGCAGCAGCGGCACCAGCAGTGCCGCGATCACGGGGCTACCGGGCATCTCCACCCCCTCGGGAGGCGGAGACGACGCCGACCACGTCGAGGGTGCTGAACCGGACGGCGGGCCGTACCAGGGCGGTGGTGACGAGCGGGTCGGCGTCGCGCTCCACGCGGACGATCGTGCCGACGGGAACCCCGGGCAGGTACGGCCCGCCCTTGGCCGAGCCGAGCGTCACCACGCGCTGGCCGACGCGCGGCTTGGCGTCGGCGGCGAGCAGGCGCAGCCGCAGCAGGCCGTCGCGCATGCCCTGCCCGGTGACGGTGCCGATCTCCTTGGTCCCGGCGACGCGCACCCCGACGCTGGAGGCGGGGTCGACGGCGAGCCGCACCGTGGACACCGAGTGCCCGGCCTCGACGACGCGGCCGACGAGGCCCTCGGCGCTGATCACCATGTGGTCGGCGCGCACCCCGTCGCGGGTGCCGACGTCGATCGCGACGCTGTCGCCGTGCGTGCCGTACCCGACGACCTGGGCGGTCACCACCGGCGAGCCGCGGCGCGGCGCCGCCTTGGCGACCCGGCCGGCCTGGCGGTCGCGCTCGGCGGCGGCCGCGTCGGCCCACTCGGCCGCGGCCAGCCGCAGGTCGCGCCGCCCGGCGGCGTCGTCGCCGGCGGCGAGGCGCTGCACCGGCCCCACGACGGATGCGGCCCACTCCCGGAGCGCGGCGGCGTCCCAGCGCACGTCGTAGGTGACGAGGGCGGCCGCGACGGCCGCCGCCGTGAGGAAGACGAGTCGATGACGGCGGTTCCGGCGCATCCAGGCGGGCCCCCTAGTGCCGCGGTTCCGGAACGAGGACCCCCTGGAGGCGGTCGAAATCCTCCACGCATCTGCCGGTGCCGAGCACCACCGACAGCAGCGGGTTGTCGGCGACCTTGATGGGCATGCCGGTGGCCTGGGCGAGCCGCCGGTCGAGGCCGTCGAGCAGGGCGCCACCGCCGGTGAGCATGATCCCGGTGCCGATCAGGTCGCCCGCGAGCTCGGGCGGGCACGCGTCGAGGGTGGCCTGCACCGCGTCGACGATCATGTTGACCGGCTCGCTGATCGCCTCGTACACCTCCTGGTCGGTGATCTCGACGGTGCGCGGCAGCCCGGTGACCAGGTCACGGCCCCGGATCGGGTAGGTGCGGCCCTCGGTCGGCGGGCACGCCGAGCCGATCGCCATCTTGACCTCTTCGGCGGTGCGGGTGCCGAGGGCGAGCGAGTACTCCTTCTTGACGTGCGCGATGATCGCCTGGTCGAGCTCGTCGCCGGCGACCCGGATGGACCGCGAGGTCACGATGCCGCCGAGCGAGATCACCGCGACCTCGGTGGTGCCGCCGCCGACGTCGACGACCATGCTTCCGCACGGCTCGTTGACCGGGAGCCCGGCCCCGATCGCCGCGGCCATCGGCTCCTCCATGATGTAGACGCGCCGCGCACCGGCCTGGTAACCGGCCTCCTTGACCGCGCGTTGCTCCACATCGGTGATGCCGCTGGGCACGGCGATGACGAGCCGGGGCTGGGAGAGGGCATGGCGGCGGTGCACCTTCTTAATGAAGTAGCGCAGCATCTGCTCGGCGACGTCGAGCTCGGTGATGACACCGTCGGCGAGCGGGCGGATCGCGACGATGTGACCGGGCGTCCTCCCGATCATCTGTTTGGCCTCCGCCCCCACCGCGACGATCTTCCCCGTTCTGGTGTTGACCGCGACCACCGACGGCTCGTCGAGGACGATGCCGCGGTCGCGGACGTAGACGAGCGTGTTCGCCGTGCCGAGATCGACCGCCATGTCGCGGCCGAGGAACCCGAAGAAGGACCGCATGAACCCAGCTCCCCCGGTGAATTGAAGCGATGTGTGGGACACAACGCGGTGGCCGCCTGACCGTTCAGCGTTAGCACTCGAACGCTGCGAGTGCTAATACCCTAACTAACATCAACTTCGGTCCGTGGCAAACCTCCAGGTCGATCTAATGTCCTGACAAAGGACTCGGTTCTACTTCGTAGACGCGGCCCCATGCGATGGGGTTGGCCTGCGAAGTCGTCCCGATGACGTGATCTGCGCGACACCGCCGGGTGCGCGCGGCGCGCCGCGTGAGGCGAGGGTGCGACCGGGGGAGCGGTACGGCGTGCCCGCCGGGTTCGCGCGGGCGCGCCGCGGGGCGGGGCGGCGCCGCGGCCGCCCCGCCGCGACGTGCGGGCTCCGGCCGGAGGGCCGGCGAGCCGCGGCCGGCGTCAGTAGCCGCGGGCGATCCACTCGTCGAGGTGCGGGGCCTCGGCGCCGATCGTGGTCGACTCGCCGTGGCCGGTGCGCACGACGGTGTCCGGCGGCAGGGTGAGCAGCCTGGTGCGGATGGACTCGATGATCGTGGGGAAGTCGGAGTAGGACCGGCCGGTCGCGCCCGGGCCGCCGGAGAACAGGGTGTCGCCGGTGAACACGGTGCCGAGCTCCGGCGCGTACAGGCACACCGCGCCGGGCGCGTGGCCGGGGGTGTGCAGCACGGTCAGCGCGACGCCCGCCACCTCGATCACCTGCCCGTCCGCCAGCTCCCGGTCCGGCGTGCGATCGGCGTGGGTGAGCCGCCACAGCGGCATGTCGTCCGGGTGCAGCAGGATCGGGGCGCCGGTGAGGTCGGCGAGCGCCGGGGCCGCGTTCACATGGTCGTTGTGCGCGTGCGTGCACACGATCGCGCGCAACGTCCGGTCACCCACCGCCTTCGCGATGGCGGCGGCGTCGTGCGCGGCGTCGATGACGATCGCCTCGCTGTCGTCGCCGACGATCCAGACGTTGTTGTCCACGTCCCAGGTGCCACCGTCCAGCGTGAACGTGCCGGAGGTGACCACGTGATCGATACGGGCGGCCATCAGAGGATCACTGCCTTTCGTGCGGTGGAGCCGCGGCACGCCCGCCCGCCGTCCCCGGCGTGATCGGCGCGGTGACCCGGCACCGCGGCCGGTGACGGGCGGGCGGTCGGCCGCGCATGCGGTCACGGTACCAAGAGCGGCGATCACCACCGCGCACGCCGGGTGGCGGCGTCGCCACGGTCCGCCGCCGCCGGGCCGCCCGCGCATCCGGCGGCCGCCGCGCGACGGCCGCGCGGCGCGGACCGCGGGCCGTGCCCGCGCCCGGCCGGGCGGCGTGCGCCCGGAAACCGGCGCCGCTGCCATGAACGCCGCCTCGCTGGGCAGGGGAGTGAGTCCCGGCACTCGCTCCGAGGCGGTCCGGGGCCGCCGCGGCTCCGGGCGATGCCCGCCGTCCCGTGCGGTACCCGGGCCGTCGCCCGGCGGCGGCCGCCGCGCCCGGCCCGCCGTACGGCGGGGCCGCGCCCGCGACCGAGGGAGGCGCCATGGACGGCATCGCGGAACGGTACGACGTGCCCGCGCACCACTTCTGGCTGCGCGGCCCGCGCCCGGACCGGCCGGTCGCGCACGACCCGGCGGCCGGGACGTGGAACGTGTACGGCCACGCCGAGGCCGCCGAGGTGCTCGGCGACCCGGAGACGTTCTCCTCGCACACGCTGCGCCTGATGCCGTCACCAGAGGAGGAGGAGTTCTCGGCCGCGGGCTTCCTCACCCAGCTCGACCCGCCGGAGCACGGCAGGCTGCGCCGGCTCGTCAGCAGCGCGTTCACCCGGAAGGTCGTCGCGGCCCTGGAGCCGAGGATCGCCGCGCTCACCGGCGAGCTGCTCGACGCGGCGCGCGAGCGCGGCCGCCTGGAGCTCGTCGCGGACCTCGCCTACCCGCTGCCGGTCACCGTCATCGCCGAGCTGCTCGGCGTGCCCGCCGCCGACCGGGGGCTGTTCCGGCGCTGGGCCGACGCGCTGCTGTGGCAGGACACCGAGATCTCGCTGCACAAGTCGGCCGAGCGGCGCCGCGCCGAGCTGCGGGACACGCTGGGGCCGTGGCGCGAGCTGACCGCCTACCTCGCCGCGCACGCCGCCGAGCGCCGCCGCCGGCCACGGGACGACCTGCTCACCCGGCTCGTCGAGGCCGAGGTGGACGGCGAGCGGCTGCCCGACCCCCAGGTGGTCGGGTTCGCGGCGCTGCTCCTGCTCGCCGGGCACGTCACCACCACGATGCTGCTCGGCAACACGGTGCTGTGCCTCGCCGCGTTCCCCGACCGGCAGGCGAAGGTCCGGGCCGACCGGTCCCTCGTCCCCGGGGCGATCGAGGAGTCGCTCCGCCTGCTCACCCCGTTCGCGGTGCTCGGCCGGGCCACCACCCGCCCGGCCGTCGTGGGCGGCACACCGATCCCGGCCGACGCGCTGGTGCTGGTGTGGCTCGCGGCCGCGAACCGGGACCCGCGGCGGTTCCCGGACCCCGACACCTTCGACCCGTCCCGCACCCCCAACCCGCACCTCGCCTTCGGCCACGGCGTGCACTTCTGCCTCGGCGCGCCGCTCGCCCGCCTCGAGGGCCGGATCGCCCTGAACATTCTGCTCGACCGCGTCGATCCGCTGCGCACCGACCCGGCGGACCCGGTTGCCTTCCTGCCGGTCCGGACCATGACCGGGGTACGGCGGCTCGCGCTGCCGACCTGACCGGCTACGCGGGCCGTACCGGCAGCGTGTCGAGCACCTCGGCCGCGATGCTCCCGGCGGTCGGCTCGTACCTGCGGGCGAGCTGCCGGAACACCGCCTCGGCGCGGATCGCCGGCCAGTCGGGCGGCAGGTGCTCGGCCGGGAGCAGGGGGTCGCGGCGCAGCACCTGCAGCCAGTCGCCGAACAGGAAGAGCTGCCGGGCGAGATCGTCGACGGCGCCGGGGAGCGGGTCGGGCCGGTCCCACCGGTCGAGGAAGGCGCGGTAGCGCTCGGCGATCTGCGCGGTGTCGAACGCCTTGCGGACGATGTCGGCGGACTCGGTGGGCTTGAGCGCCCGGGCCTGGAGCACGGTGACGTTGTCGTCGAGGCCGAGGTCGGCGAGCATCGCGACGACGTCCTTGGTGCCTGCGGCGACCCACAGGCCGCTCTGCAGCGGGCCGAACCCGGCCCAGATGAGCTGGGAGCGCAGGTCGTGCCGGAGGCTGCGCTCGCTGGCGGGGAGCGAGAACCCGACGAGCGTCCAGGTGCCGTCCCAGTCGCGGTTGACCGCGCCGGTCTTCCAGATCCGCCGGGACCCGTCGTCCAGGACCGCCGTGGACCGGGCGGTGAGGCCGAAATACGTGCGGCGCCGATGGCGGTGCCGGGCGAGCAGATCCCGCTTGACCATGCGGGTGAGGGTGGAGCGCACCGCCTCCTCGGATACGCCCAGGCGGGCGAAGACCTCGATGACGCTGCCGGAGTAGACCGCGATGTCCCGGCCGTGGACGTAGAGCCCGAGGAAGCTGAGGAGCAGGGACTGCGGCCGCATCACCGGTGGCCGCGGCTGCCCCTGATCTGGATCTTTCACCCTACGAGGGTAGATCTGCTCGACTTATCCGCACACATCCCACCCCCATATTGTGCGAAATCGTGACCTGGGTCATAATCGTGCCCTACATCGCCCCGGTGGGTGCTCGGCACCCCGAGCACGTGGAGGACAGATCGACCGGAGACGGCGGCAAACTCCCCTTCACGACCTCCGGCGGACGCGATCGGGGCGCGCCCGCCGGATGGCCGGAGCGCCCGTACGGGGCGACCCAAACCCCCACGCATCGCAGATGAGGAACGCCATGTCGAGCTCATCCGTCGACCCGACGTCGGTTCCGTCCACCCCGCAATCCGACCCCGTTCAGCTCCGCCGCGCGGTGACGTCCAGCTTCATCGGCAGCGTCATCGAGTACTACGACTTCCTGCTGTACGCCACCGCGTCGGCGGTCGTGTTCAGCAGGGTCTTCTTCAGCAACCTCCCCGACCTGGTCGCGACCGTCGCGAGCTTCGGCACGTTCGCGACCGGCTACATCGCCCGGCCCCTCGGCGGCGTGATCTTCGGACACTACGGTGACCGGCTGGGCCGCAAGCGCATGCTGGTGCTCACCATGACCTTGATGGGTGTGGCGAGCACGCTGATCGGCATGCTGCCCACCTACGCGCAAGTCGGCGTGATCGCGCCGATCGCCCTCGTCGTGCTGCGGTTCCTGCAGGGCATCGCGGTCGGCGGCGAATGGGGCGGCGCCGTGCTCATCTCGGCCGAGCACGCCAAGGGCCGGCGCGGGCTGTGGGCGAGCTTCACCAACGCCGGCGCGCCGTGCGGCATGGTGCTCTCCACCGCGGTGCTCACCGCGACCTCCGCCGTCGTCGGCGAGGAGGCCTTCCTCTCCTGGGGCTGGCGGGTGCCGTTCCTGCTCAGTATCGTGCTGCTCGGCATCGGCCTGTTCATCCGGCTGCGCGTCGCCGAGACCCCGGTGTTCGAGGCCGCCGCCAAGCGCGCCGCCGCCGAGCGGGCGCAGCGCCCGCCGCTGGTGGAGGTGCTGCGCAACCACCCCAAGCCGCTGCTGCTCGGCATCGGCGTCGGCCTCTCCGCCTTCATCGCCCAGGGCACGCTCACCACGTACCTCATCGCGTACGGCGTGCAGGCCGGCTTCCCGCGGCAGACGGTGCTCAACGGGCTCACCCTCTCGTCCGCGATCGCCGTCGTCGCCATCCTCGCCTGGTCCGCGTTCTCCGACCGGGTCGGGCGCCGGCCGATCGTGGTCGCCGGCGCGGTGGCGATGGCGATCTACGCCTTCGCCCTGTTCCCGATGGTGGACAGCGGCAGCGCGGCGCTGCTCACCATCGCGCTCGTGCTCGGCCAGTCGGTGATCCACCCGATGATGTACGGGCCGCTCGCCGCCCTCTACAGCGAGCTGTTCGGCACCCGCGCCCGGTACACGGGCGCCTCGCTCGGCTACCAGATCGCCGGGCTCGGTGCCGGTCTCGCTCCGGTGATCTTCGCCCAGGTGCAGGCGATGACCGGCGGCGGCAGCACTCTCGCCATCTCCGCCGTGATCGCCGCCTTCTGCGTGCTCACCGTCGTGTGCATGCTCGCGCTGGCGGAGACCAGCCGTAAGAGCCTCGCCGACGTCGAGGCCGCGGCGCAGCCGACCGGGTCCGCCGCGTCCTGATCCACGGCTCATCCGGTGGGGCGGCCCCGGCGGGCCGCCCCACCACCGCGCCGGGCCACCTTCTCATCCGTCCGGCCGCGTGCGGCGACCCGGCCGCGGCCCGGCGCGCGGCGAGCCGAACTACGAGCGCATCGCCTCGGTGCGCACCCCGTAATGAGCGTTTCCCACGCCGGAAACGGTCATGGAACCGCCCGGCTGGACACTCCTCGTGACCTGCCATGAGAGCCGCGTGAAACGAGGGGGTCCGAGGATGGCGTCCATCTTCGATCGGATCGGGGGAGCCGAGGCCGTCGCCGCGGTCGTCGACGACTTCTACGACCGGGTGCTCGCCGACCCGCTGCTCAGCGGGTTCTTCGCGAACACCGACATGGCCAGGCTCAAGGCGCACCAGCGCGCCTTCATCGCCACCGCGCTCGGCGGGCCGCAGACGTACCGGGGCAGGACGATGGCCGAGGCGCACGCGGGGCTGGGCCTGAAGCCGGAGCACTTCGACGCCGTGGTCACGCACCTCACCGAGAGCCTGCGCAAGCACGACGTCGCGGAGGACATCATCGCGACGATCGGCGACACCCTCGCCCCGCTGAAGGAGCAGGTCGTGGGGAGCGAGGTGACGGCGTAGCCGCCTCACGCCGATCGGTGGCCGTAGCGGGACCGGCGGCGGGCCTCGTTCGCGGGCGCTCGCCGTCGCGCGTCTCGGCCACCGCGACGAGCGGCGCATCGGCCGGTACGGCGTGCCGGCCGACGCCGCGACCACCGGCGGGCGGCCCCGGCCCGGACGGGGGCGGCCGGGGCCGCCCGCCGGGGCGTCGCCCCTCGGGCGGCCGGCCGTTCCTACGGGGCCGGCGGCGCCCCGTTGAGCCGGTCGCGGAGGCGGACGCATTCCCGGACGAACCGGCTCCGCCGCCCCGAGGCGGCGTGCGCGGAGACCACCGGGATCTCGCCCTGCGCGCCCGCCCAGGCGGCCACCTCCGCGGCGAGGGCCACCGCCTCGGTGTGGGACGGGGAGGGCCGCTCACCGGGGGCGGGCAGGAACGCGGGCAGCAGGGCGGTGAGGATGCGCCACACCTCCCGGTGCGCCCCCTGCCGGGCCGCGGCGGCGAGCGCCTCGAGGACGGGCCGGGGCCGGGACGACGGGTTGTGCAGGAACACGGCGAGCCTGCGGCCGATGGTCTCGGCGGGGAGGCCGCCCTTGGCCGCGGCGGTGACCAGCGGCCCGACCGTCCGGGACGGCTCAACGGCGAGCTGGAAGGCGAACACGGTGGCGGTCGCGTCCCCGGCCGGGCCGTCCGCCGCGGCGAGCCCGTCGAGGCCGGGGAGGGTCGCGCCGTAGGGCGAGGTGAGCAGCGGCAGGTAGTTGAGCGCGACCACCTCGCGGTGGGACGGCAGCATGGCCGGCCACCACTCCTGCGTGATCACGTGCGGGTAGCCGTGGCGGCACGGCTCCCGCAGCAGCGCGTCGACCAGGTCGTGGCCGGACGGCTTGGCCCGCAGCACGGGCACCGGACGGGCGGTCGCCTCGCGCCCGCGCGGCGGCTCACCGGCGACGGCCTCGCCGCGGCCGTCGCCGTACAGCCACCGCACCCCCGTCTCCGGGTCGGGCGGGCCGCCCTCGGCGAGCCACCCGGCGGCGGCCGCGGCGGCCGGGGTGCCGATGCGGGCGGCGCGGGCGGCGGCCGCGGGATGCCGCCCGCGGGGCAGCCGCAGCAGCGCCTGGCACAGGTCGGCCCGCAGGGGTTCGGCCCCGGCGGCGGCGCAGGCCGCGAGCCGGTCCACCAGCACGTCGGGGTCGAGGTGCCCGGTGGCGAGCGTGGGGGTGGCGAGCAGCACCGGCGGCAGCGCGCCCGCGCGCAGCGCCGCGTACACCTCCTCGAGCCGGTAGAGCAGGAACAGGTGCGGCGGCGGGACGTCGCCGGGGTGCGGCAGGCGGCGGCGCCGGTGGTACTCGGCCACGGGGCCGGTCGGCACCGGCCCGCCGGTGAGCGGGTCGTGCCCGAGGTACCGGATCACCACCCGGAACCGCGGTTCGCCCGGCCGGGCCGGCGGCTCGGGCCGCCCGGCCCGCCACGCCGCCACCCGCTCGGCCGGCACCCCGGCCTGGAGCGCCTGCCGGAAGATCTCCTGCCGGAGGTACTCGGGGAGCTCCCGGAACGCGGGCCGCCACCCCTCGTCCCCGCCGCTCGCCTCCGCGTCGCCGAGGACCTCGACGCTGACGGCGTACCCGGCGTCGTCGGTGACCTGGCGCGGGTCGACCCGCGGCGGCTCGGGCGGGCCCGGGTCGCGTCCGGGGGTGACGGCCTCCAGGGCGAGGGCGCGCAGCCAGTGCCTCGGCTGGAGCCACTCGCCGAAGCCGTAGATGTACGTGTGGTATCGGGAGACCCTCCCGGCCAGCTCCGCGCGCAACCCCTCGCGGTCGGCCGCGGCGCGGGCGACGAAGGCGGCGAGCCACGCCTCCGCGTACGCCGGATCGGTCAGCCGCTCCTCCGGCAGATCCAGGGTGGGGGCCGGGTGCGGCCCGGGCGGCTCGACCGCCGGCCGCGGCGGGGGCGAAAACGGCGGGGCGGTCTCGGCCGGCGCGACCTCGCCGCCGAAGTGCGCCGCCACCTGGGCGCCGAGGCCGGCGGGGAGCAGCGGCACGGCCTCGGCGATCACGTCGGCGGCGGGGGCGAAGGCGGCGGCGTGCCGGATTGCGATCCGCGCCGCCCGCTCCTGCACCCGGGACGAGGTGTGCCCGAACGCCGCGGCGAGCGCCCCGGCGAGCTCGGCTGCCGTGCCCGGCGCGCGCCGTACCCGCTCCTCCAGCCAGCCGAGCCCGGCGCGCACGAGCCCGGCCTCGACGCGGAAGGCGAGGGCGCCGATCGCCTCGGCCGCGTCGGCGTCGCCGACCCGCCCGGTACGGCGCAGCCGCCGCACCGTCGGCTCGGCCACGGCCGCGGGCGCGGTGGGCAGCAGCCGCAGGTAGTCCCGCAGCCGGGCGGAGACCTCCTCCGGGGCCGGGTCGATCCGTTCGTGCAACCGCGCGAAGAAGCGCAGATCGGCCGGCTCGCCGCCGCGCAGGAACCGGCGGATGCAGCCGTCGAGCAGCGCGTCGCGGGACACCCGGCCGGTGGCGAGCAGCTCGAGGAGGAGGTCGAGCCAGCGCCGGGCGAGCGCGTCGTCGCGCAGCTCCCGGCCCACCCCGTCGGCCTCGAACAGCCTCGGCAGCAGCCGGTCGAGCAGCGGGTCGCCGGCGTTCACCCCGGAGGACAGCCAGGCGACCACGAGCGGGTCGTGCGGGGGAGGTTCGGCGCCGGTGACGCGCAGCAGCCGCAGCGCGAGCGGCACGATCGCGTCCCGCGGGGCGCGGACCCGCCGGGCGAGCCGGACGGCGACGTCGGCCTGCCAGTCGCGCGGGCGGGCACGGAACACGCGCATCAGCACGCGGAGCCGTGCGGGCGTCGGCTCCACCGCGGCGGCGAGGTCGGCGCGCCCCAGCCAGGCCGCCGCCGCGGCCGGGCCGGAGATCGTGCCCGTCCCGGCGATCCACAGCTGCATCGCGTACACCCGCAGCATCTGGCCGAGCCGCCACCTGGCCTCGCTCCGGGCCTGGAGCCGCGCCCACTCGGGCAGCTCGTCCTCGGCGACGCCCAGCCGGGCCGCCTGGTTCCGGCCCGCCTCCCGCACGGCGGTCTCCTCCAGCTCGCCGAGAAACTCCGGCAGCCGCGCGGCCACCTCGGCCCGCCCCGGCGGATCGAGCGCGAGCACGCGGTCGGCCAGCGCCCGCTCGTCCCTCGCGCGGATGAGGCCACGGATCTCCGCCCAGGCGCTCACCGGGCCACCTCCGTTCGGGCGCGGGCGGCGATGCGGGCGGCGAGCACGTGCCGGCACGGGCCGCGCGCGCCCCGGTGCTCCCGCCACCACCGGCAGGTGCACGAGCCGCCGGCGAGCCCGGCTTCGTGCACGTCCCAGGCGGTCCGCACCCGCGCGCTCACCACGGTGCCGACCGCGTCGCGCACCAGCGTCACCGCGTCGGCGGCGACGAGCTCGTGGGCCCCGGCGAGCCGGGGGGCGAACACCTCGCCGTCGAGCGCCGCGCCGAGCAGGTCGAGCCGGGCGTACACGCCGCCGCAGCCGGAGAACGACTCGAAGCGCAGCCGGGCCCCGCCGCGGGTCGCCACGGGGTCGCGGGCCGACGCGGAGCCGTGGGGCCGCGGCCGGTGGTAGCGCGCCTGGGCGACGTCGGCGATCGCGAGGAGCGCCGCCGCGGCGGCGTCCGGGCGGGTCACCACGCCGCTGAAGAACCGCGGGGCCACGGCGGGCCCGCCGCGCGTCCGGCCGCCGCTCGTGGAAAGCCCCAGCCTGCCGTCGGCGGGCGCGGAGGGAGCGGCGTACCGGTGGCTCTGCGTCGCTGCGGTCATGGCCCGCAGGGTAGGGATCTTCACCGACATTTCCCGTCCCGCCCGGTGGACCCGGCCTTACCTGCGGCTTTCCCGAATAGTGGAAGAGCGGGGCGGATGCGGTCCGCGGGCTGATCCGACCCATCCCCACGCGCGTGGCCGGGCGACCGGGTACCGTACCGTGGGGTGTGCGTCGCCGACCCGCCGCAAGCCGGGCGGATCGGCCCTCAGCCGGTCGTTTCCCACGAGCTTCGACGGTCGGTCGTCGTGCGCCGCGCGCCGGTCACGCAGCGCTCCGGAACGGCCCGGCGGCGTTGCGTGTAGGCGGTAATGTCAACAGAATCGTGTTTGTTAACAGAATCTCTGGCATTATCGACAAGTAAGCGGCGTCATATGACCAGGGCGGTACGCATGGCGGAAGAGAGCGCGCTGGGACGAGGGGCGCAGGGCAAGGCGATGGCCGTGAACTACCTGCGCTCGGCCATCCTGCGCGGTGACGTGGCTCCCGGCCAGCGCCTTGTGGAGGCGGAGCTGGTCGAGACGATCGGCGTGACGCGCGGCAGCGTGCGTGCCGCGATCGACGAGCTCGTCGCCGAGGGCCTGCTGGAGCGCATCCACAACCGCGGGGCGCGGGTGCGCACCATCACGCTGGAGCAGGCGATCGAGATCCTCGAGTGCCGCAAGGTGCTCGAAGGGCTGATCGCCGCCAAGGCGGCCGAGCGCATCGGCCCGTGGGACGTGACGCGGCTGCGCGAGCTCGGGACCCAGCTCTCCGACGCGGTGCGCGACGGCGAGCTGATGAAGTACTCGAGCCTCAACCAGGAGCTGCACGGCGTGCTCGCCGAGATCTCCGGGCAGTCCACCGCGGCGAACCTCATCGGCCGGCTCAACGCCCAGGTCGTGCGGCACCAGTTCCAGCTCTCCCTGCAGCCGGGGCGCCCGCAGGTCTCGCTCCAGGAGCACCTGGCGATCATCGAGGCCGTCGTGTCCGGCGACCCGGCCGAGGCCGAACGCGCCATGCACGCCCACCTCGACAGCGTGATCGAGACGCTGCGCGGCCTGCCCTCCTGACGCTTCCGGCACGCCCGGCGGGACGCCGCCCGGCCGCCGCGTATCGCCCCTGGCCGGTGGACGGCCCGGGGCTCGTCGGCGTCTCCGCACTCCCCTCCGGCGATTGGGACGCTCCGGGCCGCCCGGGCGCGATCGTCGCCCGCGGACCCGGTGCCGCCGGGTGCCGCTCGCCGGTACGGCGAGCCCGGCGGACGGCCGCCCGGGGCCGCAGGCCCGGCACGCCGTACCCGGGCAGCGCATCCCGCCCATCGCCCGGCCCGGCCGCCGCGCGCCCCGCGCCGCCGCGGAGGGCCACCGGTCACCGCTCCGGACGGCACGCGCACCCGCCGGAACGGGCGCCCCGCCGAGTGCGGTGCCTGGAATTCGGTTTTCCGCGGTCCGAAAACGGCCCTTGAGGCGGCGTCGGCCCGCTCGTACGGTCGGTTCCGCCTCCCAAAGCCCTGGGCGGCGATCGAGCCACGAGGCGGTCGGGCGATTCCGGTTCAGCGATGCCACCAGTGCGCGGCCATCCGGCGCCGCCGGTCGGCGTGCCCGCCGCACGCGCTGCACGCCGCAGGGCGGCCACCCGCGCCGCGCGCCCGGCCCCGCCCGGCCGTACCCCGGCACCCCTCGCGCACGCGGCCGTTCCGGCCGGTGCCCGACCATCCGACCGTAAGGAGGAGTCCCAATGAAGGTGACCGCAGCGGTCGTCGACGAGCTGCACGGACCGTTCCGCATCGAGGAGCTGGAGCTCGACGAGCCCGGCCCCGGCGAGGCGCTGGTCCGCATCGTCGCCTCGGGCATCTGCCACACCGACGAGATCACCCGGCACGGCGCGCTGCCGATGCCGTTCCCCAGCGTGCTCGGTCACGAGGGCGCGGGCGTGGTGGAGGCGGTGGGCGAGGGGGTCACCTCGGTGCGCCCGGGCGACCACGTCGTCATCGGCTGGCCGTACTGCGGCACCTGCCGTAACTGCCGGGACGGCGAGCCGCGGTACTGCGCCCGGCTCGGCGAGGCGGTCGCCGGCGGCCACCGGCTGCTCGGCCCGCGGGCGGGCGAGTCCGCGCTGCGCCGCCCCGACGGCTCGCGGGTGCACAGCCACTTCTTCGGCCAGTCGTCGTTCGCCACCTACTCGCTCACCTGGGCCGACGCGCTCGTCGTGGTGCCGCAGGACGCCCCGCTGGAGCTGCTCGGCCCGCTCGCCTGCGGCGTCTCCACCGGCGCGGGCGCGGTGCTCAACACCTGCCGGCCCGGCCCCGGCGCGAGCATCGTGGTGTACGGCGCGGGCGCGGTCGGCCTCTCCGCGGTGCTCGCCGCCCGGCTCACCCCGGCCACGACGATCATCGCGGTCGACCTCCACGACAACCGCCTCAAGCTCGCCGAGGAGCTCGGCGCCACCCACACGATCAACGCCCGGGAGACCGACCCGGTCGCCGAGGTGCAGCGCATCTGCGGCGGCCCGGCCGACTTCGCGCTGGAGTGCACCGGCGTGATGTCCGTGGTGCGGCAGGCCGCGGACAGCGTCGGCATGCTCGGCACCTGCGTGCTGATCGGCGGCGGGCCCGCGGGCTCGGAGTTCAGCCTCGACCACACCACCACGCTGTGGGGCAAGCGGGTGGTCGGCACCCTCGGCGGCAGCGGCCGCAGCGAGCCCCTCATCGGCACCCTGGTCGAGCTGCACCGGCAGGGCCGGTTCCCGTTCGACCGGCTGGTGCGGTTCTACGAGCTCGGCGAGATCGAGCAGGCCCTGGCGGACTCCGCCAAGGGCGAGGTGCTCAAGCCCGTGCTGCGGATGTCGCACTGACCGTTCCCGGCGGGCCGCCATGCGCCCGCCACCCGGCCCGTCCGCCCGGCGCGCACGCCGCCCGCCCGGCGGCCGGGCCGGCACCTGTCCGCGCCCGCCGCGCGGCGAGCGGCGGGCGGGATCCGGGCCGGGGAATCAACGGCGCGGCGCGAAGGTTTGCGCCAAGGGGTACCCGATCGGGCTCATTCCCCGGCAGTGAGATGGGATGACCGGAGGAGCGGGGTGATGGCGCCGCCGCTCGGCACGGCCGGTCAGCGAAAACGCTTACTCGGAGAGAACTGTGGCCAAGCCCATATTGCAGATCATCGTGGGCAGCACCCGGCCGGGCCGGGTCGGACTGCCCGTGGCGGAGTGGTTCCGGGATCGTGCCGTCGCGCACGGCGGCTTCGACGTGGAGCTGATCGACCTCGCCGAGGTGAACCTGCCGTTCATGGACGAGCCGAACCATCCGCGGCTGCGGCAGTACGTCCACCCGCACACCAAGGAGTGGAGCGCCACGATCGAGCGGGGCGACGCCTACGTGTTCGTCACGCCCGAGTACAACCACGGCTACAACGCCGTGCTGAAGAACGCCCTCGACTACCTGCACCAGGAGTGGGCCTACAAGCCGGCCGGGTTCGTCGCCTACGGCGGGGTGTCGGCCGGCACCCGGGCGGTCCAGGCGCTCAAGCCCGTCGTGGCCGCGCTGCGGATGACGCCCGTCGTCGAGGCGGTCACCATCCCGTTCGTCTTCAACATGATCGAGGACGGGCGGCTGCGGCCCAACGACACGATGAACGGCGCCGCCGACGCGATGCTCAACGAGATCGCCCGGCTCGCCGAGGCCGGCCGGCGGCTGCGCGCCGAGGCCGTCCCGGCCTGAGCGCGGCCCGACCGCCGCCTCGACCCGCGGATCCGGCCGCGCCCCGCCGCGGCGGGCGGGACGCGGCCGTACGACCCGCGCCGGGCGGCCGGATCCGCGAGCGGGGAACGTTCCGGGAGCGGCGGGGCGGGGGAGACCACCCCCGCCGGGACGTCCCGGCCGGTCATCGCGCCCGGGGACCCGCCACGCCGTGCCGTACCGATGCCGTTCGCCCGACCCGGCGTTTCCCTTCTCTTGGCATGCCGCGCACAATGTCCGGATGACGATGCGATCAACCAACTGGGCGGGAAACGTCGTCTACCGGGCGAGCGAGCTGCACCGGCCGGCCTCGCTCGACGAGCTGCGCCGGGTGGTGGCGCGCAGCCCGAAGGTCCGGGTGCTGGGCAGCGGCCACTCGTTCAACGAGATCACCGACACCGAGGGGGCGCTGGTCTCGCTCGAGGCGCTGCCGCCGGAGGTGGAGATCGACCGCGCCACCGGCACCGCGCGGGTCGCCGCCGGGCTGCGGTACGGCGAGCTGAGCGCCCGCCTGCACGCGGCGGGCTACGCGCTCCCCAACCTCGCCTCCCTGCCGCACATCTGCGTCGCGGGCGCGTGCGCCACCGGCACCCACGGCTCCGGAGACGGCATCGGCGGGCTCGCCGGCTCGGTCACCGCGGTCGAGCTCGTCACCGCCGACGGCGATCTGGTCACGCTGAGCCGGGACGCCGACCCGGACCGCTTCCCCGGCGCGGTCGTCTCGCTCGGCGCGCTCGGCGCCGTGGTCACCATGACCCTGCGCCTGGAGCCCGCGTTCCAGGTGCGCCAGCGGGTCTACGAGAACCTCCCGGCCGAGGCCCTCGACGACCACTTCGACGAGATCATGGCCTCCGGCTACAGCGTGAGCCTGTTCACCGACTGGCGCAGCGATCGCATCCGCCAGGTCTGGGTCAAGGAGCGCGTCGGCGACCCCGCGGCCGGCGGCGAGGAACGCGAGCCGGTCGTGGCCGCGCTCGGCGCCACCCCCGCCGACGGCCCGCGCCACCCCGTCCCCGGCATGCCCGCCGCGAACTGCACCGAGCAGCTCGGCGTGCCCGGCCCCTGGCACGAGCGGCTGCCGCACTTCCGGCTCGGCTTCACCCCGAGCAGCGGCGACGAGCTCCAGGCCGAGTACCTGCTGCCGCGGCGGCACGCGGTGGCGGCCTTCCACGCGCTGGCGGGCATCGCCGACCGGATCGCCCCGGTGCTGCACATCTCCGAGATCCGCACCGTCGCCGCCGACGACCTGTGGCTGAGCCCGTTCCACGGCCGCAACACCGTGGCGTTCCACTTCACCTGGAAGCCGGACGAGGCCGCGGTGCGCGAGGTGCTGAGCCTGATGGAGGAGGTCCTCGCCCCGTTCGAGCCCCGCCCGCACTGGGGCAAGCTCTTCGCCATCCCGCCGAAGGTGCTGCGGTCCCGCTACGACCGGATCGGCGACTTCCGCGCGCTCGCCCGCGAGCTCGACCCGTCCGGGAAGTTCGCCAACGCCTTCGTCGCCCACCACGTCCTCGACGACGAGTGACGGCCGGACAGGCGGCCCACGGGTGAACCGGTAGCCGATCGGACGGCGGGAGGCCGGAGAGGACGTCACGGCCTCCGCCGTCCCCGGGACCCCGCTCCGGCGCACCCGGCCGCCGGCGGCATCCTCGGCGGCGGCGCGCGGACGGCGTCGTGCGGGCGGCGGCACACCGCGCCCGTGGTACGGCACGCCCGGTCAGTTGGTCCGGGTGTTGGGGAGGTGCTCGCCGAGGTAGCCGATCCAGATCTTGCCCGTGGCCCCGGCGGTGTCGTCGTGGAAGTACATGCGGGGCGCCGGGTAGCCGACCGGGCGCAGCTTGATGTGCGCCTCCATGAGGATGCGCCCGCTGGGATCCACCTCCTCGGGCACGCGGAAGGTGCGGGCGCTGCTGAACTTGGCGCGGGTGGTCACCGACTGCGACTCGCGCATCGCGATCATGCGCGTGGGGATGGTGAACCGGTCGTCGCAGCCCTCGTTGCACCAGTCGAAGAACCCGCCGGAGAACTCGCCCGACGACCGGGCCCGGGCGTAGTCGTTGAGCGCGAGCAGCGCCGACCAGGCGCGCGCCGCCCACACCCGGCTCCACTGCGGGTGCAGCAGGTCGAGCCGCCCGGCCTCCTCGGCCACCCCCTCGCACAGGCGCACGTGCGGCAGCTCCTTCGCCGCCACCAGCACCGCGGCGATGCTCTCCGGGGCGAAGGCGTCCTCCTCGTCGCCGCGGCCGTACTCGGGGCGGCCCGCCTCGAGCAGCCTGCGTTCGAGGTAGCGGACGCGGGCCTTGAGCCTGCTGACGGTGTGGATCGCCTCGGAGTGCTCGGCGAGCAGGCGGTCGTGCTCCTCCTGGAGGCGTTCCAGGCGCTCGGCGAGCGGGCCGTGCCCGTCGCCCGCCTGCGCCGGGGCGCCGGCGCCGGGCAGCCGGGAGGCGAGCAGGTCGCGGATCCCGGCGAGGTGGATGGCGAGGATCTCCACCTGGCGGGCGGCTCGCGCACCCTCGTGGGCGGCGAGGGAGAGGGCCGCGTCCAGCTCGGGGCGGAGCTCCTTGACGACGTGCTCGGCCACGGCCTCGGCGAGGCCGGGGGCGGCCGCGTCCGGTACGGCCTCGGCCGGGGCGGGCGGCGGCTCGGGGGCCGGGCTCGCGGCCTCCTCCGCGTCCGGCCGGGATGCGGCGTCGTCGGCCGGGGCCGGTTCGGGTTCCTGCCGCCGCGTCTCGGCGGCGGCGCGGACCACCTCCATCATGCGGCGGTGCAGGTCCTGCTTGGCCGGGTCGAGGTCCTGGCGGCGCGCGACCGCCTCGGCGAGCCGCCGCGGCTCGGCGCGGCCGAGCAGCAGGTTGTGCACCACGGGCAGCGTGCGGTCCACGTCGTCGGGCAGCTCCCGCCACAGCGTCTGCCCGATGATGCCGTCGACGAGCTGCTGCAGGGCCTGGTCGCCCTGGCTGCGCAGCCGCTGGGCGCTCATCACCCGGTGGCGGCCGGCGGTGCGCCGGTCGGCCGGGTCGAACCCGGCCGCGTAGGTGCGCACGGCGCCGCCGTACACGCGCAGCTCGTCGGCGACCATGCGGTTGAACAGGTTCTGCGCGTGCATGTCGGCGAACCACGCCACGATCGCCGCCCCGGCCGTCGCCTCGGCGATCCGGGCCGCCCGGCACCGGGCCGCGTTCGGGTCCTTCGGGTCGACCGAGACGACCGCGACCGGCACCCGGCGGTTCCGCTCGGCGAGCGTCTGGAGGAAGCGCGGCACCTCCTGCTCGTCCACCGGCACCGGGCCGCCCTCCAGGTGCACCGCGCCGTCGGTGATCCGGGCGGTGTCGAGGTAGGCGGGGAGGAAGCCGGGCGCGTTCGCGGTCACCTGCTCGGAGCCGCCGACCTGCTCGACCTCGACCACCACCCAGCCGGGCATGTCATCGACCGTCTCGGTGTAGGTGACCGTGGTCCGCAGCGTGCCGTCCTCGCACGGCTCCTCCAGCGTGAACCGGCCGGAGTCGTGGCGCCGCTCCACCCGCAGCCGCGCGCCGTTCACCTCCTGCTCGTCCCGCGGCAGCCCGGCGTTGATCGGCGCGAAGCCCTTGCCCGCTACCCACTCCGAGAAGGTACGGCGCAGCCGGATGGACAGCGGAGGCCGCGCATCGCGCAGGACGGCCCGGAAAAGCCTCGTCGTGCCCGCCGCCATCGCCCGCGTCACGCCCGCCCGTGCCCGGGGGCCGTCGCCCCGCCGCCTGCCCGTGACCCGGCCGCGGCGCGGCCGCCGCCTCCGCCGCCGTCCGGGAACGTCGCCGGGAGGGCGGTGACCTGGCCAGAACAGGGGGACCATTCCGGGCTCATGCCACTATGCAACGACGTGCTCCTATAACCGGGGGTTGGGCGGTCTTGCGCTAGAAGCGTGATGATAGTTGCTCTCGATCCGCTGATGGCAGTGATGCAACCTGATCGGCTGTACTGTCGCCATAAATCCTGGCGGTCGCCGCGGCGCCTCGTCCGGAGCCGGCCAGGAGCGCGGGACGGCTCGCGGATTTCGGACGGCCCAGGCCAGGCCGCCGGTCCGGGATGGGCGCGGCATGGCCGGGCCGCCCTAGGTCACGGGCCGGCCGCCGGGCGATGCGACACGGGGCTCCTCCGCGGAGAGGACCGGGCACGTCCGCCGCGAGCCCGCCCACGGCCCTGGCGCGCTCCTGCCGCCGCGATGTGAGACGCCTTTGAAAGAACGGCCCGCGACAGAACGCGGCATCACCGGGAAGCCGCCACGGAACACGGCGGCCGTCGCCGGCCGCGCGCGGGCACCGCGCCCGCCCGGCTCGCCGTACCGTCGAGCGCCGAGACCCTGCCGCGTACGGCACGCGGCCGCACCCCGCGGGGCGGTGCGGCGTCCCGGCACCTCGCTTACCGTCAGGCAGAGGAACGCCATGGCCGCCGGGCGGGGCCGCCCGGCGCGGCACCGAGAAAGGAGTCCACCTCGTGTCCGGTACCGATCGGCCCGAGGACGGGTATGGGTCGGCCGCCCGCATCCGCGCCGGAATCCTCGCGTTCGCCTGCGGGGACGCGCTCGGCGTGCCGTGGGAGAACCGGCCTGTCGCCGAGATCGACGCCGCCCGCCTCGACGAGCTGCCGCAGCGTCCGGGCTGGCCGCGCGGCGCCACCTCGGACGACACCCAGCAGCTCGTCATGCTCGCCGAGAACCTGATCGCCACCGGCGGCGCGGGTGACCCGCGGGCCTTCCTGGCCGCGCTCGCGGCCGCCCGCGACACGATCCGCGGCATCGGCCCCACCACGCTCCGCGCGATCACCCGGTTCACCGAGACCGGCGCGGTGCGCGCCCCGGACGGCTCCTCCAACGGCGCGGTGATGCGCGTCCTGCCGCTGGGCTGGGCCACCCGCCCGGCCGACGCCGAGCACCGCCGCGCCCTCGTGGCGAAGATGACCGCCACCACGCACGGCGCGCCCGCCGCCGTCGCCGCCGCGTGCGCGGTCGCCGCCATGGGCTCCCACGCCGTGGCCGGCGATCCGCCCGAGCGGCTGATCGCCGTCGCCCTGGCCGAGCTCGACCGGTTCGGCCTCGGCGAGGCGGCCCGCCCGGTACGGCTCGCCGCCGACGGCGAGTGGCGTCCCGGCCCCGGCGGCGTGACCCTCGACGTGCTCGACACGCTCGCCGCCGTGCTGCACACGATCCGCCACGGCGGCGAGCCCGCCGAGGCGATGCGGCGGGCCGTGCTGCTCGGCGGCGACACCGACACGGTCGCCGCGATCGTCGGCGGCGTCCTCGGCGGCGGGCACGAGACCGTCGCGATCCCGTGGGCGGCCCGCGTGGAGATCCCGGCGAACCTCGACGCCCTCGCCGACGGCCTGTGGCGCCTGCGCACCGGGCCGCGGCCCGCCGTCGCCTCGCCCTGACCGACCCGGCGTCCGCGGGCGGCCGCTCAGCTCGCGCCGCCCCGCGGCATGCCGTACGGGGCGGGCACGAGCGCGGCGCTCAGCAGCCGGTCCACCGAGCGCACGGTGCGGCGGACCTGCGCCTCGTCGCCGTAGAACCCGATGTCCATGGCGAGGCCCCACAGCAGGTCCCCGACCAGCCGGGTGAGCGCCTCGACGTCCACGTCCGGCTCGACGTCGCCGTCGCGCCGGGCCGCCTCGAGGGTCTCCCGCACGAACCGGCCCGCGGTCTGCAGCGGCAGCAGCGCGTGGTCGCGCAGCTCCGGGTGCCGGGTGGCGTCCACGGTGGCGGTGACGAAGAACCGCACGAACGTCCGGTCGGTCGAGCCGAACTCGGTCGCCGACTCCACCAGCGCCATGATCCGCCGGTGCGCGGGGCCCGGCACCGCCGACGCCCGGTTGATGATCCGCTCCACCGCGACCTCCTGCACGGAGGCGAGCGCGGCGAGATAGAGGTCGAGCTTGCTGGGGTAGTAGTTGGCGATCGCGTTACGGGTGAGGCCCGCGTCCTCGGCGATCTGCTTCAGGCTCGCCTGGTCGAATCCGATCGTGCTGAACACCTGGCGGGCACTCTGCAGTATCCGCAGCCGGGTCTCTGCGCTGTCGGATCCGGGCGGGCGACCGGGGCCTCGCCTCCTGGTCGGGCCACTCACTCACCGTATGCTACCGCATACCGTGGGTTCAAAACCCGCCCTCGGCCGCCCGGTCGAGCTCGGCCACCCAGGCCGCCACCGCCGCGGCGAGGTCGTCGGCCGCGGCCCGCAGCAGCGCGCGGCCGTGCTCCGCGCTCGCCCCCGCCGGGTCGCCGAGCACGCCGTTCGGGCTCACCGCCCGCACCCCGCGCTCCCGCAGCGCGGGCATGAGGTCGGCGAGCTCCCCGGACGCGCCCGCCTCGGCCCGGTCGGCCCGCACCCGCCCCGGGTCGAGGGCGAGCTGCACCGACGTCTCGGTACGGCCGGCGTGCCAGTCGCCCCGCCACTTCGGCGACCAGGCGAGCACGTGGCGGCCCTCGTAGCGCAGCCGCCGCACCGCCCGCGACACCGCGAGCGCGTTGCCGCCGTGGCCCACCACGAGCAGCATCGCCCGGAAGCTCAGCGACGCCGACCGGCCCAGCTCGACCAGCAGCAGCTCGAGCGCCTCGTGGCCGATCGACAGCGTGCCGGGGAAGTCGGCGTGCTCCCCGCTCGCCCCGTACGGCAGGGCCGGGGCGACCACCACGTCGGACCGGCGGCGGGCCAGCTCGGCGGCGAGCGCCGCGGCCACGTCGGTGTCGGTGGACAGCGGCAGATGCGGGCCGTGCTGCTCGGTCGAGCCGACCGGGACGGCGAGGATGCGCCCCGCCATCCCCGCGGCCTCCGGCCAGGTCAGGTCGGCGAGCCGGGTCATCGCGCGGCCGCGTCGGCGGCGTCCTCCGCCTCCAGGTGGCCGGTGCGCCGCAGGAAGCCGAGCAGCGCGTCGGCCGCCTCGGCGGCGTCCACCGGCCCGATCACCGTGGGCGGCTCGTGGGTGTCGAGCACGCCGGTGAGCTGCAGCAGCCGCTCCCGCGCCGTCGCCCCGGCGGGCGGCGGCACCACCCGCGCCCGGGGCCGGAACGGCCGGGCCCGCCCCACCGTCACCCGCGGCCCGCCGGCCGGGGCCGCGGCCGCCGCGACCGGCACCCGCGCGGAGGCGGCGGCGAGCACGCCCGGCAGGCCCGCCCGGCGCAGCCGTACCCCGGCCGCCTCCACCGAGCACACCGCGGGCCGGGGCACCCGCAGCCGCTCCCGCCGCCCGCCGTCGAGGCGGCGCTCGGCGACGAGGTGGTCGCCCGCGGCCTCCAGGGCGACGAGGCCGAGCGCCTGCGCGGCCCCGAGCTCGTGCGCCAGGTAGGCGGGGAGCGCGCCGGTGCCGCGGTCGGCCGAGCGGTCGCCGGTCAGCACGAGGGCCGGGCCGTCCGGGCCGGTCGCCTCCCGGATCGCGGCGGCGAGCGCCGACGCGAGCGCGTGCTCGTCGGCGGCGAGGTCGGCGACGTACTCCTCCTCGCCCTCCGCGGGCCACGGCAGCCGGAGCACGCCGGCCCCGAGCGCGGCGGCCTGCCGCAGCGCGTCGTCGGCCGACGCATCGCCCGCGGTGACCGCCAGCACCCGGCCCGACCAGGCCTCGGCGATCCGCAGGCCGTGCTCGAGGGCGGCGGCCTCGGCGGGCGGCAGGCCGGCCATGCCCGGGTCGCGGTCGACGTGCCCGCTCACCGGGTCGACCCGGGCCGCCGGGTCGGCGGGCCGCAGGCACACCACGATCACGGGCCCCGCCGGCCCGGACCCTGCCTTGCTCATCGGGCACCTCCGAGGGTGACTGTCGCGGTGGACGAACGCCCGCCCCGTCCGGCCGGGGCGGCTCGGTCCGGGCCCGCCGGCGCGGCGGGCCCGGGGATCAGCCGTGGCGGAAGACGACGCCGTGGCCGCCGTCCGGGTAGGTCCAGGTGATGGCGCCCTCCCGGTTGCAGATCTGGTAGCAGGTGCCGCACTCGAAGCACTGCTCGTAGTTGAACAGGATGCCGCCGTCCGCGGTGGGGGCGAACAGGTTCGCCGGGCACGCGGTCACGCACTCCCGGGTGGTGCACGACCGGCACACGTCCGAGTCGACGACGATGTGCGGCCGCTCGCCCACCCGGAAGTCCACGGTGGCCATGCGGTCCTCGAACGACACCTCGCCCCACCGCTCCGGCGCCGCCGCCCGGGCCGGTGCGGCGTTCGCGTCGACGGTCGCGGCGCCGCGCCGCCTGCGCAGGATCATCGGAACACCCGCCCGCCGCGCACCGCGTCCGCCAGCAGGTGGCGGAGCCTGACGTCGTTGCGCCGGGCGGCCCGCTTGAGCAGCGCGAGCAGGCCCGGCTTGGGCTTGGGATCGGTCACGGTGAACATCCCCTCGACCAGGTCGGCGACGAGTCCCGGGTAGCGGCGCTGGACGCGCTCGGATAGCACGAGGTCCGGCGCGCCGCGCAGCCGCCTGTGGTTGGCGAGCACGAACCCCTTCTCCAGCTCCCGCCGGTAGCCCGACAGGCCGGAGGCGGACAGGTCCCCGGAGTCCAGCGCCCGGGCCGCGGCCCGCCCCGCGGCGAGCCCGGACCCGATCGCGAAGTTCACGCCCTCGAGCCAGATGCCCGCGGCGAGGCACATCCCCGCGGCGTCCCCGGCGACGAGCATGCCGTCGGTGTACAGGGCCGGCATGTGGTTGTAGCCGCCCTCGGGGATCAGGTGCGCGCCGTACTCCTTGAGCGTCGCCCCGCGCAGGTACGGCGCGATCGCCGGGTGGGCCTTGAGGTCGGCGATCACCTCCTCCGGCCGCCGGCCGGACCTGCCGAGGTGGGCGAGCGAGAGCACCACGCCGACCGACACCGTGTCGCCGTTGGTGTAGAGGAAGCCGCCGCCGGGGATGTCGCCGGTGCAGCCGAGGATCTCGATGTCGAGGCCCTCGTCGCCGCGCAGCCCGAACCGCTCGTCGATCACCTCGCGCGGCAGCGCCAGCACTTCCTTGACGCCGAGCGTGAGGTGCTCGGGGTCGGTGCGCGGCACCAGGCGGGCCTCCTTCGCCAGGAACGAGTTCACCCCGTCACAGGCGATCACGATCTTGGCGCGCAGCTCGCCGCCGGGCCGGTCGGTGCGCACCCCGGCGATCCGGCCGGCCTCGTCCCGCAGCAGCCCGGTCGCCACCGTGGAGGTGACCAGGGTGGCGCCCGCCTCGACCGCCTTCCCGGCGAGCCACCGGTCGAAGTCCGCCCGGTAGACGGTCATGCCGTTGTACGGCGGCCGCCCCCACGCCTGGGTGCGGAAGTCGACGGTGAGCGCCTGGGTGGGGGTCATCACCATCGTGGACCGCCGCACCACCCAGCGCTGGACCGGGACCTCCTCCCACCAGCGCGGCGCGATCTCGTCGAGGATGCGGCCGTACACCACGCCGCCGAACAGGTTCTTGCTGCCGGGGAACGGCCCGCGCTCCAGCAGCACCACCGACTTACCGGCCCTGGCGAGCGCCCACGCCGCCGCGGACCCGGCCGGCCCGGCCCCCACGACGACCGCGTCGACCTCCGCGGCCGCCCGGCCGTCAGCGCGCGGATCAGCCATGCCCCGGCCTCCTCCGTCCCATGCCGGCCGCCACCGGCGGCCTGCGGTCACCGCACATCGCTCGTCCTGCCTCACGCATCGGGACCCCTCTCCCCGGTGCCGCCGCCCGGGACGCCCTCCGGCACGGCGACGCCGAGCCGCCGGGCCAGCTCCACCAGGAGCGCGCGGGCGTCGGTGACGAGGCCGAGGTCGGCCATGGCCGTCATCGGGCAGTGCGGGTCGGTGTTCACGCTCACCACGTGCCGGGGGGAGCCGAGCCCGCCGGTGTGCTGGCTCGCGCCGGACACCCCGAACGCGATGTACAGGTCCGGGTCGATCGCCACCCCGGTGGTGCCGATCTGCCGGTCGTGCCCGGCCCAGCCCGCGTCGGTCACCACCCGGGTGGCGCCGGTGGCCGCGCCGAGCCGCGCCCCGACCCGGGTGAGCAGCTCGAGCACGGCCCGGGCCGCGGCCGGGTCGCTGCTCGGCGGCACCAGCCCGGCGCCCGCGCCGAGCACGCGCCGCGCCTCGGCGAGGTCCATCGTCGCCACGTCCGGCCCGAGCACCTCGATCGGCTCCACGTCCGGCCGCTCCGGCACCGGGCCCAGCTCGATGGGGGTCACCAAGGCGTCCCCGGCCGGCTCGGCGGTGCGCGAGCCCGGCACCAGGGTCACCACGGCGGGGCCCTTCGCGGTGGCCGGGACGAGCAGCCGGTCGTCGAGCCGGGCCAGCTCGGCGCGCACCTCCCCGTCGGCCCACTCGGCGCGGATCGCCTGCGCGAGCAGCGGCCGGCCGAGCACGGCGGCGAGCCGCGGCGCCAGGTCGCGCCCGTCCGGGGAGGCGGGCAGCACCACCAGCGGGGAGGCGGCGACCACCGGGGCGAGCGCCTCGGCGAGCGCCCCGAACCGCACCGCGGCCCCGGTGTCGCACCACCAGATCCGCTCGGCCGCGGCCAGCTCCTTGGCCGCCCGCTCGGTGCCCGAGCCGACCACGATCGCCGCGCCGCCCGCCTCGGCCACGGCCTCGCCGGCCCCGGCCGGCGGCGCCCCGTCCCGCGCCACCACCACGGCGACCGGCCGCCCGGCGAGCCCGGGCGGGGCCGTACGCGCGCTCACAGTGCCGTTCATAGGGCCGTTCATAGGGCCGTTCATAGGGCCACCGCCACTCGATGGCCCTCGACGACCGCGGCGTGCGCCCGGCGCGGGGCGAGGCAGTCGCCGACCCGGTGCACCGGGAACGGCGCGCCGCGCAGCGCGTGCCACAGCTCGTCCTCGGGCCGCTGGTGCACCGCGCACACCACCCAGTCCGCGGTGCGGGTCCGCTCGGTGCCGGTGGGGTGGTGCTGCAGGGTGAGCGTCACCCGGCCGTCGCCGGTCGCGGCGGCGCCCATCGGCACCAGGTCGGTGCTCTGCCGGATGCCGCGTTCGTGCGCCTTCACGTTCCACGTCTCCAGGTCGAGGGTGATGCCGAGGTCCTGGCCGACCACCATGCCGGGCGTGACGATCTCCACGTCGCAGCCGCGGTCGGCGAGCAGCTCGGCGACCGAGGTCGCCTGGTGGAAGCCGAGCTCGTCGACGACCACCACCTGCCCGGACGGCCGGGCGCGGCCCTCGAGCACGTCGCGGACGTCGACCACCCGGTCGAGGTCGCCCGCCCACCACGGCCGGGCCGGGCGGGCGCCGGTGGCGAGGATCACCGCGTCCGGGTTCTCCGCCCGCAGCATCGCCACGTCGGCCGCCACACCGGTGCGCACGTCCACGCCGAGGTGGCGCGCCCGGGCGGCGAGGTTCCGGGTGAGGTCGAGGAACTCGGCCCGGGACGGCACCGACGCCGCCACCGCCACCTGCCCGCCGAGCGTCGGCGCGCGCTCGTACAGCGTGACGTGGTGGCCGCGCTCGGCCGCGGTGACCGCGGCCTGCAGCCCGCCGGGGCCGCCGCCGACCACGAGCACCCGCCGGCCGCGGCGGCGCGGCTCGGGCAGCGGGACCGCCTCCCGGCCGGTGCGCGGGTTCTCGATGCAGCCGAGCCACCGGTTGAGGCCCATGCGGCCGACGCACTCCTGGTTGCACGACAGGCAGGTGCGGATGCGGTCGGCGTGCCCGGCGCGGGCCTTGGCGACGAAGTCGGGGTCGGCGATCTGGCCGCGCACCACGCCGATCAGGTCGGCCTGGCCCTGCTGCAGCGCCCGGTCGGCCTGCAGCGGGTCCTTGAACCGGCCCACGCCGACCACGGGCAGCTTGACCGCGGCGCGGATCGCGCTCGGGATGAACATCGCGTACCCCGGCGGGATCCGCATGCTCGCCTCGATCATGTAGAGGGTCGAGGTGGCGACGCCGATCGAGGTGTTGATGTAGTCGACCTTGCCGCTCGCCTCGACCATCCTCGCCACGGCCACGGCCTCGTCGATCGTGGTGCCGCCCTCGATCAGCTCGTCGCCGCAGAGCCGTACCCCGAGCACCTTGCCCGGGCCGATCACCTCGCGCACCGCGGCGACGATCTCCAGCAGCAGCCGGGCCCGGTTCTCCAGCGACCCGCCCCACCGGTCGGTGCGCTTGTTGGTCGCCGGGGAGAGGAAGCCGCGCACGATCGACGAGTGCGAGCACTGCAGCTCGACGCCGTCGAAGCCGCCCGCCATGCAGTGCCCGGCGACCTTCGCGTACCCGGCGATGATCTCCCGGATCTCGTGCTCCTCGACCGCCTTCGGCACCTCGCGGAACAGCGGGTCGGCGACCGGGCTCGGCGCCCACACCGGCAGCCGCGAGTACATGCCCGAGGCCTGGCCGCCGTTGTGGTTGATCTGGGCGAGGATCGGCACCCCGTGCGCGTGCACCGCCTCGGTGATCCGCCGGTAGCCGGGGATCACCTCCGGGTTGAAGCCGTGGATGAGCTTCTCGTACGGCCAGTCGGTGGGGTGGGTGGAGTGCTCCTCGGTGATGATCATGCCGGCGCCGCCGGCGGCGCGGGCCGCGTAGTAGGCGGCGTGCTGCTCGCTCGGCAGCCCGTCCTCGGCGTAGTTGGTGAGGTGCGCCGAGAACACGATCCGGTTCCGCAGCGTCAGCGGGCCCAGCCGCAGCGGGCTGAACAGGTACCGGTACCGGCCGGTTCCGCTCATCGTGCTCCTCCGGTGGCGAGTTCCACGGCGCGGCGGCGGCCCTCGAGCACGGCCTCGAGCACGGTGCGCGGGGCGACGCAGTCCCCGGCGCGCGGCGTGCCGGGCCGGGCGAGGTAGAGCGTCTCCTCGGGAAGCTCGTAGCCGCAGTCGACGAGCACCGCGCAGGGCAGGCGGCGCCGCTCGCCGGTCCACACGTGCTCCACGGTGACGTGGCCGTCGCCGACCTCGCGCAGCCGGGAGCGCAGCACCCGCTCCACCCCGGCCCGCTGCAGCCGCGCGTTGGCGTCGGCGAGGTCGCCGGTGAGGGCGAGCTTGTTGCCCGCCGTACCGTCCGGCGTGATCAGCGCGACTCTGCGGCCGGCCGCGGCGAGCCACTCGGCGGCGGCGACCGCGATCGGGCCGCCGATCGGGTCGTCGAGCACCACCGGGCCGTCCGGCAGCGCGGCCGGGCCGCGCTCGCACAACTCGCGCACGCCGAGCACGGTCACGGTGCCGTCCGGGCACTCGGGCCGCGGCCCGGGGCGGGCGCCGGTGGCGAGCACCACCTCGCCGTCCAGGTCGGCCGGGGTGGCCGCGACGCCGGTGTCGATGCGCACCCCGAGGCGGCGGCACTCGGCCTCCAGCCAGTCGGCGAGGCGGGCGAGCCGCTCCCGGAACGGGCCGCCGGTCGCGGCGAGCCGCAGCGCCCCGCCGGCGCGCTCGCGGGCCTCGACCACCCGCACCTTGCGGCCGAGCGTGGCGAGCACCCGGGCGCACTCGAGCCCGGCGGGCCCGGCGCCCACCACCAGCACCTCGCGGTCGCCGGCGGGGGACGCGGCGACGGCGGGCGCCTCGCCGGGGAGCGGGTCGAGGTAGGCGTCCTCGGTCTCGTGGCCGCTGCCCGGGTCGCCGATGCAGGTGACGATCGGGTTGCGGTTGTCCCGCACCAGGCAGGTCTGGTTGCACAGCACGCACGGCCGCGCCCGGTCGGCGAGCCCGGCCCGGGCGAGCGCCACCAGCCGCGGCTCGGCGATCTGCGCCCGGGTCATCTCCACCAGGTCGGCCGCGCCCGCGTCGAGCGCGGCCTGCGCCGCGTCGAGGTCGACGACGCTGCCCTGCAGCGCCACCGGCACCCGGCCCGCGGCGGCCTTGCGCATCGCGTGGCACAGGTCGAGGTTGAAGTTCGGCGGGGTGTGCCCGTCGGGCCGGTAGGCGGAGGTGGCGAACGGCCCGCCGCGCACCACGGTGAGCAGGTCGATCGAGCCGGCGAGCGCGTCCACCTGGGCGGCGGCCTGCTCCGGGGTGACCCCGGCCCAGGGGGCGAGCTCGTCGCAGGACAGCCGCAGCGCGAGCACCCGTTCCGGGCCGATCGCCTCCCGCACCGCGGCGATCACCTCGCGGGTGAACTTGAGCCGGTCCTTGCCGTAGGCGTCGCCGCGCAGGTTGGTCAGCCCCGAGTGGAACTGGCGCAGCAGCGAGAACGCGCCCGCGTCGAGCTCCACCCCGTCGAGCCCGGCCGCGACCGCGCGGCGGGCGCCGTCGGCGAACCCGGCGACCACCGCGTCGATCTGCTCCTGCTCCATCTCGGCCGGCATCTCCCGGCTGACCGCGTCGGCCACCGGCGAGGGCGCCCACAGCACCGACTGGGAGTAGGCGCTCGACCCCTGGGAGCCGGTGTGGCCGAGCCCGGCGAGCACCACGGTGCCGTACGGCCGGCACGCCTCGGCGATCGCCGCCCAGCCGGGCCCGCAGTCCGCGGCGAGCGGGGCGCGCTCGTAGGGGTGGTCGTCGGGGGTGACCGACGCGGTCTCCACCACGATCACCCCGGCGCCGCCGGCCGCCCGCCGCCGGTAGTAGGCGACGTGGCGGTCGGTGAGCGCGCGGCGGCGGCCCAGGTTCGTCACGTGCGGGCCGAAGATCACCCGCGAGGGGGCGGTACGGCCGGCCAGCCCGATCGGGTCGGTCAGCCTGGGGGACTCCTCGGTCACGGCCGCTCCACACCGGACGCGACGCCCGCCACCGCCGCCTCCTCGGCCGGTCGCGGCGCGGGCAGACCGGCGAGCGGGTTCTCGTCACACGGCTTGGCCGGGGCGTGCGCGGGCGTCGCCGCGTGGGCGGGCTCGGGCAGCGGCATGCCGCTGAGCGGGTTCTCGTCGCACGGCTTGGCCGGGATCGCGGCCGGGGCGGCGGGGCGGCGCATGCCGATCGTCACCGGCACCGGCCCGCCGCGGCGGCGCGGCCTGGCGGTGCGGGAGTGGTCCTGCGACGGCTTGGGCGCGCTGCCCTCGGGGACCGTGGCGAGCGCGGCCTGGCCCGCGCCCCGCACGCACTCGGGGTCGGGGCCGTCGAGCGGCAGCCCGGTGAAGAACTTCGCCGCCATGCAGCCGCCCTGGCAGGCGTCGTAGTGGCCGCACGAGGCGCACGCGCCCGCGGCCTGCGGCCGGCGCAGCTCGCGGAAGAGCGGCGACTCCCGCCACACCTTGGCGAAGCCGCCCTCGTCGCGCACGTTCCCGGCGAGGAACGCCTCGTGGATGGCGAACGGGCAGGCGTACACGTCGCCGATCGGGTCGATGAGGCACACCACCCGGCCCGCGCCGCACATGTTGAGGCCCGGCAGCGCCTTGCCGTACGCGGACAGGTGGAAGAACGAGTCGCCGGTGAGCACGTTGTCGCCGTGCGCCAGCAGCCACTCGTACAGCTGCCGCTGCTGCTCCGGCAGCGGGTGCAGCTCGTCCCAGGTGTCGGCGCCGCGGCCGGAGGGGCGCAGCCGGGTGATCCGCAGCTGCGCGCCGTACCGGTCGGCGATCGCCTTGAACTCGTCGAGCTGCGGGATGTTGTGGCGGGTGGCGACCACCGAGAGCTTGAAGCCGCGGAAGCCCGCCTCGGCGAGGTTCTCCATCGCCCGGATGGCGGTGGCGTACGAGCCGGGGCCGCGTACCGCGTCGTTCACCTCAGGGGTGGCGCCGTCGAGCGAGATCTGCACGTCGACGTAGTCGCTCTTGGCGAGCCGGGCGGCGATCTCCGGCGTGATGCGCACCCCGTTGGTGGAGAACTTCACGCCGACGTGGTGGCTGGTCGCGTAGTCGACGAGCTCCCAGAAGTCGGAGCGCACGGTCGGCTCGCCGCCGCCGATGTTGACGTAGAAGACCTGCATGCGCTCCAGCTCGTCGATGACGGCCTTGCACTCGTCGGTGGTGAGCTCGCGCGGGTCGCGGCGGCCCGAGCTGGACAGGCAGTGGACGCAGGCGAGGTTGCAGGCGTAGGTGAGTTCCCAGGTGAGGCAGATCGGTGCGTCCAGACCGGCCTTGAAGTGGTCGACCAGGGCGGTCATGAGTCCTCCGAATCGGCGGGCCCGCGGCGACGCTCGACGATCATGTCGGTGCGGGCGAGCACGGCCAGGGCCTTGGCGTAGCGGGCGATCGCGGCGTCGCCGGTGACTCCGGCGGCGGCGCACGCGGCGCGGGCGGTGGGATGGGATCCCAGCGCCCGCACCACGTCGAGCAGCACCCGGTCCTTCAGAAACGACAGGCGCCTGGTGCCGAAGTGGTAGAGAAGTGCCCCGAAGGGCTCGGGGCGGACGGACACCTGCGGGTGCAGGTCCCAGGCCCGGTCGAGGTCGAAACCGTTCATCTCAGCGGCCCTTCGGGGTCGATGCGGGCGGCTGGATCAGTACACGCCGCACATGCCGTCGATGGACACGTCCTCGACGAGCAGCTCGTCCTCGATCATCTCGGTCGACTCGACGGCCGAAGCGTTGAGCGCCGCGCTGTCGGACATGGCAGGCTCCTCTTGTGTACGTAGGGGCAGGTAGGGGCCCGGGCGGACGCGGCCCGGGGCGTGTTGCCCCATATTTAACGCACTCGGTGCAAAAAAGGGAAGGGGCAGGATGGAGACGTCGCGACCGGTCGCCGTCGACCGGCCGGCGCGGGGCCGCAGGCAGCGCACGTCGCACGCCGAGCTGGAACGCGTCGCCTTCGGCCTGTTCGCGGAGAAGGGTTTCGACCAGACCACGATCGACGACATCGCCGAGGCCGCGGGGATCGGTCGCCGGACGTTCTTCAACTACTACGCCTCGAAGAACGACCTGGTCTGGGGCAGGTTCGAGCACGACGTGGCCCGGCTGCGGCGGCTGCTCGCCGCCGCGCCGCCGGACGTGCCGATCATGGACGCGCTGCGCCAGGCGGTGGTCGAGTTCAACACCTACGACGCCTCGGTCCTGCCCGAGCACCGCACCCGGATGCGCCTGATCCTCAACGTGCCCGCGCTGCAGGCCGACTCCACCCTGCGCTACCACCTGTGGGCCGCGGCGGTCGCCGAGTTCGTCGCGCAGCGCACCGGGCACCCGGTCACCGGCCTCGTGCCGCGCCTCGTCGCGCAGACCGCGCTCGCCGCGGCGATCACCGCCTACCGGCAGTGGCTCGACGACGAGTCGAGCGACCTCACCGCGCTGATCGACGAGGCGATGCGGCTGATCGGCACCGGCTTCACCGACGAGGCCCTCACCGCCCGCGGCTGAGGCACGGCGCCGCCGTACGCCGCCCGGGCCGCGCGGTCAGACGGTGAGCCCGCCGTCGACCGGGATGACCGCCCCGGTGCAGCCGGACCCGGCGGGGGAGCACAGCCAGCCGATCGCCTCGGCGACCTCGGCGGGCTCGAGCAGCCGGCGGGTCAGCTGCTGCTCGGCGAACTTCTCCTGGTCGGGCAGCCCGTAGACGGCGGCGCTCGCCTCGAGCATGGCGCCCCGGGTGGAGCCCGGGCAGATCGCGTTCGCGGTCACCCCGGTGCCGTCGAGGTCGGCGGCGAGCGCGCGCACGTACCCGATGACCGCGGCCTTCGCCGCCGAGTACGCGCCGAGCTTGCGCATGCCGCGCAGGCCGGCGGCCGAGGCGACCGCGACGAACCGGCCGCGCCCGGCGGCGATCATGGCGGGCACGGTGGCCTCGGCGAGGCGGCGGGTGCCGTGCAGGTTGACGCGGAGCAGCGCCTCCCAGGCGTCGTCCGGGGTGGCCCAGGCGTCCGCGCCGTGGATGAGCCCGGCGACCGCGATCGCGGCTGTGGGGGCGCGGCCGGCGAGCGTGCCGCGCACCAGCACGGGCAGCCGGGGGTCGGCGACGTCCGCGATCCGGGTGCGCACCCCGGCGGCGCCCGCCCGCAGGCACTCGTCGGCGACGGCCTCCAGGTCGTCGGGGTCCGGCATGGGGTAGGTGGCCGGCGGCTGCGGCCGGCACGCGTCGATGAGCAGCAGCGCCCAGCCGTCCCGCGCCAGCCGCAGCGCGGTCGCCGCGCCGATGCCGCGGGCCGCGCCCGTGATCACGGCGATGGGGGCGTCCTTGCCTGGCATCGCTTCTCTCCCTCCCCACCGGACGGCGCCTCCGCCGGAGACGCCCGGCACCCGGCCTGCCGCCGGGATCGGTGCACCGCAGGCCCGCGCCGTCCCCGCGGAAACCGGGGAGCCGCCACGCCCGTTTCGTCCGCGCGGCCCGGCCCGGGCCGCGGACCATGATGGCATCGGCCCGTTCCGCGCCCGGACACGGGCCCCCGCGGGCCGCCGGTACGGCGCGGCCGGGCCGTACCGGCGGCCCGCGGTCAGAGCGCGGGGGAGCGGCGGCGGGGCGGCGGGGTGCCGACGACGACCACGTCGTTGTCGAGGCGGACCAGCACGACCGTGCGGCTCCCGTCCCGCTCCCGGCGGAGGAACATGCACGCGTCCTCGCCGCAGGCGATCTGCCGCAGCTCCCCGTAGCGGTACCGGCAGCCGGAGCGGTCGTCCTCGGCCGCGGGAATGGGCAGGGCGAGGTCCCGCCCGGCGCACAGTGTCACGGGCCGCTGCCCGTCGACCTCGCCGGCGGCGGCGAGGCCGCTGTTGCGGGCGTAAACCCCCATGATCCACAGGGCCAGGAAGGTGTCGATGAGAATGATGCTGGCGGCGATCGCGCTCCCGGCGAGCGCGCTGAAGTGCACCGCGCGGCGGCAGAGGAACAGGCCGTAGGGCATGAGGTTGACGGCCGCCGCGACGAGCATCGGCGGCACCGGGTGGGTGGTGCTGAACACGTACAGGTCGGCCATTCCGATCGCGCCGAGCACCAGCGCGACGGAGCCGACGACGACGCACCCGGTCCCGATGGCGAGGCGCGCGCCGCGGGCGAGTCTCCGGATCCCGGCGTGCGCGAGGAACATCGCGAGACCGATCCCGGCGGTGAGGCCCACCGAGAGCGCGGCCGGTTTGATCCCTTTCTCGATGTAATCGGTGAACGTGGGGTTGAGCAGGCCCACGCTCATTCCGTAGTGCCGGGTCACGGCGTTGTAGCGGTGCAGGCCCATATACACCGCGAGGGCCACGAGGGTGGGTGCGGAGAAGAGCGGGATCAGCCACCGCGCCGCCCGCGACAGGTGGATGAGTATCTGGTCAGGGTCGTTCGGCATCGTCGGTCTCGCTGATGACGATCTCCTGCCAGAAAAGCCGCACCTCGGGGAAACCCGGGTTGCCGACCTCCTCCTCGGGCGGCCACTGGTCCGCCAGCGGGCCGACGGTCTCGGTTTCCACGGGGTCGGGCGTGGAGGCGGGGTGCGTGGGCTCCGGCCATTCGGCGGGGCGCGGCGGCGGGGTCCGCTCGGGGACCTTGGGCCTGTGGTAAGACGGGACGGCCCGGGTCGCGGCGGCGCTCGGCCGGGTGGCCGCCGGGCGGTGGCGGCGGTGATCCCGGGGAGAGACGGCCTGCTCGCCGCGGTTGCGGCTGCGAGCCGGGCGCGACCCGGTCGGCACGGGATCCGGGATCGGGTGCGCGTCCACCGACGGCGGGGCGGCGGGTTCGTCCGGGCGCCGCTCCCGGACGCCCGTCGGCGAGAAGAGGTATATCGCCGCCGACGCCAAAAGGGAGACGCCGCACAGCGCCGCGACTAAAACGATGACCGCACGGCGTCGGTTCTGTTTCTCCATCTTGTCGCCTCCCGCGAAGTTCGGGCGGTCGGCGTCCTTCGCTTTATGGGCGGTCGCCGTCGCCGGATCCGAGTGACAGAAGACGGAGGCCGCCTTCGCGGACGGTGATCATACATTACTCCGGCTGTGCACGGAAATCGCGTACGGACACGCGAGTTGCCTTACAGAAAAGCACGTCGAGGGCCTCCTGCGGGGCCTTGCCGGGCATTTTCCCGAGCAATTACCGAGCACTGATGAGTATTTGAAACCGCACCGTCATATCGGCATGGACGGTGGGATCAACAAAGGCGGACGGCGTCGTTGAGATCGGTGCGGACGCGCTGCGGTCGGGGCTCGTTTCCGTGGTTCTCGACGCGCCAATTCGGGAGATATCAGAGTCAATTCCGCGAACCGGGCGGGTGGCTGAGGCGGGCGGCCCATCGTCGCGTTGCGTGCCGGACCCGCGCCGTGCCCGCCGGGACGTGCGGCCCGCAGGGTCGGCGGGGCCCGGGGTCCACCGGGCCGTCCGGCCGCCCGCCGGGCGCGCGGCCGGGTGGCCGCGCGGAGCCGGGAGCGGCCCCAGGGATCTCAGGCCCGGCGGCGACCCCACGGCCACCACCGGCGGCGCCGGGGCGCGGCCTCCTCGCGGGCCGGCGGGGTCTCCGGCTCGGCGGCGGCCGCCTCGGCCTCGCGGGCGCGCCGGGCGGCCCGCCACAGCTCGAGCATCTCGTCGAGGTCGACCAGCCCGACCGGGACGTTCGGGCCGGACGGGGCCCGCCAGTGCTCCCTGATCTGCGCGTTGAGGTCCTCGACCGCGTCCCGGACCGCCTGCTCGGACGGCAGGTCGGCGACCGTCTCCCGCAGGCGTTGCCGCTCCTTGCGCAGCCGCAGGGCGGGCGGCAGCATCGCGGACGGGTCGAGCCCTTCGGCGATGGCCTTCTGCCGCGCCCACCACATCGGATCGCTCGCCCGGTGCAGGTTGCGCAGCGGCTTCCCGGCGCCGGGCAGGTTGTCGAACTTGCCCTCCTCGATCGCCCGGCGGATCTGCACCTCCACCCAGGTCTCCTGGCTCATGCCGGGCGGCTTGCGTTCGGTGATGATGCCCTCCTCGACGGCGTCCCGGACACGTGCGGCCCGTCTCCCACGGTAGGCGGTGCCGTAACGCGGGGGACGGGCCGGGCGGGGCGACGCGGGGTCAGCGGCGGGTCAGCGTCCAGGCGCCGTCGGCCTTGACCGTGACGAGCCGGGTGCCGGTGGGGAGCACGACCCTGCCGCGGTAGCGGCCGATCTCGTTGACGAGCAGCTCGGGGAAGCGGCCGAGCCGGGTGTGGCCGTGGACGATGAAGTTCGACCCGCCGGTGTGGACGGCGCGCATCGTGCGCAGCCCTCGGGTGGGGGTGAGCTTGAGCACCTGGTCACCCCGGCCGCGGATGGTGCCCTTGCACCAGCAGCGGGCCTTGCCGACCGGCATGAACGTGGCGGTCCAGTGGCCGTCGGCCCGGATGCTCAGCGCGGCCACCTCGCGCGAGCCGTACCCGTTGTAGAGGACGGTGCCGTCGTACTCGCCGATCTCGTTGACGAGGTACTCGCTCACCTTCCCCCGGCGGTCGAGCGTGCGGACGATGAAGTTCGAGTCGCCGTCGTGGGTGAACCGGATGAGCCCGGGCTTGCGGGTCACGCGGACGCGGATCACGTCGTCGCCCACCCCCTGGTAGCGCCGGTCGGCGGCGGCCGCCTGGGAGGCCCGATCGGCGGCGGCCGCGGCGGGGGCGGAGACGAGGCCGGTGACGAGCACGGGGGCGAGCAGAGTGGCGAGCAGAGTGGCGAGCACGGCCGGTACGGCGAGCATGCGGCGGAACATGGCTGATCTCCTCGACGAGGCTTTTCGGGACTGTGCTGCGGACGGGACCGGCGGGGCCCGGAAGGCGACGCGTCGAACGCGCGCGGCGGCCCGTGGCGGCCGACGGGCGGGCCCGCCGGGGCGGAGGGAACCGGCGGAGAGGACCGGAGGAGAGGAAGGTCAGCGGAGCGCGACGGTGACGCCGCCGGAGAACGGGGAGTCGTGCAGCTCGATCGCGGTGAGCACGGCGTCCTTCGGCACGTCGAACAGCAGGATCCCCTTGACGCTGTTCCCCGGGTTGATCGTGGTGAGGAACGCGTTGGAGTCCTTGAGGCTGACCGCGGCCGTGCCGGAGTCGGCGTCGAACCGGCGGCCCTTGGCGTCGATGAGCTTCTGCGACGAGCCGTGGAACACCTGGGCCTCGTCGCCGATGTTCTTCACGGTCACGTGGACGAGCACGTACTGGCCCTGGGCGGTGGACGCGGCGAGGCCCTCGCCCACCCGGGACAGGCCCTTGCGCACCTTGGTCACCTTGAAGGCGAACCTGCCGTCGCGCACCACGTCCCCGATGCCGGGCGTGCGCGGGTTGGCGCCGCCGGAGGGCCTGGACTCGCCCGCGGCCGCGCCCGCGGACGCCGACCGGTCGGCCGCGATGCCGTCACCGCCGCCGGACAGGACGCCGACGACGCCGAGCACGAGGAGCACGGCGACGCCGGTCAGCACCGCCGTGAGGCGGCCGCCGCGCCGCCGTGCCACGGCGGGTCGCCGCGGGTACGGCGCGGCCGGCCCGCCGGGCGGCGGCGCGACCTGACCGTAGGGGACCTGATGCGGGCCGGGATGACCTGGGTTGCTGTGCACGGGACTCCAAGCGGGTGCTGCAGGAACGGGAACGGTGGGTGCGGCGCACCCCGGCAGGCCCGGCGTGCGCGGCGCGGCGGAACGCCCCGCCGCCACGTGCGGGGTGCGCGCGACGCGACCGCGCCGGTCGCGTCGCGCCCACGAGCCACACCATCGCCAGCGCTGTCGACAGCCACTATTAGAGCACCTGTGTACTCAAAACACAACCGAATTAGAGGCGTTCTGATCCACGACGAATGAACGCCGGGCTCGGACGTCACGAATGGGCATGCCGCGCGGCCCGCCGTTCCCGCCGCCGACGCAGCGCAGCCAAGGAAAACGCCCCGGGAGGCGCGGGGCGCGCGGCGAGGTGAAGGACGCCTCGCGTTCATCCGGACGCGACCGCGGTGCCCTGGCTCTCCGGCCCGTCCGCTGCCGCGGCCCGCGTGCCCCAGGGGACGCGCGAGGCGCGCCGTCCGTGGGGCTACTGGGCCCCGGCCGCCACCGCGGCGGGCCCGGACGCGTCCCGGGTCGCCCCGTCCGGGTCGGCGCCGGGGAACGCGATGCCGAGGGCGCGCAGCAGCGGGATCGCCTTGACCGCGGTCTCCTCGTACTCCGCCGCCGGGTCGGAGAGCGCGACGATCGCCCCGCCCACGCCGTACGACAGGCCCTCGGGCGTGATCACCGCGGTGCGGATCACCATGCTCAGGTCGGCCGCGCCGGTGAGCGAGAAGAAGCCGATCGCGCCGGAGTAGACGCCGCGCGGCCCGGCCTCCAGCTCGTCGATGATCTGCATCGTGCGGATCTTCGGGGCCCCGGTCATCGAGCCGCCGGGGAACGCGGCCCGCACGCAGTCGACCGCCGAGGCGTCCGGCCGCAGCCGCGCCCGTACCGTGCTGACGAGCTGGTGCACGGTGGCGTACGTCTCCACGTCGAAGATCTTGGCGACGTGCACCGAGCCGACCTCGGCGACCCGGCCGAGGTCGTTGCGCACCAGGTCGACGATCATGAGGTTCTCGGCGACGTCCTTCTCGCAGGTGGCGAGCTCCTTGGCGATGAGCGCGTCCTCGGCGGGGGTGCGGCCGCGCGGCCGGGTGCCCTTGATCGGCTTGGACTCCACGGTGCCGTCCGCCGACACCCGCAGGAACCGCTCGGGCGAGGAGCTGAGCACCGAGACCGGGCCGAGCCGCAGGTAGGCGCCGAACGTGGCCGGGCTGATCCGGCGCAGCGCCCGGTAGCACTGCCAGGGGTCGAACTCGCCGGCCACGTGCAGCATGTTGGTGAGGCACACCTCGTACGTCTCGCCGCGGCGGATCGCGTCCTGGCAGGCGGCGATCAGCTCCAGGTAGCGGGCGCGGTCGTGCCGCAGCCGCACCGGCCCCGCCGTACCGGGGGAGCCGACCGGGCCGGGGCGGCGGCCGGCGAGGGCGCGCAGCCGTGCCGCGGTCTCCGCCAGCCAGGCGAGCGCCGGGTCCCGGTCGCCGCCCGCGGCGAGCGCGAGCAGGTGCGTGGTCGCGGTGGCGTGGTCGAACACGATCGCCCGGTCGGCGAAGATCATCGCCGCGTCGGGGGTGGGGGAGCGGTGCGCGTCCGCGCCGCCGCACTCGGCCTTCAGCTCGTAGCCGAGGTAGCCGACCCAGCCGAGCGCGAACTCCAGCGGCAGCGCCGGCGTCCGCGCCCGCCACCGGCGCAGGTCGGCGTCGAGCCAGTCGAGGAAGCGCCGCTCGGCCGTGCGCGTCCGCCCGCCCTCGGTCACGGTCACCGTGCCGTGCCGTACGTCGGCGGTCACCACGCGCGCGAGCGGCCCGGAGGCGTCGCCCATCACCGAGAACCGCCCGGCGCCCTCGTGCACCAGGCCGCTGTCGAGCCAGAAGGCGTGCTCGGAGCCGCCGAACAGCGCCTCGAATACCACCTCGTCGTGCCACTCGGTGGGCAGCGAGCGGACGAGCACCTCCGCCTCCACCGGGTCCGGCGCGGCCGGCCGGTCCGGCATGCTGAGGGACCCTGTGACGGACCCTGTGAGGGACCCTGTTACGGATGCTGTGAGGGACGCCGGGACGGACGCTGCGGGGGACGCGACCGGGGGCGGCGGGGCGGGCGCCGCGGAGAGGCGGACCACCGGGCGCGGCCGGGGGTGCTCGCGGGTGAGGTCGCGGAAGTTTGCGAGGATGCGGTGCCCGTACCGGGTGCGGATCGACTCGGGGTGGAACTGCAGGCCCCAGATCGGGCGGGTGCGGTGGCGCAGCGCCATCAGCACCCCGTCGGGGGTCCACGCGGTCGCCTCCAGCTCCTCGGGCAGCGAGGTCACCGCGAGCGAGTGGTAGCGCACCACCTCGAAGGGGGACGGCACCCCGGCGAACAGCCGGTCGCCGCGGTGCTCGACCGGGGAGAGCCGGCCGTGGCGCGGCTCGGGCGCGGGCCCGACCGTGCCGCCGTGGACGTACGCCACGCCCTGGTGGCCGAGGCAGACGCCGAGCAGCGGGATCTCGGCCCGCTCGATCACCTCGCGGCAGATGCCGAAGTCCGCCTCCCGGTACGGCGCGCCCGGCCCCGGCGAGATGACGACGTTGTCGAAGTGCGCGAGGTCGGACGGCCGCCAGCGGGGGTCGTCGTTGCGGATGACGACCGGGGGACGGCCGTTCAGCTCCGCGAGGTAGTGCCAGAGGTTGTAGGTGAACGAGTCGTAGTTGTCTATCAGCAGCGTCCGCATGTTCCCCGCCCGCCGCCATCCCACCCGGACGGCCCGGCGCCCGCCGATCGGCGTGCCCGCGTCGCCGACGCCCCGGCGGATGACCGTCCGGTGACCCGGTCCTGCCCGCGGGGACGACGGGCGGCCGGTGGGCCGCGGACCGGTCCTCCCTCGCGAGGCACTTCATCCTAGGTCAGCCGGGAGGAATCGGGCACCGCGCATCGTCCCGGCGCCCCTCGGAGCCATGACCCGGCCGCCCAGCGACATTTGACGGATGCGCCGCCCGCGCGCGCCCGAACCGCCGTGCGGCGCCCGGCCAGAGGGCCGGGACGGGCGGGAACGCCGCCCGGTCATGCGTGCCTTGTGGCGGTATCGGATGACATGCGCCCTTGACCGGCAGAAGGGCGCGAAGGGTCAATTGCGACCAAATGCGTCCCCTGTCTGCGCCAATATGGGCAGGTACCAATCTGACGGGGGAGGAATCAGATGAACGAGGGACGAGCAGAGCAGACGGACGTCACGCTGCCGTCCTGGAAGGAGGTGCTGTCGACGCCGCCGCCGCGGCGGGTGTTCGACGAGCCGGCGACACCGGCGGACGAGCCCGAGGTGCGTGACCGCATCGCGGTGCACGTGGTGTGGGAGATCCTGCTGGCGATCGCCGCGGCGGGGCTCGTGATGGCGAACCTCTCCCAGGCGTCCGCCCAGCACCTCACCGGACTGCTCGGCTCCGCGGGCGTCGTGGGGCTGCTCGCGGTCGGCCTGTCGTTCTCGTTCCGCACCGTGGCGCCCAACCTCGCCGTCGGCGCGATCGCCGCGGCCACCGGCGCGTTCGTCGCCGTCCTGGTCCGGGACGGCTGGTCCGCGACGACGGCGATCGCGGCCGGGATCGGCGCGGCCCTGGCGGTGGGCGTGCTGCTCGGCCTGCTCGTCATGGTGCTGTCGGTGCCCGCCTGGGCGGTCACGCTCGGCGCGGCCGTCGTGCTGGCCGCGGCCGTCCCCGGGCTCACCCAGGGGACCGCGGTCGAGGCCTCGCTCGGGACGTTCCCGGCCATCCCGGCCTTCGTGGCGTTCGCCGCGCTGTCCATGATCGGGGGAGCGGTGTGGCTGATCCCCGGGGTACGGCGGGCGCTCGCCGGCCTGCGGCGCGAGGGGGACCCCGCCGAGCGGGCCGGGCTGCGGGCCGGGCTCGGCGCGCTCGCCGGGCTGGCCGGGTCGAGCCTGCTCGCGGGCGCGGCCGGCATCCTCGACCTCATGCGGCTCAACTCGGCCGCGGCGGCGGCCGAGATCGTGCCGGTGACCGCGCTCGCCGCGGTCCTCATCGGGGGCGTGAGCGTCTATGGGCGCCGGGCGGGCATCTTCGGCACCCTCCTCGGTGTCGTGATCATGGTGAGCGCCGGGTCGCTGCTCGCCATGCAGAACACGCCCGCGTGGCTGGTCCAGGCCCTCGGCGGGGGGATGGTCGTGGCCGGCCTGCTCGTGTCCCGGCTCGTCGAGGGGGTCAACGCGACGCTCAACCGCCGTCGCGGGCGCCGGGAGCCGCGCCACGCCGCGTCGGATGCCGGAAAGGCATGAATGGCCGGCTCGTGACCGACCGCCGGTAGCGTGACAGACCGCGCTCGCCGCCGTTCCCCATCCCCACGGCGGCGGGCGCCCCTTCCGCCGTGATCTCGCCGCCGGCGGCGGGACGGCGGCCCGGATCGGCGGCGCCCGCGTGACCTCGATCGGCGCTTCCGCGCGTCGCACCGGCACGGCCGCACACGACGCCGCGCGAGGCGGGCGGCGTGCCGAGGCCGGGGACGCGACACCGCCGGGAAGACGCCGGCGTGCAGTGGATTTCGTACGACAGGACGGCGTGGCCGGATCCGGATGGCCGCGAGCATACGCGTGCCCGAAGAAGGCGTGCTAGCCTTCACTCTTGCACGCTATAGCGCTGATGCGCAAAGTCCCTCAATTCTATTCTACCGGAAGGGTGGGCAATTGGTCAACACCGAGATCGCGCGCGAGCAGGGGTACGTGGAGCGGCTCTACCGGCGCGTCGACGAGCTGCGGGACGAGGCCGAACGGCGGCTCGCCACGGTGCTCCGCGAGGACGGGGAGACCGAGCAGTCCCGCGTGGAACGCGAGGCGATGTTCGCCCGGTACGCCGCGCGGGTGGCCCAGCTCGACGCCGCCGAGCACGGCCTGTGCTTCGGGCGCCTCGACATGCGCGACGGCCGCCGCCGCTACATCGGGCGCATCGGCATCTCCGACGACTCCGGCACCGCCGACGGGGACGACGAGCCGCTGCTGCTCGACTGGCGCGCCCCGGCCGCCCGCCCCTTCTACATCGCCACCGCCGCCGCCCCCGAGGGGGTACGGCGGCGCCGCCACATCACCCTGCGCGGCCGCCGCGTGGTCGCCCTCGACGACGAGATCCTCGACCGGGACGCGGTCGGCGCCGAGGAGGAGGGGCTCGTCGGCGAGGCCGCGCTGCTCGCCGCGGTGACCGCCGCGCGGACCGGCCGGATGCGCGACATCGTCGAGACCATCCAGGCCGAGCAGGACGAGATCATCCGCGCCGACGCCCGCGGCGTGCTCGTCGTGCAGGGCGGCCCCGGCACCGGCAAGACCGCGGTCGCGCTGCACCGCGCCGCGTACCTGCTCTACACCCACCGGCACCTCGCCACCCGCGGCGTGCTCGTGGTCGGCCCGAACGACGCCTTCCTCCGCTACATCGGCCAGGTGCTGCCCGGCCTCGGCGAGACGAGCGTGCTGCTCACCACCGTCGGCCGGATGTTCCCCGGCGTGGTCGCCGACCGGCCCGAGCGGCCGGAGACCGCCGAGATCAAGGGCCGGGCGGTGATGGCCGAGGTGATCGCCAACGCCGTACTGGACCGCCAGGCGCCACCCCGCGGGGACATCCCGTACCAGGACGGGACGCTGGTGCTGGCCGAGCGCGACTACCTGCGGCTCGCCCGGCGGGCACGCGCCCGCCGGGCCACCCACAACGAGGCCGGGCGCGCCTTCCTGCGCGCGGTCGTCGACCTGCTCGCCCGGCAGGTCGCCGAGCGGCTCGAGGCCGTCGTGCTCGACGAGAACGGCGAGCCGCTCGACGGCGCCCCGGGCGGGGCGCTCACCGAGGAGGACCGGCGCGCCCTGATCGCCGCCGGATACCCCGAGGAGCTGCTCGACCTCGAGCTCGCCCTCGCCGGCGACGAGGCCGGGGACGGGCCGCGCCCGCTGCTCGACGAAACCGACCTCGCCGAGCTGCGCAAGGAGCTGTACGCCGATCCCGGGGTGCGGGCCGCGCTGCGCGGGCTGTGGCCCATCCTCACCCCGCAGCGTCTGCTCGCGGACCTGTTCGCCGACGCCGACCGGCTCGCCGCCGCCGCGCCCATGCTCACCGAGCGGGAGCGCGAGCTGCTGCTCCGCGAGCCGGGCGGCGGCTGGAGCACGGCCGACGTGCCGCTGCTCGACGAGGCCGCCGAGCTGCTCGGCGAGGCCCGCCGTACCGGCCGCACGCGGGAGGAGATCGAGCGGGCCGAGGAGGTCGCCTACGCGCAGGGCGTGCTCGACGTCCTGGTCGGCTCCCGGTCGAGCGACCTGGAGGAGGGCGAGGAGGCGGAGATCCTCATCGCCTCCGACGTGATCGACGCCCACCGGCTCGCCGACCGGCACCGCGCGGCCGACCTGCGCACCCTCGCCGAGCGCGCCGCGGGCGACCGCACCTGGACGTTCGGGCACGTCGTCGTCGACGAGGCGCAGGAGCTGTCGGAGATGGCCTGGCGCATGCTCATGCGGCGCTGCCCCACCCGGTCGATGACGATCGTCGGCGACGTGGCCCAGACCGGCGACCCCGCGGGCACCACCTCGTGGAGCCGGGTGCTGGAGCCGCACGTGGGCGACCGGTGGCGGCTCGCCCGGCTCACCGTGAACTACCGCACCCCCGCGGAGATCATGACCGCGGCGACCCGGGCGCTCGCCGCCGCGTCCGGCGACCCGGACCTCGAGGTGGCGGCGCCCCGCTCGGTACGGGAGACCGGCGTGCCGCCGTGGCGGATGAGCACCGAGCCGGACGAGCTGCCGGAGATGCTCGCCCGGTGCGCCGCGTTCGAGCTGGCCACGCTCGACGAGGGGCGGCTCGCGGTGATCGTCCCGGACGCCCGGCGCGACGAGCTCGGCGCGGCCGTCGCCGCCGTGGTGCCGGAGACCTCCTACGGCGACGACCCGGACCTGGAGAGCCCGCTCGTGGTCCTCGGGGTGCGCCAGGCCAAGGGCCTGGAGTTCGACTCGGTGCTCATCGCCGACCCGGGCGGCATCCTCGCCGCCGGCCCGCGCGGCCGCAACGACCTGTACGTCGCAATGACCCGCGCCACCCAGCGCCTCGGGGTGATCCACCCGGGCCCGGCGCCCGAGCCGATCGCCGTCGCCATCCCCGGCCGGGACGCCGAGCGCTGACCCGGCCGCGCCGTACCGCGCGGAAGACGACCTGCCGGGGACGCCCGCGGCACGGCGCACTGGGCCGCCAGGGCGATGTGCGAATACGGCCGCCGTGGCGGGCGTCCCGCCACGTGCCACGGACCCGGCTCGCGGCGTACACGGTCTGCCTGCGGGACGACGAGGTGCTGCTCGCGCACCGGATCGGGCACGACAGGCCGCGCTGGACGCTGCCCGGCGGGGGCGTCGAGCCGGGGGAGGACCCGTACGACGCGGCGATCCGGGAGGTGGCGGAGGAGACCGGCTACCGGGTGGCGATCGAGCGGCGCTGGCCGCCGCCGGCCAGGTCAGGAAGGTGCGGTTCGGCCCCGGCGGCCGCGTCCTCGCCGTGGCCGCGGGCGACGTCGTGCAGCTGTGGACCATCGACCGGCCGGGCGGCTGAGCCCGCCCCGCACGCCCGTGCGCGCCCCGGTACGGCACGGCCGTGCCGTACCCGTCCGCGCGGGCGCGGATGCCCCGGCCCTGGCGGGGAAGGGACCAGACCGCCAGGGAGGTGACGAGCCATGGGGTTCGGACGGAATCGCAGCGGGACCGAGCCGGTCACCGCGCGCAGCCCGCTGCGGGCGCGCGCCGTGCTGTCGGGGGTGGTGCTGCCGATCGCGCTGATCGCCGCGGTCTACTTCACGGTGCGCGCGCTGCGCGAGGGGGCGCCGGTGTGGTGGGCCGAGGCGATCATCTCGGCCGCCGTCGCCGTGATCGCCGCGATCGACCTGCTCGTGCTGCGGCGGCGCCTGCGCGAGGCCCGCGAGGCGGCCGCTGCCGCGGAGGCCGCCGCCCGCCGGGACGGCGGAACGCCCCCGGCCTGAGGCGGCTCAGCGGGTGCCGCGGACGACCGCGAGGGACTGCGCCGCGATCTCGAGCTCCTCGTCGGTCGGGATGACGAGCACGGCGACCTCGGCGTCCGGCGGGGAGATGAACCGCTCCGCCGGCGCGGCGGCGAAGTTCCGCTCCGGGTCGACGGCGATGCCGAGCCGGTCCAGGCCGGCGAGGGAGTCGGCCCGGGTGTACGGGTCGTTCTCGCCCACCCCGCCGGTGAACACCACCGCGTCCACCCGGCCGAGCACCGCGTAGTAGGCGCCGACGTACTTGCGGATGCGGTAGCAGTACACCGCCAGGGCGAGCCGGGCGCCCTCGTCCCCGGCCTCGGCCTTGGCGCGCACCTGCCGCATGTCGCTCGCCCCGGCGAGGGCGAGCAGGCCGCTCCGCCGGGTCAGCGCGTCGTCTACCTCCTGCAGGGTGAGGCCCGCGGTCCGGGCGAGGTGCGCGGGCAGCGCCGGGTCGACGTCGCCCGAGCGGGTGCCCATCACCAGGCCCTCCAGCGGCGTCAGCCCCATCGAGGTGTCCACGCTGCGCCCGCGCTCGATCGCCGCCGCGCTCGCGCCGTTGCCGAGGTGCAGCACGATCTGGTTCAGCTCGGACGGGTCCCGGCCGAGCAGCTCGGCCGCGCGCCGCGAGACGTAGGCGTAGGAGGTGCCGTGGAAGCCGTAGCGGCGCACCCCGTGCTCGGCGGCCCACTCGGCCGGCACCGCGTAGGTGTACGCCTCCGGCGGGAGCGTCTGGTGGAACGCGGTGTCGAACACCGCCACGTGCGGGATGTCCGGGAAGATGCGCAGCGCCGCTCGGATGCCGATGAGGTTGCCGGGGTTGTGCAGCGGGGCGAGCACGGCGAGCTCGTCGATCGTCCGCAGCACCTCGTCGTCGATGAGCACCGGGTCCCGGAACCGGGCGCCGCCGTGCACCACCCGGTGCCCGACCGCGCGCAGGCTGAGCCGCTCCAGCGCCAGCCCGGTCTCGGCGAACGCCCGCACCACCGCGGTCATCCCGGTCTCGTGGTCCGGGTACGGCTCGTGCCGCACGTACGGCTCGGCGCCCGCGGGCCGGTGGGTGAGCATGCCCTCGTCCTGGCCGATGCGCTCCACTCGTCCGGTGGCGAGCCGCTGCCGCCCGGTCATGTCGAGCAGCTCGTACTTGATCGAGGAGGAGCCGATGTTGAGCACCAGGACGTGGTCGGGCGTCTCCGTCACCGCTTCCTCACCGTCTCCCCGCACCCCGGTCCGTCGCCGGCGCCGCACCGGCACCGCCCCCCGCCGCTGCCGTGCCCCGGCCGTCCGTGTTCCTGCTGATTTCGTTCCTGCTGATTTCTTCGCGTACCACCCTATCGGGATCTTCCTGCGCCCCGGGGCGCGGGTGTGCGGAAGGGGAGGGCCCGGGGAACCGGGCCGGCCGGCCCGCCGTGCCTCGCGCGGGCCGGCCGGCGTGCGGGCCTGGTTCACCGGGGAATCCAGTCCTGCCAGACGATCTTGTTGGCGTCGACCCACTTCTTCGCCGCCTGCTCCGGGGTGAGGCCGTTGTTCACGATGTCGTTGGCGACCGCGTTCTGGTCGTCGTTGGTCCACTGGAAGTTGCGGACCAGCTCGTAGGCCGTCCCGCCGTTCCGGGCGAAGTCCGCCGAGACGATCTTGTCGAGCAGGTAGGGCGGGTAGTCGCAGGCCACCTTCTTGGGGTCGGCGTCGCACCCGATCGCGTACGGCGGCAGGTTGACCTTGACGAGCTTGAGCTGGGTGAACAGCCACTGCGGCTCGTAGAAGTACATGAGCAGCGGGGTCTTGTTCCGGGTGGCGCGCTTCGCCGCCGCGATGAGCGCCTTCTCCGAGCCGCTGTAGACCACCTTGTAGTCCAGCTTCAGGTTCCGCACCAGCGCCTCGTCGTTGGTGACGTACGTCGGGTCGCCGTCGAGGAGCTGGCCCTTGTCGCCGGACTTGGCGGTGCGGAACAGGTGGGCGTACTTGTTGAGGTTCCGCCAGTCGGTGATGTCGGGGTACTTCTCGGCCATCCACTGGGGCACGTACCAGCCGATCACGCCGATGTTGCCGTTCGGCCCGGCGTTCACCGCGAGCTTCTTCTGCTCGATGTACTCCTTCTTCTCGGCCTCCCGCCCCCAGTTCTCGATGATGATGTCGACCGAGCCGTTCTCGAACCCCTTCCAGGAGTCGGGTTCGGTCAGCTCCTTGGTCTCGACCTGGTAGCCGAGCTCGTGCTCGAGCAGGTACTTCACGACGGCGGCGCTGGCCTGGTAGCCCACCCAGGGGTTGATCGCGAGGCGGATCGGGCGGTTGAGGCCGCTCTGCGCCTCGCCACCGCCCGTCCCCGTCGGCTCCGTGTCGCCGCTGCACGCGGCGAGGGGGAGCAGGACCGCGACGGCCGCGATCACCGCGAGCGGGCCGCGGCCGGCCCGCCGTCCGGCGGCGCCGAAACCGATCATTGCGGGATCCACGCCTTCCACTTGTCGGGGTTGGCGTCGACCCACTTCTTCGCCGCCTCCTCGGGCGTCATCCCGTTGTTCACCATGTCATTGGCGACCTGGTTCTGGTCGTCGTTGGTCCACTGGAAGTTCTTGACGAGCTCGTACGCCTTGCCGCCGGTCTCCGCGAATCGCTTTGACACGATCTTGTCAAGGTCGTACTCCGGATAGTCACAGGCGACCTTCTTCGGGTCGTCGGCACACCCCTCGGTGTATTCCGGCAGCTTCACCCGCACCAGCTCGATCTGGGAGAACAGCCACTGCGGCTCATAGAAATACATGAGCAGCGGCTTGCGCTGGGCGGTGGCCTGCTGCGCCGCCTTGATCAACGCCGGCTCGCTCCCGGCGTAGACCACCTTGAAGTTGAGCTTCAGATTCTTGACCAGCGCCTCGTCGTTGGTGACGAAAGACGGGTCACCGTCGAGCAGCTGCCCCTTGTCGCCCGACTCGGAGGTCTTGAACAGGTCGGCGTACTTGTTGAGGTTCCGCCAGTCGGTGATGTCGGGATACTTTTCCACCATCCACTTCGGGACGTACCACCCGATGATGCCCTTGTTGCCGGTGGGGCCGGCCTCGACGGCGACCTGGTCCTGCTCGATGTACTTCTTCTTCAGGTCCTCGTGGCCCCAGTTCTCCAGGATGACGTCGACCTCACCGTTGGCGAAGCCCTGCCAGGAGATCTCCTCCTTGAGCTCCTTCTTCTCGACCTTGTATCCCAGCTCGTGCTCGAGCAGGTAGGAGACGACCGCCGCGTTCGCCTCGTACCCCACCCACGGGTTGATCGCGATCTTCACGGTGCCCGCGGACGACGCCCCCGCGCCTCCCGCCGACGGAGCCGCCGAACCGGAGGACGTTCCGCCGTCCACCGTCGCGCCACCGCAGCTCGTCGAGGCGAGGGCGAGCAGGAGTGCCCCGGTGATGAGCCGAATTCGTCGCATATTCGTGTCCTCCAGAGGGCGTTGACCCGGCGTCGGGAGTCGCCGGCGACGACGCACATAACGGTCGTGTTTGACAATTTCGGCCGACGACTGCGGTGGCCAATCGCCGGCCCGTAATTCCGGCGGGAACGCACGCGAGTCCCGCCGGAACCGAGGAACGCTAACGCTATCCGCGGTGTATCCGAGCCTACGAGTACTGCGCGGGAGGATAGGGCAAAACGCCGGGAATCGGTACGCCGTGATGCTACGGAGATGTCGCGAGGTCCATTCTGTTACCTCTTGTCGAGTTGAGTTGTTGAGCGTGATGTCCGGTTAAGCCCATGATGTGCGTGTTTGCGCGTCATGCGTCAAGCTGGGGCTCCAGCTTTCTGGTAATGGGGGGGTGTCAGATCCCTTTTTTCGTGACTACGTTCAACTTGGTGCGCCTGGTATTGGTGTGCTCAATTTGCTGCTCCCCCAACTGGCTTCTTCAGGGGTCGCTTGGCTCACCTAGGCCGGGCGTCCCGCTGTGGGCCGAGGTCGGCGAGAGGTCGGACCTGGCGTGAGTACGACACATGTGCCCCACACCGGAAAAGGACCGGGTGACGCGCCCGCCGCGGGCGCGCCGCGGGCGGCGCCGCCGGGCGGTCTGCTGAGCGTGCTCGACGTGCGCAACTGGCGGGTGCGCACCCGGCTGGTCGCGCTGATCCTGGTGCCCACCGTGGCGGTGGTGCTGATCGGCGGCTACCAGATCGCCTCGGCGATGAGCGCCGCCGAGGAGTTCCAGCGCGTCAACCAGCTCGCCAAGCTGGTGCAGAGCGTCTCGGAGCTCGGCCACGAGCTGTCCGCGGAACGCGACATGACCGCCATGCACATCGCCCGCGGCCACCCCGACGCGGAGAAGGCGGGCCTGGACGCCCAGATGGGCCGGGTGGACGCCGCGGCCGCCGCGGTGCGCGCCCAGGCGGCGGTGGTGCAGAACGAGGTCACCGGCCGCACCGCGGACGAGGTGGCGACGGTGCTCAACCGGATCGGCAACCTGCCCACGCTGCGCCGGCAGGCCGCGAGCCGGCAGCTGCTGCCGGACGCCGCGTTCGAGCAGTACTCGTTGATCATCGGAGACCTGCTCTCGCTCTACGACGAGCTGGGCAAGGGCAGCGGCGACGACGAACTGTTCGGCGGCGCGGCGACCCTGGAGTCCCTCACCAGGGCGAAGGAGGCGCTCTCCCGGCAGCGCGGCCTCGTCGCCGTCGTCATCACCGCCGACCGCTTCGAGCAGCGGCAGCTGCAGGACTTCCTCGGCGCGATCTCCCAGGAGGAGGCCCACCGCCGGGCCTTCCTCGCCGAGGCGAGCAGGGCCGACCGGCGCTTCTTCGACGAGACCGTCAACGGCAGCGTCACCGAGCGGGCGTCCTTCCTGCGGCAGCTCGTGCTGATCCGCGCCACCGTCGGCGCGAGCCTCAAGGGCCTCGACCTCACCAGGGGCAGGCAGGACGACGCGCAGGAGTGGTTCAAGGCCGCGAGCGCCGTGATCGACGCGATGCACCGGGTCGAGCAGCGGCACATGCAGGCGATCCTCACCCGCAGCGCCGACCTGGAGAGCTCCGAGCGCGGCTCGGCCTTCCTGCTCGCCGGCGCCGTCGGCCTCATCGTGGTCGTGGTCCTGCTCGTCACCACCGGCGTCGCCCAGTCCCTGGTACGGCCGCTGCGGCGGCTGCGCAGCGACGCGCTCGACGTGGCCCTGCGCCGGCTGCCCGAGGTGGTGCAGCGGCTCCGGGAGACCGCCTCGGACGCGCCCCCGCCGGAGATCGCCCCGATCGGCATCCACACCAAGGACGAGATCGGCGAGGTCGCGCGGGCGTTCGACGAGGTCCACCGCGAGGCGGTGCGGCTGGCGAGCGAGGAGGCGCGGCTGCGCAGCAACATCAACGCGATCTTCGTCAACCTGTCGCGGCGCAGCCAGACCCTGGTCGAGCGCCAGCTCGCCCTCATCGAGCGGCTGGAGCAGGGCGAGGAGAACGAGCGGCGGCTCGCCGACCTGTTCACCCTCGACCACCTCGCCACCCGCATGCGCCGCAACAGCGAGAACCTGCTGGTCCTCGCCGGCCAGGACGTGTCGCGGCGGCACAGCGAGCCGGTCGAGCTGATGGACGTGGTGCGCGCCGCGCTGTCGGAGGTGGAGAACTACGAGCGCGCCGTGCTGCGGCTGCAGTCGGAGGTCGCGATCGCCGGGCAGGCGGTCAACGACGTGGTCCACCTGCTCGCCGAGCTGATCGAGAACGCGCTGTGGTTCTCCCCGGCCGACACCAAGGTCTACATCTCCAGCAACCGCATCGACGGCAGCGGCGTGATGATCTCGGTGACCGACCAGGGCATCGGCATGTCGCCGGAGGAGCTCGCCCAGGTCAACTGGCGCCTCGCCGACCCGCCGGTGGTGGACGTCGCCGCCTCGCGGCGCATGGGCCTGTTCGTGGTCGGCCGGCTGGCGATGCGGCACGGCATCCGGGTGCAGCTCCGCTCCCAGGACTCCGGCGGCCTCACCGCCATGGTGCTGCTGCCGGAGAACCTCATCGTGCCCATCCCCGGCGCGTTCCCCGGCATGCCGATGCCGCCCGGCCAGGCGCCGGTGACCGGGCAGTTCGCGCCCCCGCCCGGTGCGCCCTTCGGCACGATCCCGCCGCAGGCCGGGCCCGGCCCGCTGTCCGGCCCGGCGGAGGCCGCGCCGTTCCCCGGCGCCGCACCGGCCGGCGGCCCCGCCGCGCGCACCGGCGAGACCCTCGGCATGGACCGGCTGCGGCCGTTCACGCCGCCGGAGCCGCCGCACCTCAACGCGCCCTGGCCGGGCGCGGAGACGCTCGACGCACCGGCCGAGCAGGCCGCGGGCGACGCCCCGGCCTGGCCGGAGCTGCCGCCGGCCCGGTCGGGGTTCCCCGAGCCCCCGTCGTTCCGGCCCGTCGGCGCGCAGCCCGAGGCCCCGGCCGACCCGCTGTCCGGGCCGGGCTGGAGCGCCGCGCCGTCCGACCCCGGCGACCAGGGCTCCGCGACCGGTGGCGAGTGGGGTGCCGCCGAGCGGCCCGCCGCCCAGGAGGCCGGGCGGACGGAGCAGCAGGACGACGAGTACCTGCCCATCTACGCCGAGGTCGAGTCGCACTGGTTCCGGCGCTCGTCCTCGGCCTCCGGCGACGGCAAGGGCTCCGCCGGCTGGTCCTCGCCCGCCGACGAGGGGTGGCGCGCGGCCCAGTCCGCAGCCCAGCCCACCAAGGGCGGCGTCACCGCCGGGGGCCTGCCGAAGCGGGTGCCGAAGGCGAACCTCGTGCCCGGCCGGGTGGGCCCGGCGGCCCCGCCGGGCCCCCGCCAGCGGCCGCAGCTCTCGCCCGACCGCATGCGCAGCCGGCTGTCCAGCTACCAGTCCGGGCTGCGGCGCGGCCGGGAGGCGATCCGCCGCGAGAACGCCGGGACCGCGGCCGACGGCACTACCGGAACGACCGAGGAGAAAGGGGAGTGAGACGTGATCAACGCGCTTCGCGTGAGTCGTTTATTCCGCCACGAGTGACAGGAGAGACGCGTTGTCAGGTGGATCCTGGAACCCCCCGGAACGCCCGCACTACGGCGGCGGCTACCGGCAGGAGCCGCAGGAGCCGAGACCGTCCCTGGTGCGGATGTACACCGTCACCGGCGGGCGGACCGCCCCGCGCATGCACCTCGCGCTCGAGGCGCTCGTCTCCTCGGCCACATCGATGCAGCTCGGCCTCAACTACTCCCGGGAGTACCGGGCGATCAGCCGGCTCTGCCTCCAGGTACGGTCGGTGGCGGAGATCTCCGCCCTGCTCAACATCCCGCTCGGCGTGACCCGCGTGCTGGTCGCGGACATGGCCAACGAGGGCCTGGTCCGCGTCTACCAGCCGCAGCTCGAGTCGAGCGGCGCCCCCGACCGGAACCTGCTGGAACGCGTCCTGACCGGCCTGCGCAGGCTGTGAGGCCGCGCCGCCGCCGGGCGACGCCCCGCGCCTCCCGCCGCACCGCACCCGGCGGGACCGGCGCCCGGCACACCCGGCGCCGCCCGGGGACGCCCGCGTGGCGGCCGCTCCCGGCACCGCCGAGGCCGCAGGTCATGGCGGCCGTCACGAGGACGGCGTGGCGAGGACGGCGTCATGAGACGGCGTCACGGGGACGGTGTCATGGGGACGCTGCGCCGCCGCTCGCGCCGGGACCGGCGGGCGCGCCTCCCTCCGCGAACGCGGGCTCCTCGTGGAAGAGCCGCTCGGCGACCCGGGCCGCGGTGGCACGGGCGCGAGGGCCGGTGGTGGCGAGGCCCAGCGCGAGCACGAGCGCGCCGTACCCGGCGACCATCCACCACACCGCCTCGCTCGCCTGCGCGAACGCGGGCCCCCGCGGTACGGCGAGCGAGGAGGCGACGATCGAGCCGGCGATCGCCACCCCGAGCAGCTGGCCCACCTGGCGGCCGGTGGAGGACACCGCGGCCGCGACCCCGGCCTGCGCGCGCGGCATGCCGGACACCGCGGTGTTCGTGAGCGGCGCGTTCACCAGGCCGAACCCGGCGCCGAACACCACGTACACGACGAGCAGCGGGAAGGTCGGCGTGTCCGCGGTCACCCGGGTGAGCAGCAGCCCGGCGAGGGTGAGCAGCGCCCCGGCGATCACCAGCGGCGGGCGGGCGCCGCGCGCGGCGACGAGCCGGCCGGACACCGGGGAGAGCACGAGCGTGGCCAGGGCCATCGGCAGCGTGTGGACACCGGCCTCGAGCGGGGACAGGCCGCGCACGTTCTGCAGGTAGAGCGTGTTGATGAAGAGGAAGCCGCCGAGCGCCGCGAACGAGCACACCGCGATCGCCACCGCGCCGGAGAACGGCGCGCTGCGGAAGAACCGCGGGTCGATCAGCGGGTCCTCGCGGCGCGGCTCGTACCACAGCAGGGCGGCGAGGCAGAGCGCGGCGGCCGCGAAGCAGCCGAGCACCGGGGCCGCGCTCCAGCCGAGGTTGGGGCCCTCGATGATGCCGAAGCACAGCGCGGTGAGCGTCACCATGACGAGCAGCTGGCCGAGCGGATCGAGGCGGCGGGGCCGCGGCGCCCGCGACTCGGGGACGAGCAGCGCGGTGAGGACGATCACCGTGACGCCGATCGGCACGTTGATCCAGAAGATGCCCGGCCAGCCGAAGCCCTCCACAATGAGCCCGCCCACCGGCGGGCCGGCCGCCAGGCTGATGCCGCCGATGCCGCCCCACACGCCGATCGCGCGGGCGCGCTCCCGCGGGTCGGTGAACACGTTCGCGATGATCGACATCGCGACCGGGTTGAGCATCGAGCCGCCGGTCGCCTGCAGCATCCGGAACGCGATCAGCCAGCCCAGGCTCGGGGCGAGACTGCACAGCAGCGAGCCGAGCGAGAACAGCGCGAGGCCGGTCTGGAAGACGCGGCGCCGCCCGATGCGGTCGGCGGTGGAGCCGGAGAGCATGAGCAGGCCGCCGACCACGAGCACGTAGCCGTCGACCACCCACTGCATGCCGGAGATCGGGGCGTTCAGGTCGCGGGCGATCACCGGCAGGGCGATGTTGACGATGGTGGCGTCCAGGGACACGACGAAGAGGCTCGTGCAGCAGAGCAGTAGGACGGCCACCCGTCGGCGGCGGCTCAGCTCGGTCACGGTGACACCATTCGTTGACCCCGGTGCGAGTTGACGCATGCGAGCCTATTCGGCCGGTCCGGACGCTCCGGCATCGCCCCGCGGCGCCCGCCGGGCACCCCGCCCGGCCGGATCGGCGGCGCCGTGCCGCCGGTGACGGGACCGTCGCGGCGACGGCGGCCGGATCGCCCGCGTCCCTTTTCCTTCCCGCCTTTCCTCCCCGCCCTGGCGGCGGTCACGCCGGACGCCGGCATCGGCGCCCGCGGAGCCGGCCCGGCCGTACCCCGTCGCGATGGCCATGGATCGGAGTTTGGCGTCTTGTGCACGAAGAGCGACATATTGAACACAGATAGTGATCTCTTGCCCGATTTCGTGGGGTTTCGCGGCTAGGATCGCAGTAGTTGATCTTTTGGCGATCCGGTCACGGGGGGCACGCGTGCTGCAGGGCATCGACGTCTCGAACTGGCAGCGCCGCGTCGACTGGCGGGCGCATGCCGAGCGCGGCGTCGCCTTCGCGTTCGCCAAGGCCACCGAGGGCGACTCGTTCGTCGACCCGTGGTTCGCGCGGAACTGGGAGGGCATGCGGGAGAACTGGATCGTCCGCGGCGCGTACCACTTCGCCCGGCCGGGCGGCAAGAACCCCGAGGAGCAGGCGCTGCACTTCCTGCGCACGGTACGGCGGGCCTCCGCCGCCTCCGGCCGCCCCGGGCTGCGGCACGGCGACCTGCTCGCCCTCGACCTGGAGACGAACGACCGGCGCAAGCCGCACGAGGTGGCCCGGTTCGCCCGCCGCTGGTGCGCCGCGGTGATCGAGCGCACCGGCGTGCGCCCGTTCGTCTACACCCACTACACCTTCGCCAAGCAGGGCCACTGCGACGGGCTCGAGGTGCTGCCGCTCTGGATCGCCGCGCCCAGCCATCCCAAGGGCGAGCCGATCGTGCCCGAGCCGTGGGAGACGTGGACCATCCACCAGTACGCCAACAGCCCCATCGACCGGAACGTCTTCCCCGGCACCCGTGCCGAGCTCATCCGGTACGGCAAGCAGCGCCGCAAGCGCCGGCGCCGCGACCGCCGCGCCGACCGGTGACCGGCCCGCGCCGCCCCGGTGTCGATGTATCGGACACGTGCGCGCTCCGGCGGGCGTATGATGGGGGCCATGGCGACCGCTGTCGGATTCCTGACGACCACGCCGGGCGGGTCCCGGCGGCGCGGTCGCGTGCACTGAGGAAGTGGCGTAGCCAACGGCCCCGGGAGCGGTCCCGGGGTTTTGTTCTTCCTCGGCCCGCTCCCTCGACGGTGGAAGGAGAGGAGCGCATGGCGCCGCCGGTACCCGGTGACGACCGTGACTCGGTAGCATCTGACCCCAGCGAATCCGCCTCATCGACCAGTCAAGGAGTCCGTGTGTCCACCGTGTCCGAGATCCGCATCACCCTCGACGGAACCGAGCGTGCGGTGGCGGCGGGCACCACGGCCGGTGAGGCGCTCTCCGCCGATGGCCGCACCGTGATCGCGGCCCGGGTGAACGGCCAGGCCCGCGATCTCGACCACGTGCTCGCCGACGGGGACGTCGTCGAGCCGATCGCCATCGACTCGGAGGAGGGCCGCGCGATCCTGCGGCACTCCACCGCGCACGTCCTCGCCCAGGCCGTGCAGGACCTGTTCCCCGAGGCGAAGCTGGGCATCGGCCCGCCGGTGGAGAACGGCTTCTACTACGACTTCGACGTCGCCGAGCCGTTCACCCCGGACGATCTCAAGCGCATCGAGAAGCGCATGCGTGAGATCGTCAAGCAGGGCCAGCGGTTCCGCCGCCGCCCGGTCAGCGACGAGGAGGCGCGGCGGGAGCTCGCGGCCGAGCCGTACAAGCTGGAGCTGATCTCGCTCAAGGGCGGTGCCTCCGAGGAGGAGAGCGTCGAGGTCGGCGGGGCCGAGCTGACCATCTACGACAACGTCGACCCCGCCTCCGGTGAGGTCCGGTGGAAGGACCTGTGCCGGGGGCCGCACGTGCCCTCCACCCGGGTGATCCCCGCCTTCAAGCTGATGCGCAGCGGCGGCGCCTACTGGCGCGGCAGCGAGAAGAACCCGCAGCTGCAGCGCATCTACGGCACCGCGTGGGAGTCGAAGGAGCGGCAGGACGAGTACCTGCACATGCTCGAGGAGGCCGAGAAGCGCGACCACCGCAAGCTCGGCGCCGAGCTCGACCTGTTCTCCTTCCCGCCGGAGATCGGCGGCGGCCTCGCGGTCTGGCACCCCAAGGGCGGCATCACCCGCCGGGTGCTGGAGGAGTACTCGCGGCGGCGGCACGAGCAGGCCGGGTACCAGTTCGTCGTCACCCCGCACATCTCCAAGTCGACCCTGTTCGAGATCTCCGGGCACCTGGGGTGGTACGCCGAGGGCATGTACCCCCCGATGGAGATGGAGGGGGCGACCTACTACCCCAAGCCGATGAACTGCCCCTTCCACATCATGATCTACAAGTCGAGGGGGCGGTCCTACCGCGAGCTGCCGCTGCGCATGTTCGAGCTCGGCACCGTGTACCGGTTCGAGAAGTCGGGCGTGCTGCACGGCCTCACCCGGGCGCGGGGCTTCACCCAGGACGACTCGCACATCTTCTGCACCCCCGAGCAGCTCGCCGACGAGCTCGCCTCGCTGCTGCAGTTCGTGCTCGACCTGCTGCGCGACTACGGGCTCACCGAGTTCGAGGCCGAGCTGTCCACCCGCCCGGAGAAGTTCGTCGGCGACCCGGAGGAGTGGGAGATCGCCACCGAGGCGCTGCGGCACGCGCTGGAGAAATCCGGCCTGCCGTACAAGGTCGCCGAGGGTGAGGGCGCCTTCTACGCCCCGAAGATCGACGTCCACATCAAGGACGCGATCGGCCGCCGCTGGCAGCTGTCCACCCTCCAGGTCGACCTGCAGATGCCGCAGCGGTTCGACCTGGAGTACCAGGCCGCCGACGGCACCCGGCGCCGGCCGTACATGATCCACCGGGCGCTGTTCGGGTCGGTCGAGCGGTTCTTCGCGATCCTGCTCGAGCACTACGCGGGCGCGCTGCCGCCGTGGCTCGCCCCGGTCCAGGTGGTCGGCATCCCGATCGCGGACGAGCACGTGCCGCACCTGGAGCGGGTGGTGGCGAAGCTGCGCGAGAAGGGCATCCGGGCCGAGGTCGACGCGTCCGCGGACCGCATGCAGAAGAAGATCCGCAACGCGCAGAAGCAGAAGGTCCCGTACATGCTGCTCGCGGGCGACGACGACGTGTCGAAGAACGCGGTGTCGTTCCGGTACCGCACCGGCGAGCAGAAGAACGGCGTGCCGATCGACGAGGCGATCGCGGAGATCGTGAACGCCGTGGAGAACCGCATCCAGATCTGAGCCTGACCGCCGCCGCGGGGCGCCCCGGAGGACCGGGCCGTGCCCCGCGGCGCCGTTTTTCTCCGCGCCTTCCGGCCGTGTCCGGCCGCGTCGTGCCCGACGATCGGACGGCGGGCTTCCCGTGCCTTCGGGGGTCGCGCCGTGCGGCCCGCCCTGGCGGCCAAGGGTGCCGTGGCCCGCGTGTCCGCGGGCACCGGTACGGCGGGACCATCTGGCGGCGGCCCCGCCGTCACGTCAGGCGAGCGCGGCCGCGGGGTCGTCGGCGTCCTGCGCGTCCGGGGACGGGCCGGGCATGCGCACGTCCTCGACGGTGACGTTCACCTCGACCACGCGCAGGCCGACCATGCGGCTCACCGCGCGGGCCACGTTGATCTTGACCTCGTTCGCGACGTCGAGGATCACGCGGCCGTACTCGACCACGATGGTGACGTCGATCGCGACCTGACGATCCTCCACCCGGGCGCGCACGCCCGGGGAGGGGCGCGCGTCCTCGGCCTCCGCCGGTGCGTCGTCCGGCTCCCGGCCGGGCTCCGGCTCACCGCCGAGGCCGGCCACGCCGGGCACCTCCCGGGTGGCGAGGGCGGCGATCTTCTCCACCACCTCGTCCGCGACCCGGATCCGGCCCTTCACCACGGCGGCGGCCACCGTCTCCATCGTGGTCGTCCGGCGCGGCCGCGGCCGCGGCGCCGGGCGCACGACGGGCTCCGCGCCGGAGCCGGTCTCGGTGGCGGTACCGGCGGCGGGCTCCGCCTTCGCCTCCGCGTCGCCGGACCCGCCGTCCGCCGGGGCGGGGCGCTCGGCCGGGGACTCGGGCGCGTCCGGGGCGCGCGTCGCGGGCGCGGGCCACAGGGCACCCGCCGGCGCTGACGCGGTGGCCGAGGCGGACGACGCCGGCGGCCGGTCCGCGGCCGGGCCGGCGTCCGCCGCGGGCGTCGCGTCGTCCGAGCCGTCCGCGGACGGCTCGGACACCGCCGTGTCGGTCACCACCGCCTCCATCGTCATCGTGTCGGACACCGGGTCGGACACGGTGTTGGACACGGTGTCCGACGCTGTGTCGGACGTCGTGCCGGAGGTCGTGCTGGACACCGCGCCGGACTCCGCCGGAGCGGACCCCGCCGTCTTGCCGGATTCGGCCGGCGCGTCCTCGGCGGAGCCGTACGACGACCCCGCAAGGCCCGTGCCGGCCAAGCCGGTGGACGCGTAGCCGCCCGTGGCCCGCGGCGAGGAGGACCCGGCGGACGGCTCGGCCCGCGTGGACTCGGCCGAGGAGAACCGCTCGGACGAGAACGCCGAGGAGGAGAAGTCGGTCACGGCCGGCTCCGCGGAGAACACCGACGTGGAGAGCGTGGGCGAAGAGAACGCCGATGAGGACCGCGAGGCCGACGAGGCCGGCGGGCGCGAGAGCGTGTGCTCGTCGCCCTCGGGGCCGCGGGCCGTGCCGGGCGTCGTCTCGGCCGAATCCTCGGCGGCGATGACTTCGGACATCGAATCGCTCCTTCGGGTGCCTCTGCGCAGCGATTCGGAATTCTGCCGGAATCTTCCGCCCCTGTCGCCTCAGACGTCACACCCGGCGGCGGGCGCGCGGCGGGGCGGCGGCCGGAAGCGGACATCCGCACGGCGGAGACACCCTGTCCGGAACGGGGGGCGGGGGTCCTATGCTGCAAGACATGCAGGAGCCGATTGAGCAGGCCGGGGTGGGGGTGCCGGACAACTTCCAGCGCCTGTGGACGCCTCACCGGATGGCCTACATCAGAGGGGAGAACAAGCCGACCGGCTCCGGACCGGGAGACGGCTGCCCGTTCTGCGAGATCCCGAAGATGAGCGACGAGGACGGCCTCATCCTCGCGCGCGGCAGCACCGTCTTCGCCGTCCTCAACCTGTACCCGTACAACTCGGGTCACCTGATGATCTGTCCGTACCGGCACATCGCCGACTACGTGGAGCTGTCCGAGGCGGAGACGGCCGAGATCGCGGACTTCACCAAGCGTGCCATCCAGGCCCTCCGCAAGGCGAGCGGCGCCCAGGGCTTCAACGTCGGCCTCAACCTCGGGCAGGTCGCCGGTGCCGGGATCGCCGCCCACCTGCACCAGCACATCGTCCCGCGGTGGGGCGGCGACACGAACTTCATGCCGATCGTCGGCCACACCCGCGTGCTTCCCCAGCTGCTCCGCGACACCCGCCGGCTCGTCGCCGAGGCCTGGCCGTCCTGACCGCCGCCGGTCCGGCCGTACGGCGGGCACGCCACGGCGCTCCGGTGACGCCGGGGGTACGGCGGGGCGCGGTCAGATCAGCCCGGGGAGGCCCTCGGCGCGGCCCGAGCGCTCCGTGGCTGGTTTGTTCGGGTCCGCCCGGTGTGCGGCACCGGGGGAGCCCGCGCGTCCGCCCGAGGGGCCGTCGGAGGGCCCGGGGGAGGCCTGGCCCGCCGGCCCGGCCGGGGCGAGCCGCCCGCGCACCATGCCGATCCCGGTGGCGAGGACCAGCGGCACCGCCAGGGCGAGCGCCATCGACAGCACGGCGATGCCCGAGTCGTTGACGAGGGTGCCGATCACGCCGCAGGCGAGGGTTCCGGCGAGGCCCGCCCTGAGCATCGGGGACCGCTCGAACACGAGCGGGATGAGGCCCGCGCTGACCGTGCCGGGGCGCAGCACCGCGAACACCAGGAAGGCGAGCGCGGTGATCACGACCGGCAGCAGGTTGGGGTTGAGCATCGTGCCGAGCATCGCCTCCAGCTTGCGGACGATCACCGGCAGGAAGGTGCCGTCGGCCACCTCGCCGACGAAGCGGCCCAGATGGGTCTGGTCGGCCGGGGGACGCAGGTGGTCGAGGAACGCGATCGCCATGATGAGCACGGCCCCGGCGGCGCAGAAGCCGCCGAGCCGGACCAGCGACACCCGCCCGCCCACGATCAGCAGCGCGGTGACCGCGATGCCCGGGAAGAAGGCGATCACGCCGCCGAAGTCGCTGCCGATCCCCGGCCAGCCGTCGAGCAGCATCGCCACCCCGCCGCACCCGGCGACGAGCCCCACCGCGGCCCGCGGCCGCCCCGCGGCCACCAGCCGTTCCGCGCCCGCGGCGGTGAGCAGCAGCACCGAGGTGGCGAGCAGCGCGAACGAGACGTTGCCGAGGCCGTAGTAGCGGCCGCCGACCACCGCGGTGTAGCCCATCAGGCCGTCGATCTGCAGCGTGGTGCCGGTGACCAGGTCGGCGAGGAGGACCGCGGCGGTGACACCCGCGACCACCGCGGGGGGCCCGAACGGATGCCGCCGCCACGGGCCGGCGAGGGCCGCCGCGGTGAGCAGCGCGGTGAGCACGACCACGCCGCCGAGCAGCGCCGCCGTGGGCGCGGCCGCCCGGTCCCACGGGAACAGGTTCACCATCGAGGTCGAGATCGGGATCGACGCCACCGCCAGTGCCGCGACCCGCACGCCGCCGAGCCACCGCCGGCGGCGCAGCAGCACGAACGCGGCCGCGTAGAACAGCACCTGCACGGCCGCCACCCCGTAGAAGAAGTAGAACGTGGCGTTCCGCACGGTCTGCCCGCGCAGGTCGGCGCGGCGCAGCAGGTCCACCGCCTCCTCGAGCGGGGCGGCGGCGGTGATCGCCCACGGGGTGCCGATCACCCGGTCGGGCACCGCGATCCCGGCTCCGGAGAGCATCGTCGCGGTGATGTCCGGCAGCAGCACGATGTGGTCGCGGTGGGTGGAGGCCGCGCCGACGAGGTGCCCGGCGCCGCCCGGGGTGCGCCACATCGCCACCCGCAGGTGCGGCACGCCGCCGTGGTCGGAGAGCCCGGCGAGCAGGACGGCCGTGTCCGCCGGGAGCCGGGCGAGCACCTGCCCGACCTTCGCGTCGGCGGCGGCGACCGCCGCGGCCCGGCCGGCCGGGGGGAGCAGGTCGGGCTCCTTGGTGAGCGCGTCCCCGTCCAGGTACGGCCGGATCAGGTCGTCGACGTCCACCGCGAGCAGCGGGCAGCGCGACCACTCGGCCGCCGGCAGCGCCTCCGGGGTGGCGGCGTAGACGTCCACCCGGCCGTCGCCGTCGGCGAGGGCGAGCGCGGCGCCCGGGCCGACCGCGACCGTGCACCGCCCGGCCGCCCGCGCCGCGGCGCCCAGCGTGCCCGCGCCGTACCGGCCGTGCTCGCCGCGCAGCCGGGCGAAGCCGGGCACCACCGCGCCCGCGCCCGCCGCCTCCGGCTCCGGCGGCCCGGCGCAGGGGCCGCCGGTCGACGTGCGCACGCCCGCCGACACCGTGAGCCAGCCGTCGTACGGGCAGGTGGCGGTGGCGACCGCGCGCGGCGAGAGCGTGCCGAGGGCGCTGTCGCGGGCGAGCCGCCACAGGTGCGGGGTGCGCCGCGGCCCGATGTCGTTCCAGTGCAGCCCGGGCACGCCGATCAGAGCGACCCGCCGCGGATCGGGGGCGCCCGGCGGAGCGCCGTCCACCCCGTCGGCCCGGGCCGCGGCCGCCCAGGCGACGACGACGGCCAGCACGATCACGGCCGGCAGCGCCAGCACGCGCCTCACGATCGCCTCCCTCCCGCCCACGGCGGGTCCCAGCACCATGGGCGGAACCGCCCCTCGGCCCGGGGCGGACGGCGGCCCGCCGCGCCCCGCGGGCACGGCGGCGAGCGGCGCGGCCGCGCCCGTGGCCGTGTCACCTGACACCCTGGCACAGATGATCAGCCGAGCCGAGGGGTTTGCGGACGCTCGTCCGCAACGATTCGATCAGCGGCCCGCCGGCCGGATCCGGGCGCGGTACGGCGGGGCCGGGGCGGCGCCCGCCGCGCGGATCAGCCGGCGACGGTGATCCGGGCCGCCGCGCTCTCGTGGGTCAGCCGGTCGAGCGCGGTCACGTAGTAGGTGCCGCCGGAGCGGATCGGGTAGGACTGCCGCGCCCCGGCGGCCGCGGGCACCACCGCGACGAGGTTGCGCGCGGACGCGGTCGCGCACTCGTCGCCCTTGCCGTCCACCCGGTAGATTGCGTACGCGCGGGCGCCGGGCGAGGAGGCCCAGCTGAGCGTGCCGCCCTCGGCCTTGAGGTCCGTCACCTTCGCGGGCGCCTTGCCGTCCAGGCCCTTGATCAGCGGCAGCAGCGCCGGGCGGCGGTAGTAGTCGGCGACGATGCGGTCGAACACGCCGAGCGGGTTGCTCAGCAGCTGCTTGGCGCTGAAGTAGACGTCGCCCTTCACCTCCGGCTGCTTGCGGTCGAGCCCGATGTGCGCGGGCAGCTCGCCCGCCTTGGCCCAGGCCGGCTCGTCCTTGGTGCCCACCCGGTACAGCGCCTGGCCGATGTACAGGTGCACGTCGGTGCCGCGCACCTCCTTGGCCCACCACGGCAGCAGCACCGAGTAGCTCGCCGCCTTGTTCGACCGCGACCAGTAGAGCTGGGGCAGGATGTAGTCCACCGTGCCGTTCTTGATCCAGTGCCGGGCGTCGGCGTGGATCGCGTCGTAGGCGGACATGCCGTTGGTCGCCGACCCGGTCGGGTCCTGCGCCTTGTTCCGCCAGATGCCGAACGGGCTGATGCCGAACTTCACCCAGCCCTTGGTGCGGTGCACGGCGGCCGAGACCTCGGCGACCAGCCGGTTGACGTTGTCCCGGCGCCACTCCGCCAGCGGCTTGCCCTTGCCGTACTTCCGGTAGGCGGCCGAGTCGTCGAACTTCGCCCCCTGGACGGGATAGGGGTAGAAGTAGTCGTCGAAGTGCACCCCGTCCACGTCGTAGCGGCGCACCACGTCGGTGACGACCTTGACGACGTGCTCGCGCACCTGCGGCAGGCCCGGGTTGTAGTAGGCGCGCCCGCCGTACTTCACCACCCAGCCGGGGTTGCGCCGGGCCGGGTGGTTCGCGGGCAGGGCGGAGAGGTTGGCGTCGTCCGCGGCCCGGTACGGGTTGAACCAGGCGTGGAACTCCAGGCCGCGCTTGTGCGCCTCGTCGATGAGGAACGGCAGCGGGTCCCAGCCGGGGTCGCCGCCGGCCTTGCCGGTGAGGAACTGCGACCACGGCTCGAGCGAGGACCGGAAGAGGGCGTCCCCGGCCGGCCGTACCTGGACGAAGACGGCGTTGAGGCGGCGCTGCACCGCGGTGTCGAGGATGCGCCGGTACTCGGCCTGCTGCCGCTCCACGGACAGGCCGGGCTTCGACGGCCAGTCGATGTTGCGCACCGTCGCGATCCACACGCCGCGCAGCTCGCGCTTGGGGAAGGCGGCGTCGGCCGGGCACTTCTTCCGCGCGGACTCGGCGGAGGCGACGCTGGAGGTGGCCACGGCGGCCGGCTTCCGCTTCTCCTTCTCCTGCTCGGCCTGCGCCCGCGGCCCGAACGCGTACGCGGCCCCGGTCGTGGCGACGGCGATGAGGGTGGCGACAAGCAGCGGACGGTGGTGCATGGTCCCCAAGTCTGGCACCGCGCCCGCCATGGCACGGTCGGAAAACCGTTTTGATTCACGAAGACAAACCGGATCGTTGCCCAAATTAGGGACAGGTCGGGGCGACCGCGCGCGGGCACGGCCGCCCCGGCCCGCCGTGATCCGGCCGGAACCGTCCGGCCCGGGGGCGTCAGCTCGCCGCCTTCATCTCACCCGTCACCTTCTCGGCCAGGTGCTGCGGCAGCGGCTCATAGCGCAGGAAGGACCGGGTGAAGGTGCCGGTCCCGTGCGACATCGAGCGCAGGTCGATCGCGTAGCGGATGATCTCCAGCTCGGGGACCTCGGCCTTGATCAGCGTGCGGCCGGTGCCGCCGACCGGCTCGGTGCCGAGCACCCGGCCGCGCCGCGCGGACAGGTCCGACATGATCGTGCCGACGTAGTCGTCGGGCACGAGCACGGAGACCTCGTCCACCGGCTCCAGCAGCAGCATCGGCGCCTTCGCCGCGGCCTCCTTCAGCGCGAGCTGCCCGGCGATCTGGAAGGCCATGTCCGAGGAGTCCACCGAGTGCGCCTTGCCGTCGTAGAGCGTCACCCGGATGTCCACCACCGGGTACCCGGCGACGAGCCCGCGCTCCATCTGGGTGCGGATGCCCTTCTCCACCGACGGGATGAACTGGCGCGGGATCACACCGCCGACGATCTGGTCGACGAACTCGAAGCCGCCGCCGGACGGCAACGGCTCCACCCGGATGTGGCAGATCGCGTACTGGCCGTGGCCGCCGGTCTGCTTGACGTTGCGGCCCATCGCCTCGGCCGGGCCGCCGAAGGTCTCCCGCAGCGGCACCCGCAGGTCGACCTTCTCCACGCCCACGCCGTGCCGCTTCTCCAGCCGCTCCAGCAGCACGTCGGCGTGCGCCTCGCCCATGCACCACAGCACGAGCTGGCGGGTCTCGGAGTTGTTCTCCAGCCGCAGCGTCGGGTCCTCGGCGACCAGCCGGTTCAGTGCCTGGGACAGCTTGTCCTCGTCCGCCTTCGACCTGGCGCGGACCGCCACCGGCAGCAGCGGCTCGGGCATCGTCCAGGCGGTCATCAGCAGCGGCCGGTCCTTGTCGGACAGCGTGTCGCCGGTCTCCGCCCGGGACAGCTTCGCGATCGCCACCACGTCACCGGCGATCGCCTTGCCGATCGGCCGCTGGTGCTTGCCGAGCGGGCAGGAGAGCGCGCCGATCCGCTCGTCGACGTCGTGGTCCTCGTGCCCGCGGTCGGCGAGGCCGTGCCCGGAGACGTGCACCACGGTGTCCGGGCGCAGCGTGCCGGAGAACACCCGCACCAGGCTGATCCGGCCCACGTACGGGTCGCTCGTCGTCTTGACCACCTCGGCGACGAGCGGGCCGTCCGGGTCGCAGGTGATGTCGGTCACCGGGGTGCCGTCGATCGTGGTGATCTCGGGCAGCGGGTGCTCCAGCGGCGAGGGGAAGCCCTGCGTGATGCCGTCGAGCAGCTCGACCAGGCCCACCGCCGGGCCGGTGCCGGGGGCCGCGCAGACCGGCAGCACCGGGTAGAAGCCGCCGCGGGCGACCGCCTTCTCCAGGTCCTGGATGAGCATCTTGGGGTCGAGCTCCTCGCCCGCGAGGTAGCGGTCCATGAGGGACTCGTCCTCGCTCTCCTGGATGATCCCCTCGATGAGCTCGCCCCGGTAGGTCTCGATCGCGTCGGCGTACGCCGGGTCCGGCTCGCGCTCGGTGCGCTTGCCGCTCGAGTAGTCGTAGAAGGTCTGGGTGAGCAGGCCGATCAGCCCCTGGACCCGCTGGTCGCTCACCACCGGGAGGTAGAGCGGGGCGACCCCGTCGCCGAAGGCGTCCTGGCAGCTCGCGAGGACCTCGTCGAAGTCGGCCCGCTGGTGGTCGAGCTTGGTGATCACGACGGCGCGCGGCATGCCGACGGCCGCGCACTCCTCCCAGAGCATCTTGGTGAGGCCGTCCACGCCCTCCGCCGCCGAGACGACGAAGAGCGCCGCGTCGGCCGCCCGCAGCCCGGCCCGCAGATCGCCGACGAAGTCGGCGTAGCCGGGGGTGTCGAGAAGGTTGATCTTGATGCCGTTGTGCACGACCGGCGCGAGCGAGAGGTTCACCGAGCGCTGCTGGCGGACCTCGACCTCGTCGTAGTCGCTGACCGTGGTGCCGTCCTCGACCCGGCCGGCGCGCGTGATGGTGCCGGTCGCGGCGAGCAGCGCCTCGACCAGCGTCGTCTTGCCCGATCCGGAATGGCCGACCAGCACGACGTTGCGCACCTTCTCAGGCCGGTCGGCCTCGGGTGCCCTGCCGGCGACTCCCGCTGCCCCTGACTTCTCCGCCACTTCGCCTCCTGGTGACTCGGAGGGCCGTGCCCGGATCGGAGAGCCTCGCCTCGCCGTGTGTTTCCCGGCCGTTCTCGTGGCCGCCGCCAAGCGTTCCGGTGGCGCCCGCTAGACTTCCGGGAGTCCGCCTCCTTTCCCGTTGGTCCGGCTCGGCTCGTCGCCCGGACGCGACCACGCTGTCTCACCACGTTGTCTCGCTGCCACGCCCGGCGCCCCCAGCCGGACGCGCGCAGTGGGGGTATCGCTCGTGTGTCTCACCCTTTACCCATACGGCGGCTATCACAAGAGCCTGACGGTAAAAGTGCGGAATCAGACACGGATATCGGCCCGTGCTCGCGGTGTCCTACGATCGGACGGCAATGCTCAACGTCCTTCGTCCCACCGTGAGCCGCGTGCTGAACCCCGTGGGCCGGGCGCTCGCCGACCGCGGGGTCAGCCCCAACATGGTGACCGCCGCCGGCACGCTCGGCACGGTCGCCTCCGCGCTGTACTTCTTCCCCCGGGGTGAGCTCGTGTGGGGGGCGCTCGCCGTTGCCGTGTTCGCCTTCTCCGACATGATCGATGGGGCGGTGGCCCGCGCGAGAGGGGGAACCGGCAGCAGGTGGGGCGCCTTCCTCGACTCCAGCCTCGACCGCATCTCCGACGCCGCGATCTTCTCCGCGCTGACCTGGCACTTCTTCACCGACGGACAGCCGGTGCTCGCCGGGGTGACGCTGTTCTGCCTCGTGGCCGGGATGCTCGTCTCGTACGTCAAGGCCCGGGCCGAGGGACTCGGCATGACCTGTGACGTCGGCCTCGCCGAGCGCCCCGAGCGGCTCGGCGTGGTGCTGCTGTCCGCGCTCCTCAGCGGCCTCGGCGTGCCGTACCTGCCCGCCGCCGGGCTGTGGCTGCTCGCCGTGGCGAGCGCGTACACCGTGGTCCAGCGCCTGCTCCATGTGCGGCGTCAAGCGATGACACAATGAAGGTCAACAGAGGCCAACGCCGCCGCCCCGGGCGCCGGGTGCGGCGGCGTCGCCGCGCCGCCGGAAGGCCCGCGGGCGCGCGGTGCGCACGGCGGGGGAGAGCGCCGTAGGGTCGGTGCTGAATCCGGCCCGTACGGCCCGGCCGGGCCGCCGCGGCGGGCGGGACGGGGCCGGGTGGACCACCGCGTGGACGACCGTATGGGGTGAATCGCGCTGATCGATCGCATCGTCGCCGCCGCCCTCCACGCCGGATGGGTGCTGGTGCCGCGCCTCCCCGAGCGGGTGGCCGCCTGGATCTTCCGGCTCATCGCCGACGTCCTGTGGCTGCGGCAGGGCAAGTCGGTGCGGCGGCTGCAGTCGAACTACGCCCGGGTGCTCGGCTGTGACCCGGCCGACCCGCGGGTGCGCCGGCTGGGCCGGGCGGGCGTGCGCTCCTACATGCGCTACTGGATGGAGGCGCTGCGGCTGCCCGCGATGAGCCGGGAGCGCATCCTCGCCGGCACTCGCATCATCGACGGCGAGATCATGTTCAAGTACCTCGACCGGGGGCAGGGCGCGGTGATGGCCCTGCCGCACATGGGCAACTGGGACCTCGCCGGCGCCTGGCTGGTGCACAAGGGGCACCCGTTCACCACCGTGATGGAGCGGCTCAAGCCCGAGTCCCTGTACGAGCGGTTCGTCGCCTACCGGGAGGGGCTCGGCATGGAGGTGCTGCCGCTCACCCGCCGGGAGGGCGGCAGCGCGGGCGCCTTCGGCGTGCTGGCGCGGCGGCTGCGCGAGGGGCGCCCCGTCTGCCTGCCCGCCGACCGGGACCTCACCGCCACCGGCGTGGAGGTGGACTTCTTCGGCGCCCGCACCCGCATGGCGCCCGGCCCGGCGCTGCTGTCCATCCAGACCGGCGCGCCGCTGATCCCGGCCGCGATCTGGTTCGAGAAGGACGGCTGGGGCGTGCGGATCTTCGACGAGATCCCCGTCCCCGAGCACGGCACCCGCCAGGAGAAGGTCCAGATCATGACCCAGGCGATGGCGCGGGCCTTCGAGAAGGGCATCGCCGAGCACCTGGAGGACTGGCACATGATGCAGCGCCTGTGGCTCGACGACCTCGAGCCGCGTCCCGCGCCCGCCGGGGCCGCCGAGTCCGCTGCGGACCCCAACCCCCCTGCGAGCGGGACATGAGGATCGGAATCGTCTGCCCCTACACCTGGGACGTGCCGGGCGGGGTGCAGGCGCACGTGCGCGACCTCGCCGAGGCCCTGATCGCCGACGGCCACCACGTGTCGGTGATCGCCCCCGCGGCCGACGACGCGCCGCTGCCGCCGTACGTGGTGCCCGCGGGCCGCGCGGTGCCGGTGCCGTACAACGGTGCGGTGGCCCGGCTCGCGTTCGGCTTCCTGTCGGCGAACCGGGTGCGCAAGTGGGTGCGCGAGGGCCGCTTCGACGTGCTGCACGTGCACGAGCCGCAGGTGCCCTCGCTGGGCCTGCTCGCCTGCTGGGTGGCGCGCGGCCCGATCGTCGCCACCTGGCACTCGTCGATCCCGCGCTCCCGGATGCTCGCCGTCGGCGCGCCGATGCTGCAGAGCGCCCTGGAGAAGATCACCGGCCGGATCGTGGTCTCCGAGGCCGCCCGCAAGACGCTCGTCGAGCACCTCGGCGGCGACGCCGTGATCATCCCCAACGGGGTGACCGTCGACCGGTACGCGCACGGCGAGCCGCTGCCCGGCTGGCGGGACAAGGGCGAGGTGATCGGCTTCCTCGGCCGCATCGACGAGCCGCGCAAGGGCCTGCCCGTGCTGCTCGACGCGTTCACCATGCTCGCCCCCGAGCGGCCGAACCTGCACCTGCTCATCGCCGGGCCCGGCGACGGGGACGAGGTGCGCGAGCGGGTACCCGCCGCCTACCGCGACCGGGTGGCCCTGCTCGGCATGGTGAGCGAGGAGGACAAGGTCCGGGCGTACCACTCGGTGGACGTGTTCTGCGCCCCCAACCTCGGCGGGGAGAGCTTCGGCATCGTGCTCGCCGAGGCGATGGCGGCCGGCGCGCCGATCCTCGCCAGCGACATCCCGGCGTTCCGCCGGGTGCTGGGCGAGGGGCAGGCCGGCGCGCTGTTCGAGACCGGCAACCCCGCCTCGCTCGCCCGGGAGGCCGCCCGGCTGCTCGACGACCCCGAGCGGCGGGCGAAGCTGTCCGACGAGGCGCGGGTCGCGGTGCGCCGGTACGACTGGTCGACGGTGGCGCGCGACGTGCTGCGCGTGTACGAGACGGTGACCGCCGCCCAGGCGGGCGTCACCGAGGACGAGGACCGGTGAACGGGGAACGATGACGACCGCACTGGTCAGGGCATGGTCCGCCGGTGAGCGGAGGCGGCCGTGAACGCGACGCTGATCCTGGTGGTGGGCGTGATCGTGGTGCTCACCGCCGTGTACATCTCCTGGCGGGCCGGGCGGCTCGACCGGATGCACATCCGGCTGGAGACCGCCCGCGAGGCGATCGACGCCGCCCTGGTACGGCGGGCCGCGGTCGCCCTCGAGCTCGCCGCCTCGCGCATCCTCGACCCGGCGACGAGCCTCGTGCTCGCCACCGCGGCCCACCACGCCCGCACCGCCGGGCCGGAGGAGCGCGAGCTCGCCGAGAGCGACCTGTCGAAGACGCTGCGCGCGGTGGTGGACCAGGAGCGGTTCCGCGAGCGCATGGCCGAGGCCCCGGGCGGCCCGGAGCTCATGGCCGAGCTCGACGCCGCGGTGAAGAAGGTCGTCTACTCGCGCCGCTTCTACAACAACGCGGTCGCGGTGACGCGGGCGGCGCATCGCCGCTGGCTGGTGCGCACGCTCCGGCTCGCCGGTCATACCGAGTTGCCGCAGTTCTTCGAGATCGACGACGATCCTCCGAAGACGTTCACAACAGAGAAGTAAGTCAACGTCAGTAAACTTCTTCCCAATTTCCGGAGCATTGGGAGGAGTTTTGCGGTGCGCTTGACCCGGTTGGCCTGCGTCGTCCTGGCCGGTGGGGCGTTGCTCGCGCCTGCGGCCTGTTCGTCCGACGAGCCCGCGGCGGCCCCGCCGCAGGCGGCCTCGGAGTCGCAGACGCAGGCCCCGCCGGAACCGACGCCGCCGCCGGCCCACCCGTTCACCGGGGCGGCCACCGACAAGCGCAACCCCGTGCTCGCCGTGAAGATCGAGAACACCGCGGCGGGCAAGCCCCAGATGGGGCTGAAGAGCGCCGACATCGTCTACGTCACCCAGGTCGAGGGCGGGCTCACCCGGCTGATCGCGATCTACTCCACGCGGCTGCCGAAGAAGGTGGGCCCGGTGCGCAGCGCGCGCATCTCCGACCTGTACATCCTGTCGATGTTCGGCAAGCCGGCGCTGGCGTACTCCGGGGTCCAGACGAAGATGATCCCGTTCATGCAGCGGGCGTCGCTGTTCGACGTCTCCGACAGCGCCGCCCCCGGCGCCTACCAGCGCGAGCCCGGCCGCGTCGCGCCGTACAACCTGGTCGCCTCCCCGCGCAAGCTGCTCGCCCAGGCCCCCGGCGCGACCAAGGCGAAGGACATCGGGTTCGTGTTCGGCGACGCCCCCGAGGGCGGCACCGAGCGCAAGACGTTCACCGTGCGCTATCCGGCCGCCCGGTTCACCTTCGGCTGGTCCGAGCGCCGCAAGGAGTGGCTCATCTGGCAGGACGGCAAGCGGAACATGGCGGCCGAGGGCGGCCAGCTCGGCGCGCCCACGGTCGTGATCCAGTACGTCAAGACCACCCGGTCGCAGTTCCACGACGTCAACGGCAGCTACACGCCGCTGCTGCACACGGTCGGCAAGGGCCGGGCGATCGTGCTGCGCGACGGCAAGGCCTACCAGGCCCGCTGGTCGCGGCCGAACCAGCGGTCCGGCACCACCTTCACCACCCCGGACGGCGAGCCGATCCCATTCGCCAAGGGCCAGGTCTGGGTGGTGCTCGCCGCGCCCAAGCCGGTGCAGCCCTGACCCGCCCGCTCCGCCGGTCACCGGCCTGATCCGGCGGCCGGATCGGGCCCGGCCGCGCGCGCCCCGGCGGGCCGCGCCCGCGCCGGGGCACCGCCGTGCGCGAATTTCCCGGCGCTGCGGGGCCGGACGTCCCGTCTGTCCGGATCTCGCGACCGCGTATCCTTGGTGCTTGAGCAAGCATGTCCGTCATGTGAGGTAGGACCGTGTCCAGCAGCCCCGAGACCACCGAGACCACCGACGCCCGCGGCACCGCTCCCGAGGTGGGCACCGCCCGGGTGAAGCGCGGCATGGCCGAGATGCTCAAGGGCGGCGTCATCATGGACGTCGTCACCCCCGAGCAGGCCAAGATCGCTGAGGACGCGGGCGCCGTCGCCGTCATGGCCCTGGAGCGGGTGCCGGCCGACATCCGGGCCCAGGGCGGTGTGGCGCGGATGAGCGACCCCGACCTGATCGAGGGCATCATCAACGCGGTCTCCATCCCCGTGATGGCGAAGGTGCGGATCGGGCACTTCGTCGAGGCGCAGGTGCTCCAGGCGATCGGCGTCGACTACATCGACGAGTCCGAGGTGCTCACCCCGGCCGACGAGACGCACCACATCGACAAGTGGGCCTTCACCGTGCCGTTCGTCTGCGGCGCCACCGACCTCGGTGAGGCGCTGCGCCGCATCGCCGAGGGCGCCGCGATGATCCGGTCCAAGGGCGAGGCGGGCACCGGCAACGTGGTCGAGGCCGTCCGGCACATGCGCAAGATCCGCGAGGGCATCCGGTGGCTCACCACCCTCGACGACGCCGAGCTGTACGCGGCGGCCAAGGAGCTGCGCGCGCCGTACGAGCTCGTCGCCGAGGTGGCGAAGACCGGCAAGCTGCCCGTGGTGCTGTTCACCGCCGGCGGCATCGCCACCCCCGCGGACGCGGCGATGATGATGCAGCTCGGCGCCGAGGGCGTGTTCGTCGGCTCGGGCATCTTCAAGTCCGGCGACCCGGCCAAGCGGGCCGCGGCGATCGTGAAGGCGACCACGTACTACGACGACCCCGACGTGATCGCGAAGGTGTCGCGCGGGCTGGGCGAGCCCATGGTCGGCATCAACGTCTCCGCGCTGCCGGAGAGCGAGCGCCTCGCCAACCGCGGCTGGTGAGCCCGGCCGGCCCGCAAAGCGGGGCCCCGGGACCGGTAAACGTTCCGGCCGTCGCGCCCTGACGGCGCGCACGCGGCGGCGATCTTCGAGAGGCTGCGGTCGTCCGACCGCAGCGATCATCTCGGAGGTCGTGCCGTGCCCGCACTGCCGACCAGGAGGTCGTTTCTCGTCGCCGGCATCGGGGGGATCGCCGGACTCGGCGGGGTCGGGGCGTTAACCGGCGGCCCCGCCCGCGCGGCCCGCGTCCGCCGCGAGCCGGCGTGCGACCCGGACCCCGCGCCGCCGCCCGCCCCCTCCCCGCGGCCCGATCCGTTCACCCTCGGCGTCGCCTCCGGCGACCCGGCCCACGACGGCTTCGTCATCTGGACCCGGCTCGCCCCCGTCCCCGACGCCGAGGACGGCCACGGCGGCATGCCGTACCGGAACGTGCCGGTGTACTGGGAGGTGGCCGCGGACGAGCGGTTCCGCCGCGTGGTGCGCAGCGGGATGTACCTCGCCCGGCCGGAGTGGGCGCACAGCGTGCACGTCGAGCTGCGCGGCCTGGCGCCCGGCCGCGACTACTGGTACCGGTTCAAGGCCTACGGGCACATCTCGCCGGTGGGGCGGGCGCGCACCGCGCCCCACCCCGGCGTGTTCGGGCCTCCGCTGGTCATGGCGTTCGCCTCGTGCGCCCACTACGAGCACGGGCTGTTCACCGCCTACCGCAGGCTCGCCGAGGACGAGCCCGACCTCGTGCTCCACCTCGGCGACTACATCTACGAGAACGCCGCCACCGGCAAGTGCACGGCGGTGCGCCGCCACGACGGGCCCGAGGCCGTCGACCTCGCCGGGTACCGGCTGCGGCACGCCTTATACAAGACCGACCCGGACCTGCAGGCCGCGCACGCCGTCGCGCCCTGGCTCGTGGTCTGGGACGACCACGAGGTCGACAACAACTGGGCGGGCGACATGCCGGAGGAGAAGTCGCCCACGCCGCCGGAGGAGTTCCCGCTCCGCCGGGCCGCCGCGTTCCGCGCCTACTACGAGCACATGCCGCTGCGCCGCTCCTCGATGCCGCGCGGGCCGTACCTGCCCATCCACCGGCGGGTGCGGTGGGGGCGGCTCGCCACCTTCCACGTGCTCGACACCCGGCAGTACCGCCACGACCAGTGCTGCGGCGACGGCTGGAAGCACTGTCCCGAGTCCGCTGGCCCGGAGCGGTCGATCCTCGGCCGGGCGCAGGAGCGCTGGCTGCTCGACGGCCTCGCCGCGCGGACCGCGCGCTGGGACCTCATCGCCCAGCAGGTGTTCTTCGCCCAGCGCGACGCCGACGCCGGGCCGCTCAAGCTCACCAGCCAGGACGCCTGGGACGGCTACGCCGCCTGCCGGGACCGGATCACCCGCGGCTGGGTGAGCGCCGGGGTGCGCAACCCGGTGGTGCTCACCGGGGACGTGCACACCCACTGGGCCGCGGAGCTCAAGACGGACTACGACGATCCGGACTCGCCGAGCGTCGGCGTGGAGCTCGTCACCACCTCGATCACCAGCGGCGGCGACGGCCGCGACATCGACCCGGCCACCGACCCGTTCCTCGCCATCAACCCGCACCTGCGCCACCACGACGCGCGCCGCGGGTACGTGCGCACCCGCATTACCCGCGAGACGCTCACCGCCGACTTCATGGTGGTGCCGTACGTCACGCGGCCGGGGGCCCCGGCCGAGCCGCGGGCGCAGTTCGTCGTCGAGGACCGGGTGCCCAGGCTGCACTGCACCTACCGGCGCTCGCCCGGCCCCGGGGCGTTCCGGTCGGGCACGGACATTATCCAGTGGACGATCGAGGAGGAGACCCGGCCGTAGCGCCGTGCGGGCCGCGGCCGTCCCGCGGCCCGCACCGGCCTCGCCGCCCCCGGCGCGGAGCCCGGCGAGACGCCCGTGCCCGCCCATGACGCGCCCGTCACGACCCGTCCGTCGCGAGGCGTCCGCGGCGGTCCGACGGGGGATACCGCGTTGCGGAGCACGCCCGCCGTGGCCTTAGGCTGTCTGGCGGATTTCCGTGACGGGCACAGGGCCCGGGGCGTGCCGTCGCACGCCCGGCCCTGGACGAGAGGTGAAGGGACCGTTTGTGGCGACTGCGCCTGCCATCGGGGTGCTCGCCCTCCAGGGCGACGTGCGCGAGCACGTGCGCGCGCTCGAGGCGGCCGGGGCCCGCGCGACGACCGTGCGCCGCCCGGCCGAGCTCGCCGCCGTGGACGCGCTGGTGATCCCCGGCGGGGAGTCCACCACGATGTGGAAGCTGGCCGAGGCGTTCGAGCTGCTCGAGCCGCTGCGGCTGCGGGTGAAGGAGGGCATGCCCGCGTACGGCTCGTGCGCCGGCATGATCATGCTGGCCGACCGGATCGAGGGCGGCATCGAGGGACAGCGCACGATCGGCGGCATCGACATGACCGTGCGCCGCAACGCGTTCGGCCGCCAGGTCGACTCGTTCGAGGCCGACCTCGAGTTCGCCGACCGCGGGCGGATACGCGGCGTATTCATCCGCGCGCCGTGGGTGGAGTCGGTCGGGGCGGGGGTCGAGGTCCTCGCCAGGGTCCCCGCCGGCGGCGGTCCACGGGCGGCGTCGGGCACCGCCGATGACGGTAGGATCGTCGCGGTCCGGCAGGGACCGCTGCTCGCCACAGCGTTCCATCCGGAGCTCACCGGGGACGGGCGAGTGCATTCGTACTTTGTCGAGATGGTAAGGGAGCTCTAGGCGATGGCCGGCCACTCCAAATGGGCGACGACGAAGCACAAGAAAGCCGCGCTCGACGCCAAGCGGGGCAAGCTGTTCGCCAAGCTCATCAAGAACATCGAGGTGGCGGCGCGGACCGGAGGTCCGGACCCCGACGGCAACCCGACGCTGTACGACGCGATCCTGAAGGCCCGCAAGAACAGCGTGCCGCTCGACAGCATCGAGCGGGCCCGCAAGCGGGGTGGCGGCCTGGAGTCCGGGGGCGCCGACTACCAGACGATCACCTACGAGGGGTACGGTCCCGGCGGCGTCGCCCTGCTCATCGAGTGCCTCACCGACAACCGCAACCGGGCCGCCTCCGAGGTGCGGACCGCGATGACCCGCAACGGCGGGTCGATGGCCGACCCGGGCTCGGTGGCGTACATGTTCAACCGCAAGGGCGTCGTGATCGTCCCCAAGGCCGACGGCCTCACCGAGGACGACGTGCTCGCCGCGGTGCTCGACGCCGGTGCCGAGGAGGTCAACGACCTCGGCGAGTCCTTCGAGGTGATCAGCGAGGCGAGCGACCTCGTCCCGGTCCGCAAGGCGCTGCAGGACGCCGGGATCGAGTACGAGTCGGCCGAGGTGTCCTTCCTGCCGTCGGTGACCGTCCCGCTCGACGAGGAGAACGCCCGCAAGGTGTTCCGGCTCATCGAGGCCCTCGAGGACAGCGACGACGTGCAGAACGTCTACGCGAACTACGACGTCAGCGACGAGATCATGGAGAAGGTCAACGCCTGATCCGTCGCACGCCGGTCACCCGGCCGGAAGGCGGCCCGAGACCCGGACCCGCGGGCGAAATCCCGCGGCCCTGCCGATCTCCCGCGCCATCCCGTTGTAAGGTCGGGGTGGCGAACTGATGTTCGGTGGGTTGGGAGGGCTTGTGCGGGTGCTCGGCGTCGACCCGGGATTGACCCGATGCGGGCTCGGTGCCGTCGAGGGGCGGCCCGGAAGCCCGCTCACCCTGGTCCGGGCGGGGGTGGTGCGCACCCCGGCCGGGGACGACATCGGCGCGCGGCTCGTCGCGCTCGAGGCGGGCGTCGAGCGGTGGCTGGAGGAGATCCGGCCCGACGTGGTCGCGGTGGAGCGCCTGTTCGCCCAGGTCAACATCCGCACCGTGATGGGGGTGGCGCAGGCCTCCGGCGTGATCATCGCCTGCGCGGCGCGGCGCGGGCTCCCCGTCGCGCTGCACACGCCGAGCGAGGTGAAGGCCGCGATCACCGGGTACGGCAACGCCGACAAGCGGCAGATCGGCGCCATGGTCACCCGCCTGCTGCGCCTGGACGCCCCGCCCAGGCCCGCCGACGCCGCGGACGCGCTCGCGCTCGCCATCTGCCACGTGTGGCGGGGCGGGGCGAGCGAGCGCCTCGCCGCCGCCGTCGCCCGGGCCCGCGGCGGCCTGCGGCCCGCCGCCGGTCGCGACGCCGGCCGGAGCGCCGGACCCGGGGCCGGGGCGGTCACCGGGCGGACGCCGTCATCGAGGAGGGCCGTGGAGTGATCGCCTCCGTCGAGGGCACGGTCGCCGCGATCCGGCCGGGCGCCGCCGTGATCGAGGTCGGCGGCGTGGGCATGCTCGTGCACTGCACCCCGGCCACCCTCGCCACGCTGCGCGTGGGGGAGCGGGCCCGGCTCGCCACCTCGCTCGTGGTGCGCGAGGACTCGCTCACCCTGTACGGCTTCGCCGACGAGGACGAGCGCGCCGTCTTCGACCTGCTGCAGACCGCGAGCGGCGTCGGGCCCCGCCTGGCGCTGGCGATGCTCGCGGTGCACACCCCGAACGCGCTGCGGGTCGCGGTGGCGAGCGCCGACGTCAAGGCGCTCACCCGGGTGCCGGGCATCGGCCCCAAGGGGGCGCAGCGCATCATCGTGGAGCTGAAGAACAAGCTCGGCACGCCCGAGGAGGCGGTGAACGCGGCTCTCGGCGACGGCGGCCGGGCCGAGCCGCCGTGGCGGGAGCAGGTGCACTCCGGCCTGGTCGGCCTCGGCTACTCGGCCCGGGACGCCGACGAGGCGGTCGCCGCCGTCGCCCCGCAGGCCGACGCCGAGATCGCGGCCGGCCGTACCCCCGACGTGGCCGCCCTGCTCAAGGCCGCCCTGCGCGTGCTCAGCGTCCGGTAGGCCGAGGGGACAGGTGATCGTGCATGACCGATGATCGTGACCTGGTGTCGCCCGACGCCGCCGGGGACGAGCGCGCGATCGAGGCGGCGCTGCGCCCCAAGCGGCTCGATGAGTTCGTCGGCCAGGCGCGGGTGCGCGAGCAGCTCTCGCTCGTGCTGGAGAGCGCCCGGGCCCGCGGCCGCCCGCCGGACCACATCCTGATGAGCGGCTCGCCGGGGCTCGGCAAGACCACCCTCGCCATGATCATCGCGGCCGAGCTGGGGGTGCCGCTGCGGGTCACCTCCGGCCCGGCGCTGGAGCGCGCCGGGGACCTCGCGGCGATCCTCTCCACGCTGTCGGAGGGAGAGGTGCTGTTCATCGACGAGATCCACCGCACCTCCCGCCCCGCCCAGGAGATGCTCTACCTGGCGATGGAGGACTTCCGCGTCGACATCGTCGTCGGCAAGGGGCCGGGCGCGACCGCGATCCCGCTCGACATCGCGCCGTTCACGCTGGTCGGGGCGACCACCCGGGCCGGGCTGCTGCCCGCGCCGCTGCGCGACCGGTTCGGCTTCGTGGCGCACATGGACTTCTACGACGTCGCCGAGCTGGAGCAGGTGCTGCACCGGTCGGCCCGGCTGCTGTCGGTGAACCTGCCGCCGGACGGCGCCAACGAGATAGCCCGCCGCTCCCGCGGCACCCCGCGCATCGCCAACCGGCTGCTGCGGCGGGTGCGCGACTACGCCGAGGTGCGGGCGGACGGGGTGATCTCCCGCGAGGTCGCGGCCGCCGCGCTCGACCTGTACGAGGTGGACGCCGAAGGGCTCGACCGGCTCGACCGCGCGGTGCTGCACGCGCTGCTGCACAAGTTCGGCGGCGGCCCGGTCGGCCTGTCCACGCTCGCCGTGGCGGTCGGCGAGGAACCGGAGACGGTCGAGGTGGTGGCCGAGCCGTTCCTGGTACGGCAGGGCCTGCTCGCCCGCACCCCGCGGGGCCGGGTCGCCACCGCCGCCGCGTGGCTGCACATGGGCCTCACCCCGCCCCCGGACGCGGTCGGCGCCTCCCCGGCCCCGGGCGCGGACCCGGGCGGCGAGGCCTCCGGCGGGGACGGCTGACCCAGGCCCGGGTGACGCCGGTGGCCGGCCGTGACGGCCGGGCCGTACGCGACGAGCGGACACAGTGTGATCACAAAACGGTCACCGGGTCTCGATCGGGGAACTTTCCCGCGCGCCGGAGCGTGGGTTCGTTGCCGGGTCTTGACCGGCTCGCCTACACTCCGTGCCTTGGTCGGCCACGGGGCGCTTGGTGAGCGGCGGGCCGGCCACGCGATCTCGCGTACTGACAGACCTCCGGCGCGAAGGCCGGTCATCCTCGTAGTGGAAGGACAGCCCCCGTGCAGGGCAATCCGATTGGGACATTTCTGCCGCTGATCCTGCTGATCGTGGTGTTCTACTTCCTGCTCATCCGCCCCCAGCGGAAGCGGCAGCAGGAACACCTGCGCATGCAGCAGAGCCTGACGCCCGGCACCCGGGTGATGACGACCACCGGACTGTTCGGCACCGTGACCGCCGTCGACGACGACGAGATGGTGCTGGAGATCGCCCCGGGCGTCGAGACCCGCTGGCTCAAGGCCGCGGTCGGCCGTGTGATCACCCCCGGCGAGGAACGGCCGGGTGACACGTCCGCCTCCGCCGCCGCGAGCGAGGAACCCCGGGACTCCGCCGACGGGGAGGAGTCCGAGAAGAAGTCCTGACCGGACGCCCCGGAGCACCCGACGACCCGTGGCCTCCCCGCCGAAGAGCCCGTCGCGAACCCGGAGGGGACCGGGGCGGATCCTGCTGGTCCTCCCGGCGATCATGCTCGTGATGGCCGCGCCGATCGTCCAGCAGCGGGCGTTCGTCCCCCGGTACGGCCTCGACCTGGCGGGCGGCACCACCGTGACGCTCTCGCCGGTCACTCCGGACGGGAGCCGGCCCTCCCGGGAGAGCCTCGACCAGGCCGTGGAAATCATCCGCGACCGGGTCAACGGCTCCGGCATCTCCGACGCCGAGACCGTCAGGTCGGGCGACACCATCGTCGTCACCGTGCCCGGCCGGGGGCGGCAGGAGGTCCTCGAACTCGTCGGAACCACCGCGGAGCTGCGGTTCCGGCAGGTGCTCGCGGTGGCCCCCGCGCGTGCGGACGCGGCCGGCGCGCCCACCCCCTCGGGAACGCCGGCCGCGTCCGCACGCCCCGCGGCGCTCCCGCACCCGTCCGGCGGCCCGGTGCCCGGACCGTCCCCCACCGCCCCGGCCTCCGCCGGGCCGCGGGCGAGCCCCGGCGCCCAGCGGGACGACCCGCTCGCCGGCCTCGACCTGACCGGCATCGAGCCCGCCCTGGTCGAGGAGTTCCGCCGCGTCGACTGCTCGGCCCGCGCCCGCGGCCAGGGCGTCCCCGACGATCCCGGCGCCCGGATCGTCGCGTGCAGCCAGGACGGCTCCTCCCGCTACATCCTCGACCGCGCCGCCGTGCGCGGCACCGACGTGCGCAACGCCACCCCCGCCGTCGATCCGGCCACCGGCGAGTGGTACGTGTCGGCCGAGTTCACCGACGCGGGCGCGGCCGCGTTCGCCCGGGTCACCGGCCGGATCACCGGCCTGCCCGAGCCGCGCAACCGGCTCGCCGTGGTCCTCGACGGGGTCGTCGTCTCCGCGCCCGCGATCCGTGAGCCGGTCGTCGGCGGCTCCGCCCGCATCGGCGGCGACTTCACCCGGGAGAGCGCCACCCGGCTCGCCCGGCAGCTCCGGTACGGCGCGCTGCCGCTGCGGTTCGAGCGCGGCACGGTCGAGGAGATCTCCTCCACGCTCGGCGCCGACCAGCTCCGCGGCGGGCTGATCGCCGGCGGCCTCGGACTGCTCGCGGTCGTCGGCTATGCCATGCTCTACTACCGGGGCCTCGGCCTGGTCGCGGTCTCCGGCCTTGTGGTCGCCGCGCTCCTGACCTACCTCAGCGTCGCCCTGCTCAGCGCGTACGCCGGGTTCCGCCTGTCCCTGCCGCACATCGTCGGCCTCATCGTCTCCATCGGCGTCACCGCCGACTCGTTCATCGTCTACTTCGAGCGCATCCGCGACGGGCTGCGGGCCGGCCGCCCGCTGCACGTCGCCGTGGAGACCGGCTGGCGGCGGGCGCGGCGCACGATCCTCGTCGCCGACGCGGTCACCCTGATCGCGGCGGTGACCCTCTACCTCCTCGCGGTCGGCGGCGTGGCCGGGTTCGCCTTCGCCATGGGCCTCACCACGCTGATCGACCTCGCGGTGGTGTTCCTGTTCACCAAGCCCCTCCTCACCGTGCTCGCCCGGGTGCGGTTCTTCGCCGAGGGGCACCGGCTGTCCGGGCTCAGGCGGCCCCGCCGTACCGCGGCGGGCGCGCGCCCCGCCCCGCGGGGGACGTGATGGCGGGCCTGGCGGACCGGCTCCGCGGCGACGGGCCGGACCTCGACATCCTCGGCCGCCGCAGGCTGTGGTACGGCCTGTCGCTCGCCCTGCTGGTGCTCTCGCTCGCCGGGCTGCTCGGCCGCGGGCTGAACCTCGGCGTGGAGTTCACCGGCGGCTCGGTCTTCACGTTCACCTCCGCCTCGGCCACGGTGGAGCGGGTCCGCGAGGCGGCCGCCGGCGCGATCCGGGGGAGCGGCGACGGGCAGGTGATCGTGCAGCGGACCGGCGCGCACGGCTGGCGCGTCACCACCGGGCTCACCTCCGGCGACCGACAGTCCGACGAGCGGGTCGAGCATGTGCGGCGGGCGATCGCCGAGCGGCTCGGCCTGCCGCCCGGCGAGATCGGGGTCCAGGTGATCGGCGCCTCGTGGGGCGGCCGGGTCACCGAGCGGGCCGCGCTCGGCCTCGCCGTGCTGCTGGCCGCGGTTATCGGCTATTTGTCGTTCGCCTTCGAGTGGCGCATGGCGCTCGCCGCGGTCGCCGCGCTCGGCCACGATCTGGTCGTCACCGCGGGCGTGTACGCCTGGACGGGTTTCGAGGTGACCCCGGCCACCCTGCTCGGCTTCCTCACCATCCTGGGATACTCGCTGTACGACGCGGTCGTCGTCTTCGACATGATCAAGGAGGTCACCGCCAGGCTCGGCAGCACCGGAAAGATGACCTACACCCAGGCCGCGAACCGCGCGCTCAACGCGACCCTGGTCCGCTCGCTCAACACCACGCTCGTGGCGATCCTGCCGGTGGCGTCGATCCTATTCATCGGCACCACGCTGCTCGGCGCGGGTACGCTGAGGGACCTGTCGCTCGCGCTGTTCGTAGGCATGATCGTCGGGACCTACTCCTCGCTGTGCGTGGCCACGCCGCTGCTGGCCGCGCTCAAGGAGCGGGAGCCGCGGTACGCCGCCCTCGCCAGGCGGGTGGCCGGGCGCGACCGGGCGCTCGCCGGGGCGGGCAGGTCCGCCGGCCCGGCGACCACGGCGCACAAACGCAGGAAGAGACAGAGTTGAACGGCCCGCTGTTGATCGGCCCGCTCCGTGGGCTCCGCGCCGACCGGCCCGCCCGTGCCGGCCGGCCCGCCTGCGGGGTGCCGCGGCACGGCGCGAGGGGCGCCGGGCCGGGCCCCGGCGGGCCCCGGTTGTGAAGGCAGGTGCCAATCCCCCCATGGGTGCGACGGACGTCTCCGCGCTGATCCTCAGCCGGATCCGCGACGTGCCGGACTATCCGAAGCCCGGTGTGCTGTTCAAGGACATCACCCCGCTGCTCGCCGACCACGAGGCGTTCTCCGTCGTGGTGGACGAGCTCGCCGCCGGGCTCGAGGTCGACAAGGTCGTCGGCATCGAGGCGCGCGGCTTCATCCTCGCCGCCCCCGTGGCGTACCGCTGTGGCGCCGGGTTCGTGCCCGTGCGCAAGAAGGGCAAACTGCCCGCAGAGACGCTCTCGGCGTCCTACGATCTGGAGTACGGCTCCGCCGTCATCGAGGTGCACCGGGACGCGTTCGCCCCGGGGGATCGCGTGCTCATCGTCGACGACGTGCTCGCCACGGGGGGCACCGCCTTGGCGGCGGTGGAGTTGATCAGAAGCGCGGGCGCCGAGGTGGCCGGCGTCTCCGTGCTTCTGGAGCTGGCCTTCCTCAAGGGTCGCAGCCGGTTGAGCGGCGTCAACCTGCGCTCGCTGGTGGTCGTCTGATCCTTCGCGGCCGGGTCCTGCCGGGTGGCGGCCCGCCGTGGGCGGCGGGCCGGCGTCTTCTCTTAAGTGGATAAACTGGAAAAACAGGACTCGAAGGCAAGGAGTCTGCGTGCCCCGCGATGTCGTCGTACCCGGCGTACCCGCCGTCGCCGACGGGTCCGGTGGGTCCGGCCCGGACGGCGCGGCCGAGCGCGAGCGCCCGGCCGAGGCGAACTCCTTGCCCGCCCTGCCCGGACCGGCCGAGGAGAAACCCGCCGGGCGACGGAGAAGGGGCCGGTTCGCGGGGCAGTGGGGTGGCACAGTGAATCCGGTACTCGAACCGCTCTTCAAGACCGTTCGCGCCACCCATCCAAAGGCGGACCTGCGGATCCTTGAGCGCGCCTACGAGGTGGCCGCGTACCACCACCGCGGCCAGAAGCGCAAGAGCGGCGACCCGTACATCACCCACCCGCTCGCCGTCGCCACCATCCTCGCCGAGCTCGGCAGCGACGTGGAGACGCTCGCCGCGGCGCTGCTGCACGACACCATCGAGGACACCGCCTACAGCCTCGAGGAGCTGCGGGCCGACTTCGGCCCCACGATCGCGGCGCTCGTCGACGGCGTCACCAAGCTCGACAAGGTGAAGTTCGGCGACGCGGCCCAGGCGGAGACCGTCCGCAAGATGGTCGTCGCGATGTCCAAGGACATCCGGGTGCTGGTGATCAAGCTCGCGGACCGGCTGCACAACATGCGCACCATGCGCTACCTGCCGCCGCACAAGCGCGAGCAGAAGTCCCGGGAGACGCTGGAGATCTTCGCGCCGCTCGCCCACCGCCTCGGCATGAACACCATCAAGTGGGAGCTCGAGGACCTGGCGTTCAGCATGCTGTACCCCAAGCGGTACGCGGAGATCTCCCGCCTGGTCTCCGAGCGCGCGCCCCGCCGGGACCTGTACCTCCAGGAGGTGATCGAGAAGGTCTCCGCCGACCTCCGGCAGGCGAAGATCAAGGCGACGGTCATGGGCCGTCCCAAGCACTACTACTCGATCTACCAGAAGATGATCGCCCGCAACGTCAGCTTCGACGAGATCTACGACCTGGTGGGCATCCGGGTCCTCGTCGACACGGTGCGGGACTGCTACGCGGCGCTTGGGACGATTCACGCGCGATGGAATCCGGTGCCCGGCCGGTTCAAGGACTACATCGCGATGCCCAAGTTCAACATGTACCAGTCGCTGCACACCACGGTGATCGGCCCCGAGGGCAAGCCGGTGGAGCTGCAGATCCGCACCCGGGCGATGCACCACCGGGCCGAGTACGGCGTTGCCGCGCACTGGAAGTACAAGGAGGAGATGAACTCCGGCGGCGGGGGGAAGGTGAAGCCGGTCACCGACATGGCCTGGCTGCGCCAGCTCCTCGACTGGCAGAAGGAGACCTCCGACCCGGGCGAGTTCCTCGAGTCGCTCCGCTTCGACCTGTCGGTCTCCGAGGTCTACGTCTTCACCCCGCGCGGCGACGTGATCGCGCTGCCCGAGGGCGCGACCCCGGTCGACTTCGCCTACGCGGTGCACACCGAGGTCGGGCACCGGTGCATCGGCGCCCGGGTGAACGGCCGGCTGGTGCCGCTGGAGTCCCGGCTCAACACCGGCGACACCGTCGAGATCTTCACCTCCAAGTCGCCGGACGCCGGGCCGTCCCGGGACTGGCTGAAGTTCGTCAAGTCCGGCCGGGCCCGCAACAAGATCCGCCAGTGGTTCTCCAAGGAGCGCCGGGAGACCGCGATCGAGGCGGGCAAGGAGGCGATCGGCCGGGCGATGCGCAAGCAGGGCCTGCCGCTGCAGCGGCTGATGTCCGGCGAGACCCTGCTCGCCCTCGCCCGCGACTTGCGCTACGCGGACGTCTCCGCGCTGTACGCGGCCGTGGGGGAGGGCCACATCTCCGCCCAGACGGTCGTGCAGAAGCTCGTCCAGTCGGTGGGCGGGGTCGAGGGCGCCGAGGAGGACATCGCCGAGACCTCGGTGCCGACCCGGATGCGCAAGCGCGACCGGTTCCGGGGGCGCCCGCACAACGCGGGCGTGATGGTCGCCGGCGATCCGGACGTGTGGGTACGGCTGTCGCGCTGCTGCACCCCGGTCCCCGGGGACGAGATCGTCGGCTTCGTCACCCGCGGGCACGGGGTGTCGGTGCACCGCACCAACTGCCCGAACGTCGCGCAGCTCAAGGAGCAGAAGGACCGCCTGGTCGAGGTCACCTGGTGTCCCACCGAGGACTCGGTGTTCCTCGTCGCGATCCAGGTGGAGGCGCTGGACCGGCCGCGGCTGCTGTCGGACGTCACCCGCACGCTGTCCGACCACCACGTGAACATCCTGTCGGCCTCGGTCACGACCTCCCGCGACCGGGTGGCGATCAGCAAGTTCACCTTCGAGATGGGCGACCCCAAGCACCTCGGCCACGTGCTCAAGGCGGTGCGCGGGGTGCCGGGCGTCTACGACGTCTACCGGGTGAGCGGCGCCGGCTCCTGACCCGGCTCCTGCGCCGGCCCCCGAGCCGGCACGGCCCGGCACCGCCGCCCGCGCCCCGCCGGCGCGTCCGCACCGTCACGCCCGCCGTCACTCCCGTCACGCCGCCGCGCGGCCGGGCACGGCCGCGCCCCCGGCGGCGCGGTGCGGCCGGGGGCGCGGCCACGGCTGTCGGCCGTGGCTCAACCGGTGTGCGCGCATCGGCCCGGAGGCGGGCTCAGGCGGCGCCTCCGGAGAACTCCGCGAGCGTGCGCTCGGCCTCGACCAGCCAGGAACGGCGGGCGGCGAGCGCCTCCTCGGTCTCCTTGACGGTCTTGGCGTCGCCCTCGGCCTGGGCCTTGGCGAGGCGCTGCTCGAGCTGGTCGATCGACTTGCGGAGCTGCTCGACCGTGGCCTTGGCGCGGGCGCGGGCCTCGGGGTTGGTCCGCTTCCACTCGGCCTCCTCGGCCTTGCGCAGCGCGTCGTCGATGCGCCGCAGGCCGCCCTCGAGCCGCTCCCGGGCGTCGCGCGGCACCGGCCCGATCTCCTCCCACCGCTCGAGGATCGCGCGGAAGCGCTGGCGCGCGGCCCGCGCGTCGGTCACCGGCAGCAGCTTCTCGGCCTCGGCGAGCAGCTGCTCCTTGGCCGCGGCGTTCTCCCGCAGCTCGGCGTCACGCTCGGCGTAGACCGCGGCACGCGCCTGGAAGAACCGGTCCTGCGCCGCCTTGAAGCGCGCCCACAGCTGCTCCTCCACGTCCCGGGAGGCGCGCCCGGCGGCCTTCCACCGGCGCATCAGCTCGCGGTAGGCGGCGGCGGTGCCGCTCCAGTCGGTGGAGTCGGCGAGGGCCTCGGCCTCGGCGACGATGCGCTCCTTCTCCTGCCGGATCGCCTCGCGCTGCTGGTCGAGCCCGGCGAAGTACGCCTTACGACGCTTGGCGAAGGCGGTGCGGGCGGCGGAGAGCCGCTTCCACAGTGCGGCCTCGGTGGCCCGGTCCACGCGCTCGGCGGCCTTCCACTCCTCGACGAGCTGGCGCAGCCGTTCGCCGCCCGACTTCCAGTGAGTGGTGTGCTCGGCGATGCGCTCCGCCTCGGCGACGATGCGCTCCTTCACCTCACGGGCGGCCGCGCGCTGGAGCTCGCGGGCGGCCTTGAGCTCCTCGCGGCGCTTGGCGACCAGCTCCGACAGGCCGGTGAGCCGCCGCTGGAGGGAGTCCAGGTCGCCTACCGCGTTCGCGGTGGCGACGGCCTCGCGCAGTTTGAGGATCGAAGCCTCGGCCTGCGCGGGGGGCAGATCGGTGCCGCGTACCCGCTGCTCGAGCAGCTCGACCTGGGTGGCGAGTTCCTCGAACTTGCGGCGGAAGTACGCCAGCGCCTCCGCGGGATCACCCGCCTGCCAGGACCCGACGGCCCGTTCTCCCTCGGCCGTACGCACGTAGACGGTGCCGTCGTCGTCTACCCGGCCCCACGGGTCGGTGCTCACCGTGTCCTCCCGCACTGTCATAGATCCTTCGGGGGGTCCCGCCCCTCGTTGTATTACGTCAGCTCTTGCCAGAGATTGTCACGTCTTTGAGGGTGACCGCCAGCTTGGGGGTACCATCGCCGCCTCCGCCCTTGACGCCAGCTTTGGCGACTTTGTCCACAATGTTCATACCCTTCGTGACCGTACCGAACGGGGTGTAGCTGGGGGGAAGGCTCTTGGTGTCGTCACCATAGACGATGAAGAACTGGCTCCCGTTGGTGTTGGGGCCGCTGTTCGCCATCGCCACCACGCCCCGCTTGTACTCCATGCCGCCGAGGTTCTCGTCGACGAAGCGGTAACCCGGCCCGCCCATGCCGTCGGTGGCGGTCTCGCCGTCGGCCTTCGCCAGCGGGTCACCGCACTGGAGCACGTGCAGCCCCTCGGTGGTCAGCCGGTGGCACTTGGTGCCGTCGAAGTAATCCTTGCTCGCCAGGTGGACGAAGGAGTTCACCGTGCACGGCGCCTTCGCCGGCTCCAGCTTGATCTCGATCTTGCCGAGATTCGTGGTGAGGGTCATCGTCCGTGGCGTGTCGGGGTCGGCCTGCGCCGGAGGCAGCCCGACGTCCTTCACCTGCCCGCTCGAGTCGGCGACGTAACCGCAGGTACGGGTCGCCGGGTCGAACGCCTGCGGCTCGGGGGACGCGGACGCGCTCGCCTGCGGGTCGGTCTCCGCGCTCGTCACGTCGCCGGAGCCGGAGACCACGAGGGAGGTGGCGATGACGGCGCCCACGGCCACCACACCGACGATGGAACCGATGATCCGCCGCCGGCGGGCTCTGGCCATCCGCTCGGCTCGGCGCGCCATCTGTCGCTCGTAATGCCGGCGGGCGAGCTCCCTCTGGCGGTCTTTGCCGGTGGCCACCGTACTCCTCCCGAGTGTCGGTAATCACTAATGAGGTGGGCGAAATCGTATCGGCCTCTGGGTAATGGTTCGCAGCCCGCCGAGGCGCACCGGTACCCTTCGGTTACATTCCCATCCGCTTTCCTTGACGAGATCCATCAGACCGAGGACCGCTTGTCGTGCTCATCGCCGGGTTCCCCGCAGGGTCGTTCCAGGCCAATTGTTACGTCGTCGCGCCCGCAGCGGGCGAGGAGTGTGTGATCATCGATCCCGGGCAGGACGCCGTTCCCGGCCTCGACGACCTGCTCCGCGAGCACCGGCTCAAGCCGGTCGCGGTGCTGATCACGCACGGCCATCTCGACCACATGTGGTCGGTGGTCCCGGTCTGCGGGGCGCGGGACATCCCGGCCTACATCCATCCCGAGGATCGCGACCTGCTGTCCGACCCGGGCAAGGGCCTGGGGCTCGCCGCCCGGCAGCAGCTCTTCGGCGGCCTGGAGTTCACCGAGCCCGACGACGTGCGGGAGCTCCGCGACGGCGAGACGCTCAAGCTCGCCGGCCTGGAGCTGCGCGTCGACCACGCCCCCGGCCATACGCCGGGGTCGGTGACGTACCTGCTGCCGCCGGAGCGCGGCACCGACCGCGAGGGCGGCGTGATCTTCACCGGCGACCTGCTGTTCGCCGGATCCATCGGACGCACCGACCTCCCGGGCGGCGACTACCCGACCATCCTGCGCAGCCTGGCCTCGGTGTGCCTGCCGCTGCCGGACGACACGGTGGTGCTGCCCGGCCACGGACCACAGACGACGATCGGCCGCGAGCGCGTCGGCAACCCGTTCCTGCAGGGACTGACGCCGCCGAGCGGCCCCACCAGGGGACTGTGATGATGTTTCAAGCGCCCAAAGGCGTACCGGAGTACTATCCGCCACGCTCGGCGATCTTCCTCGCGGTCCGCGAGGCGTTCGCCAAAGCCGCGGCCAACGCCGGCTACTCGTACATCGAGGTGCCGGTGTTCGAGGACACCGCGCTGTTCGCCCGCGGCGTGGGCGAGTCGACCGACGTGGTGACCAAGGAGATGTACACGTTCACCGACCGCGGGGGCCGGTCGGTCACGCTGCGCCCGGAGTTCACCGCCGGGGTGCTGCGCTCCACCCTCGAGCACAACCTGCACCAGGGGCAGCTCCCGGTGAAGCTGTGGACCACCGGGCCGGCGTTCCGCTACGAGCAGCCGCAGGCCGGCCGCTACCGCCAGCTCCAGCAGTTCAACGTCGAGGCGATCGGCACCGAGGATCCCGCGGTCGACGCCGAGACGATCGCGATCGCCTGGAGCGGCTACCGGGCCCTCGGCCTCACCAAGGTCCGGCTGATGCTCAACTCGCTCGGCTGCCGGAACTGCCGCCCGCAGTACCGGGCGGCGCTCCAGGACTTCCTGCGCCGCCTCGACCTGGACGAGGCGACCCGGCAGCGCGTCGAGATCAACCCGCTGCGGGTGCTCGACGACAAGCGCCCCGAGGTGCGCGCCCAGCTGGCGGACGCCCCCCTCATCCCCGACCACCTGTGCGCCTCCTGCAAGTCGCACCACGACAAGGTCCGCACGCTGCTGGAGGACCTGTCCATCCCGTGGGAGGACAACCCCCGCCTGGTGCGCGGCCTCGACTACTACACCCGCACCACCTACGAGTTCGACCACCCGGACCTCGGCGCCCAGTCGGGCATCGGCGGCGGCGGCCGGTACGACGGCCTGTCGGAGGACATCGGCGGGCCGCGGCTGCCCGGCATCGGGTTCGCCGTCGGCGTCGACCGCATCATCCTCGCCATCGAGGCCGAGGGGCTCGCGGTGGACACGCCGCCCCGGGTCGCGGTGTACGGCGTGCCGATCGGCGAGGAGGCGGCGCGCCGCATGTTCGCGCTCGTGCACGAGCTGCGCGCGGCCGGGATCGCCGCCGACATGGCCTATGGTTCCAAGGGCCTCAAGGGCGCGATGAAGGGCGCCGACCGCTCCGGGGCGAGCCACGCCGTGATCCTCGGCGAGCGCGACCTCGCCGCGGGGACCGCCCAGGTGAAGAATCTGCAGACGGGCGAGCAGAGCGCCGTGCCGCTGGCCGAGATCGTCACGACCCTGAAGGAGAGACTCACTTCATGATCCGCACTCACGACGCCGGATCGCTTCGCCGAGAACACGCCGGGCAGCGCGTCACACTCGCCGGCTGGGTGGCCCGCCGCCGGGACCACGGCGGCGTGGTCTTCATCGACCTGCGCGACGCCTCGGGCATCGTGCAGGTGGTGTTCCGGGAGGAGGAGCACGCCCACGACCTGCGCGCGGAGTACTGCGTGAAGGTCGTGGGCGAGGTGCGCGTCCGGCCCGCCGGCAACGAGAACCCCGACCTGCCCACCGGCGAGGTCGAGGTGGTCGCCTCCGAGGTGGAGGTGCTGAGTGAGTCGGCGCCGCTGCCGTTCCCGATCGAGGGCAAGGTCGACGTCTCGGAGGAGGTCCGGCTCAAGTACCGCTACCTCGACATCCGCCGCCAGGAGGTGGCGCGGGCGATGCGCATCCGCTCCCAGGCCACCTACCTGGCGCACGAGGTGATGCGCGAGCACGGGTTCGTCTACGTCGAGACGCCGAGCCTCACCCGGTCCACCCCCGAGGGCGCCCGGGACTTCCTCGTCCCGGTGCGGCTGCAGCCGGGCAACTGGTACGCGCTGCCGCAGTCGCCCCAGCTGTTCAAGCAGCTGCTCATGGTGTCCGGGCTGGAGCGCTACTACCAGCTCGCCCGCTGCTTCCGCGACGAGGACCTGCGCGCCGACCGGCAGCCGGAGTTCACCCAGATCGACGTCGAGATGTCGTTCGTCGACCAGGACGACGTCATGGCGATCGGCGAAGCGCTGATCAGCCGGCTGTGGAAGGAGATCCTCGGCTACGAGATCCCGCTCCCGCTGCCGCGGATGAGCTACGCCGAGGCGATGGCCCGCTACGGCTCCGACAAGCCCGACCTGCGCTTCGGCTGCGAGCTGATCGACCTCACCGAGTACTTCAAGAACACCCCGTTCCGGGTGTTCCAGGCCGAGTACGTCGGCGCCGTGGTCATGCCCGGCGGCGCGTCGCAGACCCGCAAGCAGCTCGACGGCTGGCAGGAGTGGGCCCGCTCGCGCGGCGCCAAGGGCCTGGCGTACGTGCTCGTGCAGCCGGACGGCGAGCTCGGTGGCCCGGTGGCGAAGAACCTGTCCGACTCCGAGAGGGCGGGTCTCACCCAGGTCACCGGGGCGAAGCCGGGCGACGCGATCTTCTTCGCCGCCGGCGCCCCGAAGCCGAGCCGCGAGCTGCTCGGCGCGGCCCGGCTGGAGATCGGCCGCCGCTGCGGCCTGATCGATGAATCCGCCTGGTCGTTCCTGTGGGTCGTCGACGCCCCCATGTTCGAGGAGGACGGCGAGGGCGGCTGGACCTCGGTCCACCACCCGTTCACCGCCCCCAAGCCGGAGTGGGCCGACACCTTCCAGGACAACCCGGGCGAGGCGCTCGCCTCCGCCTACGACATGATCTGCAACGGCATGGAGATCGGCGGCGGCTCGATCCGTATCCACCGCGCCGAGATGCAGCAGCGGGTGTTCGACGTGCTCGGCATCTCCAAGGAGGAGGCCGAGACCAAGTTCGGCTTCCTGCTGGAGGCGTTCAAGTACGGCCCGCCCCCGCACGGCGGCATCGCCTACGGCTGGGACCGGGTGTGCATGCTGCTCACCGGCGGGGAGTCGATCCGGGACGTGATCGCGTTCCCCAAGACCGCCTCCGGCTTCGACCCGCTCACCGGCGCCCCGACGCCGATCACCCCGGAGCAGCGCAAGGAGGCCGGGGTCGACGCCAAGCCCGCGGCCCAGGCGGGCGGCGCGCGGCAGGCCGGCTGACGGCCCCGCCCGGCGTCCGGGCTCCTCACGACGAACGCCCCGGCGCGGATCCGCGCCGGGGCGTTCGTCGATGGCGGGCGCGCTCGCCCGCGAGCGCCGGGATCACTGCAGCGTGATGGTCTTCACCTTGACGCGCATCTTCGGGGCGGTGGCGCCGCCCTCGGAGCTGGTGATGTCGCCGGGGTTGATGATCACACCGCCCTTGGACACCTTGTCGATGATGTCCATGCCCTTGATGACCCTGCCGAAGGCGGTGTAGGTGCCGCCGGTCTCCGCGAGCTGGACGTTGTCGTCGTGCCAGGAGATGGCGAACTGGCTGCCGTTGGCGTTCCGGTCCTCCATGCCCTGGGCCATGAACACCGTGCCGCGCCGGTAGTCGCTGCCGCCGAGGTTCTCGTCGTTGAACAGATAGCCCGGGCCGCCCGTACCGTCGGTGGGGTTCTTCCCATCGCCCTTGGCCTGCCAGTCGCCGCACTGCAGCAGGCCCAGGCCCGCGGTCTCGGGGGTGGCGAGCCGGTGGCACACGGTGTTGTCGAACCAGCGCTTCTTGGCGAGGAAGGCGAACGAGTTGATGGTGCAGGGCGCCTTGTCGGGCCAGATCTCGATGACGATGTCGCCGTGATTGGTCTTGATCGTCATCGTCTTGAGCTTGAGCACGGCCTTGCTCACCTTGGCCGGAGGCCTGCCCACGTTCTTCGCCGGGGCGCCGCTGTCGTCGTCGCGGTACTCGCAGGTGATGGCCCCGCCCTTGCGGGCAGGGCTCGGCTGCGCCGTGGGCTCCTCGGCGGCCGCGGACGGGGACGGCGAGGCGGCGGCGTTCACGTCCCGGCCGTCCCCACCGCCGCCGATCAGGGTGGTCGCCGCGATGATGCCGCCGATGACCACGACCGTGCCCACGCCGGCGCCGATCGCGACGTTGCGCTTGCTCCTGGCCTCCTGCTGGGCACGCCTCTGCTGCCTCTCGGCGTGCTCGCGTGCCAATTGCTCCCGGCGGTCCGTGTCGGTCACCGCTTCGTCCTTCCCTCGTTCTGGTGGCGCGACCCCGTCATGGGCGCCCACTGCCGCCGGCGCCCGCGGCGCGCACCGGGCCGCGTGCCGTCAGGGTCGCGCTCGCCCGTCCCATACGCTCGCCAAATCTAGCGGTGATCGCGAGGTGCCGAGTGTCATGTCGGCATAAGGCGAGCTTCGACGGAGATGTTACGGATGTGGTTCCTGCTGCTCGGCGAGGCCGTAGGGGACGGCCCCCGGGTCCTCAGAACTCTCTCAGATCCGTCTGGAAACCTCCTCGGCGGCAGCCACGTAACCAGGCATGTACCACCCGTCCCTCGGGAGACTGCGTGATGTTCGACGAGATCCTGGGCCTTCCGGTCCACCCGCTGGTGATCCACGCCGCGGTCGTGTTCGTCCCCCTGCTGGCGCTGATCGGCGCCGCCTACGCCGTGCTGCCGCGCCACCGCGCCCGGCTGGGCTGGGCGGTGGTCCTGCTCGCCGTGGTCGCGCCGGTCTCGGCGCTGGCCTCCTGGCTGAGCGGCAGGGCGCTGCTGGACGGCAGGTTCGGCGGCCGGATCCCGCCGGGCGTGGTCGGTGAGCGCATCGCCGAGCACGAGAGCCTCGCCACCCCGCTGCTGATCTCCACGGCCGCGCTCGGCGTGGCCGCGCTGCTGCTCGTCGCCGTCGCCCGCAAGGCCGGCCCGGCGCCGGACGCGGCGACCGGCGGGCGCCGCCGCGCCGCGGCCGGCAGCGCCGGCAACACCACGGTGACCACGGTGCTCGCCGGGGTGACGATCGTGCTCGCGGTGGTGGCGGTCTACTTCGTGGTGCGCACCGGCCACACCGGCGCCCTCGCGGTCTGGGGCTGACGGCCGCGAGCCGGGCGGGCCCCGGACGGGCGGTAGGGTCGGCGGTGTGGAGAGCCTGTTCGATTCGGCGGCCGCGGAGGCGCACCGGTCGCAGGAGCCGCTCGCGGTGCGGATGCGCCCGCGCACCCTCGACGAGGTGATCGGCCAGCGCCACCTGCTCGGCCCCGGCACCCCGCTGCGGCGCCTGGTGGAGAGCGAGGCTCCCATGTCGCTGTTCCTGTGGGGCCCGCCCGGCACCGGCAAGACCACGCTCGCCTACGTGGTGGCGAACGTCACCAAGCGGCGCTTCGTGGAGATCTCCGCGGTCTCCGCCGGGGTCCGCGAGGTGCGGGCGGCGATCGACGCCGCGCGCCGCGAGCTCGGCCTGTCCGGCCGCCAGACCGTGCTGTTCGTCGACGAGGTGCACCGGTTCAACAAGGCCCAGCAGGACGCGCTGCTGCCCGCCGTGGAGAACCGCTGGGTCACCTTCATCGGCGCCACCACCGAGAACCCGTACTTCTCGGTGGTCTCCCCGCTGCTGTCGCGCTCGCTGCTGCTCACCCTGGAGCCGCTGTCCGACGACGACATCCGCGCGGTGCTGGAGCGCGCGCTGCGCGACGAGCGCGGCCTCGGCGGCCGGGTACGGCTCGCCCCCGACGCCGCCGACCACCTGGTCCGGCTCGCCGGCGGCGACGCCCGCCGGTCGCTCACCTACCTGGAGGCGGCGGCGCTGCTGGTGGCCGACACCCGGCCCGCGGGCGGGGACGCCGAGCCGCCCGAGATCACCGTCGAGGTGGTGGAGCGGGCCGTGGACCGGGCCGCGGTGCGCTACGACCGGCAGGGCGACCAGCACTACGACGTGGTGAGCGCGTTCATCAAGAGCATGCGCGGCTCGGACGCGGACGCCGCCCTGCACTACCTCGCCCGGATGATCGAGGCGGGGGAGGACCCGCGGTTCATCGCCCGCCGTATCGTGATCTTCGCCTCGGAGGACGTCGGCATGGCCGACCCCACCTGCCTGCAGACCGCGGTCGCCGCGGCCCAGGCGGTGGAGTTCATCGGCCTGCCCGAGGGCGCGATCAACCTCGCCCACGCGGTGATCCACTGCGCGCTCGCCCCCAAGTCGAACGCCGTGATCAAGGCGATCTCGGCGGCCCGGGAGGACGTACGGCGGGGCCTGATCGGCCCGGTGCCCGCCCACCTGCGGGACGCCCACTACCCGGGCGCGAAGAAGCTGGGCCACGGCGAGGGCTACCGGTACCCGCACGACTACGAGCACGGCCTGGTCCGGCAGGAGTACGCTCCCGCCCAGGTGCGCGACCGGAGCTACTACCAGCCGACGCGGCACGGCGCCGAGGCCGCGTTCGCGGACCGGTGGGCGAAGATCCGGGGTTTCCTGCGCGGCCGACGGCCCGAGTCACGGTAGGGTCATGCCCACTACCTCCGCCGGTCGCGCCGCGGTGGCGGACCGGGCGGAGGCGAGGGCGGACTCACCCGGCGCGCGCCGGACGACCGATGAGGGCCACCACGAGGGGAACGGAAGACCGCACATGCTTACCGCGGGAGAGGTCGCAGGACTGATCGTCGCCCTGTTCTGGGCGATTTTGACCTGCTTTCTTGCCATGGTGCTGGTGAAGCTGGCGCGGCTGCTCACCGAGACCACGAAGATGGTGTCGGAGCTCAGCGACCGGGTGCTGCCGCTGCTCGACGACGTGTCCGTGACGATCGGCGAGGCCAACCGGCAGCTCGTCACCGTCGAGGCCATCGCCGGTAACGTAAAAGAAGTGAGTGACCACGCGGCCAAGGTCTCGCGGGTCGCCTCCGGCTTGATGACGGGCTCTCTCGTGAAGGTGTCGGCCTTCCGGTACGGCGTGCGGCGCGCCCTGGAAGGGCGGCGGCGATCGTGATCCGGCGGCTGTTCTACTTCTCCCTGGGCTTTGTGACGGCGGTGTGGGCGATGCGCAAGATCCGCTCGCTCCATCCCGACCACGTCGCCCGCAGGGCGGTCAACGCCGCCGCGGGGGCCGGGACGGCGCTGCGGGAGTTCGTCGCCGACGTGCGCCACCTCGCCGCGGCCCGGGAAATGGAGTTGCGCGCCGAATACGGGCTCGACAGCGTGGACGTCACGGCCGGCGGCAGGGCGGCCGACCGCCGGGCCCTGCCGGACCACCGGCGTCCAGCCGCACTCGGCCCCGCGCGATCCCTCGAGGCCCGCCGCGGCACAATCCACCCAACCGAGACCCACGACGAAAAGGACGGCCGCTGAAATGGAGTCGGCAGAGATCGCCCGCCGCTTCCTGCGCTTCTTCTCCGAGCGCGGGCACACCGTCGTGCCCTCGGCCAGCCTGATCGCCGAGGACCCGACGCTGCTGCTCGTGCCCGCGGGCATGGTGCCCTTCAAGCCCTACTTCCTCGGGCAGCGCAGGCCCCCGGCACCCCGGCTGGTGAGCGTGCAGAAGTGCATCCGCACCCCGGACATCGACGAGGTCGGCAAGACCACCCGGCACGCCACCTTCTTCCAGATGCTCGGGAACTTCTCCATCGGGGACTACTTCAAGGAGCAGGTGATCCCGTACGCCTGGGAGCTGCTCACCACCCCCCAGTCCGAGGGCGGCTTCGGCTTCGCCGAGGACCGGCTGTGGGTGACCGTCTTCCAGGACGACGACGAGGCGGCCGACATCTGGCACAAGAAGGTCGGCCTGCCGCGTGAGCGCATCCAGCGGCGGGGCCTGAAGGACAACTACTGGCACATGGGCGTGCCCGGCCCGGGCGGGCCGTGTTCGGAGATCTACTTCGACCGCGGGCCCGAGTACGGCCGCGAGGGCGGCCCGGTCGCAGACGAGGACCGCTACCTCGAGGTCTGGAACCTGGTGTTCATGCAGTACCAGCTCGGCGAGGTGCGCGCCAAGGACGACTTCGACGTCATCGGCGAGCTGCCGAGCAAGAACATCGACACCGGCATGGGCCTCGAGCGCATGGCGGCGATCCTGCAGGGCGTCGACAACATCTACGAGATCGACACCACCTCCAAGATCCTCAACCGCGCCGCCGAGCTCACCGGCAGCCGGTACGGCGCCGACCCGCGCGCCGACGTGTCGCTGCGGGTGATCGCCGACCACATGCGCGCCGGCGTGATGCTCGTCGCCGACGGCGTGATCCCGTCCAACGAGGGCCGCGGCTACGTGCTCCGCCGCATCCTCCGCCGGACCATCCGCAACCTGCGGCTGCTCGGCGCGGGCGACGAGCGGTACATGCACGACCTGACGGAGACCACGATCCGCGTCATGGGGGACCTGTACCCCGAGCTGAAGACCGACGCGGCGCGGATCCACACGGTGATCGACGCCGAGGAGGCCTCGTTCCTCGGCACGCTGCGCACCGGCACCGCGATCTTCGACGCCGCGGTGGCGGAGACCAAGCGCGCCAAGGGCACCGTGCTCTCCGGCGAGAAGGCGTTCCAGCTCCACGACACCTACGGCTTCCCGATCGACCTCACCCTGGAGATGGCCGCCGAGCACGGCCTCACGGTCGACGAGGAGGGCTTCCGCCGCCTGATGCAGGAGCAGCGGGAGCGGGCCAAGCGGGACGCCGCGGCGAAGAAGACCGGCCACGTCGACGCCTCGGTGTTCGGCGAGATGCTGGAGAAGGCCGGCAAGGTCGACTTCCTCGGCTACGAGCTGACCAGCGCCGAGGCGAACGTCATCGGCCTGATCAAGGACGGCGCGTCGGTGCCGGCCGCGGGCGCGGGCACCTCGATCGAGCTCGTGCTCGACCGCACCCCGTTCTACGCCGAGGGCGGTGGCCAGCTCGCCGACCAGGGCGTGATCCGCACCACCGGCGCCGAGATCGAGGTCCACGACGTGCAGCAGCCGGTGCCCGGCCTCATCGTGCACCGTGGCACGGTGCGCTCCGGCGAGGTGGTCGTCGGCGACCAGGCGCACGCCGAGATCGACGTGGAGCGGCGGCGGGCGATCTCCCGCAGCCACACCGCGACCCACATGGTGCACCGCGGCTTCCGCAACTTCCTCGGGGAGAGCGCGGCGCAGGCCGGTTCGGAGAACTCCCCGGGCCGGTTCCGGTTCGACTTCACCGCCTCCGGCGCGGTGCCGGACAGCGTGCTGCGCGAGGTCGAGGACCAGGTGAACGAGGTCCTCATCCAGGACCTGCAGGTGAACGCCTTCCACACCTCGCTGGAGCAGGCGCGGGCGATGGGCGCGCTCGCGCTGTTCGGCGAGAAGTACGGCGACGAGGTCCGCGTGGTCGAGGTCGGCGACTACTCGCGTGAGCTGTGCGGCGGCACCCACGTGTCCCGCTCCGGCCAGCTCGGCCTGGTCAAGCTCATCGGCGAGTCGTCGATCGGCGCCGGGGTGCGCCGCGTCGAGGCGCTCGTCGGCATCGACGCGTTCCGCTTCCTCGCCCGGGAGAGCGTGCTCGTCTCCCAGCTGTCCGACCAGCTCAAGGCGCGCCGCGAGGAGCTGCCGGAGCGGATCGAGACGATCGTCACCCGGCTGCGCCAGGCCGAGAAGGAGCTGGAGCGGCTGCGCTCGGCCCAGGTGCTCGCGGTCGCCGGCGAGCTCGCCGCGAACGCCCGCGACCTCGGCGGCGTCTCGCTCGTCACGCACCGCGCGCCGGACGGCACGACAGCGGACGACCTGCGCAAGCTCGCCCTCGACGTGCGCGGCCGGTTCCCGGGCGACCGGGCCGCGGTCGTCGTGATCGCGGGCGTGCCCGCCGGGCGGCCGGTGGTGGTCGCCGCGGTGAACCCGGCCGGGCGCGAGCGCGGCCTGAAGGCGGGCCGTCTCGTCGGCGTGGCCGCGAAGGCGCTCGGCGGCGGCGGTGGCGGCAAGGACGACATCGCGCAGGGCGGCGGCCAGCGGCCCGAGGCGATCGGCGAGGCCCTCGCCGCGGTCGAGGCCGCGGTGCGCGAGGCGCTGGGCTGATCCCCGCCGGGTACGAGGATCGGGACGCGACGACCGCATGAGAAACGGCGTACGCCTCGGCATCGACGTCGGCACGGTGCGCATCGGCGTGGCGCGCAGCGACCCCTCGGGGCTGCTCGCCACGCCGGTGGAGACCGTACGGCGCGGCAAGGGCGACCTGTCCCGCATCGCGGCGCTCGCGCGCGAGCACGAGGCCGTCGAGGTGGTGGTCGGCCTGCCCACCTCGCTGTCGGGCCGGGAGGGCCCGGCGGCGGCCGCGGCGCGGGAGTTCGCCGCGCGGCTCGCCGCGCGGCTCGCCCCGCTGCCGGTGCGGCTCTACGACGAGCGGCTCACCACCGTCACCGCGGAGCAGCGGCTGCGTGCGGGCGGCGTGCGCGGCCGCGCCCGGCGGCAGGTGATCGACCAGGAGGCGGCCGTGGTGCTGCTCCAGGCCGCCCTCGACGCCGAGCGCGCCTCCAACCGCCCGCCCGGCCACCTGGTGACGCCCCCCGCCCCGGCGGGGCGGCCGCCCGGGCCGGAGGAGCCCGGCGGTGCCGCGGACGGACGCACGGCATGACCGGCGGGTGTGCCTTCCCGGCGCCCCGCCGGGACTCGGGCGCGGCCGGTCGCTCCGGGCGGCCGGCCGTATTCGCGACGCCCGCCGCGGCGGGTGGCCCCGCGGCCCCGGGATGTGTGGCGGGGCCGTACGGATCCGGCCGCGGGCGCGCGGGCCCGCCCGCACGCACCGCCGCGCCCGCCCGTGGGCCCGTGCCGGCGACCGTTGTTTTCACCGCAGTGGGGCGCGGCAGCGCCACATGGTGCGCGCTTTGCCCCAGAAAAACCGCGTATCTGGGGAAACGTCCCTCCTTGTGGACCCGCACGGCGTACACTCCAGGGAACCTCCCTGCAAGAAACGAGTGAGATCGTGGTATCCCGGGAAGACTCGCAGAGATGCTCCCTGGTCACCCTGAGGACCGGGAGTGCCGCCGATGTTCCCGCGCGGGCGATGACGCACACAGGGAGCAACGTCCGGCTCGTGCGGGCGGTTCATCCCTCCGCCGCCCGGTCCCGATGAAGATCACGAATTCGGGACTTCGCTTGACGCCGGACGGGACAAACGGGGAGATTGGCCAGCGCACCTATGAACGATCTCGACATGGACGCCCTGCTCGGCACCGGCGACGACGGGTCGTATCGCCGGCGGCCGAGCGGACCGTCGCGAACCGCCCGCACCCGTGCCCGCCGCAGGCGCCGCCGCACCCGGCGCAAGGGCTTCGTCGCCTCGCTGCTCGCCATCGCGATCGTCGTCGGCATCATCGGCGGGGGCGGGTACTACGCCTACCAGTGGCTCAACGACCTTCTGGTCCCCGACGACTACACCGGCCAGGGGACCGGCGAGGTGACGATCGAGATCAAGGAGGGCCAGAGCGCCACCGAGATCGCGCAGACGCTGCTCGCCAATGACGTGATCAAGAGCACGCGCGCGTTCACGGAGGCCGCCGCGGCCGCGGGCAAGAGCGGTTCGCTGCAGCCCGGCGTGTACCGGCTGCGGCGGAAGATGGCCGCCAAGTACGCCGTGGAGGCCCTCGACCCGGCCAACCGCCTGCGCACCCGGGTCACCATCACCGAGGGGCTGCGGCTCTCCCAGGTGCTGGAGCGCCTCGCCACCGCCACCGGGCGCCCGGTCGAGGAGTTCGAGCAGGCCGCCAAGCGCCGCAAGGCGCTCGGGCTGCCGTCGTACGCCAAGAGCCTGGAAGGGTACGCGTTCCCGGCCACCTACGAGATCTCGCCGACCAAGAGCCCGCAGGACATCCTCACCGAGATGGTGGACCGGTTCCGCGTCGCGGCCGAGCAGAACGACCTGGTGGCCGGGGCGAAACGGCTCGGCATGACCCCGCACGAGATCATCACGATCGCGAGCATCGTGCAGGCCGAGTCCGGTAAGAAGAGCGACATGGCCAAGGTGGCCCGGGTCATCTACAACCGCCTGAAGCGGCCGATGCCGCTGCAGATGGACAGCACGGTGCTGTACGGCGTGGGCAAGTTCGGCCTGCACGCCAGCGAGGCCGACCGGGCCGACGACTCGCCGTACAACACCTACAAGCACTCGGGCCTGCCGCCCGGGCCGATCTGCAACCCGGGCGACGACGCGATCGAGGCCGCGCTCAACCCGGCGAAGGGCAACTGGCTGTTCTTCGTCACCGTCGATCCCAAGCGGGGCATCACCAAGTTCACCGACTCGCAGGCCGAGCACGAGAAGAACGTGGCCGAGTACAACCGCAACCGGGGGGCGGGCTGATGGCGGAGATCCGGAACCGGGCCGCGGTGCTCGGCTCGCCGATCGCCCACTCGCTCTCGCCGGTGCTGCACCGCGCGGCGTACCGGGCGCTCGGCCTCGACGACTGGCACTACGACCGGTTCGAGTGCGACGAGACCGGCCTCGCCGCGTTCCTCGAGGGGCTCGACTCCTCCTGGCGGGGCCTGTCGCTGACCATGCCGCTGAAGCGGGCCGTGCTGCCGCTGCTCGACACGGTCACCCCGCTCGCCGAGCAGGTCGGCGGGGCGAACACGGTGGTGCTGCGGGACGGCGCCCGGCACGGCGACAACACCGACGTGTACGGCATCGTGGCGGCGCTGCGCGAGGCCGGGGTGACCGCGCCCGGCTCGGCCGCGATCATCGGCGGCGGCGCCACCGCGGCCTCGGCCGTGGCCGCGCTGCGCGAGCTCGGCCTCGACAAGGCCGTGATCTGGGTGCGCGAGGTCGCCCGGGCCGGCGGCGTGCTGGCGGCGGCCAAGCGGCTCGGCGTCGCGATCGAGGTGCGCACCCTCGACCGGTTCGACCCGGACGCCGAGCTGGTGATCTCCACGCTGCCCGCGGGCGCGGCCGACCCGCTCGCGCCCCGGCTCGCCGGCGTGCCGGCCGTGCTCGACGTGGTCTACGCGCCCTGGCCGACCGCGCTCGCCCGCGCCGTGGCCGCGCGCGGCGGCACGGTGGTCGGCGGGCTGGCGATGCTGCTGCACCAGGCGGTGCGCCAGGTGGAGCTGATGACCGGGCGCGCCGACGTGCCGGTCGAGGCGATGCGGGCGGCCGGGGAGGCCGAGCTCGCCCGCCGTTCGGCCGCTGAATCGTAACCTTTCCGGCAAACTGGAAGATTCTGTGGTCGCGCGGTGTTGTGGTATTGTGACTGCTTGATCGGTCCGGCACGCCTGCCGGACGCGCAAGCGGAGGTCCTCCTCCCACCTGGCCCGCCGAAGGCGGGCGGGTCAAGGATCACGCCGGACTTTTCCGGCCCGTCGGCGACGATGGCCCGGTGAAGCCGGGAGAGCTCCGGTCCGTGAGCTCGGTGGCCCCGCATGCGCGTCGTGCGGGGCTTTTCGCTTCCGCGGAGGGTCCCCGGCACGATCAAGCAGTGTGGCGGCCGTCCGAGGGGGCGGCCGAGGAGCACAACCGTAGGAGGTCCCATCAGCGCCGAGCCCCGCATCAACGAACGCATCCGTGTGCCTGAGGTTCGCCTCGTCGGCCCGAACGGCGAGCAGGTCGGCATCGTCTCGATCCAGGATGCCCTGAAGCTCGCCCAGGAGGCCGATCTCGACCTGGTCGAGGTCGCGGCCACGGCGCGTCCGCCCGTGTGCAAGCTCATGGACTACGGCAAGTACAAGTACGAGTCCGCCATGAAGGCCCGGGAGGCGCGCCGGAACCAGGCACAGACGGTCGTCAAGGAGATCAAGCTCCGACCGAAGATCGACCCGCACGACTACGAGACCAAGAAGGGTCACGTCGTGCGGTTCCTGAAGGCGGGGGACAAGGTCAAGGTCACCATCATGTTCCGTGGCCGTGAGCAGTCCCGGCCGGAGCTGGGGTACCGCCTCCTGCAGCGCCTCGCCGAGGACGTCCAGGAGCTGGGCTTCGTCGAGTCCCAGCCGAAGCAGGACGGCCGGAACATGATCATGGTGATCGGGCCGCACAAGAAGAAGGCCGAGGCCAGGGCCGAGCGCGCGGCTGCACGCGCGCGGCGGAACGACGGCGCTTAAGTCGGCACCGCGGAAGTAGTGGCCGCGCGATGGTAGATCGGGCCGCCCGAGCCTTTTCGGGCGGCCCAAAATAGGGCAAAGCCGGACCGGGCAGCTGCCCAGCCCCTCCTCGGGCATGGGCATCGGGGGTGTGCCGTCCTTCAGCCGGGCGGGGCCCGCCCGGCCGGCGGCACGACGAACGAGGGAGAGACGGCTGACATGCCGAAGATGAAGACGCACAGCGGCACGAAGAAGAGGTTCCGGTTGACCGGATCCGGCAAGATCATGCGCCGCCGCGCCAACCGCGCCCACTACAACGAGCACAAGCCTTCGACGCTGACACGTCGTCTCAAGTCCGAGATCGTCATCGCCGACGCCGACGTCAAGCGCGTCAAGAAGCTGCTCGCCAAGTAACCAACCCCGGGGAGACTGATCATGGCACGCGTGAAGAGGGCGCTCAACGCCAGGAAGAAGCGCAGGGTCGTTCTCGAGCGGGCGAAGGGCTACCGGGGCCAGAGGTCGCGGCTCTACCGCAAGGCCAAGGAGCAGATGCTCCACTCGCTGACCTACGCCTACCGCGACCGCAAGGACAGGAAGGGCGCGTTCCGCCGGCTGTGGATCCAGCGGATCAACGCCGCGGCCCGGCAGAACGGCATGACCTATAACCGGTTCATCCAGGGTCTCAAGCTCGCCGGGGTGGAGGTCGACCGGAAGATCCTCGCCGACCTGGCGGTGAGCGACAGCGCGGCCTTCGCGGTGCTCGTCGAGACCGCGCGCAAGGCCCTGCCCGGCGACGTCAACGCCCCGGTGGCGGGCTGACGCGCGACCGCACATGCCCTACCGTCCACCTTGCGGATTTCGGCCGCGGGGTGGACGGTTTGTTTTTCCCGCGCGCGATTCCGGCCGCGGGGCGAACAACCGGTACCTTTCGGTAGGGAGTCGAAGGGGGTGAGATGGCAGCCGGTCCGGAACTGACGAGCATCAGATCGCCCAGGGTGAAGGCGGCGCGGCGGCTCGCCAAGCGCGCCTTCCGGGAACGGGACCGCGCGTTCCTCGCCGAGGGACCGCAGGCGGTACGCGAGGCCGTGGCGCTCGGCGGCGTGGTCACCGAGATGTTCGTCACCGCCGAGGCGCGGGCCCGGCACGCGGACATCGTCGAGCAGGCGGTACGGGCGGGCATCCCGGTCCTCAGCGTCAGCGGCGAGGTGATGGCCGAGCTGGCGCAGACGGTGACCCCGCAGGGGCTGCTCGCGGTCTGCCGGTTCGTCCACGTCCCGCTGGCCGAGGCGGTGGGCCCGGGCGCGCGGCTGGTGGCCGTCATGGCCCACGTGCGCGACCCGGGGAACGCCGGGACCGTGCTGCGCACCGCGGACGCGGCCGGCGCCGACGCGGTGGTGTTCACCGACGCATCCGTCGACCCGTACAACGGCAAGTGCGTGCGGGCCGGCGCCGGAAGCCTGTTCCACCTCCCGGTCGCGATCGGGGTGAACGTGCACGACGCCGTGGCCCACATGCGCGCGGCCGGGCTGCGCGTGCTCGCCGCGGACGGCGCGGGCACGACGATGCTCAACGACGTGGACCTGAGCCACCCCACGGCGTGGATCTTCGGCAACGAGGCGTGGGGACTGCCCGACGAGGTGCTCGCCCTCGCCGACGAGGTGGTGCGCGTGCCCATCTACGGGCGCGCCGAGAGCCTCAACCTCGCCACCGCCGCGGCGGTGTGCCTGTACGCCTCGGCGCAGGCGCTGCGCGCGAGCCCGCGGGCGGTCGCGTCCGGGGGGTGAGCGACGTGCCCCCGACTTCGTACCGGCGACGCCGGGTGAGATTACACGCGGTCATCCACACGATGAAGGCGGTACGACCCGGGCGTTTCCTTACCAAATGGTCAACTTTGGTCTGTTTTGCCGTGAAAGTAAGGCTGCCACTGGGCCCGGGAAACCCGCTATTGTCGGCGTTGTAGCGGCGAGGAGGCGGTTGTGCACGGCGAAGGGACCCGTCAGCCGAACGCTGATGCGGTGTGCGCGATACCGGTCGACGAGTTGCCCGACGGTGTGGTCGTCACCGACCGTGACGGGTACGTGGTCGTCTTCAACAAGGCGGCCGAGCGGATCACCGGGGTTCGCGCCGTGGACGCGATCGGCCGTCCCATTGCCGACGCGCTCCCCCTCCGCGACGCGGACGGCCGCGAGTGGTGGAAGTGGCTCGACCCGCACGGCGGGCTGCGCATCCGCACCCGCATGCCGGAGCGTTCGCTGCACCTGCCCGGCGGCCAGGAGGTGCTCGTCGCGGCGCGGTTCGTGCGCGAGCCCGCCCGGTGCGGCGATGTGGTGCGCGTCGTGGTGACGCTGCGCGACGCGCTGGCCCGCGCCCGCCTGGAACGCAGCCGGGCCGACCTGGTCTCCACCGTCGCCCACGAGCTGCGCTCCCCCCTCACCAGCGTCAAGGGCTTCACCGCGACCCTGCTCGCCAAGTGGGACCGGCTCACCGACGACCAGAAGCGGGTCATGCTCGAGACGGTGAACGCCGACACCGACCGCGTGACCCGGCTCATCACCGAGCTGCTCGACGTGTCCCGCATCGAGTCCGGGCGGCTGGAGCTCCACCGGCAGATCGTGGACATCCCCGAGCGCGCCCGCAGGCTCATCGAGGGCCGGGTCGCCGCCGGCGAGCCCGCGGACCGGTTCAAGCTCGTGGTCCGCGGCGAGCTCCCCGAGATGTGGCTCGATCAGGACAAAATCGACCAGATTCTCGGTAACCTGCTGGAAAACGCGGTGCGGCACGGCCGCGGCACGGTCACCATAGAAATCGAGCCGATCGAGTGGGGGGTTGCCGTGTCCGTGCGCGACCAGGGTGAGGGTGTGGCGCCCGAGCTCGCCGCACGGGTGTTCCGGCAGTTCTGGCGCGGCAACAAGCGGCGCCGGGGCGGAACCGGCCTTGGCCTGTTCATCGTCAAGGGCCTGGTCGAGGCGCACGGCGGCACGATCACCGTGCAGCAGGCGCCCGGCGGCGGGGCGGAGTTTCGATTTACCTTGCCCACCGGGGCACCCGATTTCGCCTGATTTGTAATCGCCAGACCGTTCTCCGACGCGGCAGGCGACAGGCGATTTGGGCCGGTGGGCTGCTCGGACACTAGACTCTTGCCGCTTAGCCCTGACATCGGAGCTCTCGATTCCTCATGTCGAACACCTATGACCCCGTCGAGGTGACGCCGCTGCACGCCGAAGAGGTGGCGCGCATGCAGGCCGAAGCCCTGGCGGCGATCGCCGCGGCCAAGGACCTCGACGAACTCAAGCAGGTACGGCTCGCCCACGCCGGCGACCGATCCCCGATCGCCCTGGCCAACCGTGAGATCGGCGCGCTGCCGCCGCATGCGCGCGCCGAGGCGGGCCGCCGCGTCGGCGCCGCCCGCAAGGCCATCAACGAGGCCCTCGCCGCCCGGCAGGCCGAGCTGGAGGCCGAGCGCGACGAGCGGGTCCTCCGCGAGGAGACCGTCGACGTCACGCTGCCCTGGGACCGCCGCCCGCGCGGCGGCCGCCATCCGCTCACCACGCTGATGGAGCGCATCGTCGACGCGTTCGTCGGCATGGGCTACGAGGTGGCGGAAGGGCCCGAGCTCGAGGGCGAATGGTTCAACTTCGACGCCCTCAACATCGCCCGGGACCACCCGGCCCGCTCCGAGCACGACACGTTCTTCGTCGGGTCGCCGGAGTCGGGCATGGTGCTGCGCACCCAGACCTCCCCGGTGCAGATCCGCGCGCTGCTCGAGCGCGAGCTGCCGGTCTACGTGGTCGGCCCCGGCAAGACGTTCCGCACCGACGAGCTCGACGCCACCCACACCCCGGTCTTCCACCAGATCGAGGGGCTCGCCGTCGACGAGGGCCTGACCATGGCCCACCTGAAGGGCACCCTCGACCGGTTCGCCGAGGTGGTGTTCGGCAAGGGCATCCGGACCCGGTTCCGGCCCAACTACTTCCCGTTCACCGAGCCGTCGGCCGAGATGGACCTGCGCTGCTTCGTCTGCCGCGGCGACTCGGCCCGGCCGGGCGGCGCGCCTTGCCGTACCTGCAAGTCCGAGGGCTGGATCGAGTGGGGCGGCTGCGGCATGGTCAACCCGCGGGTGCTCGTCGCCTGCGGGGTCGACCCGGCGCGGTACTCCGGTTTCGCGTTCGGCATGGGCATTGAACGGACGCTCATGTTCCGCCACAACGCCGCGGACATGCGCGACATGGTCGAGGGAGACGTGCGCTTCACGCTCCCGTTCGGGATGGAGGTCTGATGAGGGTCCCGCTTTCCTGGGTGCGGGAGTACGTCGACCTGCCCGCCGTCTCCACGCACGAGATCGCCGACAAGCTCACCGCCGCCGGGTTCAAGGTCGAGGCGATCGAGTCGGTCGGCCACGAGATCAAGAACGTGGTCGTCGGCGAGGTGCTCGCCATCGAGGAGCTCACCGGCTTCAAGAAGCCGATCCGGTACTGCCAGGTCGAGGTGGGCGAGGCCGCGCCGCGCGGCATCATCTGCGGCGCGCAGAACTTCGTCGCCGGTGACCGGGTGCCGGTGGCGCTGCCCGGCGCGGTGCTGCCCGGGCCCAAGCCGGGCGAGCTGTTCGAGATCAGCTCGCGCAAGACCTACGGGCGCATCTCCGACGGCATGATCTGCTCGGCGCGCGAGCTCGGCGTCGGCGACGACCACAGCGGCATCCTCGTGCTGCCCGCCGACACGCCGATCGGCGCCGACGTGGTGGAGCTGCTCGGCCTGCGCGACGAGGTGCTCGAGGTCGAGGTCACCCCCGACCGCGGGTACGCGCTGTCGATCCGCGGCATCGCCCGCGAGCTGGCGATCGCCTTCGACGTGCCGTTCCGCGACCCGGCCGACATCGAGCTGCCCGCCGACACCGGCGGCTCCTACCCGGCCGAGATCGCCGACCCGACCGCGTGCGACCGGTTCGTGCTGCGCACGGTCACCGGGCTCGACCCGAAGGCGCCGACGCCGATGTGGATGCAGGTACGGCTGACGCGCGCGGGCATGCGCCCGGTCTCGCTCGCGGTCGACGTGACCAACTACGTCATGCTCGAGCTCGGCCAGCCGCTGCACGCGTTCGACGCCGACAAGCTGCAGGGCACGATCGTCGTCCGCCGGGCGCGGGAGGGCGAGACGCTCGAGACCCTCGACCACGTCACCCGCAAGCTCGACCCGGAGGACATCCTCATCACCGACGACTCCGGGCCGATCTCGCTCGCGGGCACGATGGGCGGCGTCAGCACCGAGATCTCCGACACCTCCACCAACCTGGTGATCGAGGCCGCGCACTTCTCCGCGACCGGGATCGCCCGCACCTCGCGGCGGCACAACCTGGTGAGCGAGGCCTCCCGCCGGTTCGAGCGGGGCGTCGACCGGGAGCTGCCGCTGTACGCCTCCTGGCGCGCGGTGCAGCTGCTGGTGACCCACGGCCGGGCCACCGCCCAGCCGGGCGTGACCCACGTGAGCCACGACGTCGAGCCGCTGACGATCACCATTCCGGTGGACTACCCGGGGCGGGTCGCCGGCGTGCCGTACGACCGGGAGACCGTGGTCCGCTGCCTGGAGCAGGTCGGCTGCCTCGTGGTGCCGGGCCGCCCGGAGGAGGGCGCCAAGGAGGCGTCCGGCGCGCGCCCGGCGGACCCGGCGCTCAACACCGCGACCGTGTCGGGCGGGGCGCTCGCCGACAAGCTCTCGGTGATCGGCGACTCCACCGATCTGATCACGGTCACCCCGCCGTCGTGGCGGCCCGACCTCACCGACCCCAACGACCTCGTCGAGGAGGTCATCCGGCTGGTCGGCTACGACAAGCTGCCGTCGCTGCTGCCGCCCGCGCCCGCCGGGTCCGGGCTCACCGAGGCGCAGCGGCTGCGCCGCCGGGTCGGCCGGGCGCTCGCCGCGGCCGGGTTCGTCGAGGTGCTGTCGTACCCGTTCATCTCCGGCAAGGACCTCGACAACCTCCAGCTCGAGCAGGACGACGACCGGCGGGTCACGGTACGGCTCGCCAACCCGCTCAGCGAGGACGAGCCGTTCATGCGCACCACGCTGCTGCCGGGCCTGTTCAAGACGCTCGTGCGCAACGTGGGCCGCGGCTTCGCCGACGTGGCGCTGTTCGAGTGCGGCTCGGTGTTCCTGCCGCGCCCGGGCGCCCCGGAGACCGCGCCGGTGCTCGCCGTCGACCGGCGGCCCACCGCCGAGGAGCTCGACCGGATCGAGTCGGCGCTGCCCGCCCAGCCGCTGCGGGTGGGGGCCGTGCTCGCCGGCGAGATCGAGCGGTCCGGCTGGTGGGGCAAGGGCCGCCAGGCGAGCTGGGCGGACGCGATCGAGGCGGCCCGCACGGTGATCCGCGAGGCCCGCGTCGAGCCGCGGGTCGAGGCGGCCCGCACCGCGCCGTGGCACCCGGGCCGGTGCGCCGCGCTGTATGTCGGTGACCGGCTGATCGGCCACGCGGGCGAGCTGCACCCGCGGGTGATCGAGGCCTACGGGCTGCCGCGCCGTACCTGCGCGCTGGAGCTGGAGCTGTCGGCGCTGGAGGAGCTGCTGTCCGGGCCGGTGGACGCCCCGGCGGTCTCCTCCTACCCGGTGGCCACCCAGGACGTGGCGCTCGTGGTGCCTGCCGACACCCCGGTGGCCGCGGTGGAGGCGGCGCTGCGCGAGGGCGCGGGCGAGCTGCTGGAGTCGATCCGGCTGTTCGACGTCTACACCGGCGCGCAGGTGGGGGAGGGCAAGAAGTCCCTCGCCTACACGCTGCGGTTCCGCGCGCCCGACCGCACGCTGACGGTCGAGGAGACCACCGCGGCGCGCGACGCCGCGGTCGCGGTCGCCGCGTCCCGGTTCGGCGCGACCCTGCGCGGCGCCTGATCCCGGCCTCCGGCCTCCGCCGAAGAGGACGTATCGGGGCGGCCGACCCCTCGCCGGTCGGCCGCCCCTCGCGTGCCCGTACCTTCCGTGCGAGGTACGGCCGGCACGCGCGTATCACCTGGGCACGATCTGCGTCGCGATCGTGCTGATGTTGAACAGCGCCTCGTCCGGGGACGGCTCGCCGTCCCCGCCGGCCGGCTCGATCTGCGTGGTCTGCGGCGTGGCCGGTTCGGCCTGGGCGTTCCCGGCGTCCTCCACGACGATGGAGGCCCCCGCGTCGTCGGCCGCCGCGTCGGTCTCGCTGTCGCAGTTCAGGCTGACCCGGATGCCGTCGACGCGGTTGATCGTCCACACCACCTGGTCCTGCCGGGGCGCGCCCTCGGCCGTGGTGCCGACGCCCTGAACCGTCGTCGTCCGCGTCGTCTCGCCGGTCACCGGCCCGTGACAGCGTGGCGCGGCGGCCTGCGCGGCACCCACGGTGACGAGCCCGGTGACCAGGCCTGCCAGGGCCCCCACCGTCAGCGCCCTTCCCCACATGGCGATCCCCCCGATCTGATGTGCTCTGCGGCCTGGTGAGGCCGAACAAAAGTAGATCGGCGGCGGCCCCGGGCGTACAAGCTTGAAAGGCCAAGAACAGCGTCAGGATTACCGAAGGTTCACCAAATGGATCACGTCGCCTGTCAGGTGGCAATTCTCCCTATGGCGGGCCGTCGCGGCCCCGCGGCGGCGATGGACCGGCCAAGCGCTCCGGTGGGCGGGCGCCCACGTGCGCGGTGATCGCCGGGCGGCGACCCGATCGTGCGGTTCGGGCGGAGGACTGCTACGGTGCCCTTTTGACGCGGGGTGCCCGGCATGTCCGGGCTGAGATCACACCCGTTGAACCTGATCTAGTTAGGACTAGCGGAGGGAACGTCACGTGGCAGGGGCCACCGCATTCTGCGATGAGGTGTGGGCGCGCGCGGCCAAGCTGGTGCGGGCCATTCACGAACACCCCTTCAACACCGAGCTGGAGGCAGGCACGCTCGACCGCGACCGGTTCGCGTTCTACATCGTCCAGGACTCCCGCTACCTGATCGCCTTCGGCAAGGCGCTCGCCACCGCCTCGACCCGGGCGACCGACGTCGACGAGGCCGCGTTCTTCGCCCAGGCCGCGCACACCGCGCTCGTCGTGGAGCGGAGCCTGCATGCCGGGTACATCGAGGAGTTCGGCCTGTCCGCCGCCGACCTGGAGGGCATCGTCACCTCGCCGACCTGCCTCGGCTACTCGTCGTACCTCCAGGCCACCGCGCTCGCCGAGCCGTACCCGGTGCTCGTCGCCGCGCTGCTGCCGTGCTTCTGGGTCTACGAGGACGTCGGCTCGGCCATCTTCGAGCGCACCCGGGACGTGGAGAAGCACCCCTACCGCGCGTGGATCAACACCTACGCCGACCCCGAGTTCGCCGCCTCGGTCGAGCGCGTCAAGCAGATCGCCGACCGCCACGCGGCCACGGCCGAGCCGCCGGTCCGCGAGGCGATGACGGACGCGTTCCTCCGCGCCACCGAGTACGAGTGGCTGTTCTGGGACAGCGCCTACCGCCGGGAGACCTGGCCCACCGCCCAGTGGCTCTCCTGACCTGACGTCCGGTACGGCAGGGCCGGGCCGCCCCGCGCGGCCTGGCCCACCGGCACGACCGAGGCAAGGGGCCCGGGAGGCATCCGGAGCGACACGGCCGGCGATTTCACTCCGGCGGTCGTACCCGAAACCGAGGGGGCAGCGCCTGCCGGGGCCCGGACTCCTAGGGCCTCCTGGTCTTCGCTTGGCCCGGAAGGGGCGGGGCAGGGCTCACCGCCTCGTCCTCGGGGCGACGTCCGGGAACCGTCGGCCTCGGGGCGACGGTCGGAATGCGGCGGAGCGAGCACGCATCCGAGGCACAGCGGCAGGCGACGTCACGTCTCTCCGTGAGGCGTCGGCGCTCCGTCCGGGAGGACACACGGTGAGCCGATCTGCATTGCCAGCACGCCTTCGCCGGTCTCCGCGAGTGACACGCGGAACCCATCCGCTGGGGACCGGGCGGTGAAATTCCGGCCGTCCGCCGAGGCAGAAATGATCACGAAGCCGCGCTGTTCCCAAAACCGGCGGACCTGAGCGGCGACGTCGGTGAGCCGATCCTTCGGGACACCGCGCAGATAGTACGCGCGGTACACAATGATCGGATCGCTGGGCGAGTTGCGGTCGGGGTTGCAATACCGGGTGTTGAGACTCGGCCGATAAAGGTCGAGCGTGGGTTTGGGGTCAAGCGCGTCGGCGGTCTCCCGTGCGATCCGGTCGACCTGCGCGACCGCCTCATCATGGGTCAGCGTCGGTTTGACAGGGCTTTCGCCCGGTCCTTTTCTCGGGGTCTCCTCCAAAGCGGCGCATGCGGCCACGAGGACGACGACCAGGAATATGGCGGCTAACCGGGGCATCTATCCTCCTGCCGGTCTTGGTGAAGGAGCCGGTGTGGGCGCAGGAGCCGGTGTGGACGAAGTGACGGGCGCGGGCGAGGGAGCCGGTGTGGGCGAAGGAGTCGCGGTCGGTTCCGGTTGTCTTGGGAACGGCTCCAGCTTGTCGTATTGCCCGTTCACCAGGCGGGCGATGTTGTTCAGCGATACCGACGGCAGGCCGGTTTCGGGGTCGACGTCCCAGTAACTGGAGTGCGCTCTGGCGGTCAGGGTCGAGTCGCCGGTGTCCTCCACGTAGAACTGGTTGGCGCCGAACCGGGGGTGGCTGGGGTCGGGGCCGAGAGGGCCGCCCCATTCGGGTAGCCCGGTGAGCGGGTCGAAGGTGCCGGTGGGCTCCAAGGGAAGCGAGCCGACGTCGCCCACCGGATCGTTGGGAGCCTCGCCCACCCAGACGGAGCCGACACCGAGATCCTTCGCTTGCGCCGCGCCGAGACCAGGGCTCCCCACCGCGATGAGCTGGTCGGCGAACGTCTTCGGCCGGGCCTGGGCGGCCAGGCCCGCCAGCGTCGAGCCGTAGCTGTGCGCCAGCACGGTCAGCCGAACGTCGGCGGCGGCCTTGTGGGCGGCGTGGAGGCCGTCCGTGAAGCTCACCAGCGCGGGCACGCCCGCCTTGGCGGCGTTCTTGTTCACCACGGTGCGGTCGATGTAGTGGGTCTTGTCCCACTGTGGGGCGTCGTATCCCAGCCAGGCGATGGAGGCGACCTTTCGATCCGGACCGCCGAACAGGCTGGCCACGTCCCACAGGACGGCCGCGCGCTGCGCGTCGCCGAGGATGCCTTCGAGTTTGGTTCCGGTGCCGGGGACGTAGGCGACCACGTTGTCGGCTTCGTCGGGGTCGCCGTAAGAGATGGCGGCCTTGCCGTCCTTGCCGAGGTACAGGTCGAGCAGGAGGGCAGGCGGGCGGTTGCCCCGTCCGCCCAGGGCGAGCGCCCGGTCCACGGCCGCGATCTGGCGCATCTTCAGCTCCAGCTCGGCGATCCGGGCCTCGGCGTCGGCGGCCGAGGCGCGCAGGCGGGCGAGCTCGGCGATGATCGCCTGCCGCTGCGCCTCGAGGTGGCGGCGGTTCGCCTGGTCGCGTACGGCCGAGGGCAGCCCGTTGAGGCGGCCGATCAGGTCGGGCGCGGTGGCGATGAGCCGGTCGCGGGCCTGCTCGTCGAGCCCGCGCCACCACGCGTTGAGCCGGAACGCCAGCGTGGCGTCCTTGCCGGTCGCCTGGAGCTCGAGCAGCCTGCCCAGGGCAGCGCGGTCGCCGGTGGCCGCGGCGGCGGTGAGCGCGCCGACGCCGTCCGGGTCGGGGGCGTGGCCGCCGAACAGGCCGAACGCGGCCGACGCCCGCGAGGCCGTGCCGTCCGGGTGCTCCCGCTGCAGTACGGCGAGCCGCCGGCGCAGGTCGGTCACCTGCTGCTGCGCCCAGAGGCCGGTCTCGGCGACCTGCCGCCCGGGGGTGGCGACGACGCTGAGCGCGGTGAGCTCCTCGACGAGCCGCTGCCCGGCCCGGGGAAGCTCCCGGGCGGCCCGGTCGAGGTCGGCGACGAGCCGGGTCATGACGCCGACGTCCATGCCGGAGAAGCGGCCGGGCACCGCCGAGGCGACGCTGACGTGGCTGACGAACCGCGGCGCGGACGCCTGCCCGCCGAGGCGGCGGATCTGCTCGGCGACCGCCTCCGCGGCCGCGGTGAACGCCTGCTGCAGCCCGGTGCGCCGTCCTTCGAGCGCCCGGGCGAAAACGGGGGCGCCGCCGCCGACCCACGCGTTCGCCGCCATCGCCCGCGCGGGGTTGTCGAGCGCGTACGCGTGTTCCTCAGCCAGCTTGACAATTCGCGATAACCCGGCCTCCAGTTCCCGGGTCACCCTGTCCGCCACAATTTGCCAGGCTCTCACCTCGATGCGGCCTGTGACCACGACTTTGATAAGTGGGCATTGAACATCGAGGTAAATGGTGAATGTCCGGGAATTGCGGCCCGACCGAATCCGGCATTTGATTCCCGCCGTGGGCAAGGGTGAAGCGGCGCGGGCGGTGGGGGAGCGGCGGCGAAAAGTGGCGGCGGCCCCGTCCCCGGCGCTCGCCCGTCCCGCCGCGGAAAACGCCGAAGGCGGCGCGGCGAGGTGCCGCGCCGCCTCAGGTCGCGTTCGCCCGGGCTCAGCGCAGGGCCGGGGCCGCCGCCACCGGCGCGTCCCAGTCGATCACGTAGCGCTGCTCGGGCGCGAGCATCTTCTCCGGGTTGAGCACGGTCTTCAGCATGATCCGCATGAGCACCGGCATGATCGCGCCGGCGATCGGGCCGGGGGCCTTGGTGCGGTTGATCCGCGCCGCGCGGGCCGCGACCCCCTCGACCCGACCGCGCCGCAGCCGCTCGTACTCGGCGAACGCGGCGGGCACGTCCGGCAGGTCGCGCAGGCAGCGGGCGAGCTGCACCGCGCTCTCGATGGCGAGCGAGGCGCCCTGCCCCGAGCTGTTCGACGGCGCGTGCACCGCGTCGCCGACGAGCACCATCCGGCCGCGGTGCCAGTGCGGGACCCGCGGCATGATGTGCAGCGACCCGGTGACGAGCAGCTCCTCGGGGCGGCTGGAGAGCATGAGCTCGGCGCCGGGGTCGTCGTCGGCGAAGGTGGCGCGCAGCTTGTCGAGCCACACCTTGGGGGGAACCTGACGCGCCTCGGTGAGCGACATCGGCCGCTCGTGCGGCAGGTTCACGCCCCACCGGGTGCCGCCGCCCGGCTCCCGCCAGTACAGGTAGTAGCCGCCCTTGCCGTACGCGAAGGTCATCGTGCCGGGCGGGACGTCGACCGTGTGCCGGGCCACCGACTCGAAGCCGAGCAGGCCGGTGAAGTTAGGGCCGGGCGCGTTCGGGTCGATCAGCCGGCGCACGGTGGAGTGGATGCCGTCGGCCCCGATGAGCACATCGCCGGTGGCGGTGGTGCCGTCGGCGAACACCGCGGTGATGCCGGTCGCCGTGTTCCGGGCGTCGACCAGGCGCTTGCCGTACGTGATCTCGACGCCCTCGGCGAGCGCCAGGTCGTGCAGGATGCGGTAGAGGTCGCTGCGGTGCACCACCTGCAGCGGCGGCAGGTCGGGCAGCACCGGCAGTTCGATCCGGCTGCGCCCCAGCGCCATCACGGTGCGATTGATCGGGGTGGCGGCCGCGCGCACCGCCTCGTCCGCGCCGAAGATGCGCAGGGCCGCCAGGCCGTTGGGGGCGAGCGCGAGCGTGCCGCCGACGCCGTCCGCCGTGCTCGGGTACGCCTCGTAGACGGCGGCCTCGATGCCCGCCTTGTGCAGGGCGAGGGCCGTCACCGGGCCGGCGATGCCGCCGCCGACGACAATCGCCTTCCTGATCGCGGTCATGGTGCGTCTCCTGTGGTCGGTCGTGTGGGGACGAACCGACCCGGGAGAGCCCCCGGCTATCCTCGTGGGTGCCAGCCTCGGGCCGGGTGCCTTCCCAGGTACGGTTCGAGGACCGGGCCCTGGTGGGTGTTGCCGCACCGCGCCAGGGCCCCTTTGCGTCACTCGTCGGAGCGGCTGCGCTCCGCGAGGGCGCTGAGCTCGGCCGGCATCTCGCCGGTCTCGTGTACCGCCCGCCAGGCGTCGAGCCCGGGGAACGCGCCCGACACCAGATCGGCGAGCAGCGAGCGGATCCAGGCCGCCTCCGCCTCCTTGAGCGCGAGGTCGTACTCGTTCTCCACGAGGAACAGGCGGGGGATGGTGCGGGCCTCCTCGGCGAGCGACGCGCGGTCGGCCGCGATGCCCTCCTCCAGCAGCCCCAGCCGCCGCCGCAGCAGCTCGGCGGCCTCGTCCGGATGGAGGGCGGCGATCACCGACAGGCCGGCCCGGAAGCGCGGCCGCTCGTGCATCGGCGTCGAGATCAGCTCGCGCGTCCAGTCCACCAGCTCCTCGCGGCCCGCCTCGGTGATGCGGTACACGGTGCGCTCGGGGCGGCGGCCTTCGCGGGCGCTCTCCACGGCCACGATCAGGCCGTGCTTGGCCAAGTTGCGGATGACCGTGTAGAACGACCCCCACTTGAAATCCATGTCCTGCTCTTTGCCCCAGCCGCGCAGGGCCGTGGCGATCTCGTAGGGGTGCATCGGCCGCTGCACGAGCGCGGCGAGCACCGCGAGCGCGAGCAGGTTGCCGACCTTCCGCCGCTTCGCCATGCGCCGCCTCTCCCTGGATCACTCGTCAGCGATTACTCGTCCGCGAGTATACGTACGCAAATACCCGCGCGCAACGGCTCACGCCTCCGAGGCTCGGGCCGGGCGGTCGGCGAAGCCGCGGCGCGACGGCGCGAACGGGCCGGGCCGGCGGGCCGCGCAGGGCCTTCGCCGCGCGGGTCCGGCAGGCCTAGGATCGGTGGACTCCGCGTCACCGTCCCGCTGCGCGTGCCGAATCCGCGCTGGTCAGCGGGCTGTTTCGGAATGGCGGCTCAAAAGTTTGCGAGATTATGGACAATCTTGTCGGCGAAAAGTACGCTCGCCGCGTATGAGAACCAAAGCGGCGGTAATCCGCACCACTGGCGCGCCTTGGGAGATCACCGAGCTCGAGCTGGACGAGCCAAAGGAGGGCGAGGTCCGGATCCGGTTCCACGCCTCCGGCATGTGCCACTCCGACGAGCACCTGCGCACCGGCCACAGCGTGGGACGGCTGCCCCTCGTCGGCGGGCACGAGGGCGCCGGCGTGGTCGAGGCCGTGGGCCCCGGAGTGACCCGGGTGAAGGTGGGCGACCACGTGGTCTGCTCGTTCATCCCCGCCTGCGGCACCTGCCGGTACTGCTCCACCGGGCGGCAGAACCTGTGCGACCAGGGCGCGGAGATGGTCACCGGGAGGCTCGCCGACGGCACGTTCCGGTTCCACGACGACTCGGGCGCCGACCTCGGCGGGTTCTGCATGCTCGGCACCTTCGCCGAGCGCGCGGTGGTGTCCCAGGCCTCCTGCGTGCCCATCGACCCCGACATCCCGTTCGAGATCGCCTGCCTCGTCGGCTGCGGCGTGCCGACCGGGTGGGGGTCGGCGGTCTACGCGGCCGGGGTGCGCGCGGGCGACACCGTGGTGATCTTCGGCGCCGGCGGCGTGGGCATGAACGCCGTCCAGGGCGCGGCGTACGCGGGCGCCGCGAACGTCGTCGTGGTCGACCCGGTGCGGTTCAAGCGGGACAAGGCGCTCGAGTTCGGCGCGACCCACGTCTTCGCGCGGGCCGAGGAGGCGCACGAGGCGGTGGTCGAGCTCACCCGCGGCCAGCTCGCCGACCACGCGATCTGCACCGTCGGCGTGCTCACCCACGAGGTGGTGTCCCAGGCCGCGGCGATCGTCGGCAAGGGCGGCCAGGTCACCATCACCTCGGTCGGCGACTCCACGGAGGACCACATCCGGCTCGCCGCCAACGGGATGGTCGTCGGCTGGCAGCGGCGCATCCAGGGCCACGTGTTCGGCATGTGCAACCCGCTGTACGACATCCCGCGGCTGCTCCGGCTGTGGCGGCAGGGGCGGCTCAAGCTCGAGGAGCTCATCACCCGCAGGTTCCGGCTCGAGGAGATCAACGAGGGCTACGAGGCGCTCGACCGCGGCGAGCTGATCCGCGGCGTCATCGTCCACGACGTCTGAGCCACGGCGCGTCCATCCGGGATAGCGCGGGGCGTACGGCACGCGCGTGGCGGGCGGCGTGCGCGGCGGGAGGCCCGAGCGCACGGCGAGTCGCCCGACCATGTCCGCGGTGCTCAGTAAGATGCCCCAGTCCAGATCAGACCCTGAACCCTGGAAAGGGCAGCACGTGGCGCAGAAGGTGATTCTGGTTGACGACCTCGACAGCTCCGAGGGCGACGATGTGGCGAGACGCGAGTTCTCGCTGCTGAACCGGACCTTCGCCATCGATCTCTCCGAGGCCAACCAGCGGCGGCTGACCGAGGCCCTCCAGTTCATCGAGGAGGTGCTGGAGCGCTCCCGCGAGGTGAAGAAGCCTTCGCGGCGGAAGACCGCCGACACCTCTCCGCGGCTGCGTGGCTACACGCTCACCGACGTGCGCGCATGGGCGCGTGAGCAGGGGATCGAGGTTCCCGAGCGGGGCAAGCTCCCCGACGAGGTGATCGAGAAGTTCATCGCCGCCCACCCCGACGCCGCCGCCGACGGCCCGGCCGCCGACGCGGCGCAGGGGACGGCCACACAGTCGCAGCCCGAAGCCTGACGGCCGCCCCGCCGCTCGGCGGGACGGCCGTGCCCGGGGGAGGCGCGGCGCACTCCGCGCCTCCCCCGGTTCGCGTCCTCAGCGGGCGTAGACCTCGAACTCGTAGAGGGAGTAGCCGTAGGAGGTGCCGCGCCGCACCCCCTGCATGCGCACGTAGCGGGCGTCCACCGGGGCGAAGGACACGTTGTCCACGCCGCCGTCGCCGTCCTCCGTGGCGTACACCGTGGTCCAGGTGCCGCCGTCGGGGGAGACCTGGATCCGGTACGCCCTGCCGTACGCGGCCTCCCAGCGGAGCACGACCCGGGCCACGGTGCGCACCGCGCCGAGGTCCACCTGGATCCACTCGCCGTCGCGGTACGCGCTCGACCAGCGGCTCGACAGGTCGCCGTCGACCGCCTTGCCGGGCGGGTGGAGCAGGTTCTCCCGGCTGGACGCGGTCGCGGCCGCGCCCTTGGCGAGGTTGCCGACCTCCTCGCCGCGGCGGGCCGGGAACGACACCACCTGCTGGTAGGTGGGCCGGTTCTGCCAGGAGATCAGCGGGTGCCCGATGCCGCCGAGCGGCGCCTGGCGCACCGCGTCGGCGCACCACTGGTCGCCCGCCGCGCACACCTCGTCGCCCGGGTAGGTGACCGTGGCCGGCTCGGCGAGCGCGTCGGCGAGGCTGTCAAGCAGCACCGCCCGGCACCCGGCGACGGTGCCGTCCCCGCAGAACCGGCGCGGCAGCGGCGCCTGCACCGGGTCGCCGAGCACCGCGCGCAGGTCCTTGCTCACGTAGCCCCACCAGCCGAACTGGAACGCCGACCCGCGGTGCGGCTGCGCCTCGTTCGCCGACACCGGCAGGTCGGTGACGTCGCCCCGCATCAGGCCCGACGGCGGCTCGTCGATCTGCAGCGCGTCGACCAGCGCCCGGTACAGCTCGTCGCCGAGGCCCGGCCGGAACTGGGCGGCGACCAGCTTCGGCCACCAGGCGTCCATGATGCGGATCGCGTCGGCGTGGGCGTACCTGCGGCTGCCCGGGGAGGTCTCCTCGCGCTTGGCGCCGGCCCGCTCCCAGGCGCGGAGCCGGGCCACCGCGTCGGCGAGCGCCGGGTCGGTCACCGGGGCGGAGTCGATCACGCGCAGCAGGTCGGGCAGCACCCGCCTGCCGCGCAGGTCCATCACCGCCGCCTCGGCGACGATCCGCACGGTCTCGGCCCGGTCGAGCCTGCCGCCGTTCGCGAGGGCCTCGCGGATCGGCCGGTCGAGCAGGTCGCCGCGGTGCACCGCGCCGAAGCTGAAGTTGCCGTCCGCCGCGCCGTAATCCTTGGCCTGCTTGTTGTTCCAGCTCACCAGGTAGTCCTGGTCGACCGCCTGCGGGTGGGCCGACGGCGGATGGTAGTCGGCGGTGTTGGTCTCCGGGTCGTACCCCGACCACTCGTGCGCCGTGTCGGCGACCATCGGCAGGTTCGGGTCGGAGACGGGGGAGCGGACCGGGTTGGCGCCCGACATGAAGTACGCCGCCTGCGTGGCGTTGACGTAGAACCAGTTGAACGCGAAGGAGACGTGCGACGCCGACTCGATGAAGTCGGCCGCCGTGGCCATCTCGCCGGGGTCGTTGAACATCTGGAAGCCGATCGCCGAGTCGGCCTCGTGCCGGTAGGTGGAGCGCAGCGTGGTGAACGCCGTCGGCACGCCGTTCACCGTGCCGCGCCAGGTGACCAGGCCGTAGCGGGTGCGCTTGATCACCAGGTCGTACGAGCCGGCCGGGGTGGGGTCGGCGACGGTCGGCTTCCAGGAGTTGGTCTTGCGCAGCGTCTCCATCGGGACGCAGCGGCCCTCGTGCAGGTAGTGGTCGGAGTCGACGGTGGGGGTGGTGCCGTCCGGCTCGCACAGCGTGAGCGCGTAGGTGTCGGTGATGTCCTGCAGGCTGGAGGTCGCGCTCCACGCGTAGTCGACCCCGCGGCCGAGCAGCACGTACATGCTGAGCCCGGCGAACGAGGCGCCGCGCGCCCGGATGCCCGGCCCGGACAGCTCCTGCAGCATGAGCAGCTGCGGGGCGAAGTAGCCGGTCTGCGGGCCGAACACGGCGATCGGGTGGCCGTCCGCCGACTTCGCCGCGGAGATCACCACGGCGTTCGACATGCCGGGCCGGGCGTTGTCCACCATCAGCCCGGCGAGCTCCGGCAGCGCGGGCGGGCCGGTCGCGGCGGCCGCGGCCGCATCGGTCGCCACCGCCGAGCCGGTCTCGTTCTCGGTGACGTCGACCGGGCGGGCGCCCGGGTCGGGCAGCACCACGCCGGTGGCGCTTGCGGGCGGGTCGCCGAACGGGAAGCTCTGGCCGTCGTGCAGGGTGAGCACGGTCTCCGGGTCGTTGCGGGAGCGGAACGCCTCCCACACCCGGTCGCCCTCGGCCGTGCCGTACCGGGCCCGCGCGGCGACCCGGACCAGCGCGGACTGCATCTCCGCGCCGCCCCCGCCGCCGAACAGGCCGCCGATCACCCCGGCGATCGCGATCAGGTCGGTGACCGTGAAGTGCTTCGGGCCGCCCTTGTTGGTCACCGCGTCGAGGTGGCCGGTGAGCACGTACTCGCCCGGGCAGTTCCGGTTCGCCATGCACCGGTCGATGTAGGCGTTGATCCCGGCCACGTAGGCGGTCACGTCCTCATACAGCAGCCGCCCGCGGTCCCCCATCCGCCGCAGCCGCTCCACCTGCGCCTCCAGGTCGGCCTCGGTGTACGGCGAGTTGCGCCACACGCTCTGCTCGAGCGCGCGGTTGGCCGGGGCGCCACCGGCGAACGAGGTGAGCTCGCCGCGGCCCACGTGCCGCAGCAGGTCCATGACCCACAGCCGGTCCTGCGCGGCCGCGTACCCGGCGCCGAACATGGTCCCGGCGCGGGTGGTGCCGGTGATGTGCGGGATGCCGTACGCCTTGTCCCGCACGATCGTCACATCCGAGCGCGGCTTGACCGTGCTCGCCACCTGCCCGGGCGGCACGCCGAAGGAGGCGTCGTTGAAGAACCGCTCAAGCCGGTCCGCGGTGAGCCCGTTGTAGCCGGCGAGCAGGCTCGCGTACTTGGCGAGCTGGTCGCCGGTGTGCTTCGGCATCGTGCCGAGGGCCTGGTGGGCGAGGATGTCGACGAGCGTGGCGTTGCCGTTCTGCCCCGGCGGCAGGATGTCGAGGCACTGGCCGAGGCAGTAGTCGTCGGGGGAGAAGGCGGTGGCGGCCGCGTGCCCGGTGGCGGCCGCGTGCCCGGTGGCGGCCGGGGCCGCGGCTTCGGCCGCCACCGGCACGGGGAGCCCGAGCGCGGCGAGCGCGGCCACGGAAAGCACGGCGATCGCGCGGCGGAGGGGAGGGAGCGGTGCGGGCATGGGAGGACCCCCACAAAACATGAGGCATGCTCGGCCTTTGCTAGGAAAATACGATCACTTGCCGGGGCCGACAATGACCGGATCGATCAATCCTTCTCGTCCGCGGCCGCGGGCCTCACCGGCGCTCGATCTCGGTCAGGTCGATGTCGATGGGGGAGGGAACGGCGAGCCGCAGCCGGTCGCGGTGCACCCCGGTCGGCACGTAGGCAAGGACGGCCGGGCCGAGCGCATGGACGTGCACGGCGGGGCGGCCGCCGTCGTGCTCGACCCGCCGGAAATGCGGGATCCCGGCCCGTGCGCAGCGGTGCGGCTTGAACTCCCGGTCACGGACGGTGAGCCGGGGAAGACCACCTCGACGGCGAGGACGACGTCCGCCGCCCGGTACGCGGTCGTCTCAGGGCCCTGGTACGCCTCGGCGTGGACGACGCTGAGGCCGGGCTCGCGCCGGTCCCGGGCCCCGGCACCACGCTCATCTCACGGCGCACCCGGAAGCCGGGCGACGCGGTACGCCTCGTGCCGGCCTCCAGCGGCGAGAGCACGGTGGTGTGAAACTCCGTTCGCGGGCGGGGGAGGACCAGGCGCCCGTCGATCGGCTCGCTGTGGACCGGCAGGCAGGGGATGCGATCGAGGTCGCCCGCGGTGAAACCCCGCGGCGACGGAGGTGGCCAGGCGGGTATCCGCGGATCGGTCATGCGGTCGCTCCGCACCGTGTCCGCCGGACGTCCTCCCGTGGCGGCGGCGCCGCCCGGTGTCCCGGCGAACGGCGAAGCCCGGGACGCCCGGTCCGCGTTCCCGGGCCCCACGCGGGGCGCGGGAACGCAAATCGGGCCGGGATCGGTTTACCGATCGGAATCGGACGATGAATCGGGGTGCAGGATGGCGGTAAACCGTACGGTTCGTAACGTGCTCGTGGCCGGGGCGGTCGCCGCGGCGGCGGGGGCCGTGCTGCGGGATCTCCCGGCCTCCCTCGGCAGGCGGCCGTCGGGGCCGCGGGCCGAGCGGGTGCGGCGGTCACCGAACTTCCGCGACGGGGCGTTCCACAACCCGCCGTCGGCCGCGGCGGTGCCGATACGGCCGAGCTTCACGGTCGTCGTGAAGCAGCTCGGCGACTTCGCGTCGCGGCGGCCGCGCGGGCCGGTGCCGCTGGTGTCCGCCGTCCCGGAACCCGCCCGCGACGGGCTGCGGGCCACCTGGTACGGCCACTCGAGCGTGCTGCTGGAGATCGAGGGGCGGCGGGTGCTGCTCGACCCGATCTGGAGCAGGCGGCCCTCGCCGGTGCGGTTCGCCGGGCCGCGGCGGCTGCACCCCGCGCCGGTGCCGCTCGACGCCCTCCCGCCGGTCGACGCCGTGGTGATCTCGCACGACCACTACGACCACCTCGACATGCCGACCGTCCGCGCGCTGTGCCGTACCCAGGCGGCGCGGTTCGTGGTCCCGCTCGGCATCGGCGGCCACCTGGAGCGCTGGGGCGTGCCGTCCGAGCGCATCGTCGAGCTCGACTGGGAGGAGGAGGCGAAGGTGGCCGGGCTGCGGTTCGTCGCCACCGCCGCCCGCCACTTCTCCGGGCGCACGCTGCGCCGCAACGACACGCTGTGGGGCTCCTGGGCGATCATCGGCCACCGCCACCGTGCCTTCTACGCCGGGGACTCGGGCTACTTCGACGGCTTCGCCGGCATCGGCGCCGCGCACGGGCCGTTCGACCTCACCCTCATGCCGATCGGCGCCTACAGCGCGCTCTGGCCGGACGTGCACATGACCCCGGAGGAGGCGGTCACCGCCCACCTCGACCTCGGCGGGCGGCTGCTGCTCCCGGTGCACTGGGCCACCTTCAACCTCGCCCCGCATCCGTGGGCCGAGCCCGCCGACCGGCTGTGGCGCGAGGCGAAGTCCCGCGGCGTCGACGTCACCGTGCCCCGCCCGGGCGAGCCCGTCGACGTCGCCTCCCCGCCGCCGGTGGACGGCTGGTGGCAGACCCTCGCCTGAGGCTCAAACGGCCTCGAACACGAGCAGGTTGCTCAGCGTGGTGCGGACCGGCGAGGTGGCCAGGCGGCCCATGATCACGGGCCGGTGGCGCTCGTGGGCGGGATCGAGGATGAGCTCGTAGCGGAACCGGGTCACCGAGGGCGCGCGGTCCACGTGGACGCGCACGCTCACCTCGGCGTCCGGTTCGCCGAGCTCGGCGAGCGCCTGCCGCGCGGTGATCGTCATGCAGCTGGCGAGCGCGGCCTCCAGCAGCTCGTGCGGGCGCAGCCCGGCCGCGCCGCCGACCCCGTCCTTGCACGTGTCGGCGACGCCCTCGTGCGTGCCGGAACGGAACCGGACCTGCCAGGGCGTCGCCAGAGCCGTTGCCTCGATCATGAACCCTTTCCTCGCGACCGGAATGCGGCGCGTCCCAGACTAGGGCGCATGTCCGCATGGCGGGAGATTCGTCCCGCAGCGTGAGAACGCCCGGGGGAGTGCCCCGGGCCGGGCGGGCCCGGTTGCGAGGCGGGAGCGGGCCGCCGCCGCGGCCGCAGGCGGATGGCCGCGGCGGCGGGCCTCAGGCGCCGAGCACCTCCTGGCGCAGCCGGGTCTTGAGCAGCTTGCCGGCCGGGTTGCGCGGCAGCTCGCCGTCCCGGAACCAGAACCGGGTCGGCACCTTGAAGTACGCGAGCCGCTCGCGGAGGAAGGCGCGCAGCTCCTCCGGGCCGGCCGAGGCCCCGGGGGCGAGCCGTACCACCGCGCCGACCTCCTCGCCGAGCTCCTCGTGCGGGATGCCGATCACCGCGGCCTCGTCGACCGCCGGGTGCTCGTAGAGGGCGGCCTCGACCTCGGCGCAGTACACGTTCTCGCCGCCGCGGATCACCATGTCCTTGGCCCGGTCGACGACGTAGACGAACCCCTCGTCGTCGACGCGGGCGAGGTCGCCGGTGTGCACCCAGCCGTCGATGAACGTCTCGGCGGTGGCCTCCGGCCGGTTCCAGTAGCCCATGATCACGTTCGGGCCGCGCAGGCACAGCTCGCCGACCTCGCCGGGCGGCAGCTCCTCGCCGCCGGGCCCGCAGATCTTCACGTCGCACACCGCGATCGGCAGCCCGATGGAGTCGGGCTTGGCCACGTAGTCCGGCCCGCTGTTGATGATCGCGAGCGCGGTCGTCTCGGTCATGCCGTACCCGTTGGAGGCGCTCCGGCTCGGCAGCCGGGTGGTGAGCCGCTCGAGCAGCTTGGGCGGGGCGGGCGCGCCGCCGTAGCCCACCCCGCCGAGGCTGGAGATGTCGTACTTGTCCAGGCTGGGGTGGGAGAGCAGCTGCCAGGCGTTGGTGGGCACCCCGGTCATCGTGGTGACCCGCTCCCGCTCGATGAGCTGGAGCGCCCGCTCCGGGTCCCACTTGTGCATGAGCACGAGCGTGCCGCCGGAGAACATCGTCGGGACCATCGCGGCGAAGCAGCCGGTGGCGTGGAACAGCGGCACGGTGAGCAGCGTGACCCGCCGGCCGCTCAGGCCGCCGTACGGCTCGGCGCCGGACCGGGCGCGGGTGCGCGCCAGCGCGTAGGCCACGCTCATCGGCGCCTGGGCGAGGTTGCGGTGGCTGCCGAGCGCGCCCTTGGGGTGCCCGGTGGTGCCGGAGGTGTAGAAGATCGTGGCCGGATCCTCCGGGCCGACCTCGACCGCGGGCGGCGTCGCGTCGGCGGGCACCTCGCCGAGCACCTCGTCGAGCAGGCGTGCCCCCGGCGGCAGCTCCCACCCGTCGGCCCGGGTCACGATGAGCCGGGCCGCGAGGTCGGAGCCGTGCAGCCGGGCGGCCCGCTCGCCGTCGGCGATGAGCACCTTCGCCCCCGAGTCGGCCAGGCCGTACTCCAGCTCGGCCTGCGTCCACCAGGCGTTGAGCGGTACGGCGATCGCCCCGGCGGCGAGCGCCGCCGAGAACGACACGATCCACTCGGGCAGGTTGCGCATCGCGATCGCCACCCGGTCGCCCTTGGCCACGCCGTACTCCTCGGCGAGGCGGCGGGCGAGCGTGGCGGCGCGCCGGTAGTGGTCCTCGTAGCTGAGCCGTTCGTCCTCGTAGACGATGAAGTCCTTCGCCCCGTGCCCGCGGGTCGCCTCGAGCACCGCGGGGAAGTGGAGCGGGGCGTGCTTCCAGGTGCGGATCACGGCGCCGCGCACCTCGACCTCGGCCATCTCGAACAGCTGACCGGGGGCGGTGAGCACGGCCTCGGGGGAGGAGGTACTCATGGCGTGTCGACCTCCGCGGGGACCAGGCTGATCACCCGCCAGAGTACCGACCGGTTGGTATGTAGACCAGAGGTGAAATGTCCCTCCCCCGCCTGTTGCATGGCCATCCCGGCTGTTGCATACTCTTAACGGCAAGAACATAAGTTGTGATGCATAGGTATGCAGGGATGCTGGAGGTGGGCGCGTGACGAGGCGTGTGGCCGTCGCCGGGGCGAGCGGATACGCGGGAGGTGAGCTGCTTCGGCTGCTGCTCGGCCACCCCGAGTTCGAGATCGGCGCGGTCACCGCGGGCGCGAACGCCGGCAGCCCGCTCGGCGAGCACCAGCTGCACCTGCCCGCGCTCGCCGACCGGGTGCTCGCCGAGACCACGCCCGAGAACCTCGCCGGGCACGACGTGGTCTTCCTCGCGCTCCCGCACGGCCAGTCCGCCGCGATCGCACGTGAGCTCCCCGAGGACGTGCTCATCGTCGACTGCGGCGCCGACTTCCGCCTCGCCGACCCGCAGGCGTGGGCCGACTTCTACGGCGGGGAGCACGCCGGCACCTGGCCGTACGGCCTGCCCGAGCTGCCCGGCCAGCGCGAGGTGCTGCGCGGCGCCCGGCGTATCGCCGTGCCCGGCTGCTACCCGACCGCGGCCACCCTCGCCCTGATGCCCGCGTTCGCCGCCGGCCTCGCCGAGCCCGAGGTGGTCGTGGTGGCGGCGAGCGGCACCTCCGGCGCCGGCAAGTCGCCCAAGCCGCACCTGCTCGGCAGCGAGGTGATGGGCTCGGCGAGCGCGTACGCGGTCGGCGGCGTGCACCGGCACACCCCGGAGATGGAGCAGAACCTCTCCGCCGTCGCGGGCACGAAGGTCTCGGTGAGCTTCACCCCGGTGCTCGCCCCGATGAGCCGCGGCATCCTCGCCACCTGCACCGCCCCGGCCCGGCCCGGCGTCACCGCGGCCGCGCTGCGCGAGGCGTACCAGGCGGCGGTCAAGGACGAGCCGTTCCTGCGCCTGCTCCCGGAGGGCTCCTGGCCCGCCACCGCGATGACCCTCGGCGCCAACACCGCGGTCCTGCAGGTCGCGCTCGACCAGCGGGTGCACCGCATCGTCGCGGTCATCGCCATCGACAACCTCACCAAGGGCACGGCGGGCGGCGCGATCCAGAGCGCCAACATCGCCCTCGGGCTCCCCGAAGAACTCGGCCTGCCGACCACTGGAGTGGCCCCGTGACCCAAGCGCGACCGGCCGCCGCGCACCGGCGGCCCGGCCCTGCACCCTGCTCTGGCACCCGCCCTGGTACCCGCCCTGGCACCGGCGTGACACCCGGCATCGAGGAGAGGACGAGATGAGCGTCACCGCACCATTGGGCTTCGTCGCCGCGGGCGTCGCCGCCGGCATCAAGGCCAACGGCGCCCGCGACCTGGCCCTCGTCGTCAACGAAGGCCCCTCCCGCGCCGCGGCCGGGGTCTTCACCCGCAACCGCGTCAAGGCGGCCCCGGTGCTGTGGTCGCAGCAGGTGCTGCGCGGCGGCCGGGTCAAGGCGGTCGTGCTCAACAGCGGCGGCGCCAACGCCTGCACCGGCGCGCTCGGCTTCCAGGACACCCACGCCACCGCCGAGAAGGTCGCCGAGGTGCTCGGCGACTCCGCCGGGGAGGTCGCGGTCTGCTCCACCGGCCTGATCGGCGAGCGGCTGCCCATGGACAAGGTGCTCGCCGGCATCGAGCTCGCCGCCGGGCAGCTGTCCCGGGACGGCGGCCTGCCCGCCGCGGACGCGATCCGCACCACCGACACCGTCTCGAAGATCTCGTTCCGCCGGGGCGAGGGCGGCTACATGGTCGGCGGCATGGCGAAGGGCGCGGGCATGCTCGCCCCCGGCCTCGCCACCATGCTCAGCGTCATCACCACCGACGCCGACCTGCCCGCCGACGTGCTCGACCGCACGCTGCGCCAGGCGGTGGAGGTCACCTTCGACCGGGTGGACACCGACGGCTGCATGTCCACCAACGACACCGTGCTGCTGCTCGCCAGCGGCGCCACCGGCGTCGTGCCCGACCTCGACGAGTTCACCGCGAAGGTCACCGAGGTCTGCGCCGACCTCGCCCGCCAGCTCGTGATGGACGCCGAGGGCGCCACCAAGGCGATCGCGATCGAGGTGATCGGCGCGGCGAGCGTGCGCGACGCGGTCACCGTGGGCCGCTCGGTCGCCCGGTCGAACCTGCTCAAGTGCGCCATCCACGGCGAGGACCCCAACTGGGGCCGGGTGCTCGCGGCCGTCGGCGTCACCGACGCGGAGTTCGAGCCGGACCGGCTCAACGTCGCCATCAACGGCATCTGGGTGTGCCGGGGCGGCGCCGCCGGCGACGACCGGTCCAAGGTCGACCTGCGCCCCCGCGACGTCACCATCACCATCGACCTGTCGGCCGGACCGCACTCGGCGACGATCCACACCACGGATCTCACCGCCGAGTACGTCCACGAGAACTCGGCGTACTCCACATGAGCTCAGCACTGAAACCGGTAGACAAGGCCGCCGTCCTCATCGAGAGCCTGCCCTGGCTGGAGCGCTTCCACGGCAAGATCGTCGTGGTCAAGTACGGCGGGCACGCGATGACCGACGCGGGGCTGCGCAAGAGCTTCGCCGACGACATCGTCTTCCTCCGCTACGCGGGGCTGAAGCCGGTCGTCGTGCACGGCGGCGGGCCGCAGATCAACGCCCACCTCGACCGGCTCGGCATCGAGTCGACGTTCACCGCCGGGCTGCGGGTCACCACCCCCGAGGCGATGGAGGTGGTCCGCATGGTGCTCGTCGGCCAGGTGAACCGCGAGGTCGTCGGGGAGATCAACCGGCACGGCCCGTTCGCCGTGGGCATGTCCGGCGAGGACGCGCACCTGTTCACCGCCGAGCGCAAGCACGCCGTGGTCAACGGCGAGAAGGTGGACATCGGCCAGGTCGGCGAGATCGTCAAGGTGGAGCCGGGCGCGGTGCGCGCGCTGCTCGACGACGGCCGCATCCCGGTGGTCTCCTCGGTGGCCCGCGGCGCGGACGGCTCGGTCTACAACGTCAACGCCGACACCGCCGCCGCGGCGCTCGCCGTCGCCCTCCAGGCGCAGAAGCTGATCATGCTCACCGACGTGGAGGGCCTCTACCGCGACTGGTCGCCGGACGGGGAGCGCGGCGAGGTGATCGACCGCATCACCGCCGACGAGCTCGCCGAGCTGCTGCCCACGCTCTCCTCCGGGATGATCCCGAAGATGGAGGCCTGCCTCACCGCGGTGCGGGGCGGCGTGCCGCAGGCGCACGTGCTCGACGGCCGCATGCCGCACTCGCTGCTGCTCGAGGTGTTCACCGACGAGGGCGTCGGCACCATGGTGCTGCCCACGCCGTAAGGAGCGCAGATGAGCCGGAACGAAGACCTGCTGGCCCGGCACCAGGCCGCCTTGATGCCGACGTACGCCCCGCAGCCGGTGGCGCTCGTGCGCGGCGAGGGCCCGTACGTGTGGGACGCCGACGGCAACCGCTACCTCGACCTGATCGGCGGCATCGCGGTGAACGTGCTCGGCCACAACCACCCCGCGCTGGTCGCCGCGGTCACCGCCCAGATGTCCAAGATCGCGCACGCCAGCAACCTGTTCGTCAACGAGCCGTCGGTGCTGCTCGCCGAGCGGCTGCGGGCCCTGCTCGGCGGCGACTGCCGGGTGTTCCTCACCAACTCCGGCACCGAGGCGAACGAGTGCGCCTACAAGCTCGTGATCAAGCACGGCAAGGCGCACGGCCGCCGCTACATCGTCGCCGCGGAGAACGGGTTCCACGGCCGCACCACCGGCGCCCTGTCGCTCACCGGCAAGGCGTCGATCCGCGAGCCGTTCGGCCCGTTCCCGGTCGAGGTGCGGTTCGTGCCGTACGGCGACGCCGACGCGCTCAAGCAGGCGGTCACCGACGAGTGCGCCGCGGTGTTCCTCGAGCCCACCCTCGGCGAGGCCGGCGTGGTCCCGCCGCCGGAGGGCTACCTGCGCACCGCCCGCGAGATCTGCGACGCCACCGGCGCGCTGTTCGTCATGGACGAGATCCAGTCGGGCATCGGCCGCACCGGGCACTGGTTCGCCCACCAGGCCGAGAACGTCCGGCCCGACATCGTCACCCTCGCCAAGGGGCTCGGCGGCGGCCTGCCGATCGGTGCGTGCGTGGGCTTCGGAGCCGCAGGTACGATCTTCGCCAAGGGCGACCACGGCTCCACGTTCGGCGGCAACCCCGTCGCGTGCGCCGCCGCCCTCGCCGTACTCGACACGATCGAGAAGGAGAACCTGCTGGCCCACGCCACCAGGGCCGCCGAGCACCTGCACACCGGGCTCGCCGGCATCGACCACCCGCTGCTGCGCGGCGTGCGCGGCCGCGGCCTCTGGCTCGCCGCCGTGCTCACCGAGCCGGTGGCCGGGCGGGTGGAGGAGGCCGCCCGGTCGGCCGGGTTCCTCGTCAACGCGGTCCAGCCGGACGCGGTGCGTCTCGCGCCGCCGCTCGTGACCACGCTGGACCAGCTCACCGGCTTCACCGACGCGTTCCCGGCCATCCTCACCGCGGCGGCCACGCCCCCGACCACCAAGGACCCGTCATGACCCACCCCGGCACCACCGCCGACCGGGCGGTTCGCCACTTCCTCCGCGACGACGACCTGACCCCGCAGGAGCAGGCCCAGGTCCTCGACCTCGCGGACGCGATGAAGAAGGACCGGTTCGGTTACCGCCCGCTCGAGGGCCCGCGCACCGTCGCGGTGCTGTTCGACAAGAACTCCACCCGCACCCGCGTCTCGTTCGCGGTCGGCATCGGCGAGCTGGGCGGGCTGCCGCTCGTCATCGACGCCGGTCAGTCGCAGCTGGGCCGTGGCGAGACCATCGAGGACACCGCGCGGGTGCTGGAGCGCCAGGTCGCCGCGATCGTGTGGCGCACCTACGGGCAGGACCGCATCGAGGCGATGGCCGCCGCCTCCCGGGTGCCGGTGATCAACGCGCTCACCGACTCGTTCCATCCCTGCCAGATCCTCGCCGACCTGCAGACGATCCGGGAGCACAAGGGCGGCCTCGCCGGGCGAACGCTCGCCTACCTCGGCGACGGCGCCAACAACATGGCGCACTCCTACCTGCTCGGCGGCGCGACCGCCGGCATGCACGTGCGCATCGGCGCCCCGGACGGCTACCGGCCGGACCCGGCGATCGTGGCCGACGCCGCGGCGATCGCCGCCCGCACCGGCGGCTCGGTCGAGGTGCTCGCCGACCCCAAGGCCGCGGCCGAGGGGGCGGACGTGATCGCCACCGACACCTGGGTGTCGATGGGGCAGGACGGCAAGGACGAGCGGGTGGCCGCGCTGCGGCCGTACCAGGTCAACGCCGGACTGCTCGCCGTGGCGGCTCCGGACGCGATCGTGCTGCACTGCCTGCCCGCCTACCGCGGCATGGAGATCACCGCCGAGGTGCTCGACGGACCGCAGAGCGTGGTGTGGGATCAGGCGGAGAACCGGCTGCACGCGCAGAAGGCCCTGCTGGCGTTCCTGCTGGAACAGTCGGGAGGCTGACCGTGAAGATGCCGACGACGAAGGCGGCCCGGCACGCCCGGATCGCGGAGCTGCTGCGGCAGCAGCCGATCCGGTCCCAGCCCGAGCTCGCCAAGCTCCTCGCCGAGAGCGGCCTGGAGGTCACCCAGGCCACGCTCTCCCGCGACCTGGAGGAGCTCGGCGCGCTCAAGCTGCGTGCCGAGGACGGCTCGCTCGTCTACGCGCTCCCGGGCGAGGGCGGGAACCGCATCCCGCCCGCCCGGGTGGGCTCCTCGGAGACGCCCGCGGCCCGGCTGCGGCGCATCGCCGAGGAGCTGCTCGTCTCCGCCGAGGCGTCCGCGAACCTGGTGATCGTGCGGACCCCGCCGGGGGCGGCCCAGTTCCTCGCCTCGGCGATCGACCACGCCGGGTGGGAGTCGATCCTCGGCACCGTGGCGGGCGACGACACGATCCTGGTGATCGCCCGCGACCCGCAGGGCGGGGAGGCGGTGGCCGAGGCGCTGCTGCGGGCGGCGGACCGGCGCGCCTGACCGCTCCGCCCTGCCGGTGGCCGGCGTCCCGCGGGTGCGCCGGCCCGTCGTCGTGCGGTCGCACCCCTGCCGTCGATCACTTTCTGTAGTTTCTCGTGTGATATCTGTTTGTCGCCGTGCCCTGGGCCGGTCCCGCTCCGCGGCGGCCGTGCGCGCGGCCGGGTCCGCGGCCGGGTACGTGCCGGTGCCGCGGGTGAGCTAGGGTCCCGGAGTGACGACGGGTGCGGCGCACCGGACGTGAGGAGGAGAAGGGTGGCGGACAACTCCGGCGGCAAGCCGCTGCGGCTGTGGGGCGGTCGGTTCGAGGGCGGCCCCTCCGACGCGCTCCAGCGGCTGTCGGTGAGCGTGCAGTTCGACTGGAGGCTGGCGCCGTACGACCTGCTCGGCTCCCGGGCGCACGCGCGCGTGCTGCACCGGGCCGGGCTGCTCACCGACGACGAGCTGCGGCGGATGCTGGAGGCGCTCGACGACCTGGAGCAGGCGTGCAAGACCGGCGAGTTCCGGCCGACCGTCGCCGACGAGGACGTGCACACCGCGCTCGAGCGCGGCCTGCTGGAGCGGCTCGGCTCCCTCGGCGGCAAGCTGCGCGCCGGGCGCAGCCGCAACGACCAGATCGCCACCGACCTGCGGCTCTACCTGCGCGACCACGTGCGGCGCATCGTCTCCCGGATCGTCGAGCTGGAGACCGCGCTGATGAACCAGGCCGAGCAGCACTCCGACACCGCCGCGCCCGGCATGACCCACCTGCAGCACGCCCAGCCGGTGTCGTTCGGCCACCAGCTCCTCGCCCATGTGCACGCGTTCGCCCGGGACGTCGACCGGCTGCGCGACTGGGACCGGCGCGCCGCGATCAGCCCGCTCGGCTCCGGCGCCCTCGCCGGCTCGTCGCTGCCGCTCGACCCGCAGGCGGTCGCCAAGGAGCTCGGCTTCACCGCCGCCGCCCCGAACTCGATGGACGCGGTCGCCGACCGCGACTTCGCCGCCGAGTTCCTGTTCTGCGCCGCCATGATCGGCGTGCACCTGTCCCGGCTCGGCGAGGAGATCGTGCTGTGGGCCTCGCAGGAGTTCCGGTGGATCGAGATGGACGACGCCTACTCCACCGGCTCCTCGATCATGCCGCAGAAGAAGAACCCCGACGTCGCCGAGCTCGCCCGGGGCAAGAGCGGCCGGCTGATCGGCAACCTCATGTCGCTGCTCACCACGCTCAAGGGATTGCCGCTCACCTACAACCGGGACCTGCAGGAGGACAAGGAGCCGGTCTTCGACGCGGTCGACACCCTGCTGCTCGTGCTCCCCGCCATGGCCGGGCTCATCGCCACCATGCGGGTGAACACCGCCCGGCTCGAGCAGAGCGCCCCCGAGGGCTTCGCGCTCGCCACCGACCTGGCCGAGCTGCTGGTGCGCAAGGGCGTGCCGTTCCGCGAGGCGCATGAGGCGGTCGGCCACCTGGTGGTGTACTGCCAGGTCAACGACAAGGACTTCGCCGACCTCACCGACGAGGAGCTGGCGAAGGTGTCGCCGCACTTCACCTCCGCCCCGGCCGCCGGCGTCGACGGCACGGACCTGCCCGGGGTGCGCGAGGTGCTGAGCGTGCCGGGCGCGCTCGCCGCCCGCAAGGCGTACGGCGGCACCGCGCCCGACCGGGTCCGCGAGCAGCTCGCCGCGCTCCGCGAGGTCGTCGACGCCCAGGCCGCCTGGGCGAACGGCAACGCCTGAGGCGCGGTGGCCCGCAGTCCCGGCACGGCCGCGGAACCGGCCCCCGTCTCGTGGCGGCCGCTCGACCGGTCGTTCTTCGACCGGCACCCGGCGGAGGTCGCCCCCGACCTGCTCGGCCGCGTCCTCGTGCACGACTCGCCGGGCGGGCGGGTCGCGGTACGGCTCACCGAGGTGGAGGCGTACGGCCTGCCGGGTGAGGACCCGGCGTCGCACAGCTTCCGGGGGCCGACCCGCCGCAACGCGGTCATGTTCGGCCCGCCGGGCCACCTGTACGTGTACTTCATCTACGGCATGCACTTCTGCGCGAACCTGGTGTGCCTGCCGGAGGGCGCCGGCGCGGCCGTCCTGCTCCGCGCCGGCGAGGTGGTCGCGGGGGCCGAGCTCGCCCACGCCCGCCGCACCGGCCGCCGGGTGCCGCCCGGCGGGCCGGCCGCGGACGGTGGCCGGGGGACGATCGCGGCGGCCGCGCTGCGCGAGCTCGCCCGGGGACCGGCGCGGCTCGCCGTGGCGCTCGGGTTCGCGCGGGAACACGACGGCGTGGACTGCTGCGGGGACGGCCCGGTGCGGGTGCTCGAGGGCCTGCCGCCCGGCCCCGCGCGCGTGCGCCGCGGGCCGCGGACCGGGGTGCCGAACGGCAGGCACACCCCGTGGCGGTTCTGGATCGACGGCGACCCCACGGTCTCGCCGTACCGCGAGCACCGGCCGCGGGCCCGCTGACGGCCGCCCGCGCCCGCCGTACGCGTGGCCATTCCGTGATCGACTTCCGCCGTGCGGCCCGGTGCGCCGGCCGCGTCCCTTGGTAGCCTTCTGGTGTTCGCGATGACCAAGCGGGCTCGCCGCAGGGCCTGCGGTGACAGGACGCGGAGACCTCGCCGAAGCCGGTCCGCGCAGGATGCGCCGCCGCTTCGGCGCCCGCCGCCGGGCCGGCCGTGGGGAAAAGTCGGTCGCCCCGGCCCCGCAGGAGGCCCTATACGTGGAATGGCCGCGAGGCACGCACCGGCGGGCATCGCGCACCCTTCAGGCAACGCTTACGGAGACGAGGCCAGAACCGTGACGGACATCCTCGATGAGCTCGAATGGCGTGATGTGATCGCGCAGACCACCGACGTCGACGCGCTCCGGAAGACACTCGCCGAGGGCCCGGTCACGGTTTATGCGGGCTTCGACCCCACCGCCCCGTCGCTGCACATCGGCAACCTCGCCACCCTGCTCATCCTCACCCGGTTCCAGCGGGCCGGGCACCGGCCCATCGGCCTGGTCGGCGGCGCCACCGGGCTGATCGGCGACCCGAGCGGGCGCAGCGAGGAGCGCGCGCTCAACCCGGCCGACGTGGTGGCGGAGTGGGTGCGGCGCATCCGCGTCCAGCTGGAGAAGTTCCTCGACTTCACGCCGGGGCCGACCGCGGCGCTGGTGGTGAGCAACCTCGACTGGACCGCCCAGCTGTCCGCGATCGACTTCCTGCGGGACGTCGGCAAGCACTTCCCGGTGAACCGCATGCTCGCCCGCGAGTCGGTGGCGGCCCGGCTCGCCGGGGAGGGGCTGAGCTACACCGAGTTCAGCTACCAGATCCTGCAGGCGTACGACTACCTCGAGCTGTACCGGCGGTACGGCTGCAGGCTGCAGGTCGGCGGCAGCGACCAGTGGGGCAACATCACCGCGGGCTGCGAGCTGATCCGGCGGGTGACCGGCGGGCAGGCCCACGCCCTCACCGGCAAGCTCATCACCAAGGCCGACGGCACGAAGTTCGGCAAGACGGCCGGGGGCGCGATCTGGCTCGACCCCGAGCTCACCTCGCCGTACGCCTTCTACCAGTTCTGGCTGAACACCGACGACCGGGACGTGGTCCGGCTGCTCAAGGTGTTCACCTTCCGCAGCCGGGAGGAGATCGAGGAGCTGGAGAAGGCGGTCGCCACGCGGCCGGCCGCCCGGGAGGCGCAGCGGGCGCTCGCCGAGGACGTCACCCGTATGGTGCACGGCGAGGAGGAGCTGGCCCGGGTGGTGGCGGCCTCCCGCGCGCTGTTCGGCCACGGCACGCTCGCCGAGCTCGACGAGCGCACGCTGGAGGCCGCGCTCGCCGAGGTGCCGCGCGCGACCGTGCCCGCGCTGGGCCCGACCATCGTCGACCTGCTCGCCGAGTGCGGCCTGGTGGAGAGCAAGTCGGCCGCGCGGCGGACGGTGAAGGAGGGCGGGGCGTACCTCAACAACACCCGCGTCACCGACGAGTCGTACGTCCCGACCGCCGACGACCTGCTGTGCGGGCGGTTCCTCGTGCTGCGCCGCGGCAAGCGCTCGATCGGCGGCATCGAGGTCGGGGCCAAGGCGTAACCGGCTTTCGAGCAAGGCGATGGGATCGGGCCGGCGAGCGGCGTCGGCCCGGTCTTTCGTGTTCTCGCAGGTCGCCGGCACCGGGCACGGGGAGAGGCCGCCCCCGAGCACCGCGGTACCCGCCTGCCGTCCGGGCCCGATCCCCGGGGCCCGTGGCCCGATCGGCGGGCGGGTCGCCCCTCCGGCCGGCGGACCCGGCGAGCGGCCGGCGTCGCGGGAGGCCGGGCGGGGAAGCCGGGGCCGCATCCGGGCCGGACGGCGTCAGGACGGCGGGCCGGACGATAACAGTCCGATAGCGAAGATGTGAGCCTGGTTCGGGTATGCCCGCTGACCTGGGCGGACGTGTGGGGCGGGCCGATTTGACGCCGCTGTGGCTCCGACGTAATCTTCTTACCGCCCAGAGGGCGGAGGGCCCAGAGGCCCCGCCGACTCGGGCTCACCTGAGCGGGCGACCGGAGCCGGACGAGGAGTCCGGCCCCGACCGCGGTGTCACCGAAGCAGGTCGACACGACGGCGGTGCGAGGGTCGCCCCCCTGAGGCCGGAGCAGAGGACTCCGGCCGGATCCCTCAAGCGTCGGTCGGTTCGCGAGGCGTATCGCCGGCGGAACCGATTTGACAGCGGATGGGACTCAGGTGAAATTAATAGCGAACCCGATGAAACGCACCGACTGACGAAGTCGGAGATTTCGTCGGCGGAAGCGCGTCCGTTCCTTGAAAACTCAACAGCGTGTCAAAAACCAGCGCATGAGCGGTTTGCCCCGTCATACCGGGTGTCCGCTGCGCATCGGTCGCGGTGCGTGGTGGTGCCTGGATGATGGTGTCGCCGGGATTGATCCCCAGTCCGGGGAGTCTCGGTTTTGAGGCTTTCGGATGGAGAGTTTGATCCTGGCTCAGGACGAACGCTGGCGGCGTGCCTAACACATGCAAGTCGAGCGGAAAGGCCCCTTCGGGGGTACTCGAGCGGCGAACGGGTGAGTAACACGTGAGCAACCTGCCCCTGACACTGGGATAAGCCTGGGAAACCGGGTCTAATACCGGATACGCACCGCCGGCCGCATGACCGGTGGTGGAAAGGTTGACCTTCGGGTCTTCCGGTCAGGGATGGGCTCGCGGCCTATCAGCTAGTTGGTGGGGTAACGGCCTACCAAGGCGACGACGGGTAGCCGGCCTGAGAGGGTGTCCGGCCACACTGGGACTGAGACACGGCCCAGACTCCTACGGGAGGCAGCAGTGGGGAATCTTGCGCAATGGGCGAAAGCCTGACGCAGCGACGCCGCGTGGGGGATGAAGGCCTTCGGGTTGTAAACCTCTTTCGGCAGGGACGAAACTGACGTGTACCTGCAGAAGAAGCGCCGGCTAACTACGTGCCAGCAGCCGCGGTAATACGTAGGGCGCGAGCGTTGTCCGGAATTATTGGGCGTAAAGAGCTCGTAGGCGGCCGGTCGCGTCTGCCGTGAAAGCCCACGGCTCAACCGTGGGACTGCGGTGGATACGGGCCGGCTAGAGGCAGGCAGGGGCAAGTGGAATTCCTGGTGTAGCGGT